>Ga0302324_100000745_pt1 | contig 82350 bp, 66 predicted proteins | sample Palsa_T0_1_FD_201949 | JGI IMG/M metagenome (GOLD analysis project Ga0302324, IMG submission 201949) | Peat permafrost microbial communities from Stordalen Mire near Abisko, Sweden - Palsa_T0_1 | ecosystem: Environmental > Terrestrial > Soil > Palsa > Peat permafrost | place: Sweden: Abisko...
CCATGATTGACGAAGCCGAGCGCAGCGGAAAGCTCAAGCCCGGCGGCACCATCATCGAAGGAACTTCGGGGAACACCGGCATGGGACTCGCGCTGGTGGCTTGCGTGCGCGGGTACAAAGTCGTCTTTACCATCAACGACAAACAATCGCGCGAGAAAATCGATTTGCTGAAAGCTTTCGGCGCCGAAGTGATTGTCTGTCCCACGGCCGTCGAGCCGGAAGATCCGCGCAGTTATTATTCCGTGGCCCAAAAGCTGGCGCGCGAAATTCCCAATTCGTATTACCCCAATCAGTACGAGAACCAGATGAATCCCGAGGCCCACTATCGCACCACCGGGCCGGAAATCTGGAACGACACGGAAGGAAAGATCACGCACTTCGTTTGCGGCATGGGCACCGGGGGCACCATCAGCGGCGTGGGACGCTACCTGAAGGAAAAAAATCCGAACGTAAAAATTATCGGCGTGGACCCCATTGGCTCGCTTTACTACGAATTCGTGAAGACGGGAAAAGTCGGGCACGCCACCACCTACGTGGTGGAAGGAATCGGCGAAGATTTTTTTCCGGGCACGATGAATTTGAAAATCCTGGACGACGTGCTGCAGGTGAACGACGAAGAATGCTTCGTGTGGGCGCGGCGACTGGCGAAACAAGAGGGGATTTTCACCGGGGGTTCCGGCGGCGGATGCATCGCCGGAGCGCTGCGCGTGGCGAAGACGCTGAAGAAGGGCGATCTGCTGGTGGCTTTCCTGCCCGATTCCGGCTCGCGCTATTTGAGCAAAGTTTTCAACGACGGCTGGATGCGCGAGCACGGCTATGTCGAGGCCGAAGTTAAAATGACGGCGTTGGACGTGATTCGCGTGAAGCGCCACAACGGTAAGACGCGCGAGCTGATCGTGGCACGCCCGGATCAGACGGTGTTCCACGCGCTGCACACCATGCAGAAGCAGGACATCTCGCAGCTTCCCGTGTTCGAAGAGGGAAATTCCATCGGCACGGTATTCGAAGACCAGATTCTGAATCTCGCGCTGCAGGGAAAGGATCTGCGCAAACTGGTGATTCGCGAGGTGATGAGCACTCCCCTGCCGCAGGTGCCGGCGGATGCGCCGGTGGAGCGCATCACGCACATACTGAGCCACGACAGCCCCGCGGTGTTCGTGCAGATGCCGGAAGGCAAAGTGGAAGTGCTCACCAAATTTGATTTGATGGACACCATCGCGGGCCTGGTATCGTCGCGATAACCGCGGCCGTTTTGAATCTTCTCTAGTTTTTTCTCGCCGAAGCAGCACGACGACCTTCCCGAAGCGATCAGCCGAAGAGTTCGAGGATTTCTTCGTAGCGTTTGAACGGAGGAATCAGGTAAGCGCCGGCGATGCCTTCGCCGCGCGCGGTGCGCGCCCAATCGAGCATGCGGCGAGCGAGCACAAAGCCGTGGTCGCGCGCGGCATCTCCCGCTTTTTCCATTTCGCGCAGGGTGGTTTCCGGAATCACAATTCCGGGCACTTCGTTGTTCAGCCGCATGGCCTGCTTGTAACTGGTGAGCGGCCACAAGCCGACGAGAACGGGAACCGGCGATTTTCCACCCATGCGCCGCAAGAAGGCGCTCCAGTGCTCGGGATCGAAAATCGGCTGGGTCATGGCGAAGTGCGCACCCGCTTCGATCTTTTCCTCGAAGCGGCGAAGTTCCTCGTCAATATTTTCCGCCACAGGATTCACGGCCACGCCCACGGTGTAATTGGTCGCGCCTCCCAAACTCTTGCCGGCCCAGTCGGTGCCCTGATTGAGGCGCGCGAGGACCTTGACCAGGCCGATGGAGTCCACTTCATACACGCCGCTCGTTTCCGGGTGATCGCCGAGAGAGGGAGGATCGCCGGTGATGACCAGGACGTTGCGCACGCCGCCCACGGCCCAAGCTCCGAGGAGCATGGCCTGCAGGCCGATAATGTTCGCGTCGCGGGTGGTGAGATGCGGGATGGTTTCAAACCCATGGGCTTCGAGCGCGCCGGCGAGGACCATGGCGTCCATGCCCACGCGGGCGAGCGTGCCGCTATTGATATCGATGGAGTCCACCTGGCCGGAAGCCATTACGCGGCCGACCTGCTCGACGATGCGATCAATGGTGACGCCCTTGGGCGGATCGATTTCGACGGAGACGACGAATTTTTCGTCCTGGATTTTGCGCCAGAGTTTGCTTTCGGGTTCGCGCGCGGCGATGCGGCGAAATCTTTCCGCGGGCTCGAAGACTTCCACGGGCCCGGCTTCGAGGGTCCTGGCGCCGCCCGATTTTCCGGGCCGCAATTTTTTCACCGCATCGGCGATGGCGCGGATGTGCTCGGGGGTGGTGCCGCAGCAGCCGCCGATGAGGCGCGCGCCGAGCTCGGAAGCTTCGCGCGCAAACAGGGCGAAATATTCGGGCGAGGAGCGCGGATAAACGGTGCGGTCTCCGATGCGTTTGGGAAACCCAGCGTTGGGCATGGCCGAAAGCGGCAGCGAAGTGGAAGCGGCCAGCTCGCGCAACACCGGAAGCAAGAGCTGCGGGCCGACGGTGCAGTTCGCTCCCACGGCCTGGACGTTTTTGTCTTTGAGTTTTTCCCAGACATCCGGGGGGCGTGTTCCGCCGAAGGTGCTGCCTTCTTCGGAGTAGGTCATCTGCGCCACGATGGGAAGACGAGAGAAGGAGCGAATGGCGTCAATGGCGGCGACGAGTTCGTCGATGTTGCTGAAAGTTTCCAGCACGAAGAAATCCACGCCGCGTTCTTCGAGCGCGGCGGCCTGTTCCTTGAAGATGGCGAAGATTTGATCTTCGGGCAATTCGCGGACGTGCTGAACGATTCCGAGCGGGCCGATGGAACCGGCGATGAGGACTTCGTGTTTCGCGGCTTCACGCGCCTCGCGCGCGATTTTCACGCCGCGATGATTGAGTTCTGCGACGCGATCGGCCAAGCCGAATTGGGCGAGCTTCAGGCGGTTGGCGCCGAAGGTATTGGTCTCGATGACCTGCGCGCCGGCCTCGAGATATTGCTGATGCACGCGGAAGACGGATTCCGGGTGTAGCGAATTGAGTTCGTCCACGCAGCGCTGCGGCCCGGCGGTTTCGTAGAGCAGCGAGCCCATGGCTCCGTCGCCGACGAGGATAGCGGCGCGCAGGCGTTCGTTGAAATCTTCGATTCGCATCTAGGACGGCTCTCCCGTGAGTCTGCTTTCGTCTGCGGAGGCGCAATAAACCGTCGAGTATATCATCGAGAAGGCGCCGAAATCGCGAGGGGCGAGGGCCGCGGCGGCGCGCCAATTAGTGGCGTTCTGAGTATCGATTAGAATTTCAACTCTCCTTTGTTTTCAGTGACTTACGGCGATTTCTATTCGAAGTCACTATCGATTAGAAACGCCTCCGATTGGGCGCCTTTCGGGTGCCGCGCGGGGAGCTTTGATGCGGCTCGTCGAATTTCGCCGGGGGAAGCGCTGGGAGCGCGGATTTGATATGAGCGACGCCGGGCACGGCGACGACCTGAACGACGTGGACGGTTGGAGTGTCAATCCATTCGCCGCTTTCGTTGATTCGAGAATGGGCGCGAATGGCGCGAACGAGCCCTTCGGCGGTTGGCGAAATGCGCTGGGCCTTTTCGATGACGTATTCGAGCGACGCGCGCATATTCCGGTTGCGGAGTTGGTACAAGCCCAGAGCGCGGGCGTGCCGGTAAATGGCCATGTCGCCACACGAGAGCTTGAACTCCACTCGGATGAGGTGGACATTTTGCCAGTGAAGGAAGGCTTCCTCGATGGCTTCGCACTCGGGGTGGTGACAAATGATGCACAGGCGCTGGTGACGCGAGAACGCGGCGGCGCGAGTTTCACGCCCGGAGCGGCGGCGCGAGCGAAGGGTGAGGCGGCGCGGGATGCGTTTTTGATTCGCGGGTGTGGAGGCTTGGCGCGAAGAACGGGAACGCGGCTCCGGGGAGGGCTCGGCATCGGCGCTCGGAGGGAGAGCGTTCGAGAGTTGGCCCAGGTGAATGGGGGCGCCGGTGCGCGCGAGGTGGTCCATGGCGCGTTTTAGGGTTGGGGGGATGGCGACGCCGGGGCCGGGATTGTCGTGTGCGAGCGGATGGGCGGCGGCGTGTTGCTCTGCTCGATATGCTTGGGTGCGGGCGTGTTCCCGCATGGGGTGGTCTGGCGGCAGACCGGACACAACGGGAATCACGAGTTCTGTTAGGCCGCGTGGCGCGGCATCGGAGGCGGGATCGTAGGCGTGTTTTGTGCCGGCGACCAAGACGGTTGATGGCGGAGACGCGGGAGGATCTTGAGGTTTGGGGTAGCGGTCGGAGGGGCGTGCGCCGGAAGGAATGCAATTTTCGAGGTCGAGGTCCGGGGTTTGGCGCTTTCCGTTGCGGAGGGATCTGAATGTGCGGTTCATTTTCGTTGTGGTGCTGTCCTCACTTTGGGCCCGCGGGCCCTATATTTTTCGCCGGGACGGCACAGGAAGAGCCGGGACCGCGGGGTTTATGGCCCCGACCGACGCTAGCAGAATTTTTTCACGATTTCATTGGGGAAATATAGAGGGCATGGATGTGATTTATTGCAAAAGAGTTAAGGGGCAAAATAGTTGGTGTGGACGGGGAGGGGGTGCGCAGAATTGCGTAGGGGCAAAGGGAAAGGCGCGACCTCGCCGAGTGTTTGTGGACCTTCGTGCGTCAGGGCAAGCGAGCGAGAAAGGAAGCGAAACACGCCCGCCTGAAGGCGGCCGCTACGAAACCTTCCATCGCGCGCGACCTCGGCAAACATTTGTGACCCTTCCTGCGTCATGGCAAGCGGGCACGGCATGCCGTGCCCCTACGGTGCGGCGAGCGGCGAAATCCGTGGGGCGATCGCGGCGGTCGAAAGATTAGAAGAACCAGAAGCGTTTGCGACGGCGCGGGGAGGTGGCGCCGGGGCTGAGGCCGAGGGCTTCGTCGAGTTCGGGGACGAAGGGGAGGGGGCGGCCTTCGAGCGCGGCGCGCGGATTATCGACGAGCAGGGCTTGAGCTACATCTTCTCCGTGTTTCTTCACCAGGTAATCGAAGGCGTCCTTCAAACGCAGCGGGCGTGAAGTGATGTTGTGCGCGTCGCTGGCGAGGAAATGAACGGCTCCCGCGTCGATCCATTCTTCGGCGGAAGCTTGCGCGGATTTTCCGAACCTGCCGGAAAGGGATTGGGCGGTGACCTGCGCGTAACAGCCCTGGCGCAGCCAGCGGAAGAGGCGGTCGGGCTTGGCGCGTATCAGCGGATTCCTTTCGGGATGGGTGATGACGGGATGCAGGCCGAGGAGCTGAAGTTCGTGCAGGGCCTGGTCCATGGAGGGAGGGATGGAGTAGTCGGCAAATTCGACGAGGAGATAATTTTTCTGGTTGAGCGTGTAGAGGGAAGGATGCTGGCCGATATGCTGGAGATTTTCGAAGCTCAGGTGGAAATCGCAGCCGGTGGCGATGGTGAGACGGCCGTGGAGGCGGGACTGAAGTTCATTCCGGCGCACTTCTACCAGTTCGGGAACGAACTCGTGATTGGGGCTGGCGTGCGGGGTGGCGATGACGTGCGTGATGCCGTCGCCGATGGCCATTTCAGCCATGGCCACGGACATTTCGGGATCGGAGGGGCCGTCGTCAAGAGCTGGAAGTATATGGCAATGAATATCAATCATTGAAATGGAGAATAACGCAGGGAAGAAGAGATAACAACGAAGACGCGCGGAAGAGTTGCGAACGAAAGCAAGCCCAAAATGAGATTGGCCAAGGTCGTGCAAATACGAGAGTGGAACGGGGGGAATGAGTTCCGATTCAGGAATCATTCCAGAGGATTGGCTTGTGCAGATGGGCATGGGTGTGGGGATGGGTGCGGGGATGAATGTGGGGATGAAAGTGGCGATGACAACTGGAGTTCGAGTGAGGCGCTACGCGGTGATGGCAGGATTGGTTTTCTTGAGCGCGAGCGGGGCGTGGGGGCAGAGCCCGCGTTCCGAACAGGTACAGCCGCCGATTTCCGAGCTTGCGCGCGAAAATTTCAGCCGGGTGGCGGCTTCGGCGGGCGAGTTGAAGGCGGTGCTGTTCCAGGATGCCGGGCTGATGGTGGAGCTGAAACGTTGGGTGGCCAAGGAGGCCACGAACCAGGGGCAGATCGTCCGCGACGCGGACCTGACGAATGATGCGATTTTTGAGCGGCTGGAGGAGGACGTTCAATTCCGCGGGGTGGCCACGCAGCTGGTGCGTCGATATGGGTACCTGCTGCCGAAGCTCAATCCGAATTCGGAGCTGGGGCAGGAACGCGAGTTGTTGATGCAGGAACGGACGAAATGGCTGGCGAAGAACCAGGAAGAAGAGCTGCAACAGAGTCGGCCGCGAAACCTGGAGAACGCGAGCGGCTGCGAGACGCAAGCGGAGCCGGACTGCAATGCGCGCGAAGCGGCGTCGGATGCCGCGTGCCACGCGGCTGCGCGAATGGAATCGGAAGCGGACTGCGACGCGTCGGAAGGACGGTCGCCGGCCGATTCGGGCGGCAACGCGCAACCTTCTTATGAGCCGGGCGGGCGCGGCCCGACGCGATCGGCTCCGAGCGAGCGGGGTTATGCAAATCCGCGAGCGCCGGGAGGCGGAGGCACGGCGGAGCATTCGCAACTGATGCAAACGAGCGCCGAACCAGCCGATTTTGGGTTCCCGTCCGGAGACAGCGCGCGCGACCAATACCTGAACGATCCGGTGTTGCCGGAAGTGTTCGCGGAGCCGGCCGCAGCGAGCAGCCGAGAGGCCGGGCCGGGCGCGCGACGGCCAAACAGGTTTCCCGAGAACACGCGAGAGGCGGGAGATGGGCAGCGCCCGCTGATGCGAGCGAGCGAATCGAGCGGGCCGATGGAGCTGCGCAGCGGAAAAAGGCAAACTAGACCTGCGCCGGAGCCGGCGGAGATGGTGCGCGCGGCGAATCCTTATCTAGATATTCCGTCGCTGTATGACATGTACGTGCAGGCCAGGCCGCGTCCCACGGAGCCGCGAAGATTCGGCGCGGAAGTTTTCGAGAACGGGACGCGCGACACGCAGATGATTCCCATGGATCTTCCGGCCGGGCCGGACTACGTGGTGGGGCCGGGCGACGGCCTGTCCATTGATTTGTGGGGCGGGGTGGCGCAGCGGCTTTATCAAACGGTGGACCGCGAAGGGCGGGTCAGCCTGCCGGAAGTAGGACCGTTGCTCGTGAGCGGAAAAAGCCTGGCGGAGGTGCAGCAGAATTTGCAGCAGATTTTGCGCACGCAATTCCGGGACGTTTCGGCGGACGTCTCGCTCGCGCGTTTGCGGACGATTCGAGTGTACGAAGTGGGGGACCTCGGGAAACCAGGGGCCTACGACATTAGTTCGCTTTCGACACCGCTCAACGCGCTCTTTTCCGCGGGCGGGCCGACGGCGCGAGGGTCCTTGCGCATCGTGAAGCATTATCGCGGGAACGAACTCGTTCAGGTGGTGGATGTGTACGATTTGCTGCTGCACGGGGTGAAGAACGGGATCGCGCGGCTGGAAAACGGGGACACCGTGCTGGTGCCGCCCATCGGGCCGCAAGTGACGGTCGAAGGCATGGTGCGGCGGCCGGCGATTTACGAGCTGCGCGACGAAAAAAATCTGGCGCAGGTGCTGGAACTAGCCGGCGGACTGCTTCCCGCGGCGGCGCTGCGGCACATCGAAGTGGAGCGCCTGGTGGCGCACCAAAAACAGACCATGCTGAGCCTGGATATTGATCAGACGGGCGAGGCGGGCGACGCGGAGCAGGTCGCGGAGAAGCTGGCATCGCTTGAGATTCAGGACGGGGACCGCGTGCGGATTTATCCCATCGCGCCGTACAACCAGGACGCGGTGTACCTCGAAGGCCACGTGCTGCGTCCGGGAAAGTACAGCTATCGCGCGGAAATGCGCGTGACGGACGTGATTTCTTCGTATCAGGAATTGTTGCCGGAGCCGGCCGGGAATTACGCGGAAATTATCCGGCTAAACGCGCCGGACTTTCGCCCGAGCGTGGCGAGTTTCGATCTGGGAGAAGCGCTTGCGAACCCGGCCGCGGCGCCACGGCTGCAGCCGCTCGATACCATACGAATTTTCAGCAGATTCGATTTCGAGAATCCCCCGGCGGTATCCGTGTGGGGCGAGGTGCGCACGCCGGGAACGTACGCGACCTCGGGGCAAATTCATTTGAGCGATGCGGTGCATTTGGCCGGAGGGCTTGCGCCGGACGCGCAAACGGAGGACGCGCAAGTTTTCAGGTACTTGCCCGACGGCCAATTCAAAATTTTGAGCGTGAAACTGGGCCCGGCGCTCGCGGGCGACCCGGCGGAAAACATTTTGCTGCGGGCGCGCGACCGCGTGCTGGTGCATCGCAATGCGGAGGCGGTGGAACCTGCCACGGTGAACATTCAGGGCGAGGTCGCGAAGCCCGGACGTTATCCGCTGACCGCGAATATGACCGCGGCAGACCTGATTCGCGTGGGCGGCGGACTAACGCCCAGCGCCGAAACCGGGACAGCGGACTTGACGCGTTACGAATGGACGGCGAGTTCGGCGCAGGCAATTTCTTCGGCCGGGCCGAGCCGGTTGAGCGGCCAGCACGAATCGATTGCGATTTCGGCCGCGCTCGCGGGCGACCCGGGATCGAACGTGGCGTTGCGCAATGGGGATGTGCTGACCGTGCGGCAGCTTCCGGGCTGGAACGATCTGGGGGCTGCGATCCGGGTGCGCGGCGAAGTGAAGCATCCGGGGACATACGGGATACGTCCAGGGGAGCGGCTGAGTTCGGTGCTCGAGCGCGCGGGCGGATTTGCGCCGGATGCGTATGCTTACGGGGCGGTGCTGCAACGCACGCAGGTGCGCGAGGTGGAAGCGCGGGCCCAGGACCAAATGATTTTGCGGGTAAAGGATTCCGAGACCGCGCTCGAACTTTTGCCGGACACGGACCCGAAACAAAAACAAGCGAAAGAAATGGCCTTGCAGCAGTGGCACACGAGCCTCGAACAGTTGAGCGCGAACCCTCCAATGGGACGCCTGGCCATCCGAATTTCGCTGAACGTGAATCGCTGGAAAGGCACGAGCGCGGACATTGAAGTGCGCGCGGGCGACACGCTGGTGGTCCCGAAGAAGCCCGGCTACGTGATGGTGAGCGGGCAAGTTTTCAATCCCACAGCGGTTTCCTACCGGCCGGGAAAGAGCGCGAAGTGGTACCTGGGGCAGTCGGGCGGGCCGACGCAGATGGCGGACAAGAAAGCAATTTTCGTGATACGCGCGGACGGGTCGGTAATGAGCGCGAAACAGGGAATGTGGAGCGGAGATTCGCTCGAAGCCGGCTTGCAGCCGGGAGACACGGTGGTGGTGCCGGAGCGGGCGCTGGGCGGGGGCGTGCAGTGGCAAAACGTGTTCCTCGCGGCGCAGACGGCGGCTTCGGTCGCGACGGCAATCATCATCGGCGCGCATTATTAGCGAGAGCGGGAAATGATTCGAAGGAGGCGAAGTCTGGTGCTGCAGAGCTGTTTTTTCCTGGTGGCGAGCGCTTCGGGCGCGACGAGCGCGCCCGCACAAGAGGCGCAGGCGCGGGAGGATCAAGCACGCGCAGCAGTCGCGGCAGCGGGCGCCGCAGGGCCAAGCGATTCTGCAGCGCAAAAAGAAACTGCAAGCCCGGCCGATGATGCACCGCCAAAAGCAGAGAAGGACGAAAGCGCGCTGGGGCGGCAGGTGATTCGAAACCTCGCGCAGGACCAGAAAGCCATGTGGACGAGCCCGTGGAGATTGCGTCTGGATGACGCGGAATGGCTCCTGCCGCTGGGGCTTGCCGCCGGGGGCCTGCTTGCGACCGACACGGAATTCAGCAAGCACCTTTCGAATTCCAAGACCCGGCTGAAATACAGCGAGGATTTTTCGAATTACGGGCTGGGCTCGATGGCGGCGCTGGGCGGCGGACTTTATTTGTGGGGACAGATTACGCACGACGATCACAAACGCGAGACCGGAATGCTGGCGGGGGAAGCGGCGCTCGATAGTTACGCGGCAACGACGGCGCTCGAATACGCGCTGGGGCGGGAGCGCCCGCTTGCGAACAATTATCAGGGAAATTTCGGGGCCCGGGGAAGTTCGATGCCGTCAGACCACGCGGCGCTCGCCTGGTCGATTGCAAGCGTGGTGGCGCATGAATATCCCGGGCCGCTCACCGAGATTTTGGTTTACGGGATGGCCACGGGAGTGAGCGTGTCACGCATCACGGCGAAGCAACACTTCCCTTCCGACGTGCTGGTGGGCAGCGCGATCGGATGGTTCGTGGGGCAGCACGTTTACCGCGCGCATCACGACCCAGAACTGGGCGGCACAACCTGGGAAACGCACGCGGAGTCAACGGACGGCGGGGAGGAGCACCGGCCGCGGCGCAGCATGGGATCGGCGAACGTCCCGCTTGATAGCTGGGTCTATCTGGTTCTCGAACGCCTGGCGGCGGAAGGTTACGTGAGAACGTCCATGGCCGGAATGCAGCCGTGGACGCGCATGGAGTGCGCGCGGCTGACGGAAGAAGCGAGCGAGCGCTTGCAGCAGGATGGGGAAGCGAGCGGGGTGGCCGAGGAGATGGTCGCGAGCCTGGAACGCGAATTCGGTTACGAAACCGAACGGCTCGGCGGCGGTCGAAACATGACGGCGAATCTGGATTCGATTTACACGCGCGTGGTATCGCTCAGCGGGCCGGCGCTCGCGGACAGCTACCATTTCGGGCAAACGATTGCGTACGACTTCGGGCGTCCGTTTGAGCGCGGCACGAACGGACAAGCAGGCGGAGCCGTGCGCGCGGCGGCGGGACCACTCGCGATTTACGTGCGCGCCGAATTCCAGCATGCGCCATCCGCTCCGGCAGCGTCGGACGCGGTGCGCGAAATCATCGCCGAGCGCGATGATGTTCCGTTACCTCCCGCGGTTCCCGTGGCGGAGATCAACCGCCCGGAAGTTCTGGACGCCTACGTGTCGCTCAACGTGGATAACTGGCAAATCGTGGCGGGGCGGCAAAGTTTTTCGTGGGGGCCGGGACCGGGCGGAGGTCTTTTGTGGAGCGACAATGCCCCGCCGGTGGATATGGTGCGCCTGGTAAATCCCGAGCCCATCGAGCTGCCGAGCTTTCTGCGATTTCTGGGGCCCGCGCGCGTGGATCAATTCATCGGGCGGCTCGCAGGGCGCACGGACCACGCGCGTCCGTGGGTTTACGGACAGAAAATCAGTTTCAAACCCTGGCCCTGCCTGGAAATCGGGTACGGGCGCATTACCACGATTGGGGGAAAGGGCGGAGACCCATTCACTCCCGAAAATTTCTTTCTGAGCGTATTTGGCCAGGTAAACCACAAGCTCAATTCGGTTCCCGGCGACAACGACAACGAGATGGACTGGACGTTTTACGTTCCCAAGGTGCGCAACTACGTCGTGCTATATGGAGAGGTGTACGCGGAGGACGATTTCATCGCCTGGGTCTCGCCCGCGAAGTATCCCTTCCGCCCCGGAATTTTCATCACCCGCATTCCCGGAATTCCCAAACTCGATCTGCATATAGAAGCGGCGAACACGCAGACTCCCGGATTAATTGCCGCGAACGGCAAGGGCAACGAAGGGCAATTCGTGTATTGGGACTACAACTACCGGGAGGCGGACACGAACGGCGGGTTTCTCACGGGCAACACGGTGGGGCGCAACGGCCAAGCGATTCAAGGATGGCTGACCTACTGGGTATCTCCCCGGAACAGCTTGCAATTCGCCTACAAGAACAATTTTGTGGATCCCGCTTTCATTCCCGGAGGAGGCGCCTGGCAGGATTACTCCGTGCGCACGGAGTGGCACCTGCGGGCCGGGCTTTATTGCAAGAGCCAGGTGCAGTACGAGCACATTTCGCATTACCCGCTGCTTTTTAGCGGGCGGCAGAGAAACCTGACCGCGGCATTTGAATTGGGATTTTCTCCGGGCGGAACGAAATGAGCGAGTGGGCGGCAAATAGTTCGGCGGAAAACGGCAACCACGTGACCGGGAACGGCTCGCCGGGAAGCGCGCTCGCGCGAGCGCGCGTGCTGTGGGACCGGCGGAAGGTTCTCGTGCGTTTCACGCTCGTGGGAATGGCGATTGCGCTCGTGGGAGCGCTCCTGATACCGAAGCGATACGAGTCCACCACGCGGCTGATGCCTCCCGACAGCCAATCCTCAAACAGCCTGATGATGCTGGCGGCGATTTCGGGAAAAGCAGGAAGCCTCGGGGGCGTCGCCGGAGATTTGCTGGGGTTCAAGAGTTCAGGCGCACTCTTTACGGGAATTTTGCGCAGCCGCACGGTGGAAGAGCGCCTGGTGGGAGCGTTCGATCTGCAGAAAGTTTACGGCGCGCGGCGGGTGGCGGACGCGCGGCAGGAACTCGAAGACAACACGCGAATTTCAGAAGACCGCAAGAGCGGGATCATCACGATTACGGTGAGCGATCGGGAGGGCCAGCGCGCCGCGGGCTTGGCCGGAGCGTACGTGACGGAGCTAAACCGGCTGGTAAACGAGCTGAACACTTCGTCCGCCCGCCGCGAGCGCGAATTTCTGGAAGGGCGGCTGGCGGAGGTGCAAGGGGATTTGGAACGAGCGGAGCGCGATTTCAGCGAGTTCGCGAGCAAGAACACGGCCATCAACATCGAGGCGCAGGGCAAAGCCATGATCGACGCGGCAGCGACGCTCGAGGGCGAGTTGATTGCGGCGCAAACGGAACTGCAGAGCTTGAAACAAATTTACACGGACTCGAACGTGCGGGTACGCGCGACGCAAGCGCGCGTGGATGAGTTGCGGCGCAACATCGAGAACCTGAGCGGAAATGCGGACGGCGGGAAAGCGGAGGGAAAGGGCGGGGAGACCTCGGCGTATCCCTCGATTCGAAAGCTGCCGCTTTTGGGAGTGAGCTACGCGGATTTATACCGCCGGATGAAAGTGCAGGAATCGATTTTCGAAACTCTGACACAGGAGAATGAGCTGGCCAAAGTGGAAGAGGCCAAAGAAACGCCGAGCGTGAAGGTGATCGATGCTCCGGACGTCCCCGAGCGAAAATCATTTCCTCCGCGCTTGGAGATTGTGGCGAGCGGATCGCTGCTGGCGCTGGCGGCGGGAGTGCTGTGGGTACTCGCGCGGGCCGAATGGGACGCCCGAGACACGAGCGACGCGGGCAAAATTTTCGCGCAGGAAATATTCGAGACGGTGGAGGCGAAGATGCCGTGGGCCGAGCCAAACGGGTCGCGAGTGCAGGCGCTGGCGCATCGGGTGTGGGTGAAGTTCGCGCGGGAACGCGAGAATTCGTCGGCGAAGTATCGGGGCCTAATCGTCCGTAAGTAGATGTAAATAAGGTAGTTGTTCCACAACCGGCATGTAGCCGGCGGGGCGAAGCTGTCTCCGGGCGATGGCCGCGAGCGAAGGTGGCGGGAAATGGCGGCGAGCGCGGAAACAGCAGCGGGGGCGACGATGGCAATGACGGCAACGGCGGCAATGACGGCAACGATGGCAACGGCGCGCGGGACGGCTGCGGCGCGCCTGGTGCGAGCGGCGGGCGACGAGGAGGTGCAATGGTTCGCGGCCTACACTTGCGCGAACCGCGAGAAGCGCGTGGCGGCGCATTTTGGAGCGCGCGCGGTGGAACATTTTCTGCCGATGTATCGTTCGCTGCGGCGCTGGAAAGACCGGCGCGCGCAAATTGATTTGCCGCTTTTCCCGGGCTACGTGTTCGTGCGGCTAGCGCTGAGCGCGAGGCTGCGGGTGCTGACCGTTCCAGGCGTGGTGCGGCTGGTAGGGTTCGGGGGCACGGCGTATCCCTTGCCGGCACGCGAGGTGGAAGCGCTGCGCGCGGGGGTGGGCAGCGGGGCCGCGAGAATCGAGCCGCATCCTTATTTGCGCGTGGGAGTGCGCGTGCGGATCACCAGTGGGCCGTTTGCGGGTACGGACGGAATTCTCGAGCGGCGGAAAAACGTGCAGCGCGTGGTGGTGTCGCTCGATCTGATCGCGCGGTCGGCGTCGATCGAGGTGGGAGCGGCGGACATTGAGCGGATTTTGTGAGGGAGTGGCGGGAAGGGGTTTCCTGGCCGCGCGCGCGGCAAATCGGCTACAGCCTGGCGGACCAGGGATTTTCGGTGGGCGGAATGTTTTTGGTGAACATCGCGCTGGCGCGAGGGCAGAGCAAGGAAGAGTACGGCGCGTTCGTGCTGGCGTATTCGGCGTTCACGTTTTTAGCCGGGCTGCACAACGCGGCGATTTTGGAGGCTTACACCATTCACGGCTCGGGGAGGTATCGCGAAACTTTTCCGGCTTATGCGCGGCTTTTGTGGCGCAGCAATTGGGTGCTGGGACTGGGCGCGACGGCCGCGCTAGTGGTTTTGTGGTGCGTGTTGTCCTGGCGCATGCCGCAACTGGCTCCGCGGGCGGCTTTGGGCATGGCGGTTGGGTGCGGGGTGATGTTGAGCGCGGCATTCGTGCGGCGAACGTTTTATATGCGGCGGCGCGCGGACCTGGCGGCAAAATTTTCGCTGGCGTTTTTCGGGGCTTGCGCGATTTTGATTTTTTCCGCCGTGCGCATGCAGGCGCTGAACGGACTGACGGCATTTCTGGCCGTGGCCCTAGCCTGGATTTTCGCAGGGCTGGTATTCGCGCGGGAATTGCCGGGCCGCGGCGCGTCCGGTGGAGAACGATTCGGCGAAGGCGTGGCGGGATACTGGGCCGAGCACTGGAGCTATTCGCGCTGGGTTTTCGTGACCGCGCTCGTTTTTCTCTTCACCACGCAGGGATATTACTGGCTCGCGGCGGGATGGCTTTCGGTGAAGGACGTGGGGGAATTGCGCGCGATGTACAACCTGGTGACGCCGGTGGACCAGTTTTTCGTGGCCATGTCGCTCCTGGTGCTGCCGCTGCTGTCGTCGCGTTTCGCGGCGCAGCGCCTGTCGGGGTTGCTGCCGATGTGGAAGTCTTACGCGCTGGGGAGTTTCGCGCTCACGGTCGCTTTCACCGCGGTGATGAACGTATGCGGGAAGCGCGCCATGCATGTGGTGTACGCGGGGAAATTCGACGAGGTGGCGCCGCTCGTGGGCACGCTGGCGTTTCTTCCGGTGGTGATGGGCATTGGGAATTCCATAAATTTGGCGCTAAAGGCCATGGAAAAACCGCAAGCTGTTTTTTACGCGTACGTGGCGAGCGGCACGGCGACGTTTGCGATGGGGCTGCCGCTGCTGCTGCATTTCGGCCTGCGCGGAGCGGTGTACGGGATGCTGGCCTCGGCGGGAGTGTATTCGGCGGCGCAGGGCGCGGCCCTGCTGTGGTTTCAGGCGCGCGCGTACGCCCTGCCGCTGGGCCAGGGCGCGAAGCGGGATCCGCTGCTATGAATTTGCGGTGAGGCACGGCCGGCCAGGGTTTCCGAACGAGATGGGCGCAAGCAAAGAAGAGGGTGTGATCAATTTTTCAGCGCTCGGCAGCCACACACTCGCGGGCAAGATCGCCCGCTTTCCGCTGCGCATTCTGCCGCGCGGAGCGGTCCTGCCGATCCTGCAGGGTCCCTTGCGCGGCAAGAAATGGATTGTAGGCGCGCACCTGCACGGCTGCTGGCTGGGAAGCTACGAAGCCGGACTGCAGAAAGAAGTGGCCAAAAAAATAAAACGCGGCGAGACATTTTACGACGTGGGAGCGAATGCGGGATTTTACACTTTGCTCGCGGCGGACCTGATCGGCAACGGGCGCGTGTATGCCTTCGAGCCCTTGCCCGCAAACGTGGGGTATCTGCGAAAACATCTGCAGCTGAACAAAGTGCGCAACGTGGAGGTTCTGGAACTGGCCATTACGGATGCGGAAGGAACGGCGTGGTTCGAGGCCGAAGAAACGCGGGCCATGGGGCGGGTGGGAACAGTGGGAAACGTGCGGGTGCAAACCAGCACGCTCGACGCGCTGGTGCGAGCGCAGAAGATCGCGGCGCCGGACTGCATCAAGATGGACATCGAGGGCACGGAATTCAGAGCCCTGATGGGGGCGCGGGAATGTTTTTTGCGGCAGGGGCCCAAACTGTTTCTGGCCACGCATGGCCGCGAAGTGCACGACGAGTGTTGCAGTTTGCTTTCCACCTGGAATTACAAATTCTTCTACACCCGCAAACCGGAAGACGGCCGGGCGGAACTTTTCGCCTACCCAAAAACGGCGCGGCAATATTGAGAGGGCGCTCGCGGGGGATGAGAAAAGGAAATGTTTGATTTTTCAGCGGAGGGCATGAGGCAGCGCGCTTTGCTGGCCGGCGGGATCATCGCTTACATCCTGTTTTTCGAGCGGCTGTACGTGAGCTGGCTCTACCCGGAGTTCGGATATTTTGGTTTCGATTACAACGCGCCGGAGACGGGATACCTGGGGCTGGCCTGGACTTTGAGCTTGCTGCCAACTTTGTGGATGCCGCGAGCGATTGCGCGGCCTTCGCAACTGGCTTATTGGGTGCTGTATCTGACGGTGCTAATCCCCTCGATGTTCGTTCCCTTGTATGCGGGTCTGGACCCACCGCGAGAGATCGGCGTGCTGATGCTGGTGCTGTTCGCGGGCTTCGCCATCGCCGGGAGCAGTTATTTTTTCCCTCTAGCGAGCTGGCGCCCGGCGGGAATTTCCGCGCGAACGTTCTGGCGCGGATTTTTTCTGCTGGCCGCGGGGCTGACCTGCTGGGTGCTGGCAGTGTTCCACGGGCAACTGCAGCTGGTGTCCTTTGCGAATATTTACGATTTGCGCGACGCGGCAAGCGAGGTGCTTGAGGGGCACGCCATCAATTACGCGGTGATGGGACTATCGAGCGCGATCAATCCGTTTTTGATGGCTTACGGTCTTTATTGCAAGCGCGGCTGGATGTTCGTGGCCGGGGCGCTGGGGCAGCTGCTGGTGTACAGCGTAGTGGGAACCAAGGGATCGATTCTTTCGCTCGGCTTCGTGCTGGGGTTTTATTTTCTGCTGCGGGGGCGGAGCAATACGTTTCCCTTGAAATTCAGCTGGGCCGCGGCGGGACTGCTGGGCGGCTTGTATCTTTCGTTGTTTGCCGCCGGAGGGGATCTGGGGGTGTTGCACTGGCTCGTGCTATTCGTGGTTTTCGGCCGCACCTTCAGCATGAACGGGCTTTTGACCGCGGAGTACTACGATTTTTTCACGCGCAATCCGGTGACGCATTATGCCGGGATCAAGGGCGTGAACTGGTTCCTGCAAAGCCCGTACGCGAATCCCATCGGCGTGGAGGTGGGCTCGTATTATTCGGGCGATGCCACACTCGATGCCAGCGCGCATTTCTGGGCCACGGACGGACTAGGAGCGTGGGGGCTGCCGGGCGTGCTTTTGATTTCGGTCTTTTGCGCGCTGGTTTTTTGGGCCCTCGATTCCGCGGCAAAAAAACATGATGCGCGCCTGGTGGCGCTGATGACGTGTTACGCGGCCTACAACATCGCCAACATTTCGATTTTCACGAGCTTGTTGTCCGGAGGGCTCGCGCTGCTGATGGCCTGCATATATTTTCTGCCGGCGCGAACCGGCACGGGAAGCGAGATGAGGAGTGCGACAGCATGAAAGGAACGGGAGCGGTCCCGGCCATGGATGCACCGAAGAAAGCCGCCGCAGCGGCCATTCGCGATGCGATTCCGGCGGACGAAGCAGTGTTTTACGCGAAGGAAGCTTCAAGCGAAACAGAACTTCTCGCGCGATTGCAATCCATCGAGGAGGTGGCGAGCGTAAGCGACTCGCTGTCGTTCGCCGGGCTGGCCCGACTGTGCCGCGCGCGAGACGGCGGCGTTTCATTCGAGAGTTTTCCGGACCCGAGGCGGCTTTGGTTGGGAGCGACATTCGATTGTTTGGCGGAACACGAAGCGCTTGAGTTCCTCGCGCCGCTGCGGAACAAGAGCGTGCTGCAGCTGGGCGGAAAAGGCACGGAAGCGGTAAAGCTGATGCTGGCGGGCGCGCGGGCGGGATATCTCGTTTCACCGGTGGAATCGGAGCTCGACTGCGCGCGAGAGCTTGCGCGGCTGTGCGGGGTGAAACTCGCGTGCCACTTGGGATTGGCGGAGGAAATTCCCTTTCCCGACGGGTCCTTCGACGCGGTGTACGCGCCCGGATGCGCGCATCACTTCCAGACGGAGGAAGCTTTCCCTGAGATCGCGCGCGTGCTGCGTCCGGGAGGAAGATTTGCAGCGGTGGAACCATGGCGCGCGCCGTTTTATGCGCTGGGCATAAAGATTTTCGGCAAGCGGGAGAAGGACGTAAATTGCAGCCCGCTCACGCGGGAGAGAGTGGAAAGTTTGGGCCAGCATTTCCTGTTTCACAAGGTCCGGCTGCACGGAACGCTTTCGCGTTACGCGCTGATCGCCCTGGGCAAGCTCGGATGGATGGCGCCACTCGAAACGGCCTGGCGCGTGATGGGAGCCGACGATGCGTTGTGTTCCCTGCTGCGTTTGCGTTCTTGCGGCAGCAGCATAGCGCTGCTCGCGGAAAAATGAACTCGAGTGCACGATTGCGCGGCCGGGAAAGCTATCGATGAGCGCCATCGACGAGGTATTGCGCGAACCGGTGTTCGCGGCCGCTCCCCCGGTGTTGGTGGACGTGGGCGCGTCCGGCGGAGTGCACGCGGCCTGGAAAGAACTCGCGAAATATTCCATTTGCATCGCCTTTGACCCGGACGAGCGGGAGATGGCCGGAACGCGCCGCGCGTCGCGGGGGTACAAGGATTTTCACGTTTTCAACCGCGCTTTGACCGCCGGAGCGGAAGGGCTTTCGGATTTCTACCTGACGAAGTCGCCGCCCTGCTCGAGCCTGCTGGCACCCAACGCGGAAAAGCTGGCGGCCTGGGAGTTTGCGGATCGTTTTCGGGTGCTAAAGAAAAGCGCGGTGGAGACGATTCGTTTGGCAACGGCGCTCGCCGAATCGCGCGTCGAGCGGGTGGACTGGTTCAAGACCGATTCGCAGGGAACGGACCTGCGCTTGTTCCTGAGCCTGGGCTCCAGTTTGATTCGAAGGGTGCTGGTGGCGGAATTCGAGCCGGGAATCATGGATGCGTACGAGGGCGAGGACAAGCTGTGGAAGCTGATGCAATGCATGGACGAAGAGGGATTCTGGATGTCAGAGATGACCATCAAGGGATCCACGCGGATGCGCAAGGACGCGGCCCGAGGGCTGCGAGGGTTCGAGCGGAATTACATGGTGCATGTGCTGAAGAATTCGCCGGGCTGGGGCGAGGTGACCTATTTGAACGCTTTCGCGGGCGATGGCTTCGGCAAAAGGGATTACCTGCTGGGATGGGTGTGCGCCACGCTGCAGCGGCAGCACGGCTTCGCGCTGGAACTGGCGGAAATGGGGCAACGGAAATTCCGCGACGCGGTATTCGAAGAATTGCGGCGAAACACGATTTACGCCATCCGCAGGTCCTACTTCCATTTGCCGTCCTACCTGCCTCTCGTCGGGCGAGCTATTCGCAAGTGGGAAAAGCTGCGATTGGCGAAACGCGCCGCAGCGCAAACGTAGCGCCACGCGAACGTGAGGCGCGGAGATCGTGCAGATAGCGAGCGGCCTGAAAAAGCGATTCCGGCGTTCGAAACGATGGTGGCGCACGATGCGCGGGGAGGAACCGAGGTTTCGGGCCGCGTCCGGCGGCGAAAAGATTGCGCTGGGAAACGAGCGCGCGGAGTGGCGAGTATGCCCGAGGGGATTATCGGCTGAAAGCGTGGCGTACTCTTTCGGCGTGGGCCAGGACGTTTCCTTCGACCTGGAACTCATCCGGCGGTTTGGGATGAGGGTACATGCCTTCGATCCCACACCGCGCGCCATCGCCTGGGTAAAATCGCAGCGGCTTCCCGAGCGATTTGTGTTTCACGATTTCGGAGTGGCGGAATACGACGGCACGGCGGCATTTCACGCGCCGGAGAATGGGGCGCACGTTTCCTATAGCGTGTTGCCGCGCAAGACGGGGGCGGCGGAAACGGTGGAAGCGCCGGTACACCGGCTGCGAACGATTCAGGAGATGCTGGGCCACGCGCGCATCGACCTGGTGAAAATGGATATCGAGGGCGCGGAATACGGCGTGGTGCGGGATGCACTCTCGAGCGGGATCGAAATCGAGCAGCTGCTCGTGGAATTCCACCATCGCTGGCCGGAAGTGGGCCCGCAAAGAACGAAGGATGCAGTGGAAGACCTGCTGCGCGCGGGATACGAGATTTTCGACATTTCCGCCTCCGGCGAAGAATACGGTTTCCGCAAGACGTAACACCCGGCCATTTTTTCCAGCAGACCCAGGCTCCGTTTCGCGTTCCTACTCTCGCTCGAAAGGCAAGCTCATGAAACCAGCCGTGAAACACGATATCCGCGCCGCGCGTGAAAATTTTCTGGTATTCGGCAGCCCGCTCGTGGGGGAAGCCGAGATCGAGGAGGTGGTGGCCACGCTGCGCAGCGGATGGATTGGCACCGGACCGCGCGTGGCGAAGTTCGAAGAAATGATGAAGAAGTACACCGGAGCGGAGCACGCCATCGCGGTCAGCAGCTGCACCGCGGCGCTGCATTTATCCGTGCTGGCGCTGGGGCTGGGGCAAGGGGATGAGGTAATCACCACGCCCATGACCTTTGCGGCCACGGCCAACGCCGTCATTCACGCGGGCGCGAAGCCTGTTTTCGTGGACGTGAACCGGCACACCATGCTGATGGATCCGGAAAAAATCGAAAGAGCGATCACGCCGAGAACACGCGCGATTTTGCCGGTGCATTTGGCCGGACGTCCCTGCGCCATGGATGAAATCGCGGCGATTGCGGACAAGCACGGCCTGGCGGTGATCGAGGATGCCGCGCATTGCATCGAGGGGCGCATCGGCAGCCGTCGGGTAGGAAGCATCAGCGGGCTGACCTGCTTCAGCTTTTACGTGACGAAAAATCTGACCACCGCGGAGGGCGGCATGGTCACCACCAACAACGCGGAGTGGGCCGCGCGCATCCGCCGGCTGGGCTTGCACGGGATGAATGCGGACGCTTACAAGCGATTTAGCGACCAGGGCTTCAAGCATTACCAGGTGGTGGCGCCGGGCTACAAATACAACATGACCGACCTGCAAGCGGCCATCGGCATTCACCAGCTGAAGCGCCTGGAAGCTTCCTGGATACGGCGCAACGAAATCTGGAATTACTACCAGGAAGCGCTTTCCGATTTGCCGCTGCACCGTCCCGCGCCGGACGAAAACAACATCCGGCACGCGCGGCATTTGTTCACCATCCTGGTGCATGAGGAAGAGTGCGGAAGGTCGCGCGACGATGTGCTGGGCTCGCTGCACCAGCAAAAGATCGGCTGCGGGGTGCATTACACCGCGCTGCATTTGCACCCGTACTATCGCCAGACCTTCGGGTACCGCGAGGGCGACTATCCCAACGCCGAATGGATCGGCAGCGGCACGCTTTCCCTGCCCTTAAGCGCCAAGCTCACGGATGAAGATATTGAGGATGTGGCGGCAGCGGTTCACGAAGCTCTGGAGGACTAGCCCAATGGCCGCTCCCTGCTTGCAATTCGAGGTTCGTCCACGCGTCCTTTTCTTTTCGACCTACGTGTCGCGCGAGAGTGGCGCCTCGCACGCTTTGCGCATGACGGTGCGCAGGGTGGCGGCGCGGGGGGTGAAGCCGGTGGTGGTGGTTCCGGACGCGGAGGACAGTTACGAACTCTTTCCCACGCGCGAGTTCGACGCCGTGTATTTGCGAATGCAGCGGCCGCGGCGAACCTGGGACCCGCGCATCCACGCGCGAGCGCTGCTGGCGAGTCCTGGAACGCTGCGTTCTTTGCGGCGACTCATTCGCGAACGAGGAATTGATTTGGTGCATTTTAACGAACTCACGGATTGCATTGCAGGGCTGGCGGGAAAATCGTGCGGCGTGCCCTGCGTGTGCCACGTGCGCACGGCCCGGCCTCCCAATCCCTATCGCTGGCTGTTGCTCGCGACAGTGCGGCGCACGGCGGACGCCATTGTGGTGCCGTCGCTATCGACCGCCGGGTGGATTGGGGCGGACGCGCGGGACCTGGCCGGGAGGATTCGGCTGGTGTACGACTTCGCCTTCGACATGAAGGAGTACGAGCATCCGGTTTCGGGGCTCGCATTCCGGCACGAGCTGGGGCTTCCGGCGGATGCCGTTCTGGTGACGCTGGTTTCGAAGCTGGTGCTGCAGAAAGGGCATCAGTGTTTTATTCGCGCGGCGGAGAAAGTTCGCAAGTCCGGGAAGAATATTTATTTCGCGCTGGTGGGCGGGCCGGTTCCCGGACATGAGGGGGAAGCAGCGGCGATCAAGGCGCTGGCGGAGAAACTGGTACCCGCTCCGGCGCTTCGGATTCTTGGGCCACGGGCGGACTTGCCCGCGGTTTATAGCGCGTCCGATTTGGTGGTGCATTGTCCGACGTATGCCGATCCCTACCCCACGGTGGTCCTGCTGCCCATGCTGGCGGGGAGGTGCGTGATCGGGTCGAGCATCGGCGGAATTCCGGAACAAATCGATCCGGGGAAGACGGGGGTGCTGGTGCCGGCGGACGATCCCGGCGCATTGGGCGACGCCATTTTGAGTCTGGCGCGGGATGCGGCCAAGCGCGACGCGCTGGGGGCGGCGGCGCAGCAAAAACTTCGCGAGAGCTTCGCGCCAGAAACGCAAAGCCGCTGCCTATCGGCGTTGTACGGCGAAGTGATCGAGCGCAGGATGCGCCGAAAACAGTGGGGCTTGGAAGCGGCTCGAGCGCGCAAGGGTTTGTCCGAGCGGGACGCGAGCTAGCAGGCGGCGAGCGAGGTGCGATGCGAGTAGCGCTGTTGTGCGAAACATTTTCGAAAAAAATGGGCTACCTGCAGAGCGCTTTGCCGAAGTACTTGGCGCGCCTGGGGGCGGAAACGCATGTGGTCACCATGGATCTGGCGCCGTATTACCAGGCCGCGGACTTTCAAGAGAGCTACGGGGATTTCTGCAATCCGGAGGAGCTCGTGCCGGGCGCGGTGGAGACGCATGACGGCTACACGCTGCACGTCCTGGGACATCGGCGGCGGCTGGGGCACATGCGCATGCGCGGATTGCGGAAGAAGCTCGGCGCGATTCGGCCGGACATCGTGCAGACCATGACGCCCATCGGCTGGATTGCTCTGGACGCCACGTTCTGGAAGTTCCCGCTGGGGTACCGCTTGTTCACCGGGTGCCACCACCACGCTTCCGTTTTTCCGTTAGCGAGCAAAGCGGCTCGGCCGTGGAGCAGGGAGGTGTTGCAGTCAAGGCTGATGCGCTGGCTGCCGGGCCGGGCGGTAAGCGCGTGCACGGAGAAATGCTACGCCATCGCGCCGGATTGCGCGGACGTGGCCGTGCGATTCATGGGCGTGCCAAGAAGCAAGATGGAGGTTTGCCCGCTGGGAGTGGACACGGAACTATTTCATCCGGCGGTTGAAGAAAGGGACAAGCGGGCGCGGCAAGAGCTGCGCCAGCGCCTGGGATTCGCCGAAGGGGACATTGTTTGCATTTATTCCGGGCGATTCAGCGCAGACAAAAATCCGCTGCTGCTGGCGCGGGCGGTCGAGCGGCTGGGCCGGGAAGGAACCGCATTTCGAGGTTTGTTTGTGGGCCAGGGAGTGCAGGGGCCAGCCATCGAATCCTGCGCGGGGTGCTCGACGCATCCTTTTGTCGCGGTGCAGGAGCTCGGGGAATATTTTCGCGGCGCGGATGTGGGAGTGTGGCCGACGCAGGAGTCCATGTCCATGCTGGACGCGGCGGCGTGTGGGATTCCCATCGTGGCCAATCACACGATGAGTGTGCCCGAGCGGGTGAACGGGAATGGCGCGACGTACCGCTTGGGCGACCTGGAAGATTTGATGCGGGTGCTGCGGCAATTCGAAGGCGCGCAGACGAGAGAGCGCCTCGGCGCGGCGGGAGCGCGCAAGATGGCCGGCGAGTTCAGCTGGGAATCGGTGGCCCGGCGGCGGCTGGCCGATTATGAACACGCCGGATTGCGGGCCGGGAACTTGCAGCATTCGCGGGCGGCGCGAGGCGTGCGGGATTCCGCGGCCTAGAAATCGAAGCGCCAGAGCTTACGACGAACGACCATCTTTCAAAACGAAAGGAAGGATCCATGAAGAGAATTCCACGCATATTGGTGACCGGAGCAGGAGGCTTTATCGGGCATCATCTGGTGAAGCGGCTGCGCGCGCAGGGATATTGGGTGCGCGGAGCGGATTTAAAGCGTCCGGAGTACGCCGATTCCGAGGCCAATGAATTTGACGTGCTGGACCTGCGCAAATTCGAGGATTGCCTGCTGGCCGTTCGCGGAGGAATCAACCAAGTGTACAACCTGGCGGCGGACATGGGCGGAATCGGATTCATCAGCGCCAACCGCGCGGAAGTGGCGCGCAACAACATATTGATCAACGCACACATGCTGGAAGCGAGCCGGGTGCAGGGCGTGGAGCGATATCTTTTTTCTTCGTCCGCCTGCGTGTACGCGCAGTCCAAGCAGAAGGATGCCGACGTGGCTCCGCTCAAAGAGGAAGACGCCTTTCCGGCGGATCCCGAGCCGGGGTACGGCTGGGAGAAACTTTTCGCGGAGCAGCTCTGCCGCTATTACCGGCAAGACTACCGGTTCGAAACGCGCATCGTGCGATTTCATAACGTGTACGGGCCGCTGGGAACTTTTGACGGCGGGCGGGAAAAGGCTCCCGCGGCGGTTTGCCGGAAGGTGGCCGCGGCCCAGGACGGCGAAGATATCGAGGTGTGGGGCGACGGCGAACAGACGCGTTCGTTCATGTACGTGGATGATTGCGTCGAAGGATTGATTCGCCTGATGGCCTCGGACTACTCCGAGCCGCTCAATCTGGGGACCGACCGGCTGATCAGCATCAACGGCCTGGTAGATCTGGTGTGCGGCATCGCGGGGAAAAAACTAAGGAAAGTGCACGACCGGAGCAAGCCGCAGGGGGTTCGCGGACGGAACAGCGACAACAGCCTGCTCCTGCGCACGCTGGGCTGGGAGCCTTCCATTCCGCTCGAGCACGGCCTGGCGATTACGTACGCATGGATCGAAGAGGAACTGGAAAAATCGGGAATGCAATTGAAAGCCAGGGCCGCTCAGACAGAGACCGACTAACACCGCAAATTTTCTTCGTCATTCCCACCTTTGAATCAGGGGCAGGTTCCTATGCGCATTTTAGTCATCGGCATCAACTACGCTCCGGAAAAAACATCCGTGGCTCCCTTCACCACCGGCTTGTGCGAGCACCTGGCGTCCGAGGGACACAGCGTCACGGTGGTGACCGCGTTTCCCTATTACCCGGAGTGGCGGGTGTGGGATGGATACCGCGGGATGCTTTACCGGCGGGAGAGGATCAACGGTGTGGAAGTCCACCGGGTGGCGCACTACGTTCCGCGCAAACCGAGCCGGCTGGTGGAGCGGCTGCTGTACGACTTTTCGTTCACGCTCGCTGCTTTCGTTGCCGCGCTCTTTACCGGGAAGTGTGACGTAATTTATTGCTCCAGCCCTCCGCCCACTGTGGGGCTCGCGGCGTATCTGCTGGGGAAAATCAAACGCTCGCCCTACGCCATCAAGCTGACCGACCTGGCATCGGATGCCGCGCTCGCGACTGGAATTCTGAAAGAAGGATTCGTGGTGCGCGCGGCGCGCGCGTTTGAAGGATTCATCTACCGCAAGGCCTGCGCGGTGGTGTGCCTATGCCAGGGGTTCATCGACCGGATTACCGAGCGCGGCATGGATGCGGGGAAGCTTCGCCTGATTTCGGACTGGGGCGATACCGAGCATATTCGACCGGTGGAGAGCGACGGCGCGTTCCGCAAGGCCCATGATTTTTCAGCGAAGCAGTTTCTGGTGCTGCACGCCGGAAACATGGGCAAGAAGCAGAACCTGGGGAACGTGGTGAAGGCCGCGGAGTATTCCCAAGGCGAAACGGATTTGGCGTGGGCGCTGGTGGGTGAGGGCGAGGAACGCGCGGCCCTCGAAGCTGAAATCGCGCAACGAACGCTCAGCAACATCCGCGTGTTGCCCTTCGAACCGCCGGAAGGCTTACCGCAGTTGTACGCGGCGGCGGACCTACTGCTGCTGAACCAGGCGGCAGCGGTGGAGGATGCCGTGATTCCGTCGAAGCTGCTGGCCTACATGGCGGCCGGCCGCGCGATCGTGGCGGCGGTAAGCGAAAAAAGCGAGGCCGCCCAACTGATCCGGCAGGCGTCCTGTGGAGTTATCGTGCGGCCAGAAAACCCCGGGGCGCTGGTGGATGCGGCGCTCATGCTTCGGGGCGCTCCGGCCACGCGCCGCCTGCTGGCCGCGAACGGACGCGCGTATGTGGAAAAGCACTTCACGAAACGGAGCGTGCTCGCGGCCTACGACGAATTCTTCCTGAACGTATTATGCGCTCCGGAAACAGCCCCCGCGCCCGACGAGGCACCGAGCGAAGATTGGACCGCCGCCGATTCCCCGTCCTTTGCGCCGCCGCAGCGGGACGCCGTGCAGGTTCGCAGCCTGGCCAGCACTCGAAAATAAGCTCCTGGAACTTCCCAGCGATGCTTCTGCGCCTGAAATATTACCGATTTTTTCTGCGCGTGGTGACCTACGCGCTGCCCTTGCTGGCCTTCGAGCTGGGGCTGCGCATCTGGACGCGCACCTGGAGCGGGCTGGAGCGCCCGGCGGAGTTTGACGCTTACAGCCACTTCAGTTTGCTCGTGTTCGCGACTTTTGTTTGGATCATTCTGGCGGAACGCTACCGGGTGACCAATGTAGATGAGCTCTTTCGGGAGCGCACCGGGACGCGCGCGGCGCTGGCGGCCAACGCGGCGACGAGTTCCCTGCTGCTGGCAGCGTTGTTTTTCACGCGCGCCTTCGGATTCCCGCGCGGGCTTTTTGCCATCTGGGCCTTGACGCTTTTGGTTTTGACCGTGCTGATGCGGGCGTTTTTCCGGGGTTACCTTCGCGCGAGAATAAAGGATGGCAAGCCGATTCGCCTGCTGGTGGTGGGCGCGGACCACTTCGCGCACACGGCCGCCTGGCGGGTGCAGGAAATGCCGCTGGGTCCGTGCGAGGTGGCCGGATACGTGCGGTTGCCGGGCCAGCAAGTGGCGCTGACGGACAAACCGGTACACGAGCTCGGGAGCCTGGGCGAGCTGGACGTGGAGCAGGGCCTCGATGAAGCGATGATTGCGATTGACCCGGCGCAATTTCACGAGATTCCGAAGATCCTGAAGGCGCTCGAGCATTTGCGCATTCCCGTGCGCGCCATCGTGGACCTGGGCGAAGGCATCGTGGTGCGCGAGAGATTGTTCCAGCTGGGGCGCATGCAGATGCTGGACCTGACCACCACGCCGGCGGAATCGCTGGACTACACGCTATTGAAGCGGGCATTCGACATCACGTTTTCCGCGCTGGTGCTGCTGGTGACCTGGCCCGTGCTCGTGTTGATCACCGCGGCGATACGAGCGACCTCGCCGGGGCCGGTGCTTTTCGCGCAGGACCGCGTGGGCCTGAACGGAAAGATTTTCCCCATGCTGAAGTTCCGCACCATGAAGGTTTGCGATTGCGCGGAGAGCGACACGCAATGGACCACCGCAAACGACCCGCGTCGGACGCGCCTGGGATCGTTCCTGCGCAAGACCAGCCTCGACGAACTCCCGCAATTCCTGAACGTGCTGCGAGGAGACATGAGCGTGGTGGGCCCGCGTCCGGAGCGGCCGCATTTCGTGCAGAAATTCCTGAACGACATCACGCGCTATAACAACCGGCACTGGCTGAAGGCCGGGATAACGGGATGGGCGCAGGTGAACGGATGGCGCGGCGACACTTCGATTCAGAAGCGCCTGGAATATGACTTGTACTACCTGCAGAACTGGAGCCTCTTTTTCGATCTGCGCATTATCGTCCTCACCATTCTCTCGGCTATCGTCGGGCGGAACGCGTACTAATCCGGCAACCCGCTCGCTCCCCGCAACTTACGGGACGGAGTGTGGGTTGGTTGTGCGTGCGGAGCGGGCTTTGCGTTCCTGGCACGCCGGGACCCGGCGAATCTTTGTGCCGCTTCTGATTCTTGCTATAGTATTTCGTCAAGCAGCCAGCGGCCCCGCGCAGACCATAGCGGGGCGTCAAAAATCGCACAAGCGAGGGAACGGATGGGGGCAGATCGCAAGCCGGAGTACTTTGCGGGCAAGGACATCAAGATCGGGATCATCGGATGCGGGTACGTGGGCCTGCCGCTGGCGCTGCGATTCGCGGACGTGGGCCAGCGCGTGACCGGGTTCGACACGGACATAGAGAAGGTGAAGAAGCTGAACGCGGGCCAGTCCTACATCCAGCACATACCGGCGGACAAAATACAGCAGCACGTGCAGGGCAAGCGCTTCGACGCCACCACGGATTTCACGCGGCTGCGGGATATGGATGCGGTGCTGATCTGCGTGCCCACGCCGCTCGACGAACGGCGCGAGCCGGACCTAAGCTACGTGGAGAAGACGGCGGAATCGATCGCGCCAAACCTGCAGCGGAGCCAGCTGATCGTGCTGGAAAGCACGACCTATCCGGGAACGACGGAAGAGCTGGTGCTGCCGATACTAGAGAAGGGCGGATTGCGCTGCCCCATCGCCAAAGGCGAGGGCTCGGAAAACACGGCGACCGATTTTTATTTGGCCTTCTCGCCCGAGCGCGAGGATCCGGGGAACAAGCAATACGGCCTGGCGCAGATACCCAAGGTGGTGGGGGGCATCAACCCCGCGAGCGGACGCGCGGCGATGGGGCTTTACGCGCAGATCGTATCGCGCGTGGTGCCGGTAAGCTCGACGCGCGCGGCGGAAATGGTGAAGCTGCTCGAAAACATTTTCCGCTGCGTGAACATCGCGCTGGTGAACGAACTAAAGCAGCTCTCGCTGCGCATGGACCTGGATATCTGGGAAGTGATCGACAGCGCGTCAACCAAGCCGTTCGGGTTCATGCCCTTCTATCCCGGGCCGGGACTGGGCGGCCACTGCATTCCCGTCGATCCTTATTATCTTTCCTGGAAGGCGCGGGAATACGATTTCGCCACGCGCTTTATCGAGTTGGCTGGCGAGATCAATACCGCCATGCCGTATCACGTGGTGGATGCGCTGGTGAAAGCGCTGAACGAGCGGCAAAAGAGCCTGAAGGGATCGAAAGTGCTTTTGCTGGGAGTGGCATATAAAAAGGATGTGGATGACTTGCGCGAATCGCCTTCCTTGAAACTGCTGGAGCTGCTGACCGCAGGCGGAGCGCTCCTGGATTACAACGACCCTTATTTCCCGGCCTTGCACAAGATGCGCCACTACGATTTTTCGAACATGAAGTCGGTGGAATTGACGCCGGAGCGCCTGGGAAGCTACGACTGCGTGCTGATTGCGACGGACCATACGAGCTACGATTACGAAGGCATCGTGCGGAATGCGAAGCTGGTGGTGGACTCGCGCAACGCGACTCGCAAAGTGAAAAAGGGCCGCGAAAAGATCGTGGCCTGCTGAGCTTTCCGGTGTGCTGCGCCATCCGCGCAAAGGCCTGAAGGGAAGTAACTTACTCCCGGCCTGACCTGCCGGGCGGCATTTCCCGCCTACAGGGATTACCTGATAACCAAAAACGCGCATGGAACTATAGTCCCATTGCGGGTAGCACTCGCGCGGGCTAAGGTGAGCGTATGGCCGCACCGCTCTCACCACCAAAGGAAAAGCAAGCCTGGATCGCCGATCCGGGACGGCGGCGGAGCATGCGCGTGTTGCTGAGCGTGCCGATTACGGTGAGCGGCAAATCGCCGAACGATCAGATTTTCATCGAGGATACCCGCACGCTGGTGGTCAACGCGCACGGCGCGCTGATCTCGCTCGGGGCTCCGGTGGCTGCGGAGCAGAAAATCACGGTGTCGAACAAGGCCACGCACCAGACGCTCGAATGCCGGGTGGTTTATGTGGGAAGCCAGCAGGCGGGAAAAGCGCAGATGGGCATTGAGTTCGTGAAGCCTTCTCCCACGTTTTGGCAGATTGATTTCCCTCCCGACGATTGGGTTGTGCCGGAAGACTAATTCCGTTCCCTTCGCGCGAAAAAAATCCAAAAACTAGCGGGCTGCGGACGTAGAAGTGAGTTCGGCGCGAACATTTCCCAGGGGAAGTTCGGCTTCGACCAGGATGGGTGTGTGCGCGGGGTCGCGCGCGAGCCAGACGGAGAAGGTGGATTCCGGCGCGTCCTTGCCGGGCTCGAAGAGCTCGATGGAAAGGCGCGTGGCGGAAAAATTGCCGGCGGCGACGGCAACCGTTTCGCTGGGGACCTGGCGGGCGGCGATCATTTGATAGACATCATGGCCGTCGTATAGCGGAGCGCGAAACTCGGTTTGGTGCTGCCAATCCACGCCGCGAAGGGCGTAGAGGGCTGCGAGGGGATCGAGCGTCCCAGGCAGCACGGCGACACCCGCGCCATTTCCACGGCGCGACTGGCCGATGGGGACCAGGCGCAATACTTCCGTTTCCTTCTGGCCCATTTCGTCGAGATACATTTCGTACTGGCGGCTTTCGAGCGTGGCGGCGTCCGCGTAGGAATCGAACTGGTCGTTCACGGTGAGGAAGGCGCGCAGAGGACTGAGAGTATGAGCGGAGGCGCGGAAGTGCCAGGTGCGCGAGCCGAAGAGATCGCGGCGTTCGGGAATGGTCAACTGCACGGCCGCGGCACTGGCGAAGGCGGACCACTGCACCTGGTAATTCAGAGTTTCGCCGATGCGGAAGGGCAGGAGGGATTCCGCCGGCGGGTGAGCGAAGGCGGCGATGGCGAGCGGCAAAGCGGCGCCCAGCAAGAGGGCACGGAGCGACTTTTTTCGTTCGAGCTTCATGGCCGCGGAAGAAAGGCGCGTCCCCCTGGAGTTATTGTTGCGCGGACAACAAGCACGCACAACGCATGTTGCCCGGTTGCAAGCTGCCAAGCTATAGTCAAGCGTACCTGAAAGGCGCAAAGCGGACTACCCGTTCCTGACTTCGATACCTGGCGCGGACCAAGCCTCTCGATTGCGGCCCCCTTAGGAGGAGTTCCAGAATGCGCTACCTGGTTACGGGTGGTGCCGGTTTTATCGGCTCAAACATGGTGGACGAACTCGTGCGCCGCGGGCACCAGGTGGTGGTGCTGGACGATCTTTCGGCGGGCAAGGAAGCGAACCTTGCCGGCGTGCGCGGCAAAATCGATTTGCACGTGGGGAGCATCACCGATCTGGCGAAAGTGCAAGCGGCCTGCGTGGGCGTGGATTACGTGATTCATCTGGCGGCGCGGACCTCGGTGCCGCGCTCGGTGAAGGATCCCATCGAAACCAACAAGGTGAATATTGACGGCACGCTGAACGTGCTGGTGGCGGCGCGCGATGCCCAGGTGCGGCGATTCGTGTATGCCGCGTCGTCCTCGGCTTATGGGGAGACGCCCACGCTGCCGAAGGTGGAGTCCATGCCCTCGGAGCCGATTTCGCCGTATGGCGTGACGAAGTACGTGGGCGAGCTGTACGCGCAGGTTTTCGGCCGGGTGTACGGGCTCGGGAACGCGAGCGTGCGCTACTTCAACGTTTTCGGCCCGCGGCAGGATCCCACCTCGCAATATTCCGGAGTGCTTTCGCGCTTCATGCTGGCGGTGCTCGAGGGCCAGCAGCCGGTGGTGTATGGGGACGGGGAACAATCGCGCGACTTTACCTACATCGAAAACGTCGTGGATGAAACGCTGCGGGCCTGCGAGGCCAAGGGCGCATCGGGGCTGGTCTTCAACGGCGGGACGGGCGCGCGAATCACGCTGAACGAAGTGCTGAAACTTCTGGAAAAAATAAGCGGGCAGAAAATCCAGGCGAAGTACGACCCGCCGCGAACGGGCGACATTCTGCACTCGCAGGCGGACGTGTCACTCGCGCGGAAAGTGCTGGGGTACGAGCCTGGCGTGCAATTCGAAGAAGGATTGCGGCGCACCTGGGATTGGTACAAGGCCGCTTACGGGAAGAAATAAGGATTGGCGCCCGGCGCGGGCCTAGACCGCGTGGCCGTTGAGGTAGGCGGGAAGCTCGGTGAGGCTGTCGAGCGTCAAATCGGGCGGATGGGCGCGCAGGCCTTCGGCGCCCAAACCGTAGGTGACACCGCAAGACCAAATTCCCGAATTGCGCGCGGTCTGGATGTCCACTTCGGAATCTCCCACGATCATGGCCTCGCGCGGAGCGGCGCCCAAGTCGCGCAGAAGAACTTCCACGCCGAGGGGATGCGGCTTCTTGGTCTCGAAACTGTTGCCGCCATACACAAAACGAAAATAACGGGATAGATCGAGGCCATCGAGGATGGCGCGGCTGAAATTGACCGGCTTGTTGGTGAGCACGGCCATGGGATGATGCGCGAGCAAAGCGAGGGCTTCGCGGACGCCGGGATAGGGCACGGTGTTGTCGAGCATGTGCTGGCGGTAATAGCTGAGGAAATAGGCCAGGCCGGAGGCGGCTTCCTCGTCGGTAGAGGCGCCGCCGAGGGCGCGGCGCACCAGAACCGGCGCGCCGTTGCCTACCATGGAGTAAATCGCTTCATGCGCGAGCGGAGCGCGGCCCATGTGTTCGAGGGTGGCGTTGACGGCAAGCGCGAGATCGAGTTTGGAATCGATGAGCGTGCCATCGAGATCGAAGATCAAGACGCGCACGGCAGAGAATTGATTCGGGTCGTGAGGCACTCGCACTATTCTATTCAGGGTGGTTGGGAATGTCACTCGCGGTTGGGAGAAGCGCGCGGGTTTTGGCTTGCCGGCGCCGGCTGCTACAATAGGCGGTTTGTCGCGGCGCACGCTCGACCGCTTGAGGCCCCATGGCTGAAATTCATCCCTTTCGCGCCTACCGATACGATACCAACCGCGTGCAGCTGGCGGAGGTGCTGACGCAGCCGTACGACAAAATCACTCCGGAGATGCAGCAGCGGTATTACGCGGCGAGCCCCTTCAATTTAATTGCGGCGGAAAAAGGATTGGCGCAGCCGGGCGATTCGCCGCAGAACAACGTTTACACGCGCGCGGCGCAGAAACTCGAAGAATGGATGGCGGAGAAAATCCTGGCGCAGGACGCGTCTGCGAGCATGTACGTGTACGCGCAAGAGTACTTGGTTCCCGGGACGCACACGCGCAAGGTACGCATGGGGTTGATCGCGCTCGGGCGGGTGGAGGATTACGACGCGAAAGTGGTGTTCCGCCACGAGCGCACGCTTTCGGGGCCGAAGGCGGATCGAATCAAACTGTTGCGGCATACGAAGGCGCAAACGGGCCAGCTTTTCATGCTGTACGACGATCCCGCGAAGAGGATTGATGGTTTGCTCGAAGAGACGGCGCGCGCGTCCGCGCCAATCGAAATGCGCGACGAATTTGACGTGACGCACCGGCTGTGGCCGGTGACGGATGGGGCATTCCACCGCCGGGTGCAGACGGCCATGGCGGAGAAAAAACTCATTATCGCGGACGGGCATCACCGGTACGAGACGGCGCTGGCCTACCGGGACGAATGCCGCGCGCGGTTGGGGAAGACGGAGCCGCTCGCGGCGCACGAGTTCGCCATGATGACGTTCGTCAACACGCATTCGAAGGGGCTGACGATACTGGCGACGCACCGCTTGATCCGCAACCTGGCGAATTTTAATTTCGAGGGATTCCGCAAAGCGGTGGCTCCCTTTTTCGATTGGTACTCCTATCCATTTCAGGGCGGTGACGAGCGCGCGACAAGCTTCGCGGAATTCCGCAAGGATTTCGAAAGGCAGAATCACGGACGCCGGGCCATCGGCGTATATCCCGGAAGCGTGCCGGGAGCGAACGGCGCAACCGGCGCGTTTTATTTGTTTCTGCTGCGGCGCGATGCGGACCTGGAAGTGCTGCTCCCGGGCGTATCGGAAGCGCAGCGCGGGCTGGATGTGGTCCTGCTGCATCGCCTGATGCTTGAAAAGGGATTGGGGATCACGCCGGAAGCGGTGGCGGCGGAAAACAACGTGAGCTACGAGCGCGAAATGAACGCGGCGATCGAGCGGGTAGATGGCGGCGAGGCGCAGCTCGCGTGCCTGCTGAATCCGGTGCGCGTGCAGCAAGTGGTGGACATCGCTCTGGGCGGTGACGTCCTGCCGCAGAAGTCCACGGATTTTTATCCCAAGCTGCTGAGCGGCGAGGCCATTTACCGGATAGAAGGGCAAGTTGAGAAGTGAAGCGTGGACGGACCCGGAGGCGGACGGAACGAGAATTGGGAAGAAAGCGGGAAAGACGAAAGCGCGACCCAGCGGGTCGACCGAGTCGCGCCAGAAGATAATTGCCGCGGCAGATTACTTGCTGAAGCTCTGCACCGCGGCGGTTTCGTTATCGTAGGTGTCGAAGACGGTCATGAGTTTCGTGACCTGAAGTACTTCCTTAAACTTCGAACCCAGGTTGGCCAGTTTCAGCGTGGCGCCTTGCGAGCGAGCGCTGTGGAAAGTGGCTACGAGCGTTCCGAGCCCGGCGCTATCGATGTAGCCGACCTGCGCGAGATTCAAAACGATTTTTTTCTTGCCCGCAGCCAGCAAACTCTTGACCTTCTCGCGGAACGCGTTGCTTTCCTCGCCCAGCACAATGCGGCCTTCGATTTCAAGAACGGTCACGCCATTTACTTCCTGATCCGTCATTCTGAGTGCCACGTTCACGCCTCCTGAAAGTCTGTGAATCGGTTTTGCAGCGGTGACCCAAAAAGCCGCCCCTTGGCTGCGCGGGGGACTCTCTCTCGTTCAGTAAAAATCCGAGCAGGACATATAGTACCCGCAAGCGGGACAGATTAGCTTGCAGCTTCGCGGCTCCAGGCGCGCCGAGCAACCGGGACAAAACCCGGAAGCGAGTTGCGGCTCCCGCGAGGGCTCCTGAGCGCCGGCCTTGGACTCCCCTGCCTGGTCCGGGGGAACAACCGGTTTAGGTTGTACCATCCCTGGGCTTCCCATGAACGCACTTTTATAGCACATCCTGCCGATAGGGAAAAGCAAAGCTAAAACTCGGTAGTGGGCCAGTTTCGGGCTAGCGCGTTTATCAGGCACTTACAGGGTCATTCATCACTTTCACCGGTGTTCTGGCTTTCTCTTCCGTTCCGTCAACGGCCCAGACGAGTCGCAATATTCTCTCAAGGTTAACCTGGCTCGAATTGACTGCCCTCGCCAGCCAAGTCTGAGTATTTCTCTCTGCTCCTTGGGATCCGGCGAAATCCGCAAGTTTGGGGCCTAGTTGCGAAGGCTCACTATCTCATCCTTTTGCTAGAAAGACGCGGCTGCTCCTAGGAATGAGCGCCACGCGGCAGGCAAATTGCTGATGCCTGGCATGCCCGACCCCAACAAATTTCTCGCCGCCACGTCGTCTTTTGCTCTCCGATTTCGATTACATAGATAGGAAGCTAGTGTCACTTGGCTTCTAAATTTCTGTTTAGAGGAGGATTATTATGAGTTCGAAAATATTCCGGATCGCTGCAGTGATCGTTCTCGCCGGCTCAGCGCTCAGTTCCGCTGCCGGGGCGGCGACTTGTTCAAACGCCTCTCTGAGTGGCACCTACGGGTTTCTGCACGGCACCACAGATAGCAACGGCACGCCTACCTCCGCCGCCGTGAGCCAGCTCACGTTTGACTCAACCACAGGCACGTTTACCGGCGAGAACACAGGATCCCATGACGGAGTGATTGTCACCGAGCCTCTCACCGGAACATACACAGTTGCCTCGAACTGCACCGGCACGGGTTACCCCACGGGAGGCATCCCCTTCTCCTTTGTGGTTACGTCAACAGGGTTTCTGGCCGCTCACCTTTTTGGGGATGGAATCGCCGTGGAGCAGGGCTCTCCGACTTGCACCATTGCCGGAGTTCAGGGCAGTTTTGGATTTGAAGCAACCGGCTTATTCCTCGCAGGGGCGCCCGCCACCGGAGCGGTGGTTTTCATGGGCGAGTTGAAGTTGAAGGTCAACCCTGCTGGAGAAGGAGTGATAACCGGACACGTAGCGGTTAGCGAGGATGGCACATTTCGAACGCTCGCAGAGGACCCCGTCACCGGTTCTTACAAGGTCGGCGGGGACTGCAGGGGCACGGCTACCATAACCACGAAGTCGGGCTCCGAAATGCACTTCAGCCTCACCGTTGTGGACGGCGGGAACGAAATGCTGGCCCTTGAGACGGACGCGGACACGGTTGTCAGCGGTACTCTGGAAAACAACGATTTGCTGCAATCACTTTAGGTCATCGTGGCGGCTAACTGACGTTATCACGCGATTACGCTCACAATCCGCCGGAGAATTGTGAAACAAGGCGCGTTTTCAGGTCATAGTGTCCGGTAAGTCGCGGAGCCGGACAAGTTAAGTAGTGGATCGAACTTGTCCGGCAACCGCGTTTATCAGGTACTTACAGGGTCATTCATCAATCCTGCATCATCAGCGGCAAGATGGCCGGCCAAAGCCGCGCTCAGGTCGAGCATTAGGCGAAGTCGCTTCAAAAGCATCGCCCTATACGTGACTGTTGGAAATTCGACTCCTGCTTGTGTTTGTTGGATTACTCTTTGCTGTCGAGCAGAGGGCGCCTGTTTGCTGTTTTACTTCTTCGAAAAACTTTGGGCTTTCAGACTCCAGCGAGTAAACTGCGCGCAAGTGTTGCGCCGACCCTTTGAACCCGCACGACTTACCGGGACTTAGCCAAGCTTGCCAACGCGTCCTTGGCGATTCGGATGGTTATTTCAGATTCGCATACTCGATTGCGATGGGGGCAGGTACTTACTCAGTGATAGAGATTCGGAGATGTCCGGTTATCCATCTGTTACGGCTTACGGCCTTCGTCGGTACCCAGCCTGCACGAGCATGCGCTCAGGACAGGCTGGGCAGGCCGGACGAATGAAGTTAGAACGCGACGTATCTCGCTGTAAATGTGGCTGTCTGCTCTTTGTTTAGCCCGAAGTACCAAAGCATCATTACTGAGCCATCGGTGTCGGTGATCGTTGTTGGTGACGGAACGTTGGCAAAGGGGGTGCAAGGAGTTGGGCCGTCGGCGGTATTCTGTCCATACCCGTTGTGACTGGTGGGCACGGAGGTTGGAGTCACATTCCCAACCGTCTGGATCATCAAACCCTCTAACGCTCCATTGCCTTGGAGACTGTAGGGAACGTAGCCCCATGCACTGTTTAGGTCGCCATCGAAGTTTTCCGTGAAGGTACTAGTCGTCTCGGCTGGGTTCCCGGGGTCGACGTCAGCGTAACGCTCGAAAAAGGCCTCCTTGGACTCGCCAGAATTGTTCTTGAGCGCCATCGTCATTTTGGCATAGGGGTTCGTCCCCGCTACCGAGTTGATCGTTTGGGTCAGGGTCCAGGCGCCGTCGCTGGTAGTCCGCTCAATTTTGACCATCGTTGAGGTGTGCGTCACAGTGGTTGGCGTGCCCCACCCGCTGGCGCCGCCCTCTGCATAGTCGTAATAAGCTACTTCTGTTGTAATGTCACAGAGTCCGTAACCCTCGTCGATGCCGCCTTGGCGAATCTGATCCACGCCCGAAGGGTTTTCAAATTCCACAATGTTGCCGTTCGTCGTTACGCAAAACTGAAGGTAACTGACGCCGGTGCCCGAGGTGAAGGTATAGGAACAGGAATCTACGTCGGAACTGGCTTCGTCGTGTTTCTGCTGTTGTCCGTTAGCTGCGGTTGCGTCGCTGTTGTGCGTCTGTGCCAAGTTGGGAGCCAAAGTACTACGTCTCTGAGCCGGGGTAGATACTGCAAACAACAGCGCGAACGCTGCGAGACAAGCGAGGGCAAGGGTCCTAGTGCAGGATTTCATGTCAATACTCCTTTTTTATCTTCCGAAGGGCCGACCGTTTTGGATGGCCGAACTTTACGTACTCCAACTGGCCCAAACGCCCAATCCGGCCGGCTCGTGAGCGGGAGTGTGCTCTAGGGGCGAGGAAAAGGTCAATGATTTACGACTGACTTCTCGCTGAACTATAAATGAACAGATAAATATAAGACAACTAATGAGTTACGCTGGAAATCGAAGTCAAACTTGCCCAATTTTGCGCCGGACTTTTCGTTTTATTCGTAACGAATGGCGATCATGGGATCTACTGCCGCGGCGCGGCGTGCTGGAAGGAGGCAGGCCAGCAGACCGACTACGATTACCGTGACGGAGACCGCTGCGAAAGTCCACGGATCTTTGAACGACACGCCCCAGACCTGACTCTGCAGCAGGCGAGCAACGAAGAGTGCACCCACGAGGCCCAGACAAATTCCAGCGACGAGCAGGCGCAGACCGCGGAGAAGAACCATGCGAAGAATAGAGGCGCGCTGCGCACCCAATGCGATGCGGACTCCGATTTCCTGGGTTTGCAGCGAAACGGTATAAGCCATCACGCTGAAAACCCCCAGGAAGAACAGAGCGAGGCCGATGGATGCAAAAGCACCCAGGGACATGAGACCAAATTCGGGCTGCGCGTAAGAATACCTATACAGGAAATTCTTCAGGGTATCTTCTTCTTCGAGCGCTACGCTGTGATCGACGGCGGCAATCTCCTGCCGGACATTTGCGAGCAGAGCTTGCGGCTCGACGTTGGTGCGCACGAGAAGACCTGCGAAAGGCGGGGAGGCGATTGAAAAGGGTACAAACAGTTCAGGCAGTGAAGGGTGGTCGAGGCCGTCATTCTTGACGTCATTCACAAGGCCGACGATTTCGAAGTAGGCGTTATGCGGTGTTTCGGGCATCTGATCGAAGGCTTTGAACTTAACCAAGTGGCCCAGGGGCGTGTCGTTTGGGAAAAATTTGCGCGCGAAAGAATCGTTCACCACAGCCACCAAGCGGGCAGAGTTTACGTCGTCAGACGATAACAGGCGTCCACTCAAAAGACGCAATCCCACGGCCCGAAAATAATGTTCGCTAACCGAATCAAGTTGTGTGTTCCATGTTTCGGAATGGGACTTGCCGGTTATGTCTATATCTGACTGAATCCCGCCGTAGGGCGGCAATTCTAAACTCACTCCGACGGAATCCACTCCCGGCAAAGCCTCCACATGCTGCAGGACGCTCTGTAAAAAGATTCGATTTTGATCGGGAGTCAAACGCCGGTTGGGCGGATATGTGATTACAGCAGCTGCCACCCGGGAGGGATTGAAACCGAGGTCGACGTGCGTGAGGGCGTAGAAGCTGCGAATCATAAGGCCCGCGCACACCAGCAAAACGAGGGCCAGGGCGACTTCCGCTACAACTAGAATGGAGCGCAACTTTCCGTGGCCGAAGCCGAGTTGCCTGCCACGGCCCCCGCCGGCGAGTTTTTGAAAAAGATCGCCGCGAACGGAGTGAAGAGCAGGCGCCAAGCCGCAAAGCAGCGTCGTAAGCAAGCCGACGATTGCGACGAAAATCAGACATGGGAAATTCAGCGAGATTACGGCTTCCACAGGTATTTTTTGCCGCGCGGGAATCGCAGTCAGGAACCATTGAAGTCCGCCCCAGGCCAAGACGCAGCCGACGGCACATCCGGCAACTGCAAGGACCAGACTTTCGAGGAGTAGTTGGCGCAGCAAACGGCCGCGACTGGCGCCGATGGCGGAGCGGAGCGCGATTTCTCGTTCGCGAGCGCTGGCTCGCGCAAGCAGAAGATTCGCGACGTTACTGCAGGAAAGCAGCAAAACCATGGCGACGGCTGCGATCAGCGCTAAGAGCAGGTCTTTGAGGTCGGCGACGATAGCGTCGGTGAAAGATCTTGGGATGACGGTGAAGTTGGGCGGGTAGTCGGCAGGAAATTGTTTCGAGATGTTGTGGACGACGACGTTTAGATCAGAAGCGGATTGTTGCAGCGTTACTCCGGGCTTTCGTCGTCCGGTGGCCCAAACATAGAAAGGCTGGCGCCGCTCTGGCGGCTCGCTAGAACCAGCTGCGCTTGGCGCCGGGCGTGAGCGCGTGAGTACGAGCGGGATAAAAACATCGGATCCGTCAAATTGAAAGCGCGGGGGCATGACTCCAACAATCGTTCGGGAAGTTCCATCGAGAACGATAGGCTCGCCGAGCACTTTGGCATCGGAACCGAAGTCTTTCACCCACAGCTTGTGGCTTAACACCGCAACGGGGGCGGCGGTGGGCTGGCCATCTTGATCATCAATGGCTCGGCCCAGAAAGGGAGGAACACCGAGAAAATTCATTGTGTTCGTAGTGAGGTAGCAGGCAAGGAGCTGCTCCGAGCCGTCGCCTTTATCGAAGAAAACGTGATCGGTCATGGAGCCAATGACATCTTCGAAAACGTGGTTCTGCGCGCGAAAATCCATGTACTCGGGCATGGAGAAGACGACGCGGCCACCGTCACCGGCCTGCTTCATATCGTGGACTGCAAAAGTGGTGAGGCGACGCGGGCTGGTGTAAGGAAACGGATTCACTACACCGTTGTAAATAATGCTGAAAATGATCGTGGTAGAACCAATTCCCAATGCGAGTGTGAGGACGGCGGCAGCGGCGAATCCGGGATTTTTGCGCAGCATTCGCAAACCATAGCGTAGATCCTGTAAGAGCGTTTCGATCAGGGGGATGCCGCCGCGGTCGCGCACGGATTCTTTGACGGACTCGATCCCGCCCAGCTTCAGAAGCGCCTGGCGGCGGGCTTCTGCGGGGGGCATTCCGGCTTTCAAGTTGTCGTCGAAATGGAGTTGGATGTGGGATTGGAGTTCCGCTTCGAGGTCGCGGTCTCGTTGCGATTTGTTGAAAAGTCCGGATATACGCTGGAATAAAGCTCTGAGGATGGCCATCAGGATTGTTCCTTGGGCACAAAGAAGCGGGCCAGAATCGCGGTGGCTTGATTCCACTCTAGAGCTTCTTTGTGAAGCTGTTTGGTGCCTGAGCGAGTGAGCTTGTAATACTTGGCACGGCGGTTGTTTTCCGACTGCCGCCATGCGGAGGCGACGAAGCCTTCCTGTTCGAGTTTTAGCAGAGCCGGATATATGGTGCCGTAATTTACGGCCAAGCGTTGACCGCTGGTTTGCTCAATGCGGCGCGCGATGCCATAGCCGTGAAGAGGGCCGAGGCCCTCAAGGGTTTTGAGGATCATCAGAGCCAAGGTGCCTTGCGGGATATCATTTTTATCTTTGGACATTGGCCCCAGGCCCTCCTATGGGACAGCCATAGTAAGACTACGAAGAAACCTATGGGAAAGCAATAGGTAAACGTGAAATATGTTTTGGCGGCGCGTGCCTGCCGCAATGGACTCGCGCTCGATGGTGAAAGGGCGGAGAAATGAGGGAAGGCAGGCCCGGAGGGAGCGGCCAGTTACGCGTCCGAATTGCGAGCGGGGGCCGGCATGTAAGGCCCGGCTTCTGCGGGCAAACCTGCGCGCTCGAATTGGACCGTGCTGTGAGTGATCTGGAATTCATGCGCCAGGACTTCGCGTATGCTAGTGAGAATCTTCTCACAGTCTTCCATGTGCATGTCAGGGATGCGGACGTGGCAGGAGAGCGCGTTCAGATCCGTGCCGAGCGTCCAGATGTGGATGTCATGCACCTCCATCACACCGTCAACTCGCAGCAAGGCGGCGGCGACTTCTTTGAGGTGAATTTCCCGAGGCAAACCCTCGAGGAGAATGTGGCTGCTTTCGCGCAGAATTCCGGCGCCGGACCACAGGATCATCGCGCCGATGCCCATTCCGATCACGGGATCGAGCCAGGCGGCGCCGGACCAGCGAATGCAGAGAGCGCCGACCACGATGGCGACGTTGGAAAGAGCGTCGCCCAGATTGTGGATCCAGACGCTGCGAACGTTGAGGTCGCGGCGACCGCGATGGACGGCGAGGGTGATGCCTCCATTGATGACCAGAGCGAAAAGAGAGACCCACAGCATGATGCCGGTCTGGACTTCGACCGGGTGGCGCAGGCGCAGGATCGATTCATAGAGCAGGCAGAGCGCCACGATGGCGAGCAGCATGGCATTCACAAACGCGGCCAGGATTCCCGCGCGGTGATAGCCGTAGGTTTTCTCCGGAGTGGGAGGGCGTCGGGCCCAGCGCATGGCAAGCCAGGCGATGACCAGCGAAGGCACGTCGGTCAAGTTATGCACGGCATCGCTGACGAGCGCGATGGAATGGCCTGCATATCCGGCCGCGAGTTCCACGGCGACGAGCGCAAAGGTGGCCACGACGGCCAGGCCCAGAACCCCGGACAAGCCCTGGCCGTCCAAGTGCACGTGCGAATGCCCGCCGAGACCATGAGCGTGGTGAGTGTGGCCGTGGGCTTTGTGCTCCGGCGCACCGTGGGCGTGGACGTGCATGCTCTGGATTCTACTCGCAGAGCGGCCCGCAGCACAGAGCGGGCGACGCATGCGTAACCCCGGCGCGCGATGGCGCGGGGACGCGAAGGAACGAACGCGCGGGGCGAAACGCGATTGACTTCCCGCGGCGCCAGCACCTACCATGAAAGCAGGTTCGGAACCGACAGAATTCTGAGGGGGCGCAGGCGGAACGCAGCAGGATTCGCGCCGGCGATGACGCAACACGCTGCCAAGCTGGTCTTCTGGGGAGTGCGCGGCTCCACGCCGACGCTGGAGCGCGACACATGGCGCTACGGGGGCAACACGCCCTGCCTGGAATTGACCGCTCCGGACGGGACCAGGTTTATCCTCGACTGCGGCACTGGCTTGCGCATGCTGGGCAACCGCTGGACCGAGACGCAGGGCGGGCGCAGCATTGATGCGCACGTGCTGGTGACGCATTATCACTGGGACCACATTCAGGGCATTCCGTTTTTCCATCCGTTTTTCGAAGCGCAGAACCGCTTTCACTTTTACAGCTTCCAATCCAAATATCTGGGGCCGAACAGCCTGCGGCAGGTGTTCGAAGCGCAGCTGGCCAGCCCGTATTTCCCGGTTGACGTCAGCATGATGTGCGCCGCGCGTGAGTTTCATGAGATTGGGGGCGGCGATAAATGGGAAATCAACGGCACGCGAATCAGCGCGGGCTGGCTGAATCATCCGCAGGGCTGCCTGGGCTACCGCATTGAGACTTCGGGTGGCTCGATTGTTTATGCCACGGACAACGAGCCGGGCGTGCCGGAACTGGATCAAAATCTGCGGCAGCTGGCGCAGGGAGCGGACGTCCTGATTTACGACGCGCAGTATTCACCGGAGCAACTGGCCTCGGATCGCCGGGGCTGGGGACACTCGAGCTGGCTCGAGGGCGTGAAGATCGCGCGGGAAACGAAAGCGCGGAACCTGGTGCTGTTCCACCACGATCCCGACTCCACGGACAAGAACGTGGACGGTTTCCTTTCCGCGGCGCGGCAGGAATTTCAGCCGACCTGGGCGGCCACCGAGGGCATGTCCATTACGCTCAGCGAGCGCGGCGTGGACGTGGCCATGCGCGAATCACGCCTGGGACAGCGCCGGCGGCTTCGGTTCACGGCCACGGTCACGGGACAATCGGAAGACGGCAAAACTTTCGAAGAGAAAGCGACAGTGCGCGACCTGAGCCTGCAGGGAGCTTACCTTTGCTTGAATAACCGGCCGCGGCTGCAATCGGAAGTGCGCGTGGTGATCGAGGCTTCCGGCGACCCCACACGTTCGAGCGTGCTTTCCTTGCGCGGAACGGTGGTGCATTTCGAGCCTGGCCGAGAGCACAGCCAGAACGGCATGGGCATTGTCTTTATCGAAGATTCCGATACCGGCGCGCGCGACTAAGGGCAAAAAAAGGCGGATGGTCAATCGGGGTCTGCGAGTTTGGAGATTTGCAGATCGAGATCGGCGAGGGCGCGATTGAGCTGCTCGCGGTAGCGGTTGTCCTGGCTGGATTGCAGCTGCTTCTCAACGCGCGCGCGAGAAAGCAGGAGCACTTCCCGCCGGCGGCGGATCTCCACTTGTTCGCGAGTCCATCGCCGCTTGTCCGCGCGGTCTTTCTTAGATTCGAATTCCTGAACCTGACCTTCGACAGCCTTGCTTTCCCAGCCTCTGGCCATAGCGTAGATTCTAAGTTGCCGGGCGGCAACAGCCGCATGGTTTTTTCGGCGAATTTCGTTCGCGAAAATGCGGCCACTTGAAATTTTTGGGCATGGCGGGGCTCTACCTCAAAATCCATTCAGCCGGCTTTTCCAGGAATTTGAAATCACATCTTTGGCCCTCTGTTCCCGGCCAATCCACATGAGCGACACGCGCCTTTGCCGCGCTTGAATTTCCGTGTGCGGGGAAAAATACTTCGACGACGGTGTCCACATCCAACGAATGCCTGCAGCCACAGTAAAAGCCCATGGATCCTACATTCTCGGTGGGGGTCAAGATTTCAAAGGGAGTCTCAGCCGAATCGATTCCGCGGAGCTTCAGCATGACCCGGAGACGTACGCGCGGGTCGGGGCTCGGGTGATCGTGGCTGTGGGCGATGAGATCGGTCAACGTTTTCTGCAGGGCCGACATATCCACCGGCTTTTGAAAGAAGCCCTTAGCGCCGAGGCTTTCGCAATAATCTTTGTAGCGTTCGCTGGATTCGCCGGAGACGATGAGGATGGGAATTTGGGAGGTAAAGCTCAAGGAAGAAAGAGTCTGGCAAACTTCGAAACCCGAGTACTTGGGCATCATCAGATCGAGCAAGATCGCGTCGGGCTTGTACTGCAAGGCCAGCGCGAGAGCCTCCTCGGGAGAGCCACTGTCAACGATGTCGTAGAAATCCTTCAAGCGAAATCGCATTACTTTCCGCAAGGACTCGTCATCGTCGATAATCAAGAGCCGGGCCGTTTTCGTTTTAAGCGCGTCAGGCAGGACGCTGCTGTTTTCCACTTTCAGCGTATTCGGCATTTTGTTCGGGTATCCTTTCGTTTTGCTTCTTGGCAAGAATTTCTTCGACGTTGCGCAGCAATTGTGCGCGGGTGAAAGGTTTTCGCAGGATGGTGATCCCGGATTCCAGAACCCCATGTGTCGCAACGGCTCCGTCGGTGTAGCCGGATATGTAGAGGACTCTCATTTCCGGACGCTCGGGACGCAATTTCTCAGCCAACTCACGGCCGCTCAATCCCGGCATCACGACGTCGGTCAATAGCAGGTCAATAGTCCCGTCGAACTCCTTGGCGAGTTCCATCGCTTGGAAGGCTTCTCCTGCTTCGAGAACCTTGTAGCCGGCCTCTTTCAACGTATTGCCGGTGAGTTTTCGAAGCGATGATTCGTCCTCCACAAGGAGGATGGTTGTCGATCCCTGCACTCGCTTGATCGGCGCCTCGCTTGGCGGTGCGACTTCAGCAACCCCTTCGGCCCGCGGAAGGTACACGTCAAATCTGGCGCCTTTTCCGACTTCGCTATGGAGCAAAATGTAACCGCCACTTTGCTTGATGACTCCGTAGACAGTAGCCAGACCCAGCCCGGTTCCTTTGCCCTGTTCTTTGGTGGTGTAGAAAGGCTCAAAGATGTGGGCCTGGACTTCGGGAGTCATGCCCGTGCCGGTATCGCTTACCTGCAACATGACGTAGCGTCCCGGAACGACATAGCGCAAGCTACGCGCGGCCGTTTCGTCGAGGTCAACGTTGGCGGTTTGGATTTTCAGCTGGCCCCCACGAGGCATGGCATCACGCGCATTCACCGCGAGGTTCAAGATAACTTGTTCGATTTGGCCTCGGTCCGCTTTCACCTTTCCCAATGACTGTGATGGGACGATTTTCAAGTCGATGTCTTCCCCGATAAGACGACGAAGCATTTTCTCGACATCGGCCACGATTGAATTAAGGTCAAGAATTTTAGGTTCGAGAACTTGCTTGCGGCTGAAAGCCAGGAGTTGTTGGGTCAGCGCTGCGGCTCTCTGACCGGCTTTTTCGATTTCGTTGACCGCTTCACGCAAAGGATCGTCCGGGGCCATTTTTTGCAGCATCGCTTCGCTGTAACCGATAATCACGCCGAGAATGTTATTGAAATCGTGGGCGATTCCGCCGGACAACTTGCCTACGGCCTCGAGCCTTTGTGAGAGTAAGAGTTGTTGCTCCAAATGCCGGCGTTCCGTGATATCGCGATTGACGATGATGAGTTTCTCGACTGCTCCGGCGGAATCCCGGACGGCGCTGGCTGTAGATTCCAGCACGCGCCATTCGCCGCTCTTATGCCGAATGCGATATTCCACGCGGCTTCCGATGCCGGAGCTGCGAGCCTCGGCCGCTGCGGCCTGTACGATTATCTTGTCGTCGGGATGGATCTGCTCGTAGGCGGAGGTTTTCTCAAGCTCTTCCGGAGAGTAGCCGAGGATTTTTTGGTAGGACGGGCTGTTATAAAGGCGCTGGCCGTCGACCGTAACCACGGCGATCATGTCCGCGGCGTTTTCGCCAATGAGAGAAAATAGCTCCTCTTGTTCGACCAAATGCATTCGAAAGCGATGAATTTGGAGTTGCTGATAGACCACATAGACGACGAAGAGGAAGACCATGCCGACGAGAGCGCGCATCGCCATATGGATGTTGAGCGCATCCCAGAAATTTCGTTGAAGAATGAAGATGGTTACGGAAAACGAGACGATTCCGAGAGTAAGTAACAAAGTGACCAGGACGCCCGAAAAGGACAGCCACCACTGGCGCCTCTCGGCACGCCTCAAGCCGGCCCGGCGTGACTGCGAATTGGCCAGCGCGGGATTGTCAGGAAGCGTCATGTTCGCAGCTGCGCACGGAACGACGGCGCGAGTAGGGACGAACGTGCACGTCTTTTGCCAAGAGAGGGCGGCGCGGGCAAAATAACCGGAGTAACTTGCTGGAGCACTTCCACTTAGCAGCGCGGCACTGCTGCTGTTTTCGGGCGATTGGTGTTCGTGTTCCGAAGCTGTACAAGTGTTCCAAGGTGAATCGAGCGGTGTGTTGACAACGCGTCACGACAAAAAATAGAATTTGTGCGCCATCGGCCCCGAGCGGGTCCAAATTGTGACATTCAAGTTGCTCGCCTATGTAATCGGCTGCCTGGGGAGCTTGGCCGCCGTCAATGCCGTAACCTCCGTTCGCGTTCGGCAGATTCTCCTGCTGACGATAAGCTACGCGCTGTATGTGCTGTGGGGCGCTTGGTTTCTTGGGATTTTGGTTTTCAGTTCTCTCGTGAACTATGGACTCGGCGCTTATTTGCGGCGGCGGACGACGCGGGGCCGGTTGTGGCTGGGGATTGCGTTTAACGTAGCGCTGCTGGGAACGTTCAAATACCTGCCTGAAATCGCAAACAGCGCACCGTCAACGGCTGCGCTGCACGCTTTTCGGCAGCTGATCCTTCCGCTGGGCATTTCGTTTTGGACCTTTCAGGCCCTGAGCTATCTTTTCGATTTGTACCGTGAAGAGGAACTGAATCCTTCCCTGATCGAATTTCTCCTGTACATGGCGTTCTGGCCCACGGCGATTTCAGGGCCGATTTGCCGCTTGACCGAGATGCTTCCCCAATTCCGGAGTTCCGAGCGGCCATCCTGGGAAGAGTACGGCACGGGAATGCGCCGCATCGGACTGGGTTTGTTCATGATGGGCGTGGCGCAGATCCTGGGTGGCGGTTTGCTGCCGGGGGAAGGAATCAACGCGGGGTTTGACCGCGCCGGAGTGCATTGGAGTGGAACGGACGTGTGGCTGCTCGGAATCGGATATGGGTTTCAGCTATTCATGGATTTCGCGGGCTACTCGCATCTTATGATTGGCGCCGCATGCCTACTCGGATTTCGGCTGCAGGAAAATTTCGACCGGCCGTTTCTTTCTACTTCCCCGTCTGTGTTCTGGACGCGCTGGCATATGTCACTTTCGTTCTGGATCCGGGATTACGTGTTTCTGCCGCTCGCGTCCGTCCGCCGCGGCTTGGTGTGGCGCAATTTCACGCTGGTGGTGGCCATGGTTTTATTCGGCCTGTGGCACCGGGGGAGTTGGCTATTTCTGCTTTGGGGCGCTTATCATGGCGTGCTGCTGGTGCTGCATCGCCAATGGCAGCAACTCGAGCGACGCGCCGGTCTGGCAATTTGGCAGGGAATAATTGCTCCCTTGGCCTGGGCCTATACTTTCGCGGCGATTGGTTTGGGCTGGATATTGTTTCGAGCCAACGGCATGCAAGAAGTGCGGTGGATGCTGGCGGCGGTGTTTTCCCCGGCGACGTACTTGCGGCGCGCTTTGCCGGACAGCTTGTATCTGCTGGTGGCGGGGGTGGCGGCGGCGTATTTCGCTTGCTTGCTGATCGGGGCGCTACTGGACCGGCTCGGAAGCGCGACCTTCGATTCGCCGCGAGCGCAAAGGGCGGCGACGCTGATTACGAAGGAACGCTGGGTTTGGATCGTTCCGGTGGCGGCGGTGCTGGCGGTCTATGCCTTGGTAATCGCGCGGCCGGGACAAACGGAAGCGGCCCCGATGCTGTATCGTCTTTTCTGATTTCGCTGAGGAGTTCATGCCGTCTGAGCACCAGCCCGAAAACGCGCGCCGCACTCGGCGATTTGCTGTCAAGTTGTGCGTTTGCGTCGCGATCCTGACTGCTTTATTCATCGTGGGGGAGGGGCTCTCCTATCTGGGGATGAAACAGAGCGCGGCCGTTGAAGTGCCCGCTCCCCCCGCGAGTGTTTACCAGGGGCAAGCCTGGGCGGACGCCTACCAGCGGGAATGGGCCACCCGGGCACCCGATCTGCAATACGAACCGTACGTGATTTGGCGCAAGGCGCCGTTTACGGGCCAGACGGTCACGATCGATGCGGAGGGGGTGCGGAAGACTTACTATTCTTCGTGTGACGAAGCCGCGGCGTTCACCATCTGGATGTTCGGCGATTCAGCGCTGTGGGGCACCGGGGTGCCCGACTGGGAGACCATCCCCTCTCTGCTGGCGAAAAGGATTTCGGATGCCGGGCGGAAAGTTTGCGTGGTGAATTTTGGTGAAACGGCATGGGCCAGCACGCAGGAAGTGATCGAGCTTATGCTTTCCCTGAAGCAAGCGGCGAAAAAACCGGATGTGGTGATTTTTTACAACGGGCTCATCGATACATATATTCCCTACCAGACGGATGCGCCGGACGCGCATTTCAATTTTACGCGGACGAAGCAAGCGTTTGAAAGCCAGCGCAACAACGCCGCCGGCTTCGAATACCTGCGCCAGACCAATACCTACCATGCGCTGATGGAGCTGCGAGCGATCCTGTCCGGCTGGGGCGCCACGCGCGACAACGGACGCCTGAGCCCCGACCGCGTGAACGCCATGGCCCAGGCGACTTACAGCAATTACGCCAAGAACGTGAAACTCGCCGAACTGCTGGGGCAAGGTTACGGATTTCATTGCCTCTTTTTCTGGCAGCCAACCTTGCTCGCGGGGAACAAGCCGGCCACGCCGGACGAGGAACGATTGCGCAAGCGCGAAGTGAACGAGCATCCGGGAATCGACCGCGTGTTCGACGCCAGCTACTCTCTTCTGAGCGGCTACAAAGCCGGGAACTTTTTCGATCTCGCGGACATTTTCGATCAGGAGCGCGAGGCGGTTTTCATCGACTTCAGCCACCTGGGTCCGGCGGGAAACCAGATGATTGCGGATAGAATGTTTGCGGTGCTGCAGGAACGCGGGAACTAGGACGCTTCTTTGGATTTCCAACCACAAACGATGGGGCAAATCGCGCCACCGCAACGGATCTTCAGGACCTTGACCGAAGCCCTTCTTGCCGCGCCTCAGGATAAAGCTTTCGTCACCATGTGGAACGATGACGACGACGCGCGCACGCTGACTTTCGGGGAGTTCACGCGCTGGGCGCAGGCGCAGGCGGTTTATTTCCACGAGCAGGGATTGGCAAAAGGAGATCGCGTAATTCTGATTATGCCGCAAGGCCTGGAGCTTATGGCCGCCTTCGCGGGAGCTTTGCTTCTGGGCGCGGTGCCGGCCATTCTGGCGTATCCGACATTCAAAATCGAGCCGGCCAAATACCGCTTCGGACTGAGCGGCGTGTCCGCGAATTTGAAAGCGAAGCTGGTGGTGATTGATGAATCGTTCCCGCGGGAATTTTTGGATTACGTCAGCCTGGGAGACCAATCGCAGCTCGTCCGCGCGCTGTCCCCGGCGCCGAATGCAGCGACTGCCGCCGCGCCGGATGTTTCGTTCGCGCCCGAGGACGTGGCGTTCCTGCAGCACTCCGCCGGAACGACGGGCCTGCAGAAGGGCGTGGCCTTGTCTCACCGAGCAGTTTTGCGGCAGCTTGCACACCTGGGCGGCGCGCTGAAAATTTGCCCGGAAGACCGAATCTACAGCTGGCTTCCGCTGTATCACGACATGGGACTGATCGCCTGCTTCATTCTTCCCCTGGTCTATCATTTGCACGTGGTGATGCAGTCTCCGTCGGACTGGGTGATGCAGCCGGGGAGCATGCTGCATCTGATTTCGAAGTATCGATGCACTCTCGCGTGGGTGCCGAATTTTACGCTGCAATTCCTGGCGCAACGGGTGAAGGCCGAGGAGCGCAAGGATTTCGAGCTGGGAAGCCTGCGCGCGTTGATCAACTGTTCCGAGCCGGTGCGCGCGGCGAGTATGGATATGTTTACGTCCGCGTACTCGGGCTGCGGTTTGCGATCCGGGGTCTTGCAGACGTCTTACGCCATGGCGGAAAATGTTTTTGCGGTGACGCAATCGCGCGTTGACGGCAAAAGCGAGCCGCGGCGGATTTGGATCGACAGCGAGAAATACCTGCGCGAGCATGTGGCGGTTCCTGCCGCGGAAGGTTCCCCGCAGACGGTGTGTTTTGTGTCGTCGGGCGAATGCCTGCCGTGCAACGAAGTGAAAATTGTTTCAGACGAGGGGCAGGAGCTGCCGCCGGGACAGGTGGGTGAAATTCTGATCCGTAGCGATTCCCTGCTCGAGGGGTATCACAACCGTCCGGATTTGACGGCGCAGAGCTTGCGCGACGGATGGTACTGGTCCGGCGATTTGGGGTTTTACGTGGACGGGGAATTGTATGTGACCGGACGGAAAAGAGATTTGATCATCGTCGGCGGGAAAAATATTTATCCGCAGGATGTCGAGGAGATTGCCGCCAGCCATGCGAAAATTCACGATGGCCGCGCGGTCGCGTTTGGCGTCTTCAACGCGAGCGTGGGAACGGAAGAAATCGTAGTCGTGGCGGAAGTGCAGGATGTTGCCGACCTGGCAGATGCGGGCGAAGTGGACCGCGCCATTCGCGGCGCGATTGTGGCGGAATTGGGAGTGGCGCCTCGCGGAGTTTACCTGAAACCTCCGCGATGGATCGTCAAAAGCACGGCGGGCAAGCCGGCGCGATCGGCGACGCGGGAAAAATTCCTGGCCGAGCATCCGGAAGTAAAACGAAGCTAATGTCGCTCTGAGGAAATCGCAGGCATGGCCGAACCAGCGCAAGAATTAATCGAGTATATTCGGCGGGAGCTGATACGCCGGCCAAACGTGCCGATCGACGGCGATACCCCTCTCGTCTCGTCCGGACTCATCGATTCTTTTTCGCTCGTTGATATCCTCACCAAACTGGAAGAGGTGACCGGCATGCGTATCGCGGCAAGCAAAGTCCAACCCAAGGACATGGACACGGTGCGGCTGATGCTGGCGACGGCCGAGCGCGTGGGGAAGCCGCGAAAGTAGGCCGGCCGCGAAAATTCGCGCGAGTTCCGCTTAGTACTCCTGGCCGTCCTTCACTTCGACCACCGGAAAATAAGTTTATTACTTCCGATGCGCGCCGGCTAAGACGATCGCTAGCAAGCCGCTCAGCGGAGCGCGAGGGCCTCAGCGCGAAATCGGCAATGTTTTTCTTGTTCGATACAATCCGCCAAAACCCATATAAAATCATCCCGGCGGGCCCGTAGCTCAGCTGGTCAGAGCGATGGACTCATAATCCGTTGGTCCCAGGTTCGAATCCTGGCGGGCCCACCAGCTATCGCCACGAAAATCGCGGAGTTGTTACTCTTTGCGGTGTGATAGGAGTAACGCGCTGGGTTTTCTTTTGCCGCGACGTGCTATCAGTTCACCGGCTTGAATTTTTGGACTCTCCTGCCCCACTCGGTCTCAGCTACATAAACATTGCCTTTGGAATCGACCGCCAGAGTGTGCCCATGCGTAAAGGCACCGGCCTGGTGGCCAGGACGCCCGAAGCTTGAGAGAACTTCTCCGCTGGCATGGTCGAGAATCTTGACCTGCTCGTCGCCGCCGTCGTCCACGTACATGTATTTTTGCTGCCGGTCGGGAGAAAAGCCGATCCACCAGGTGGTGCCCCAATTATCCGGAAGGCTGTTTCCTCGCTTGACCCAAATGTTGTTCTTGAAGTTTCCCATCTTGTCGAAGACTTGGATTCGATCACCCTGCCGGTCACAGACATAAACCAGGCCGTCATTGCCGATCACCACGCAATGCACGACCTGCATGAAGGCTCCAGCCACACCCGCGTCGGCCTCTTCTCTTGTCCCCTGGTGTCCCCACTGACGAAGAAATTTCCCGGATCGGTCGAAAACAGCAATGCGGCTATTGCCGTAACCGTCCGCTACGTAAACATCGCCATTTACGGGATCTACCGCTAGGCCGGATGGCATGAAAAACTGCGTATGGCTGGAATTCAGCGCTCGGCCCTTGAGAGAGCCGTCGGAAGTATCGACTACGCCCCGCTCGCCGATCTGCATGAGCAGTTTTCCGTCGTGACTGTATTTTTGAATGATTCCGTCGCCATTGCCTGCGGTCCAAAAATTGTTCTCGTAGTCGATGAAGCACCCATGGGTAATATTCGGAACGACTTTCCAGTCGCCGAAGGTATTCACTACATTGCCGTCAGGATCGAATTCGATATAGGGAGGAGCCTGCTGCGCAATTTCCGCTTCCTTGTCCGTCATGTCGTTCCGATTAACGATGAAAACGTTATCCTGTGCGTCCACACAGACCCCGCTCACTTGTCCGTTTACCCAGTTTTCGGGCAACGGCTTTGGCCAGCTGGGATCGACCATGAATTTCGGGCCACGGCCCTGCGCCTGTACGCGACAGACAGCTCCGAAGGCCGCGACCAACACCAGGCAAATCCAAATCTTACCGAAGGGCCCTATTTTCTTTTTCACTTCGCCTCCGAAAGCGAGACCAGACTCGCACCTAAGTCCCTCGGGCTCTCCGGTACACAGACAAACCGCTCGAACGTCCAGAATTCATATTCACGCTTCGTTCTTCCTAATTCTATTTGGCTAGCTCCCTATCCAAGCTCGCCGGTTAGAAACTGAGGTTCACCATTTCCAAAGCTCCAATCCTCCGCCGAATTCTCGACAATGGCGACCATAACGTCGCTGGGAGCGATCGAAACGGAGCTAGCCAGCTGCTCCGTTAATTCCTTGTAGAATCTGCGCTTCAGGATTTCGTCTCGCTTTTTGCTTATAACCGTAACGATCAGAGCTTTGTCGGTCCGAGGGATGTTCAGACCGGTGTCTTGAATGACCATGAACCCTTTAGGATGGGCCTGGTAAACCTGATAACGGTCTCGCACTGGGACATGAAACGCCTTCACCACGGCCCTGTGGACCGCGTCGAGGAGGGCGGTCACCTCGGATTGGCTTCTACCTTCAAGAGCATCGATTTTGATCAATGGCATGGCGTGATGTTCCTCTCTTTTTTCGGCCTCGGACTCGGTTTGGGATCCGCTCAGATATTACGCCGCGGTGGCGCCGGTCAGAATCCGCTCCAAGATATTTACCTCGAACGGCTCCTGTAGTAATTCCCCGACGGTTTGTTCCAAGTGTTTAAAGTGAGCGCTTGCCGCGTGCTGATCGAGCGCCGCTTGGCTTTCCCATATTTCGTAAAAATAAAAGCGCCCCTTGGAATCAGACTCATAGAGTTCATACAATTTACAACCCGATTCAGCCCGCGTGGGAGCCAACATCGCGCGCAGGAGCTCTCGGAGCCGGTTTTCCTTTCCACTGCGCGCCACCGATCTTGCAATCACACGAACTTCAGCCATGGTTGTTTCACCCTATCCTTTCGTATTTGCTTTGCGCTCGCGGCGCAATGTGCTCCGTGCCATCCATTAAACCTGGATCAACGCTATCCCTGATTCAGGATCGTATTTCTTCTGAAGATGAACCGGACTTTCGGTCAAAATTAATTCGCACGTGGGTCGCACGCGAGCCTCGAGGAGGTGCCCGCCGTGGGCGGTCCCGTCAGAGCGTCCTACAACCACGTGCGCGTGCACCTGCGGCGCTCCGTCCCTCAGGGCTATGTCGCCAATGAGCGAAAGGAGTTCCACTTGTTCGTTGAGAACGCAGGCGGGATCGTACTTTTTCGTCTCCCAGTTGAACCAGCCCAGCCGCGCGTAAGAAAGAGCGCCGATCGCTTTGAAGCTACTTCCGGCTAAGCCTTGTCCCGCCGCGAACTGTTGCAGCACTGTCGCGATCTCGTCGCCGGTCTCAAAGATTAGGGCAAAAGTTTTCGGTTCATCCTCAATCTGTTTCCATCGCATGACATCTCCTCTTTCCCTAAACATCTTTAGGTGCGCGGAAGATAAAAAGCGCCACGAAGCTGCTACTTCAAAGCCGGATCGATCAGCGTGAGATTCGTTTCCGGATCAAGACGCTTCCGCATCGCTACCGGATCTACCGTGACCATTACTTCCAGCGTCGGTGATACGTACGCCTCCAGAAGATGGCCACCGTGCGTCGTTCCGTCCGGCCCGCCCACCACCATGTGGGTGTGGACCACGGGCCTTCCTTGATAGAGCGCGATGTCGCCGCTCATGCCAATCACTTCGTGCTGACCATTGATGGGAATCTTCTTGTACATTTTGCGCTGCGGATCAAACCATCCCACGATCGCTCCGTTCAGCGCTCCAATCGCGGTGAAATGCGCGCTCGTGACGTGATACTTCTCCGCAAACTCCTGCAACCCGGAATAAGCCTCGTCGCCCTGGTAGAAGATGACGGCATATTGCTTCGTCGCTTCGCCGGGATTCAGCAATTGCACCTGCATCTTCGGTGCTTTGCCGGTCGGAACGGCTTCCGCGGGGGTCACATATTCGTCCGCCTTGTTCTGCGAACGCACCATCACGGCGGTGATCCCTATCAATACTAATGCGCAGCCCAGTCGTTTTATTTTGCTCATCGCTTTGCTCTCCTATGCTCGAGGATCTCCACAAGTGGCCTTGTCGCCCAGCTCGTAGCCGGCTTTGCTTCTGCTATTAATTGAGAGGTCATTTTTTCGGGCCGATAGTAGCACGGCCAGTCGAGTGCTGCCGGCTAAGTGCCCGTCCATGAATGGGTGAGAATGAATCAATGACTTCCATGTTGTCGGTGACTCGCAAATAGTCCAGGGAAAAGACACTCTGCCGGCAAAGTCCTGATTAACGCGCCGCATGGAGGACTGCCGCGTGAAGCACGTTCGGCGGAAACCGCTGGGGATTCGCTTGCGCGGGTTACTATGCGTGGTTTGTGCGGGTACTCACAAACAATCAGGCCAGAGCGCTGCGGGCGTTCGTTTGCGTCGTGGCTTATTTTTCTGTAGCTTTAACGGAGTGCAATGGTTGGATGCCGGTTCGGGACTCATAATCCGTTGGTCAGGGTCGAATCCTGGCGGGCCCACCAACCATCGAATCAATCTAGTTCCACACAGGGTCACTCGCATTTTTTTCAGGGCGTGGCTGAACGGAAGAATGCGTTCGTAACTTCCAAGGGGCGAAAAGATGGCGATTGCTAGCATCAACCCGGCGACCGGAGAAGTACTTAAAAAGTTCGAGCCGCTTTCGGACGCGGAGATCGACGCGAAGATCCAGCGCGCGACGAAGACGTTCCGTGAATATCAAAGCGTGGCGTTCGCCAAGCGCGCGGCCATGATGGTGAAAGCGGCGGAAATTCTGGAAAAAGAAAAAGAAACATTCGGACGGATGATGACGCTCGAGATGGGCAAGCCCTTCCGGGCGGCGGTGGAGGAAGCGGCCAAATGCGCGGTGGGATGCCGCTACTACGCCGAAAACGCGGAACGGTTTCTCGCCGACGAAGTGGTGCACACGAGCGCGAGCCGGAGTTTCATTCGCTTCCAGCCCCTGGGAGTGATTCTCGCGGTGATGCCGTGGAATTTTCCGTTCTGGCAAGTGTTTCGATTTGCGGCTCCGGCGTTAATGGCCGGGAACATGGGCCTCTTGAAGCACGCGTCCAACGTGCCGCAGTGCGCGCTGATGATCGAAGATATTTTCCGGCGAGCCGGATTTCCGGAGGGCGCGTTTCAAACCCTGCTGATCGGCACCGACAAAGTGGACGGAATTCTGGGCGATTCGCGCATCGCGGCGGCCACGCTGACGGGCAGCGAGGGCGCCGGAATTCAGGTGGGAGTGTCCGCGGCAAAAAGAATCAAGAAGATCGTGCTGGAACTCGGCGGCAGCGATCCTTTTATCGTGATGCCGAGCGCGAACGTCGAGGAAGCGGTGGCCACGGCGGTGAAGGCCCGGGTGCAGAACAATGGACAGTCCTGCATCGCGGCCAAGCGCTTCATCGTGGCCGAGAGCATCGCGGATGAATTCGAGCGCAATTTTGTGAAGCGGATGGAGGCGCTGAAGCTGGGCGATCCGTTTGACGAGAGCACCGACCTGGGGCCGCTGGCGACGCCCGACGCGGTGACCAGTCTCGATGCCGACGTGCAGAAGACGATCCAGGCCGGAGCGCGGTTGCTGACCGGGGGAAAGCGCGTTGAGCGGCCCGGGAATTTCTATGCCGCCACGGTCCTGACCAATATTCCGGAGAACTCGCCGGCCTACTGCGACGAGCTGTTCGGGCCGGTGGCTTCGATTTTTCGCGCGAAAGATGCCGAGGATGCCATTCGCATCGCCAACAGCAGTCCCTTCGGGCTTGGCGCCAGCGCGTGGACCCAGGACGAAACTGAACGCGAGCAGTTCATCAACGGCCTGGAATCCGGGATGGTTTTCATCAATCGCATGGTGGCTTCCGATCCGCGAATCCCTTTCGGCGGCGTAAAGCGGTCGGGACTCGGGCGAGAGCTCGGGGTTTACGGAATACGGGAATTCACCAACATCAAATCGGTTTGGATTCAATAGCGCGGGGCGAAGACGCTGGGGTTTGCGGACCTAGTTTTCCGAAATTGAGAATTGAACTTCGCTCGCCTGACCCGCGCGCACCACGACTTTCTTGGTCCAGGTCAGCTGCGCGCTGTACATCGGCCGGGTCACTTCCACCTGGGACGCAACGTCCAGGACTTTTTCTTCCGACACAATCCGCCAGCCCTCATGCCAGGCTTCAATCTCGTATTCTCCGGGCGGCACGCCGGTGAGTGTAAACGACCCATGCTCGTCGGTGACGGCGTAGTAGGGGTGCTTCACGATCAGAACTTCTGCATTCATCCACACATGTCCGGCGTTGCACTTCAGGTCCACCACTCCGGCTCTTCGCATGGCCACGGGGATGTCCTGGTTTTGGAATGGAAAGGGAATGTTGTTCGATACTGCGCCGGACATGTGAACGGTGTGCAGGATGGGATCACTGCTCCTCACTTGCAAATTCGCGCCCTGCGGCACAAGGAGGATGTGAGGTACGTAGCGGCAGGCCTTCTGGTCCAGATGCTGCAGCGAAACCGGAAGATCCATGGCTTTGCCCTGGCTGATGTTCTTCAGAAATACGACGGTGTTGGCCACTCCGCCATTTGGTTCGATGACCAGCCGCTCGAGGTCGCGTGTTTTCTCCGAATCCGGATTGCATACGTCGGTATTCTTCGTTATCGCGAGCCTGGGGATTTTCGGAAGCGGGCCGGCCCATCGCACGGTTCCGGTGATGGTTCCGCCGTTCTCCACGGCGACAACTTTGTAGTCGTCGGACTGCGCGGCTGCCTGTCCACGGCAGGAGACCGCCGCAAGGCAAATCGCTAGTCCGAGTATCGCGCGTTTGGTATTGATGAATGGCGGCATGATCATCTCCGGGCCATTAGATCCTTGTGGGCGGTTTCCTTAGGTTTTGTAGCATTCTGGCCTTGCAGTGCGCGCAAGTAGTGGACGAGGTCCCAGGCTTGTTCGGGTGTTACCCAACTAAGATAGGACGGCATCGGAGTTCCATCGAGTCCGGTCATGAAAATACGGTAGAGGTCCTGGTTGGAGACTCCGCACTTGAAGCGCGTTCCAACAGTGAAATCATACGGAACGATCTTATTCTCCTTGCTGTCGCGAAGCGACGCCGCCGACGGGCCGTCGCCGCGCCCCTTTTCTCCATGGCATTCGAAGCATTTCAAAGATTGATACACCTCACCGCCGCGCTGGATGCTCTCGGTTGTATCCGGAGTTTCGGACGGAATCTTCACGGGCGGGTCGGGCTTTTCCTCGCTGAAGCGGTCTGAAAACGTTTTGACATAGGCCACCAGGTCTGCGCGTTCATGGCTGCTGAGCGGGAGCCAGCGCGGCATCCCGGTAGTGTCAACGCCTCTCCCGATGGTGTCAAACAAGTCGCTATCGAGCGGAATGCTGCCGGAAGGCGTGGAACGGCATTTGAAGAGGCCCAGGGTGAAATCGCGCGGCTTCGGATCCAGGTAGGGAGCGTTCTCGCCTTGGCCGTCTCCTCGTACGCCGTGGCAGCCGATGCAGTAGCGCTGGTACAGTTCTTTTCCGCGTTTGGCTTGGCCCGTCAGGTTTCCGGCCTTGCTTTCTTGTGCGGAAACAGTGAGGCAACACAGGAAACGTATCCCCAACAAGGCCAGCATCAGGAGCAAAGTTCTGCTTCTTCTCGAGGTCATCCCAGCGTTCCAAAGAATGTCGTCGCCCACAGCGGGATTCGCCTTTTTTGCCAATCGCCCAGCGGACCCCGCACAAAAGAATACTCCCACCAAGACTCCTTCCAAGCGCGGATTGACGAACTTTGTCCTATCGGTAAGGTGAAATGGGTTCATTCGTTCAGGCTAATTCGTTGTGCTGCTAAGGATGGTCCGATTCCTGTAGCAACTCCGGGGGGTCGAGAGAGCACTGCTTCCAGAAGGCAGCCTCCGGCAAGGTTCCAGCTTGCCACTGTTTTACGTTTTCGAGCGTCGCCGCCATTTGTCCTCCGTCGGCGGAATCAAACACGATGACAATTCCAGCCACGGTTGCATCGGACTCTGCGTCCTTGGCGGCCTTGAAAAAAAGTGACTTGGCAAAGTTCCGCTTGGCCTCCGCAGAGGAAGCCGCTGAAGACGGTTCCACCCAGATGAGCCGCACGTTCTTGCCATGCAGCGGCTGCCATTGGCCTTCGAAAGGATGCGTCTCTTCGCGAGCCACGCGGAAAGACGTGCCCCCGCCCGCGCCGGCGCCGGCGGCACTATCTTTGGGGTCGGCGTCGGCAAATGCCTCCGGCAACTCCAACTGCGAGCGGCGAATCCATCCACGCGACACGCCGGAAAGCTGCACGTGTATCCAGTCCCCTTCTTTGTCCAGGATCTGGAATTCGTCTTCTGCATCCGCGGAAAAAAGCACGGCCGCGGTAGATTGCGGCTTGCTAAACACGGGAGTGAGCGATTTCTTCACGCTGGCGAGATCGTTCGGGTGCGATTGGCTCTTGAGAATTTCCTGCAGGTTCTGGATTTCGCCGTTCAGCTCCGCGATACGCCTCTCCGCCTCCCCGCGCTTCTGTCTCAGAGAGGTCAGGTCCGCATCGTTCAGAGCCGGGTCCGCAGGAGCTGCGGAGGGCACGGCGCTGACGGGCGGTGGAGCGAGGCTCGGAGCTGTTTTGTTGCTGCTCGAGTAATTCGAAGGGTCGAGCGGAGGCGCGGCGGCGGTGGAGGGCGCTACTGGCGCGGTTGCGCGTGCCGGTGGCGAGTTGACCGTAGCGGGCCGCGAAGTGGCAGGGCTCGCGCCCTTCTTTCCGAGGAGCTCTTCGAGGCGATCGAGCAGATCCGATTCCAGGCGGCCATTCGAAGGCAACACCTGATAACCAGACTTTGCGGCGCTGGGATCGGAATACCACGCGGTTATCTTGGCGGTGACCTGCACTGTCGTGCCGGCGGAGGAATCGGGCTTCACCTGCAGCTCGCATTGGTAAAATCCGCGCGTGTATCGGTCCAGAGGCTGGTCCGTGGCTCCGACAAATCCATCGAGAATCGGAAGCTTCCCGCTGGCCGACGGACGAAGTTCCTGGATCGCCTTGTCCACTTGCGCCCTCGGATTCGGGAAGGAGCGTTCGTAGGCCGCGGCCTGCGCGGACGCGCGCCCTGCTATTAGGCACACCAGCAAAAGCGCTAAACTCGCGATGCGGGGAATCCGGATCCATGGGCTCACTGGAAGGGTTCCACCTGATCGTGGCGCAGCCAACCACGGTGCCCATCGGTGGTTTCCACGCCGTACCAATAGGGCGTGACGATCAAAATGACAACTTCGGAGCCAGCGGAAAGCGATTGCAGCTTTGACGCGGAATGGAACGGCGCGGATTTGAGTTCGGTGTTGGGCCCTTTCACTTTAAGTTCCAGGTCGTGCTGCAGATCGTGAAGGCGTTGCTCGAGGTCCCTGATCGAGGAGCGCGAGGCCTCCAGAGTCGCGGCTTCTTCCTGGCGTTGCCGCATCAAGATCGCTTTGGCGGCGTCGGCATCCTGGCGTTTCCTCAAGGAGGCGGCGGTTTCCTGCTTCTCCAATTGAATGCGGTGCAGGCGGCCTTGAATTTCGTTGAATTCGCTGGTTTCCACCGTGCCGTCGGAGGCGTGTGCTTTGCGGCGCATGTCTTCAACGAATACGGCATCAATGCGGAGCCGGGTGTGAAGTTCGTTCACCGGCTGCACCACGTAGCGGATGGCGATGGTTCCCACGTCGTTGCTGTCTTTGAAGTGGCGGGGCGCCACCGCTTTGGTCAAGACTTTGAAGAAGACCTGCCCAGGTTCGTGCCAGGGCGCGAACAATTCGGAGTTCTTTGCCGGTTCAGCGCCCGTGAGGGTGTCTTCCTTGTCGTACACGTGGGTCCCATAAATTACAGTTTCTTCGACGACGCTCTGCACCGCCCGGAGGACGTCTGCCTCCGTACCCCGGACCTCAATCACGAAGCCGGCTGCTTCGGCGATCTTGTCGTCGGCTCTCTGAGCCGCAGCCGGGCGTGCGGCGCTTAGAAGGATCGCCAGGACAGCCGCGCTGCACCAAAACCAGTGCAACCCAAGGGGCTGGCGACACCCGTTCGCCTGCGTTCGACTCCAGGATCTTGTCATCGCCCTTCCCGCGAGAGAATGAAACCTCATTCGCCTGCCAACACGTTCCTAACCTGCCGCCAACACGCTTGTCAATGCGAAAAATGAGGCTAAATAATGACGAATCCGTTGGGCCCACGGATTGCCCTATCTCGCTGACATGCGAGCCGATAACTCCTGTGCACAAGAAAAATCTGAAAACTAAAAAAAAGACTTGCGTTCTTTCACTATCCGCGATAGTAAGTTCCGGAATCGGGAGCTGTGACACCTATATCGAGCCGAATGGCGACGGCTAAACTGGGGGGGAGAGATGGTCAAGCGGCTTCTTTCCGTAAGTAAGGCAGGGAAATCTTCTTGGGTTAGCTGGCTACTTACCGGTGCCTCGGTACTCCTCATGTTGATCGTCGGCGATGCCCAGCCGGCATATACGCTACCGCTCCACAAGGTCAATGCCATCCCGGCATTCGCCCGCAAGTACGGGCTGCCGTGCTCGGCATGCCACACCGCCTGGCCGGAGCTGAATGCGTTCGGGCAAGTCTTCCGTGACAACGGCTATCAGCTCATGAACGACCGGGATTCGCCGATCTGGCAGAATCCGTCCTACTTCCCGATCGCGTTCCGCATCACGCCCAACTGGCACCTGGAAAACACAAGCCATCAGCCGATCGACGCCATCCCCGGAAATGGGAACAGCGGTCTGGTTGACGGAACAATCACACAGCACGGCTTCGACCTCTCGGGCATGGACCTGTGGTCGGCTGGGACGCTATACAAGAACGTGTCATTTGTGCTGCTCCCGTCGTCCGATGCCACAGCGTCATGGCACTTCGAGAGTGCCTTCATACGTTTCGACAATTTGTTCAAGACCCCGTGGCTGAATTTGAAGTTCGGGAAATTTGAACTCGACAACTTGATCTCAGAGAAGAGATTCCTCTTTCTTTCCAATAATGGAGGGATTTACCAGGCCTACCACTTTCTTCCGGTGGGAGATTCCAATAACTTTGGCATTGGGGACAACCAGCTGGGCTTCGAAGTGGCTGGTCACTCCGCGAACAGCTACACGCGCTACGCCGTTTCGGTGCTGAGCAGCAATGAAGGCGGCGTTGGCTTTACGAGCGCTCCGAGCGGGGCGACAAATATTAACAATTACACAGGCCGAAGCTACGACGCATATCTCACGTTCATGCAGGGTTTTCAGGCGGGCAGCTGGGGACTCCAGCGGCTGCAGGGGTTCGCTTATATCGGCCAAAGGTCTACCGTCTTCAACCAGACTGTCGGTGGCGTTGCAATTCCGGCAACTGGAACGGGCAATAAACCGTTCTACCGCGTAGGGCTTCAAGGCGACTTTTACCTCGGCAAGTTCGAGTTCTTGCCGTTCTACCAGTACGGCTACGACAACGTTTACCTCGGCACGTCAACTCCCGCGAATTTGCCGCTTCCAACCGGAGCCAAGGCCCCGACATGGAATAGCGCGTTTATCGAAACCCACTATTACGTGAACCCCCAACTGGTTTTGCTGCAGCGTGATGAATTCGTGCGCATGTCGCAGCAGGCAATTCCCGGCACTCCGGGCACGCAGGGAAACATCGACGCGTATTCTTTCGGTTATCGCTGGTATCCCATCATGTTCAGCCGGGCCGGAGTCGCTTTTCATAACGAAGTCTCGATCGTGAAAAGCGTCGGCAACGTTCCTCTAAGCGGGGACGGCTCGGGCCTGCCGCCGCTCTCGCCGACCGCGCCAGTGTGGAGCAGCAGCATTTTTGTTGGATTTGATTTTGACTTCTAATAAAAAAGAGGAGTTTTTATGAGACTCCGAACGGCTGTAGTGCTCTCCGTAGTAGGGCTGGTTGTAGTCTTGGCGGTGGGCGCCGCCCCCTGCTTCGGGCAGATCGACATCAACATCCGCCCGGCCACGACGAACATGGAGAGCCACATCGGCAATGTCACGGGACATGCCTACGGTGACGGACAGCTTCATCCGGACGCCGGAGTGCAGAGCTATCGCCGATTCTGCGTGGGTTGCCATGGCCCCCTGGGTGATGGGAACGGCGAGAACGCGCAGTGGATCACACCGGAACCGCGCGATTTCACCGCGGCGACATTCAAGTGCCGTTCGACTCCGACCGGAACTCTACCGACCGACGAGGACCTCTACGACAACATCACTCGCGGATTCGTGACCAGCAATATGCCGGCGTGGCGGCCTCTGCCGGCCCAGGATCGCGCCAACCTGATTGCCATGGTGAAAGCGTTCTCCCCTCGCTGGCAAACCGAAAAGGCCGGTACTCCGATTACAATTCCCGCGGAAACCCCGGCGTCGATTGAGAGCATCCTCAACGGACGCCAACTCTTCCAGAAGATGGAATGCTGGAAGTGCCACGGCCCCGAAGGCCGCGGAGACGGCCCATCGGCCTCCACGCTAACCGACAGCCGAGGCTACGCTATCCGTCCGTACGATTTCTCAACCGGACTGCGATTCAAGTGCGGCGACTCGAACCGCGATCTTTACCGCATCTTCATGACCGGCCTGGATGGATCGCCCATGCCTTCCTTCGCGGACGTAATCAAGCCGGAAGAGGCCTGGGATTTGGTGCACTTCCTGCGCACCTTGCAGCTATCGTTGAAGGCACCTGAGTTGGCTACTTTCCAGAAGTATGTGGCTTCGCATCCCGGACAGCTGAAGCCCATCGGGCCTGAAGCGCCTCCGGGAACCGGCGGTAAGTAAGTCTCCATAAATCCTCGGCGTAAAAAGGTGCCTATGCGAACTAAATATATTTCCGTTCTGGCGATGGTGGTATTGGCGGGCTCCGCGCTCGTGGTCGCGGCCACTCCGCCTGCGGATTCCAGCATTGAAGGCAAGATCACCTACACCGGCACTCCTCCGAAAATGAAGCCCATTGATATGGCCAAGGAACCCGTGTGCGCGAAGCAGCACAATCCTCCGGAAGACGCCCAGAACGTGGTCACCGGCGCCGGCAACTCTCTGGAGTACGTGGTTGTTTATATTTCGGCGGGCGATCCCGGTGGTGCGCCTCCCAGCCAGGCCGTTAAATACGACCAAAAGGGCTGCATGTATATTCCGCACGTTCTCGCCATGCAGGCCGGCCAGCCGCTGCAAGTGCTAAACGATGATCCGGTGGCGCACAACATTCACCCACTTCCCAAGTCCAATCCGGAATGGAACAAGTCGCAGCCTCCCGGCACTGCGCCGATCGACACCAAGTGGGACAAGCCCGAGTTCATCGAAGTGAAGTGCAACATTCACCCCTGGATGCACGGCTACTTCGCCGTTTTGAAGACTTCGCACTACGCCATTTCGGACGCGAACGGAGCGTTCAGCTTGAAGGGTCTTCCGGCGGGCAAGTACACCGTGACGGCGTGGCAGGAAAAGTACGGAACGCAGAGCCAGGACGTCACTATCGGCGCCGGCGAAACCAAGCAAATTAATTTCGTGTTCAAGGTTACGCCTTATCTTTACTAGCGCTCAGCTCGTGCGCGAAGGTGTGAACCGGAAAACAGACCATCTCGTGACGGGCCCCACAGCTTAAATATCTAGAAGCACAGAGGCGAATCGCCATGGGTAGATTATTCGCTGTGGTTTTGACCATCATTACCATCATTTCCGCCGCGCTCGTCATCATGCATGTCTGGTGGATGCCCGTCGATATCTCCACCGTGGGGCCGAGAATCGATAGCCAGCTGGATGAAACCATGTGGGCCACGGGAATCCTCTTCATCGTTTCGCAGTTGCTGCTGGGATACTTCGTCTTTACTTCCGGGGAGAACAAGGAGAAGCGAGCGGTCAAGTATTTTCCCGGCGGCGCGACTCCGCTAGTTCTTTTCGCCATCGCGCTCGTCGGCGCCGAAATTCTGGTGCTGAGTTTCGTGGGCTCCAGGGTGTGGGCCGCCGTTTACATGAGCCCGGCCGATCCCGGCTCGCTCCAAGTTGACCTGGCCGCCGAACAGTTTGCCTTCTATTTCCGGTACGCGGGCCCCGACGGCCAGTTCGGCACCATCCACCCCGATAAAGTGCAGGATGGAAACGGGAATTATTTCGGCCTGGACCCGGAGAACGATGTGGCAGCGCGCGACGACATCATCGTGGGCACCTTGACCATTCCCGTGAACCGCCCCGTCCTGCTGACCATGCACTCCAAAGACATGATCCATTCGTTCTACGTGCCGGAGCTGCGCATCCAGCAGGACATCGTCCCGGGGCTGACCATTCCGCTCCATTTCACCGCGACGCAAACGGGCAAGTACGAAATTGTGTGCACCCAGCTCTGCGGACTTGGGCATTACAGCATGCGGGCCTTTCTGGAAGTCGTCTCGCAGGACCAGTTCGATCAATGGCTGAAGTCTCAATCAGGCGACTAGGAACTTAGCCACACCGCACTGCGGTGCGGCAGGCTGCCGGCTAACACTCGTGAGGCGCTCATATGCATGATTCTTCCACGCAACCCGTACATCACCAGATGGTCGAACCTACGGGCTTCATACGCAAGCATGTGTTCAGTCTCGATCACAAGGTGATCGGCAAGCAGTACTACGGCTTGGCGTTCGTAGCGGTGCTGACCGGGATGCTTCTCTCCTGGCTGATGCGCATTCATTTGGCCTGGCCGACCGTGCCCATCCCGCTGCTCGACAAGCTCTCGCCCAACGGCGCTCCCGGCGGAATCATTACCCCCGAGTATTACCTCTCGATCATGACCATGCACGCCACCATCATGGTGTTTTTTGTTTTGACCACCGCTCCCTTCGCCGCCTTCGGAAATTTTCTGCTGCCCATTCAGGTCGGCGCGGAAGACATGGCTTTCCCGCGCTTCAATATGATGTCCTTCTGGGTCACCTTCGTCGCGTTCCTGGTCCTGGTTGCTTCTTTCTTCGTGGGAGACGGCCCGCCGCTTGCCGGCTGGACTTCCTATGCTCCCCTGAGCGCCGTCGGCGCGGTTGCGGGTCCCGGTCAAGGTACCGGCCAAACGCTCTGGGCCATTTCCATTGCCATCTTCTGCGTGGGGCAGTTGCTGGGCTCGCTGAATTTCATTACCACCACGCTGGACCTGCGGACCAAGGGCATGTCGCTCGCGCGCATGCCGCTCTCCACCTGGGGCTGGTTCATTACCTCCGTGATTGGTCTCCTGGCGTTCGCCGTGCTCCTCCCCGCCTGCATCCTTCTGATCCTTGACCGCACGGCCGGTACCAGTTTCTTCATCCCATCGGGACTGGTGGTGAACGATCAGACGCTGCCTCACTCCGGCGGCTCACCGCTGCTCTGGCAGCACCTCTTCTGGTTTTTCGGGCATCCCGAGGTGTACATCGCGATCCTCCCGGGCTTCGGCATCATCTCCACCATCCTCCCTGCGTTTGCGCGAAAAACGATTCTGGGACCGCGCGCCTTGCTGGGCTCGATGATCTCGATCGGTTTCCTCAGCTACATGGTCTGGGGACATCACATGTTTCTGAGCGGCATGAACCCGTTTTCGGCCATCCTGTTTTCGGTGCCCACGTTGTTCATCACCATCCCGGCCACGATTTCCGTTTTGCTATGGACCGGCACGATCTACGGCGCAAAAATGCGCTTCACCTCCGCATCGCTTTTCTGCATCGGGTTCGTCTCCGTGTTTATCACCGGCGGGCTGAGCGGTTTCTTCCTGGCGCAGCCCTCCATTGATACCTATCTGCACGCCACCTATTTCGTCGTGGCCCACTTCCATTTCGTGATGGCGGTGGCGGCCATGTTCGGCATCTTCGCCGGGACGTATTTCTGGTTCCCCAAGATGTATGGCCGCATGATGAACGAGGCCCTGGGCAAGTGGCACTTCTGGCTGACGTTCGTCGGCGTGTACTGCATTTTCATGCCCATGCATTATCTGGGCCTGGCCGGCAACGTGCGACGCTACGCTTCCTTCACCGATAACTACCTCGTGCCCCTGATTCCGGTGCACAAATTCATCAGCGTGGCCGCGCTCATTACCGGCGCCGCGCAGCTGCTTTTCTTTTTCAATCTGTTCTGGAGCCGCTTCCGCGGTGAAAAGGCCACGGACAATCCCTGGGAGGCCACCACTCTCGAATGGTCCACCACTTCGCCGCCACCCTTTGACAACTTCGGCGGACGCCATCTGGTGGTGTACCACGGTCCGGAAGAGTACGGGGTCCAGGGCACGGCGGGCGACTACGTGATGCAGACCTCGCCGGAACAAATCCCGCCCGCGAATGCCGGGAAGAGCTGACGGAGGCGCCATGAGCGAGTCCGAAATGACTGTGGGGATCGGGCACGGGCCCTCGATGGAGGCCTCCCCGTTCGCCATTCCCAGCAAAAAGCTGGCCATGTGGCTCTTCATCATGGCCGACGCCGCCACCTTTGCCGCGATTCTCTTCGCCTACGGCTTCCTTCGCGAGGCCAGCCCGAATTGGAGTACGCCGTTTGCGTTTTCTCCCACCATCCTGAACGGCATGATCATGACCGTGGTGCTTCTTACCAGCAGCTTGACCGCGCTCGGAGGAGTGCAGGCGGCCAAAGCGGGCAACAAATCCTCATGTATGCGCTGGCTCGGCGCAACTATTTTGCTGGGCATTGTTTTCGCCGTGCTGCACCTTCGCGAGTGGTTCAAAATGTTTGATGAGGGCTGGCGCCTCTTCCAGAATCCGACCGGCGGCTCGGCGCAATTCGGCGCGGCCTTTTTCAGCATCACCGGCCTGCACTTGCTGCACGTAATTTCCGGCGTGGTGGCCATCATCATCGTGGCCCTCGGATATAACCGCGGGCGCCTGGACGCCGGGCACGTGGAAACCACCGCGCTGTACTGGCATTTCGTCGATCTGGTGTGGATGTTCGTGTTTCCGCTCTTGTATCTGATGAACGCGCACTAGGGATCCGGGACGAAAGGAGCAGGAAATGTCTCAACCGGAATCGAATCAAACGCCGTCCATGGCTTTCTATACCGTGGTTTGGGCGCTGCTCATCGTGATCGTCGGCGTGGAGGTCTTGCTGACCTTCCGCCACTTCCCCTCGCGAGAGCTTCTGGCCTACCTGCTGATCCTCGCATTTGTGGAAGCGGGCATCGGCGTAATGTATTTCATGCACCTGAAATACGAGCGTTCCATTCTTTTTTGGAGCGTGATACCCGTGCTGCTTTTTGTGTTTTTCATGATGGATCACATTTGGCCGGACGCTCTGCGTATCGAGCATCTGCGCGTTGTACACTGGTGAACGCGAGTGGCCCGGGATTTAGTCCCTGGCTTTCGCGCGGGGAATGGCGTAAGTTAACGGCCAGGAAGTGATGAAGCTTATGGCAAGGGAATCGAGATTCCGGCTTCTGAAGCGCAGTGCGGTGGCGCTCGCGGCTCTGGCCACTCCGGCGGCACTCTATGCGCAGGGCTGCGCGATGTGCTATCAAACCGCCGCCCATTCCGGATCGCAATTCATCCACGCTCTCAAGATGGGTATCCTGGTTCTCTTCTTCCCCCCGATGTTCATCGGCTTGGGCATCGTGAGGATGGCTTATCGCAAGCGCAATCAGTGCGCGGGCGACGAAACCTCCACCGGCCTCGATCGATAATATTTCACGCGAAAAAACTGCAGCGGGAGCGCAAGCTTTAGGGAGTCATGCCTGCGCGCCGCAGTAAATATTGAAATCTCGAGTCCGCGCGCAGCGCATCGAAACGCGGATCCACTTTCAGCCAAAGCAGTCCGTCCGACCTTCCCTCGAATCCTTCTTCGAGTACCTCCATAGCCTCATCGTTCCTGCCCAGAGCTATCAGCGTAGGCGCCTGATAGGAGGTCGTTTTGCCCGATTTCGCCTGGTCTTTCAGCGCTACGAGAATCTTCTCGGCCTCCGCCCGGTTTCCTGAAATCGCGTAGGCATGCCCCAGGTAGTCCAGGTACGCGCCCGGCCGCACGTTTGAGAGTTGCAGAGTTTTTTGAAATTCGAGAATAGCTTTGCCGTAGTTGGCCTGCCCTTCGGACGCCAGGCCCAGAACTACGTGCGCCGCCATGAAATCCGGGTCCTTTTGCAGCGCCGCTTCGCTCTCCGCGGCGGCTTGATCGTTCTGGCGCGCAAAATACGCCACGTAGCCGGAAGCCGCGGTGACGATCACGGACAAAGGATCGATCTCGCGGGCCTGGTGGATTTGCGCCAGCGACTCCGGCGCGCGCCCCAGCGCCGCGAGATACAGCGCGTACCAATGGTGCGCCGAGACGTAGTTGGCGTCCAATTGAATGGCGCGTTGAAATTCCTTCTCCGCGGCCGCCCAGTTCCATTCCCACATGAAATAAACGTAGCCGAGAGAAGCGTGCCCTTCGGCCAGCGACCCGTCCAGCTCCACCGCTTTCATGGCCGCGGCCTTGGCCTTGGGAATGCCCTCCGCGCCGGACATGAATCCATAAAACATCAGCGCGTTGTAAGCATCCGCGAGGCCGGCGTAGGCCGGCGCATACTTCGGATTGCGCTGGATGGCCTCTTCGAAAAAGCCGACTGCCGTGGTCAGGCTGTCGCCGGACCTCTTGTTCCAGAAGAATCTGCCCTTGAGATATGCGCTGTACGCTTCCGGATCGACCGGTTGAGCGCCGGCCAGCGTTTCCTTCACCTCCGGACTCAGTTGCACCTGGATCTCCTGCGCCACAGCCTGCGCCACTTCGCCCTGCACTTGCACCAGATCGCCGAGCGGCCGGTCATATTCGCGCGCCCACAAATGGGTTTGATCGTCCGCGCGAATTAGTTGCGCCGTCACGCGCAGGCCATCGCCGGTCTTGCGGATGCTGCCTTCGAGCACGTAATTCACGCCGAGCTCCTGGGCGATTTCCTTGATCGGCTTGCGGCTTCCCTTGTAGGTCATCATCGAGGTGCGCGCAATCACGCGCAGTTGATCGTGGTTCAGCCGGCCGAGCTGGCTGATGATTTCTTCGGTGAAGCCGTCGCTGACGTACTCTTCTCCGGCGTCGCCGGTCAAGTTCTCAAAGGGCAGCACCGCGAGCATGGCGCTCCCAGTTATGGGCTTGGGACCAGCCGCTCGAAAGTGCCTCCAGGCAACGTAGGATATGGCCGCGATGGCAATGACCAACACCAGCGCAGCCACGGTCCAATCGGGTGCCTTGCGCTCTTCCCCCGGGTCTGATGGCGGCGCAGTCGCAGGGGCGGCAGGCGGCGGCTCGGCCTCCGATGGCTCGTCCTCCAAACCGGCGTGGGGCGTCTCCATGACCTCTTCAACCGGGGCAATGAAGCGGTAGCCGCGGCGCGGAACGGTCTCGATGAACTTCGGCTTATCGCGCTGGTCGGAGAGGGTCTCGCGCAGCTTCCGGATGGCGGTGTTCAGCCCGTCTTCGTATTCCACGAAGGTCTGCCCGGGCCACAGCTCCTCCTGGAGCTCCTCGCGGGTCACCAGCTTGCCCGGCCGCCTGGCGAGCAATCCTAGCAGGCGTAGCGGCTTATCCTGGATGTGGATCTTGATGCCATACTTGCGCAACTCGCCCGCATACACATCTACCTCATAGGGTCCAAAGCGCAAGACGGGCTGAGCCTGGGGCAATCCCATTTCGTTAGCTACTCGATACCAACAACGGGGGGACTCCGCGGAGTCTAGCACAAACGACTGAGGCTTCGACTCAATTTCTGCCGCAACCTATTACTTTTCCGATAGATATCTGTTCAGCTAGAATTCAGCAAGAAGTTAGATGCCGTACATTGACCGTTAACAGTCCCTCAGGCAGACTCTCCCGCAACGCGACCCACAGGATCTCGCACGATGGCAATGTGGGGTGCAGTACTCGCGCAATCCCCTGGGTGCGTGGTAAACCCCGGGCCCTGCAGGCAGGGCCGGAGTTACTCAATTTGAAAGGAGAAACCCGTGAACCTAAAATTCTGGGCCCCGCTCGCATGTCTCACACTGTTCATGATGTTCGCAGGAACTGCTTTTGCTCAAGATGCCGATACCTCAACGCCTAGCCCCAAAGTTAAGAGCGCAATCGCCGCGGCGCGCGCATCAGCCTCCGCGAAACCAGCGGACGCAACTCCGAAAGAGCAGCAAAAAGGCTCCAGCGTGAAGTCCGACGCGGACACTTGCGCTTACACCTTCACCAACGCCGGCCCTAACAACAGTTACATGGAGTTTTGTGTGTCGACAAATGGCAATATCATCTCGTTTCAGAGCCCCAGCGGAATCGAGTATCTTGACTTGGGCACACTCTCCGAGGGGTACGGTATCTGCGACTTCGCTACCGGCCTCTTCTACTACGACTATGCAGACTACGGCGCCAGCGGCTTTGGTGCGCCGACCCTGGTTTCGCACACAGCAACCTTGGTCACAATTAAGCGGATCACGACCGACGGTGCCTGGACTCTGACTCAGACGATCAGTAAGGTCGGAGGGGTGACGCCGTATGCCAAGGTTGAAATGCACCTCGAGAACAATTCTTCCGAGGACAAAGTTGCCGGCTTGCTTCGCTGGGCCGACGTGGACCCCTACAATGCTCCTGCCAACGATAATTACCTAGAGAGTTTTGACTCAACCTATAACAGCGCCTGGGGCTACACTTCCCTTGGTAGCTATACGGGTCCTGATCAAATCGGCTATGGTTTGATGATCCAGAATATTGGGATTCCGACCGGCTTAGATTCGGCGAGCAACTACGTCTTAGAAGGAATTGACTGGTCCGTGAACACGGCCCCCGCTCCCCTCTTCGTCGCCGCCGATAATCCCTGCACGCCGTTTAATCATGGTCCCGGATATTTCGGCAACGTCGACGGCTCGGTTATGATTTACTACTTCCTCGGAATAGACCCACACCACACCGCCACCGTGAACGACAGGTACTTGGCGTTGTAAACCTGTCACCGCCAGCTCGCATTGCCTTCCCGAGCGCTGCTCGGGAAGGCAGTGCAGTCGGCAGGCCTCGTGGTCCGAAACTTCGCGTTGCGTTCTTCAGGCGGGCGGGCTGCGCGACTTGCCCCTTCTAGCGGAAAGCAAAGTAGTTGACTCAATGATACGATAAGGGGAAATTGCTGTGCGCCCGTAGCTCAATTGGATAGAGCATCTGCCTTCGGAGCAGAGGGTTGGGGGTTCAAGTCCCTCCGGGCGCGCCACAGCTTCAAATCACACAATCGCGGCAATTCGAATTATTGCCGTTCTCGGGCGCTCGCCGCTAGCTGAGGGCCTTGCGCAGGCGCTTGGTAGTCTTCTGCAGTTGGCGCTTCAGAGACTCGACTTGCTTGGACAACTGAACCAGCTCTTGTTTCGCGACCACGCCGGCCTTTGCAACTTTGTGCGCCGTGCGATCGGCCTTGCCCATCGCGGCTCCGATGCTTTCAGCCGCCTGCTTGATCCTGCTCTTTGCCATGTTGGCCTCCCGTGAATCCGATGCCATCCTATACGCGACCTACGTGGAACGTCAATCGGCGTTATGCCGCCAAAACTTTAGTGGCCGGACGTCCCTTCATCCAGATACTTCACGAACACCACTTCGTTCTGCGCTTCGTTGTAGAGCAGCTCGTCCACGTTCGCCTGCGTCATCAGCAATCCGAACCCGCCGGGGCGGAGCCCTTTCTGCTGACGAATGGCATCGTGCACCGTGGGATCATCGGGCGAATGCGAAATGGCGGCGTGGTCCAGCTCGCTGAACTTGAATCCCGGCCCGGGATCCGCAATTCGATACATCAGCATGCGCTTGGCGCGCAGATAGGAAATTCGTACTTTGCGGCTGGCGTCCAATTTTCCGCCCCACTCCACCGCGTTCAAAAGCAGCTCGTGGAAGGCCTGCCCCACCGCGCGCCGCACGTCGTCCGGCAATCCGGTTTTGAGGCGCGACATGAACCCTTCGATGCGCTCGGCTTCCTCGAGCGAGCAGGAGACCAGCAGCTCGACCCAGGTGGGCCGCGCCGAGATGACCTCGATGGGAGCGATCTCCGTTTTTTTCGCCAGCGTTTCCCGCACCAGCGCCACGAGCTCTTTGGGTTCCACGGGCTTTGAAATGTAGTGATAGGCTTCCTCGCGAATCGCGCCCAGCAAAGTTTCCGGAGCGTCGTCCGAGGTCATCACGATCACTTTGGGCCGCGTTTTCGACTGGCGCATCTTGGCCAGCACTTCCAGGCCGTTCATCTTCGGCATCCACACGTCCAGCAGCACCAGGTCGAACTTGCCGTCTTTCATTTTCTTGAGTGCCGCGGCGCCGTCCGGGGCCGTCACCACCGTAAATTTCTCGGCGCGAAGAATCTCCGAAAGAAGTAAACAGGTTGTGCGGTCGTCATCCGCAACAAGAATACGGGTCATCGCTTCCTCCCCGAAGTTTTTGGCCGGCGGGCTGGCCGCCGAACTCTTTTTTTCTGCTCGCGAACCGCTTGCAGCGCCGGAAGAAGGAGCGCGATCTCGTCTTCCAGCGTGGCGTACATTTCCCAGGCGGTGTCGAGTTTACCCTGACGCGCCTCTTTTTCAATCTCCCGGGCAGTCTCAAAAGCGCCTGTCGGACCGAAGTTCCCGACCGACCCTTTCAGCGCGTGGGCGGCGTCCGCCAGTGCCGCGGCGTCCCGGGCAGTGAGCGCTTTTCGAATTCGGGCCATCATTTCCGGGCAGTCCTCGGCGAAAGTTTTTGCCAGCGCGCGCACCAGTTTCCCATCGCTTCCGAATCGCTCGAGAAGCGCCGGCCCGTCCAGCGCGGAGGTTTTGGATTCCGCAGCGCCTTCGCTGGGAGACGCGACAGCCGGGCCTGCGCTCGTACTTTCCACCGTCTGTAAAAATGACTTGGGATCGAGCGGTTTGGCGATATAGCCGTCCATGCCGGCTTCCAGGCAGCGCTCGCGATCGCCCTGCATGGCGTGAGCGGTCATGGCCACGATTGGGACATGCCCGCCCGTGGACTTTTCCTTTTCGCGAATGGCGCGCGTGGCTTCCAGGCCACCCATCTCCGGCATTTGCACATCCATCAGCACCAAATCGAATTTGTGCTTGGCGATGGCGGAGAGCGCCTGCAGCCCATTTTCCGCTACGATTACCGAATGCCCGCGCCGCTCGAGCAGGTGCAAAGCGAGCTGCTGATTCACCGGGTTGTCTTCCGCCACCAGGATTCGCAGACGCTGCCGCGCCTCGCTTCCCCGGCTCGGCCGCGCGGACGCTTTGGCCTTCCTGCGGCCAGGCACGTGCAGCGCGGTGACGATGGCGTCCCAGAGTTCGGACTGCTTGACCGGCTTGGTCAACGCGGCGGCGGCGCCGGCCACCTCGGCACGATGAATGTCCTCGCGCAATCCCGCCGATGTGAGCAGGATCACGGCGGCATTCTGCAAGCGCGGATCCTTTTTCACTCGCGCCGCAACCTCAAAGCCGTCCATTTCCGGCATCTGGCCGTCCATCAGCACCAGACGAAACGGATTTCCCTTTCTCCGCGCGGACTCCAGGGCCTTGAGCGCCGCCGGCCCACTCTCCGCCGCCACCGGCTTCATCCGCCAATTCACGATCATTTGTTCCAGAATCTTGCGGTTCGTGGCGTTGTCGTCCACCACCAGCACGGGAAGATTTCGCAGCTTCACGCGCGCGAGTTCCGGCGCCGCGCCCTTCGCGCCTTTCGGCAAGCCGAATCGCGCGGTGAAATGGAAGGTGCTGCCCCGGCCCGGCTTGCTTTCGACCCAGATGCGGCCTCCCATCAATTGAGCGAGCTGCTTGCATATCGCGAGTCCCAGGCCCGTGCCGCCGTACTTCCTTGTGGTCGAACTATCGGCCTGCGCGAAGGCCTCGAAAATTCGCTGCTGCTTTTCCGGTGGTATGCCCACGCCGGTATCGGTGACGGAAAAATGCAGCATCACTTCCTTGGCTGCTGCCGATTCAACACTCGCGCGCAGCACAACTTCTCCGCGGTCGGTGAACTTGATGGCATTGCCCACCAGATTCACCACGATTCGCCCCAACCGGCCGGAATCGCCCAACAAAACATCGGGGACTTCCGGAGGAAAGTACGATGTGAGTTCGAGTTTTTTTTCTTGTGCTCGCAGCGCGAGCACTTTCAGCGTGTCCTCCACCGTATCGCGCAGCCTGAATTCCACGCGGTCCAGCACTTCCTTCCGCGCTTCCACCTTGGAGAAATCCAGGATGTCGTTGATCAGGTCCAGGAGCGAGCCGGCCGAGGTCTTCACCGTAGTCAGATAGTCGCGCTGCTCCGGCGTCAGCCGGGTTTCCAGCGCAAGTTCCGTCATCCCGATGACCGCGTTCATCGGTGTGCGAATTTCATGGCTCATATTGGCCAGAAATTCGCTCTTCGCTCGCGTGGCTTCTTCCGCCTTCTGCTTGGCGGCCTCGAGCTCCTCCACCAAGCGCGCAAGACGCCGTGCATCCTGTTCCTGCGCGTGCCGCGCCGCTTCCAGATATTCAGCGTAAAGTTTCAAATCGAGTTCCGCGCTGCGTCGCTCGATAAACTGCCCCAACTGGCTGCCGATGGAATCGAACATCTCAACCAACTCGCCTTCGAGCTTGCGAACTTCGCGGCTGAAAAACTCCATCACGCCGGCGATACGCCCTCCGGTACGAACGGGAAATGCAAAGGCTGAACGCAATCCCTCCGACTTGCCGATGGCCGCGCGCGGAAGGTTATCGTCGGACGGAGGATCCGGAATCCATTCTGGTTGGCCCGTCTCCCAGATGCGCCCGGGAAGGCCCACGCCGCGCTTCAGAATCATTTGCCGTGTCGCGGCCACGAACTTAGGAAACTCCTTTGGCGTAGTTTCCCAGACGGCGATGCAGCCGAGCGTATCCGCGCTTTCGTCCACCTGCCACACCGCGCCGAAATCCCAGCCCAGGCCGTCGCAGATGGACTTCAAAATCTGCGGCGCGGCTGCACCCAAGGACTCGGCTTCGGCCAGCAGGCGCGTCACTTCGTAGCCGGTGGCGAGGCGGCGCTCGGTTTGCTTGCGCTGGGTGATGTCGCGCGCCACGGCATAAATCAATTTTTCGGTTTTGTTGGGCGTCGCGTTCCACAGCAGCCAAATGTAGCTGCCGTCGGCGCAGCGGTAGCGATTCTCAAACGAAATCGTCAGCGCGCCCTTGTCCATCCTCCTGGCTTCCTCGATGGTGGCCTCGCGGTCATCCGGATGAACGAATTCGATGTACGGCTGCGAGAGCAGCTCTTTTTTCGGAATGCCCAGCGTCCCTTCCCACGCGGGATTGATTCGCTTGAAGTATCCGTCGAAACCCGCGATGCAGAGCATGTCCAGCGAGAGCATGAAAAGCTGGTCCAGCTCTTCTTCGGCGCGCCGCCGCTCGAGAATCGCCCGCGACAAATCGGAGACGCTGCGGCGAAGTTCTATCTGCGCCACCACCATCCGGCTCAGGGATTTCAGCGCCTGTTTCTGCTCCGGGGTCAGCGCCCGGGGAACCCGGTCCATCACGCAGAGCGTTCCGAGCGCGTGGCCTTCGTGCGTAATCAGCGGCGCGCCGGCATAAAAACGCACGTTCGGCTGGCCGGTCACCAGCGGGTTGGTGCGGAAGCGCGCGTCCTCCAGCGCGTCCGGCACCACCATCATCTCCGGCTGCAGAATCGCGTGGCTGCAGAAGGCGACGTCGCGCGGCGTCTCCCGATCATCAATCCCGACTTTGGATTTAAACCACTGGCGATTCTGGTCCACCAGGCTAACCAGTGCGATCGGAACCCCGCAGACTAAAGCCGCGAGGCGGGAGAGGTCGTTGAATTCCTGTTCCGGAGGCGTATCCAGAATGGCGTACCGCTGGAGCGCTTCGAGTCGCGCCTTTTCGTTTGCGGGTATGGGCGCTTTCATGGCGGGCTGAACGGGCCGGTGCAGCAAGGTATCTTAGGGCCGCGCGAGCGAGCAAGTCAATCGAAGCCGCGCTTGCATCTCGCGGCTACAGCGCGTGCGAGCGAGCGCGCGTTTCCTTCAGCCATTCGTCGATGCGCCCAAGCGCTTTCTGCAAATGTCCCGGATCCCCGCCGAATCCAAACCGCACGAAGCCCTCCATCCCCACTTGTTCGCCGGCAACCAGCAGAACGCTCTTCTTCGCGCGCAGATCTTCCGCCATTTGCGCCGAGTTCCTGCCGCCGCGCAAACCCGCCCAGGCGATCGCCCCGGCTTTGGGCGCCACGTGCGAAAAGGAATCCGCGTGCGCGTCGAGCCACGCGCGCAGAGCGGGATAATTCCGCAGCAATGTCTCGCGCGTGCGATTTAAAATCCAGGCGCGGCGCTTGGGCTCGAGCGCTACCGATGCCAGACGGTCGGTCAACATGGTTGGCCCGATGCTGGTGTAATCGTGATAACCCCACAGCCGCTCGATCATTTTCGGCGCGCCGACGATCCAGCCTGTGCGCAGCCCGGGCAAACTATAAGCCTTCGAAAGCCCAGCCGTGCACAGGACGCGCTCGTAGCCGCCCCAGAAGCTCGGCGTCATCACCCCGTCAAATTCCGCGCCGCGATAGACTTCGTCCGCGAGTACCCACGCGCCCACTTTCGCCGCAGCCGCCACGATAGCTTCCCGTTCTTTCGCGCTCAGCACGGCACCGGTGGGATTGTTCGGATTGCAGATCGCCACCAAACGAGTTTTCGGCGTGATCAGCCGCGGCAGTTCATCCACGTCGATGCCCCACGCGCGTTCCTCACGCAGCCACAGCGGCTTCACAGTGGCGCCAAACGCTCGCGCCAAACCCGCCACCTGCATGTAATTCGGCAGCATGAAGACGACTTCGTCGCGCGGCTCAAGGAGCGCCCAGGTGGAAACGAAATTCGCCTCTGAGCCGCCGCAAGTGACCAGCACGTTCTCCGCGCTTGCTCCCGGGTAAAGCTCCGCGATGCGCGCGCGCAATTCTTCGCTGCCATTCGTCTGCGGATAATATTGTGGCACTTCCAGAATCTTCTTGAGCGCTTCCGCGTCCGGCACGAGTTCCGTGGTCGCCAGGGGATGCACGCCGCTCTCGGAAATGTTCAGCTCGACCTTGTTTTCCCAGACCGATTGCCAGCGCTCGAGTTCAAACGGTTCCACTTGCATTTGCCCCGCCTCTGCGCCGGCTCCCAATTCGCTTGCGACTCGGCGCCAAAGAAATGTAAGCGCAAGTCGCCTGTTTCCCAAGCGGAATCCGCAGCCTCCGGTTGCTTCTGGTGGGACGCTTGCGCCAGAATGGCTGGCGAGTTCCAATCGCTGCTTCCCGAGGTACTGACAACGTGAGCGCCGCCAATCCGCATCCAGGTCCAAATCCCGAACGAATTTTTGAAACCTTCAACGCCTATCAAAAGACCGCCGCACTCAAAGCAGCCATCGAACTGGACGTCTTCACCGCCGTGGGCCAAGGAGCCACCACGATACCTTCCCTGGCAAAGCGCTGCCAGGCGACGGAAAGAGGCATGCGCATACTCTGCGATTATCTTGTCATCAACGAATTCCTGCAGAAAAACGGGCAGGAATATGCCCTGCCTGAAATCTCGGCAATTTTTCTGAATCGTCAGTCGCCGGCTTATGTCGGCTCCGCCGCCGGCTTTCTCACTCTACCTGCGCTGATCGAACCCTTCTGGGATTTGGCCACTATCGTTCGCACGGGAAGTTCTCCGCGAGGCGAATCAACGACGCACGATCCGAATAATTCCGTTTGGGTGGATTTCGCGCGCAGCATGGCTCCCCTGCAAAAACTTGCGGCCCGTGGATTGGCCGAGATTCTGGGAGCCTCGGCCGGCGAAAAATGGAAAGTGCTGGACATCGCGGCGGGCCACGGAATGTACGGCATTACCATCGCCGTGGAGAATCCGAACGCGGAAGTCTTCGCTCTGGATTGGCCGGGCGTGCTGCAAGTCGCAAAGGAGAACGCCGAGGCCGCGGGAGTGAGCTCGCGTTTTCATACGTTGCCAGGCAGTGCCTTCGAAGTTCCCTACGGCACAGATTACGACATCGTCCTGCTCACGGGCTTCCTGCACCACTTTGACCCGCCGGCCATTGCGACGCTGCTGCGCAAGATTCACGCCGCGCTTAAACCCGGAGGCCGCGCCGTCACCGTGGAATTCGTGCCCAACGAAGATCGCGTGACGCCGCCCATCCCTGCCGCCTTCAGCATGGTGATGCTCGGCTTCACGAAAGCGGGCGACGCCTACCCGTTCTCCGAATACGATCGCATGTTCCGTGCGGCGGGATTTTCTTCCAGCGAATTGCGGCGCACGCCGGGCCCGCAGAGCATTATCGTTTCGAGGAAATAAATCGCGGAAGATTACTTGGCGCTCGGTGCGCCAAACGCCAGCGAAAGCAGCGTGTGTTGCTCCATTTCGTGCGCCTTATGCGAGCCGGTGGCCGGGCTTGCGCTTGCTGAGCGCTTCACGGAAAGTACCGAGCGCCCGCGCGCCAGGCGCTCGAGCCGCGGCAGCAAAAACGCCAGCGCCCCCATGTTTGCAGGTTCTTCCTGCACCCACACGAATTCCCGCGCATTCGCGTGACGGTCCATTTCCGCCGCGAGCTCCGCCTCCGGGAACGGATAAAGCTGTTCGAGGAAGACAATGGCCGTCGAATTATCCTTGCGGCGCTTGCGCTCGGCCACGAGTTCGTGCCCGATTTTCCCCGTGCACAGCAGAACGCGCGTAGCTGTCCCGTCGCCGCGGTCGGGAATCACCGTCTGAAATCGCGGCGCGGCCAGATCCGCGAGCGAAGAACTCGCCGCCGGATTGCGCAACATGCTTTTGGGCGTGAAAACGATGAGCGGCTTGCGCCACGCGCGCAGCGCCTGCCTGCGCAACAAATGAAAATATTGTGCCGCCGTCGAGGGCTGGCAGATTTGAATGTTGTCGCGCGCCGCCAACTGCAAAAATCGCTCCATGCGCGCGCTCGAGTGCTCCGGCCCCTGCCCTTCGTAACCGTGCGGCAGCAGCAGCACGACGCCCGAAAGCAAATTCCATTTGTCTTCGCCCGCGGCCACGAACTGGTCGATGATGATTTGCGCGCCGTTCGCGAAATCGCCGAACTGCGCTTCCCACAGCACCAACGCTTCGGGAAAGTCGCGGCTGAAGCCGTACTCGAAGCCCAGGACGGAGCCTTCGGAAAGAGTGGAATTGTACACTTCGAACCAGGCCTGCCCCGGCGCGACATGCTGCAGCGGAACGAATTCCTGCTCCGTCTCGATATCGATCAAGGCCGCATGGCGCTGGTTAAACGTGCCGCGCCGCGTGTCCTGCCCGCTCAGGCGCACCGGCGTTCCCTGCTTTAACAGCGAGCCAAACGCCAGCGCCTCCGCCATTCCGTAATCGAGCGCGCGTTTTCCCTGGGCCATCTCCACGCGCTGTTCCAGCAGTTTCTTCACCTTCGGATGGACGTGGAACCCTTCGGGATATTTCGTCAGCGCTTCCCCGATTGCAGTGAGTTCATTCTGCGCGACTCCCGTATTCACTTCGAGAGCGCTCGAATACTTCCCACCCCGGTACGCATCCCAATAAGCCGGCATCTTGCGCATCGGCGGATTCTTTTCGAGCTCGAGCGCGTGCTTCTGCGCCGCGTCAAGCTCCGCGCGAACGCGCTCCACCATGGGCTCAGGATCCACGCCGATTTTCTTCGCGTAAATCTGCCAAAGCGGCGCGTGCGCCTGAATTTTCCGATAACGCAACGGCTGCGTAATCGTGGGATCGTCCACTTCGCTGTGCCCGTGCCGGCGGTATCCGATCAAATCCACCACCACGCCCGTGCCAAACGTGTTGCGATATTCGAGCGCCATCCGTCCCACGCGCGCCACCGCTTCCGGATCTTCGGCGTTCACGTGGAAAATAGGAATCGGCAAACGCTTCGCCAAATCCGACGAAAAGCGCGAGGAATGCAAATCGCGCGGTATGGTCGTGAAACCGAGCAGGTTGTTCACGATGATGTGCACCGCCCCACCCACCGTGAATCCTTCGACGCCGGCCATATTCAGCGTTTCCGCCAGAATTCCCTGCCCCGCAAACGCCGCATCGCCGTGCATCAGCACCGGCACAATTCCTTTCCGCCCTTCATCGCCTGCTCTTGTTTGCTTCGCGCGCGTCCGGCCGATGGCAACCGGGTCCACCGCCTCCAGATGGCTCGGATTCGAGACCAGATGAATGCCCACCTTACGCCCGTCCGCCGCCGAAAATTCGCCGGTGGCGCCCATGTGATATTTCACGTCGCCGCCGCCAAGTACGCTGCGGGGATCGACGTCCTCAAACCGCGCAAAAACTTCCGCGGCTCCGCGCCCGGCGATGTGCACCATTACGTTCAGCCGCCCGCGATGGCTCATGGCCAGCACGGCTTGCTCCGCGCCTTGCTCCGCTGCCGCGCTCAAGATCGAATCGAGCAGCGGCAGCAGCGCCGCTTCACCCTCCAGCGAATAGCGCTTCGTTCCCAGATAGCGCGTCTGCAGCACTTGCTCGAAAATTTCAGCGCGAATCAGCCACTCCAGGATTCGCTCGCGGTCCACTTGCGGAGTCTCGGATTCCATGCGCGCCTGAACCCATTGGCGCGTCTCAGGATCAGCGATGTGCATGAATTCAACGCCGATCGTGCCGCAATAGATTCGTCGCGCCGCTTCCGCCTCCGGCCCGCGCAAATCCAGCTCCGGCATGGCGACCGGCTGCAAATCTTCCAGCGGATCGAGATGCGCCTGCACGTAGCCCCAGCGGCGGAAAGCGTCCCACACGCGCTCCTGCGCCTCTTTGGTTGCTGCGGACTCCACAACTGTCTGTTGCCGGCTCACAAATCTCCTCAAACCGAATCCTTATATTATAGCGGGTGGACCGCCGAACTCGCGAGAGCAGGCTTGCTATTTTTCCGGCCAGGCGCCCAGCATGCGGCGCAGCAGAACAAACTGCCCCAGATGATAGGAATTATGATCGGCGAGCAGCAAAGCCTCGCGCAAGATTGTCTGCCCCTTGCCGTGCGCGATGGGCGCATACAAATCGTTCCGCGCATCCATCACCAGCTCGCCCATCGCTGCCGCATCCTTTTGAACCGCCTCGGCGGCTTCTTCCCAGGCGGCGTCGCTCGGAGGCGCGGGACTCTTCGGCCAGTAACCCGTGGGCCAGTCCGGCGAAGCATGTTTCGGGTCCCGGCAAAAATTCAAAATGTCCCACTGTGCGATGCGCACGTGCTCCAGCAGTTCCCACGCGGAATACGGCGCGCCCTTCGGTTTCTCGCTGCGTTTCGCTTTGGGGAAATCCTTCAGAGCGGCAGCCCAGTCCGCGTGAGCCTTGCCCCAGGTCAAAAACTTTTGCAATTGCTCGCGCAGAACTTCATCGCTCATTAGAATTCTCCCCCCCCCCGGAATAGCTAAATTTTGATTTTAAGCGCCACTCTCGGGCGGGTCAATCGGCCCATGCCCGTAAGCCGGGCCGCGAAGCGTAACCAATTCTTGTCGCAGGCGTTTCCCCGGCGTATCAT
>Ga0302324_100000746_pt1 | contig 82303 bp, 79 predicted proteins | sample Palsa_T0_1_FD_201949 | JGI IMG/M metagenome (GOLD analysis project Ga0302324, IMG submission 201949) | Peat permafrost microbial communities from Stordalen Mire near Abisko, Sweden - Palsa_T0_1 | ecosystem: Environmental > Terrestrial > Soil > Palsa > Peat permafrost | place: Sweden: Abisko...
ACCATCGAGGTGAGGGAAGTCTGGGGATCGTAAGCGGTTTGCCAGAACCTGGAATGCTGCTGGAGCACCTGTTCCGGCATCAGTCGGGTCGAGTAGTGGCGCACCTCACGCACCTGCTCGGCCCGGCGCATCTCGACCTGGCGGAAGAGGCCATGCAGGAAGCCATGCTGCGCGCCCTGCAGACATGGCCGTATCAGGGGGTACCGGAGAACACCGCCGCCTGGCTTTTCCGGGTAGCCCACAATGCGGCGATCGATGCAGTGCGCCGCAACCGTCTCCTCGCCGAAAAGACCGATGCGCTGGTTGGCGAGTTGTCCAGCTCGAGCGCGGCCATGGCCGGCGATCCCGATGTGGAAGAGCAGCTTCGCGACGAGGAGCTGCGCATGATCTTCATGTGCTGCCATCCGGACATTTCACGGGATGCCAGGGTGGCGCTGAGCCTGAAGGCGGTAGGCGGATTCAGCGTGCGCGAAATCGCCCGCGCCTTCCTCGCGGACGAGGCTGCCATCGCGCAGCGGCTGGTAAGGGCTAAGCGCCAGATACGGGACCGGCGGCTCACCCTCGAAATGCCGGGCGAACGGGAGTTGAAGTTACGCCTGGATTCGGTGCTGGATGTTCTCTATTTCATGTTCAACGAGGGCTACGCGGCGCACGAGGGCGAGGGGCTGATCCGGCAGGATCTTTGCCTGGAGGCGCTGCGTCTCGCGCGCCTGGTGGCGTCTTCCTCCATCGCCGAGCCGTGCGCCGATGCGCTGGTGGCTCTGATGGCTCTGCAGGCGGCGCGCCAGCCCGCGCGGGTGGATCCCGCCGGCGATCTGGTGCTGCTCGAAGATCAGGATCGCAGCCGTTGGGACCGGCAGTTGATCGGCCTCGGATTCCAGCACTTCGACCGATCGATGTCGGGCGAGGAGGTCTCCGAGTATCACGTGCAGGCAGCCATTGCGGCCACCCATGTGCGCGCCGCCGCCGACCGGTCGCCCGATTGGCCCTTGATCCTGCACCTCTACGATCAATTGATGAGCCTTAACGCATCGCCGGTAGTGGCGCTGAACCGTGCCGTGGCGGTGGCGAAAGTCCACGGACCCGCGCCGGCGCTGGCGGCTATTGAGCCGCTCGAGGGCGATCCGCACCTGCGCGATTACTATCTGTTGCGGGCGGTGCGCGGGCACCTGCTGCTGGAGCTGGGCCGGGGAGCGGAAGCGGCGGCCTGTTTCCGCGCGGCTCTGGAGCGCCCGTGCTCGGAGCCCGAGCGCCGTTTTCTGAAGCGCAAGCTTGCGCTGGCCTCCGCTTGTTGTTGACTTTACAGGCACTCTGAGAGGCCCTCCAAGAAAAGCTCCGATGGTGCGCGAAGTCGCTGGGTTACGGCCACATGCGATACAAGGTATCGCAAGGGTTTGGTGCTACGGCGACGACGTTGGTTCATGTCCGAGTGGACGAAAGAGTGAAGGAGGATGCGATGCAGTGCGCATGTTGTTTTTGTACGCGTGGCAGCGGAGAAGGCCCTGCCCTTCCAGGTGAGAGTTCCCAACGGATTTGGGAATCTAAGCGTTGAGAAACCTGATTCGCGGTGCGCAATTCAGAAGCGATGCAAGACTGGGAAGGACCGGCCAGGAGGCCGGTCCCACTGGACATGCTGCTTACCAGACAAACGGTATCAGCCGGTATCGAACCCGGGCAGCGTACTCGGTGTAACCTTCAAGACGACGCTGCAGTTCTCGATCCTCCATTGCTGTCCGAAAAATGATCCCGCCTGAAAGCACAAGCGAGGCCGCCAGTCCGTACCAGGAGCCCAGCAGCAACGCATTCGCCGGCAGATAGATCAGGCCGGCGGCGTAGAGTGGATGGCGGACGATGGCGTATGGTCCGGTTGAAATCACTCTGTGCCCGCGTTCGGTTTGGATTCTCACGACGGGCGCCAGAAACGTGTTCTCCCGAAAAACGCGACCCATCATCCGGAAAGACAACAGCATCAAGGCCCCTCCGGCGCACTGAAGCCAGACGGGCATGACGGACCAGCGGAACCGGACCGCATCCAGGCCCATCAGCGCCAGCCAGCCGCACCAGGCAACGATGATGGCCAGAGCAAAGACTTTGTCCCACAACGGCTGGCCTTTCTGAACTGGCGATTTCATTCGCTCGGCGAGAAGCGCGGGGTCGTGCCGTGCCAGCAGGAAGGTGGTCCGCGAGGCTGCGACGAAGAACATGATGAGGTACACCCATCCGGCGGGCCAGAGGATGGTTCCCGCGGCGCCGAATAGCAGGGCGGAAAAGAACAGAGCCTCCACCGCAAGAATGAGCCAGACCTTGACGCTCATCGGCTTTGCCTCATAATATTACTAGCGATCCGCACGGCTGCGCTCGATCCGCCTGGTGAAGACCTGCAGCGAGCCCCAGAAATACGGCGGCTTGTACCGATCGCTGGAGCGCATCAGCGCAAGCTTCGCCGCGCGCAACGCCGGCGCCGGCGCCTGGCCAGCAGCTATTTCCGCATAAAGATGCCGCATGATCGGGACGGAGCCGGCGTCGTCCACATCCCATAGGCTGGCGATCACGTTTTGCGCTCCGGCCTGGAGAAACGCCCAGGCGAAGCCCATGAGCCCCTCGCCGGAGTAAGTTTTCGCGCCGGCGCTGTGGCAGGCGGAGATAGTGACCAGCTCCGCGCGCAAGGGTACTTGCGCCACATCCCGCGCGTAGAGCTTGAAGCTCTCCCCATGATGCGAGAGGATGATGGCCGAGTTCAGCGGGCTCTCCCGATTGGCCGTGGCGTGCGTGGCGAAATGGATGGTGGTGAAGTTCGCAGGCCCCGCCCCCGCGTAGCGCTCGGGAACGGCATCGGCCCCGACGAAAACGGCATGAGTCAGCGGCGGGAATTGCTCCTGGACGGCCGCAATCTCCTTCTTGACGTTGGGCAGCGGCGGGAACTCCGGCCCCACCAGCACGGGATCGCCCATGAGCAGCAGCCTTGGCGCGCGGGCACGATCCTGTGTATCGCCGCCGGTCAGCACCCGCAGTGAAGGCGCCGTGGCGATGGCCGCATCCTCGATCCAGTAGTGCGGCCGCGGGTCGGCCACCACCAGCGTTTCAAAGTTGATCTGGTCGAGCGCGCCATCGGGCACCACGATCACGTTCGCGCCGTGTGGAACCAGCTTGTACACAGGACTCAGCACCGCCTGGTACAGAGCCTCGGCCACCGGATCGCGGCGCGCCAGCGGATCCCCGTCCGCCAGGACCGTGTCCATGTACTTCCGGACCAGCGCCGCGATTTCCTTGTCCGCCGGCAGATCGAACCTGGCCAGGCGGCCGGAGCCGATCACCCACACAGAGGATCGCCGGGGCGCAAGCCAGTACGAAAGGATTACGGTGTGCGCAGCTTGGGCCGCTTGTTGCAGAGTCGCCAGGCGGAAAGCCGCGGGAACATCTCCCTGGCGTTCCAGCCGCTGGTTGAGAACGCGCGCCCGCGAAGACTCGGCCATTTCCAGGGCCGTCTCCGGCTGGCCCCTTTCGATCAGGAAATCGACGTAGTCCTGAAAGAAGCGAATGAGATCCGGCGCCAGGAAAGTCACTTTCCACTCGTCGCTAAGCTTGTTCCATTCGCGGTCGATGGTGTCGATGGCGTCGCGGTACTGCGCTTCGGCCTGCTGGTGGCGCCCGGTCTGGCGATAAAGGGAAGCCAGTCCGCCGTGGGCTTCCCAGACCACGTTGAACTCGCCGGCCTTGCGAGCGGCCAGGGCCACCGCCGCGAAATGCCGCTCGGCCTGGCGGTACTTCCCGCCGAGCGCCTCCAGATTCGCTGCGTTCTTTTCGGAATACACCAGCGAGCGCGGATCATTGAGCTGGCGCTTAACGGTGAGCGCCTGCTCGTTGAAGCTTTGGGCGGCGGCTAGATCGCCCTTCTTCAGGGAAGCTTCCGCCTGGTTATTGAGCGCAAATCCTAGCCACTCGTCGTTGTGGACTTCGCGAGCCAGCCCCTCGGCCCGGTGATGGATAGCCAGCGCACGATCAAAGTCTTCCCGTGCCAGATAAATATCTCCGATCAGCCCCAGCACCCGCTGCTCATAGTCGCGCTTGCCCATTTCCCGGAAAAGATCATCGGCACGGGTGAGGGTGTCCGTGGCACGATCCAGATCGCCCAAACGGAAGTAGCACACGCCCAGATTGGCCAGCACAGTAGCGATCAGGGCCTTATCCCCGCACTGCCGGCTGGTGGCGAGCGCTTCGTCGAGAAATGGGACGGCCTCGTCGTATCGACGCGCATGCACACGGTTGTATCCGAGAGCCAGGCGTGCCTTGGTTTGCAAACGCAGATCGCCCTGGCGCTCCGCGGCGGCCAGGGCTGCATGGTAATATGCTTCAGCTTCGGCGTACTCGGCACGGTCCCCGAGCCGCAGGTTAGCCAGACAAAGTATGGTGTCGTCGCCGGAGGCAGCGGCCAACTTGCGCGCGTCTTGTAGGAGTTCCCGCGCCCGGGCCTGCTCCGATTGCTGTGGCGCCAAGGCATTCGCCTGGTCCATCTTCCAGCGCGCCATCAGATCGGCGGGCGGCCCGGGAAAGGTATCGAGCAGCGGGCTGGCTTCTTGGATCTTGTTCGTGCTGATCAGGTCTTCGGCGCACAAGAGACGAAACTTCCAGCCCCACGAGAGCGCCCGGGGAGCCCACTTGCGCAGCCCTTCCCGGCTTTTCTCGAGCGAGATACGGAAGTCTCCCTTCTGGTAGGCGGACTGCGCCTCAAAGTAGGCCGCTTCGGCGGCGCGCTCTCTACCGCCGCAGCCGGCGAGCCAGGCTGTCTGGGCTATTAGCCCTGCGATCAGGGCGGGTCCGGCAGGCCATCGCCTTCGCCGGATGCAAATCTCATCTGTCCGCCTACGGGACTGCCCATCGCCAGACGCAGCATGGTCAGCCGGTGTACGTGCTGCGACGCCGCGGTTCCCCCGGTGCTCCATTCGCCGAAGTAAATCCTACCAAAATTCGGGATATGGACAAAGCGCGAGGCGCTGCCGGCCAAGGCTGCCTGAACGGCTGCCTCTGTGGCAGGGTCCGGATCGTCGTCGCGCAAGTAAGCTTCCCGTTGCGCCGCGCCAAAATGGAACGGGGCCGGCAGCCAGTAGCTCGCGGCGCGCCCGTTGACGGTGAGGTTGCCCAGACTGCAATCGATCGGCAGCACGCGCGCATGCCCCCCGTGCGGGGTCTGGCGCTCGAACCAGTCGCGCCGGTAAACACTCACCAGGCCCATGGTGATGCGGTCCGCGCTGAGCGGGAACTCCCCAACCACTTTCAAGTTCTCGACCGTCGAGCGGACCTCGGTGCAAAAGAAACCGTCCGCATCTTCCTCCATCGCCTTGATTTCGCTTCGGCACGCGCCATAAGACAGGATGCCTGCAATCGTGTAACCGGGGTGCTGCGAGCTGGGATAGCCGGCCTGGCGATGCGCCAATGCGCAGTGGGCGTGGCCCTCGATCATGTGCGAGACCGGTCTGGTGATCTGGCCGCCGGCCGCGACGGCGCGGCCATGGTAGAGGAATCCCTTGATTGGCATGCGCTACTAATTTTATGACAAAGTGCGGAACTGGAACCGTGCCACGATGTCGTTACCCGAGTTATCGCGAATTATCAGATTATGCACGCCTGCACGCAAGCCGGCGAGGGGAACTTCCATGAACAGATCCCCTTCCAGGCTGGCAGGCGCCTTTAGAAAGCCGGCGGATTCGCGTTTCCCAACGGCATCGAGGATGTCATATGTGTAAGACGGATAGGCCTGCTCGGGCCTGGGGAAATGCACCGCGAATGCCGTGACCCCGGCGGGGATGTCTCGCGCCTGTTCGATTGCGCGCGACGGCGGCGCCGCGAAGTAGGAGGCTATCAGCCGGGGTCCGGCGCCCACACCGCGCGTAGCGGTCACGACTACATAGCCAAACACCAGCGCCAGGACGGCATTGGCGGCCAGTGACAGCGCAAAGGCAGGACGCGCGCTAAACCATGCCTGGCACGCCTCCCACCAACTCGCGCGGCGGGGTTGCTCCTGCTCGTTACGAGAGATCGCGCGGACATTCGCCGCGAAGATCTGCTCCCAGCGCACCTCCTCGGCGCATTCCGCGCAGTCGAAAAAGTGTGCCTCGAAGGCGTCTCTCCCTTCGGGGGAAAGCTCCCCTGCCACGTATTTCGCCGCAGCCTGGCAGCCAATCGCATCGTCATGCTCCATCCGACTAACCCTCAATAGATGGTGTAATGGAACGCCATGATCGTTTCAAAACCACGCTTAGCCATGCTTAGCCATGCTTAGCTATGATAAACCGGGTTCCGGTCCGCTGCAAACCGACCCTTGACGCCGCCCTTGATTTGGTTGAAGATAGGTTCGTAACAGCCCGGCGAGCTCAGGAGAATTGCGGTGAAGAAGCTGTATATCGGCAACCTTCCTTATCAAGCTACGGAAGCGGATTTGCAGAGCTGGTTCGGTCAGGCGGGCATTTCCGTGGACAGCGTTACGTTGATGCGAGACCGGTATTCGGGTGAGGCACGCGGATTCGGATTCGTGGAGTTGCCGGATGGCGATGCGGATCGGGCCATACAGTCCTGCAACGGCAAAGACTTTCAGGGCCGCAGTCTGGTAGTCAACGAGGCGCGTCCTCTGCGGGAGGGCGGCGGGGGCGGCGGACGGGGAAGGTGATGGTTCGAAAGGAAACCCGCTTATTCCGTGGCTGTTAGAATGCCGATGGCGATCGAGCGTACTTTGGTCTCTGGCGTTTCCGCGCGAGAGAGCAGCACCAGGGGCGCTCGCGCGCCCAAAACAATTCCCCCCGATTCCGCTTTTGCGAAATATACGATCGCCCGGTAGAAGATGTTGGCCGCTTCAATGCCGGGCAGCAGGAAAATGTCCGTGTTTTCCACGATCGGGCTGCCGATGTTTTTGCGGTCCGCCGCAAACCTGCTCATCGGCACATCCAGCGCGACGGGACCTTCGATGTAGCAGCCGGGAAGCTGGCCGCGCCGGTTCATGGCGCATAGCGCCGCGGCGTCCACGGTGGCCGGCATTTCGGGATTCACAAACTCGAGCGCGCAGAGTGCCGCAATGTTGGGCTTCTCGATGCCGATGGCCCTGGCCACCTGGATGGCGTTGCGGCACAGCTCCGCCTTTTGCGGAAGCGTGGGCGCGATGTTGATGGCCGCGTCGGTCAGGATCATCAGGCGGTCGAAGCCCGGCGCCTGAAACACGATCACCTGGCTCAGCAGGCGGCCGGTGCGCAAGCCGGCGTCTTTATCGAGCACGGCGCGAATCAGGCTGGCGGTGCTGATCCTACCTTTCATCAGCAGCCCCGCCCGGCCTTCCCGCACCAGCGCGATGGCATTCCGGACGGCCGCGGCCTCGTCCGGTTCGTTCACGATCTGGTCGTCGCGCAGCTCGAAATTACTCTGACGCGCCAGCGCCCGGATCTTGCTTCCATCGCCCACCAGGATGCCCTGCGCGAGATTCAATTCCCGCGCCCGCTGGAGCGCCTCGATCACATCCGGATCGTGGGCCGCGGCTACCGCGATGGTGATGGGACCGCGGGCCCGCGCGCCTTCCAGCAGTTCGTTGAAGTTCCGAAACAATTGCGACCGCATGGTAACACGCTTTTACGCGACACTGGAGTATTAGGCCAATGGCAGATTCTCCGATTACTCCCCGCGCAAAAGATTTCGCCGCCTGGTACCAGGATGTAGTCTTACAGGGCGACATGGCCGAGCCGGCCGAGATCGTCAAGGGCTGCATGGTCATCAAGCCTAACGGCTATGCCGTCTGGGAGGTCCTGCAGCGGGAGCTCGACAACCGCTTCAAGGCCACCGGGCATCAGAATATCTATCTTCCGCTGCTGATCCCGCAAAGCTTTCTCGAGAAAGAGGCCGAGCATGTCGAAGGTTTTGCGCCCGAGCTGGCGGTAGTCACCATCGCGGGCGGCAAGAAGCTCGAAGAGCCCTACGTCATCCGGCCTACTTCGGAAACCATTGTGGGCCACTTCTTTGCGAAGTGGATTCAGAGCTATCGCGATCTGCCCCTGCTGTTTAACCAGTGGGCCAATATCGTCCGGTGGGAATTGCGTACGCGCATGTTTCTGCGGACCACTGAGTTTCTCTGGCAGGAGGGCCACACCGCGCACGCGAGCCACGCGGAAGCGCTGGAGGAGACCTTGCGCATGCTCGGAGTGTACGCTGAAGTGGCCGAGGACATCATGGCCATGCCGGTGATCAAGGGAGTCAAGACGCACGCCGAGAAGTTCGCCGGCGCCTTGCGCTCGTACTCCATCGAAGCCATGATGCAAAATGGCCTGGCGCTGCAGGCCGGCACCAGTCACGACCTTGGCCAGAATTTCGGCAAGGCCTTCAATGTCCAGTTCCAGACCAATGAAGGCAAACTCGATTACGTCTGGCAGACCAGTTGGGGGGCCAGCACGCGGCTCATCGGCGGCTTGATCATGACTCATTCGGACGACAAGGGACTGGTGCTGCCGCCCAAAGTCGCGCCGCGCAAGGCCGTGCTGGTGCCCATTTACCGCAAAGAGGAAGAGCGCTCGCAGGTGATGGAAGTGGCCGCGAAACTGGCCGCCGAACTGGGCGCACACGTGGACGCGCGCGATGGGTTGACGCCGGGCGCCAAGTTTTTCCATTGGGAGCGGCGCGGCGTGCCGGTGGTGTTCGAACTCGGCCCGCGGGATATCGCCGCCGGAAATATCGTACTCAAGCGCCGCGATACGGGAACCAAGGAGATTGTCCCGCAGACCGCGGCCGCCGCCCGGCTGGCCGCCGCCTTGGACGGAATGCAGAAGGATCTGTACGCAAAAGCCCGCCAGCGTCTTCGCGACAATACGGTGCCGGCCAACTCCATCGCGGAAGTCGAATCCATACTTGCCGAAGTCACGGCTGAGAGGGGCGGCGGCAAGTTCGTGATGGCGCACCTGAAAGACGATCCAGCTAACGACGCACGCATCAAGGAGTTTAAGGCCAGCGTGCGCAACATCCCGTTGGTGGACGAATATGACGGGCCCGGCAAGTGCATCCTGACGGGCGAGCCGGTCGACCGCCGGGTGGTGATCGCCAAGGCCTACTGAAGAATAAAGTATCGGCGCAGCAGCATGAAGCCGAGCACCAACCAGGCGACGATGAACAACAGGCCGCCTATGGGAGTGATCGCGCCGAGCGCCTTGGCGCCGCTCACCGCCAGAATGTAAAGGCTGCCGCAGAAGATGACGATTCCGGCAAACAGCAGCCAGCAGATCAAGGCGGCGACCGATTCGGAAAGAACGTCGGCCCTGAGGAATAGCGGAACGATCAGCAGGCCCAGGGCGTGTATGAAGTGGTAAAACACCGCCCTCTCATAGACGCCGATGGAGTAGGCATCGAGACGGGCTCGCAGAGCGTGTGCGCCGAATGCGCCAAGTGCAACGGCAAGGGCTAACAGGATCGCGCCGACGCCGCTCCAGGCCATAAACGACAATTGTAGCCCGGAATGGTTTGGGCGAGTTTTTCAGGCATTAAACATGGCTTCCAGGCAGGCGTCGATAAGATAACGGGCAAAACTCGTCCGCAAGCGCTCGGGGACGGTCCTGGCTTTAGGCGGCGGTCGGCGCACGCTGCGCCTGGTTCGGCGTTCGACAAATCGAAAAAAGTGTCGAATTTTGTCGAATTGTGTAGAACGATATCGCGTATTGAATTCCTTCACCTCTAAAGCAGAGGGTAACACGTGGGTCTACACGCGAAAGGGACTTGGCGATTGTTTGGTGTGTGTTTTCAGTGGGATATAGGGAAACGAAGAGTTGTGACGCAGAAAACTGCCGGGCGCACGGCGAGCTCTACCGAACCGGAACGCCGGCTACAGGCGGGGGCCCGGCATCCGATCGCGGGGCACTCCCGCCGCCCTCTTACTCTTAAGGCACGAGGCATGTATTTACGTTATTGTATGTATGAGTGCGCTTTGAATGGGATGAGGCCAAGAATCGCCAAAACCGTCGTAAACACGGAGTGGATTTCGAGGTTGCAGTGCTCGTTTTCGATGATCCGAACCACGTCAGTGAACAGGATCGCTTCGTTAATGGCGAAGAGCGCTGGCAGACCACCGGTCTGGTGGACGAACTTCTACTCGTCTGCTGCCATACTTGGCCCCAAGAGGATCTCATTCGAGTGATCTCCGCTCGAAGAGCAAGCCGTAAGGAAGGGACCCGCTACTATGGCTATAGTCCGCTATGAACGCAATGCTGGCGATCCGCTGACGCGCCGCCAGAAGGAAAACCTGAAGCAGATTGCCAAGATCAAGGATGAAGACATTGATTTCTCCGAAATGCCCGAATTGACCGAGGAATGGTTCGCACGCGCGGTGCGCGGCAAGTTCTACCGGCCGGTCAAGGAAATTGTCTCGATCCGTCTGGATAGGGACGTGCTGGCCTTCTTCAGGGGCCAAGGGGCGGGCTACCAGTCGCGCATCAATAACACCTTGCGCGAGGCGATGCAGGCCACGCTCTCGACAAAGCGCAAAGCGCGTCGCTGATCAAGCCGACGTGATCGGCGATGCGCATACGCGCCATCAGCGGGCGTTCTACAGCGTGACGGATCTGGTGACTGAGCAGGATCACTGAAGCGCGGTCCGGCGTTCGACAAATCGAAAAAAGTGTCGAATTTTGTCGAATTGTGTAGAACTGGACTGCTTGGCTGCGCCCTTTTTTGAGACAGTGGACTGCGCCCTTCTGTCCCTAACTCAAGGGTATACGCACGGCAGTCGCGGGTTCTCGTTCCAGGGGCGTGTTATCGAGGTAAGTGGTTTGGTTTGAGGGTGAGAAAAAGTGGGCCGGTGCGTGATCGTGACCGTGCGTGCCAGAATGAACCTATGTCACTGCGCAGCCAGGAATGGTTTGCCGATCCCGCTTACTACGGCTTTGCCCGCCGCGCCTGGCTTCGCTCGGAAGGCTTCACCGCCGAAGCCTTCCAGAACAAGCCCGTCATCGGAATCTGCAATTCCTGGAGCGAGCTGAACAACTGCAACGCCCACCTGCGCACGGTCGCCGAGGCCGTCAAGCGCGGCGTGTGGGCGGCGGGCGGCTTCCCCCTCGAATTCCCCACTATCTCGCTCGGCGAGATGTTCATGCGCCCCACCACCATGCTCTATCGCAACCTCATGGCCATGGACGTGGAAGAATCCATACGCGCCAATCCGATCGATGGCGTGGTGCTGTTGTGCGGCTGCGATAAGACCACGCCGGCGCAGCTCATGGGCGCGGCCAGCGCGGATATCCCGGCCATTATGGTGCCCGGCGGTCCCATGCTCGCCGGCCAGTGGCGCGACCGGCGCCTGGGCTCCGGTACCGACGGCCGCAAGCTCTTCGACCTCTTCCGCACCGGCCGCCTGACTGAGGAAGAGTGGTCTGAAATCGAGGGTGGCATCGCCCGCAGCGCCGGACACTGCACCGTCATGGGCACGGCTTCCACCATGACCAGCCTGGCCGAAGCAATGGGCATGACGCTGCCCGGCTGCGCCAACGTGCCTGCGCCCGATTCGCGCCGCCTGGCCATGGCCGAGATGAGCGGCCGCCGCATCGTTGACATCGTGCGGGAAGATCTGCGTCCGTCCCGCATCCTCACGCGCCAGGCTTTCGAAAACGCCATCACCGTCGATATGGCCATCGGCGGATCCACCAACGCCGTCATACATCTGATAGCCATCGCCGGCCGCCTTGGCATCGATCTGCGGCTCGACGAATTCGATCGCATCTCGCGCCGCACGCCGTATATCGCCAATATCAAGCCTTCCGGCGAATATCTGATGGAGGACTTTTTCTACGCCGGAGGCCTGCCTGTGGTGATGAAAGAGATCCTGCATCTGCTCCACGCCGAGGCCCTCACCGTTACCGGCAAGACCGTGCGCGAGAACGTCGAGAGTGCTGAATGTTTTCGCCGCGAAGTGATCCGCACCGCCGCCGAGCCGCTAAATGCCGAAGGCGGCACCGTGGTGCTGTATGGGAATCTTGCGCCGGATGGCGCCGTGATCAAGCAGACAGCCGCTTCGCCGGCGCTTCTACAGCATCGCGGTAAGGCTTACGTTTTCGAGGATTACCGGCAGATGCACGCCCAGATCGATTCCGCGGATCTGCCGGTGGATGCTTCCACGGTTCTGGTCATGCGGAGCTGCGGCCCGAAAGGCGCGCCCGGTTTTCCCGAATGGGGTCATATCCCCATGCCGCGCGTGCTGCTCGATCGCGGCGTCTCCGATGTGGTCCGCATCAGCGATGCGCGCATGAGCGGCACCAGCTTCGGCACGGTGGTGTTGCATGTCGCGCCCGAATCGGCCATCGGCGGCCCGCTGGCAACCGTGCGCACCGGCGATGATATCGCGTTGGATGTGCGCGCGCGCCGGATTGAGCTATGCGTACCCGCCGAAGAGATCGAGCGGCGCTTGGCTGCTTTCCGCCCCGCGCCCCCGCACTACGACCGCGGGTACGGCCGTTTGTTTCTGGAACATGTTACGCAGGCGAATCTGGGCTGCGATTTCGATTTTCTGGGCGCGGTGAAAGGCGCGTGAGGCTTACAGGTCGTCGCGCTCGATCAAGTCGTCGAGCGTGTAGGGACACTGTTGGGGCAGGTCCATTGCAGTCCTGTCTCGAACAGCGCGTCCTTGATCGCCCGGCGATAGGTTTTCTGGAGATTCTTTTCCAGTAAACGCCGCAGGCTGGGTGAGTCGGCAATCCTAAGCTCAATCTTCTCGCGACTGGTCGTGACGGAGCTACGCCAACTGGACCCGTCCCGTTCTGGCTGGATCTTGCGCTTGATCTGGTGCTTTAACAGCCTGAGCAGTTGCAATAGAACCGTATGCCGGTCTCTTTTTCCTAAGTCCTCGATCTCCTCCGCCACATGTTCCAAATCCACGTCGTCGAGACGGCCTTCGCGCAGCAGTGCGGCCGTATGGGTGGTCCACTCCACAAAGTCGGTATCATACAGAGTTTTCGTCGTGGTCCCTCAGAAAAACGTCGACGAAGCAAAGAATTCGACTCGAAGACCCGTGGGTGACGGACCGCCTAACGGATTGTCAACGACAAAATACAAGAAAGCAGCGGCATCAGGAGTTATTGGAAGCGAGTTAGTGAAGCTGAAGTCCCACCATTGTTCGAAATCGCCGGCACCATGGCCGGCAGGGTTCACTGGAAAACTTTGGCCCGTCACAGGGGAACACTTAGCGGTATTGGCGGGACTCTCCAGATAGATCCCAAAAGTTGCATTGTCGGAAGCGAGCTGTCCATTGATAGTCACACCGGTGGGCACGCCGCCACCAGGCAGCACAGACGGGACCTGAAAGGTAGTCCGATAGACATACAATCCCACGGGCAGGTTGTTTTCCCCGTCGAAGGGTGTGGCCCACTCCGAGGCTGTACTGACGCTGTTCGGAAGCCAACTGGCGTTGGGAGTGTCCACCCAGGGTCTGATGAATTCCTTCAGCAGGCACGGAGAATGGGTGGTTGGAAGAGCTGACGGATAGGGATAGGCCAACTGCCAGTTGCCGTCGCGGTTCGGACCTCCGCCTGGCGGGTTGGGAGTCACCAGGGTGCCGGTGCATCCAGCGAGGGTTCCAAGAGTCTGGCCCGTGTTACAAAGGCTTACAATCTGCGCGGGAGCCGTGGTGGCGAGACACACCATCGCGAAAGCTAGCAGGATCGTCTTCTCAGTTCGGTATGACATCGTCAGTTACTCCAGTGTGCTACGGATTAATTTTGTAAAACCCCTGATAAGGGCCCATCTCAGTATAGAACACGTGCGAACGGTAGAGTTCCATAATCTGCCGAATGTGGCCCAGATCGTGAAACGCAAATTCGTTTAGTAGTTGCGCGACCGTGATCGCGCCAAACTCTTCGTGCCGGCCGCGGCGTTCGCCAGCGCCGTCGGGCAGCGCTTTCAGGAACACGATGGTGCGGTCGCGCCGCTCTTCGAAGCGCGCCATTTCCGCATATGGATCGAAGTCCGCGTTCGACTGGAACAGCGCCAACTGATCGTATCGGGGTAGCAGCGGCTGATCGTTGCCAACCATGGCTTTAAAGCGGTCGCGGAAGCCCTTCACTTCGACGTCGGCCAGGTGCGCCAGCACCATGGTGATCGACCAGCGCTCGGCGGAAGGCCGCCAGTCCAACTGCTCCCGGGTTGCCGGGGCCAGTAGATTTCTCAGCAGGCCCGGAGTCTGCTCCAGGATCTGAATACAGGCCGTCGAGTTGGCAATATGTACGTCTGTCATCGGCTAACCCACGCGCTCGGCGATCGACTTTCCCTGCAAGAAAAGCAGCAGGTAATCCGGACCGCCGGCCTTCGAATCCGTGCCCGACATATTGAACCCGCCAAACGGATGAGCCCCCACCATGGCGCCGGTACACTTGCGGTTCACGTACAGGTTGCCCACGAAGAACTGGCGGCGGGCGCGCTCAATGTGCTCCGGTATGTTCGAATAGATGGCTCCCGTCAGGCCGTATTGCGAGTCGTTGGCCAGTGCCATGGCATGATCGAAATCGCGCGCCCTGGTGACTGCCAGCACTGGCCCGAAAATCTCCTCCTGGAAGATGCGGGCCTTCGCATCCACGTCCGCAATCACGGTCGGCGCCACGAAGTATCCCTCCTCCGGAACGGCCACGCCGGTCGCGAGCTGCCTCCCTTCGTGTTTGCCGGTCTCGATATATTCGAGAATCGTGCGCCGCGCGCCCTCGCTGATCACCGGCCCCATGTAGCTGTCCGGATTGTCGGCCGCGCCCACCTTCAAGGGCGCCACACGGGCAGTCAGCTTCTCCAGAAACGCGTCGTAGATTTTGGTATCCACAATCGCGCGCGAGCACGCCGAGCACTTCTGCCCCTGGTATCCGAAGGCCGCCGCCGCCACGCCTTCCACGGCTTTGTCCAGATCGCAATCCGCATCCACGACGGTGGCGTCTTTGCCGCCCATCTCGGCGATCACGCGCTTAATCCAGATCTGGCCGGCTTGCGGCTTGGCGGCCAGTTCGTTGATGCGCAGGCCCACATCGCGCGAGCCCGTAAAAGCGATGAAGCGCGTTTTGGGATGCTGTACGATCACGTCGCCCACGGCCCCTCCGCTGCCGGTCAGCAGGCAGAACGATCGATCCGGAAATCCGGCTTCGAGCAGCACCTCGGCGAATTTCGCCGCGATGGTGGGTGTCTCACTCGAAGGCTTGATCACGGCGGTGTTGCCCGTTACCAGCGAGGCCACCGTCATGCCGGTCAAAATCGCCAGAGGGAAGTTCCACGGGGGAATAATCACTCCAACGCCCAAAGGCAGATAGTGCAGCTCGTCGCGCTCGCCGGGCAGTTGTACCTCGGACGGCAGCGGCCCGCTCAGCCGCTGGGCTTCGCGCGCATAGTATTCGCAGAAATCGATAGCTTCGGCAACGTCGGCGTCCGCCTCCGGCCACGTCTTGCCCGCCTCGTAAACCAGCCAGGCGTTGAATTCGAGCTTGCGCTCGCGAATGATGGCAGCCACGCGCAACAGCCGCCGCAGACGCTCGACAGCCGGCGTGGCGGACCACTCGCCAAAATATTCGTAAGCGGATTCGACGGCGCGCCGCGCCAGGTCCGCCGTGGCCCGGTGATGCACGCCCACCACTTCGCGCGGATTCGAAGGATTGAGCGAGCGGAGCAGATCGCCGGTCTTGAAGTGCTGGCCCGCGATCAGCAGATCGTATTCGCGTCCGAACTGCGCATGTACCGCGGCGAGCGCCTGCTCCATGGCCCGCCGGTTAGCGGGCGTCGAGAAATCGGTGGCGGGTTCGTTTCGAAACGGCGACGGCGTTTTTTTAGCTCCATCTTCCATAGTTCCATTTTCCATAGCTCCATGGTACCCGACTGCGTTATTTTAGAAGCGGGGACTGCTTACATACATGCCATCGGACCACCGCGGAATGGGTCTGGAAGGGAAGAATGTCGTGGTGCTCGGCGTGGCCGACGAATCCAGCCTGGCTTGGGCTATCGCCAAGAGATTCGCCGAACATGGCGCGCATGTTTTCATCGGCTATCAGCAGAAGTTCTTCAGCCGTGTGCGGCTGCTGCTGTTGGAAAATCCCGCCGTCAAGGGCGATCGCTGCGATGTATTGAAGGACGACGAAGTCACTAACTTCTTCGCCAAGTTCCAGGGTAATCCCATCGACGTGCTGGTTCACGCCATCGCCTTCGCGCCCAGCGAAATGTTCACCGACCCTCCGTCCGATACCACTGCCGAGGCTTTCTCTCAAAGCCTGAACATCTCGGCTCACTCGCTGTGCAAGGCCGTCAAATTCGCCAAGCCGAGTCTGCGGGATTGGGGCAGCGTCATTACCCTCACTTACCAGGCGTCCGAGCGCGCCGAGGCTTCCTACGGCCTGATGGGCGTGGCCAAGTCGGCCCTCGAGAGCGCGGTGCGCTACCTCGCTCTGGAGCTTGGCGGCCGGAAAATCCGCGTGAATGCCGTCTCGGCCGGACCCGTCGAGACCGTAGCCGCCACGGGCATCATGGCCGCTTTCCTGCGCAACCCGCAAGCCCTCGACCGGCAGCGCGCCCGCGTCTTCCAGGCCGCCATCGACATGGCTCGCGCGGAAGGCGCTCCCGACGACCTGGCGCTGGCCAAATCCGCCTGGAAACATTTCCAGGAGATCGTGGCCCAACGGTGCGCCATCGAGGAGTGCATCTCGAAGGAAGATGTGGCCGATTGCGCGCTCTTCCTGGCCAGCGATTACTCGCGCAAAATCACTGGACAGATCGTACACGTCGATTGCGGCCTCTCCACCGCCAACGCCATCTGAAGCGAAGCATCCAGATCGTCCCCTTCCGCCTGCGCCACCTGGACCGCATCCTCCAGATCGAGCGCGCCTCGTTTGGCCGGGATGCGTGGCCGCGAAAGGCGTTCCTCGAGTACTACGACGATTGCCGCGAGTTGTTCCTGGTGGTCAAATTTTCAAGGCGAATCGCAGGCTATATCATCGCCTGTGTGGAGGGCCGCGACGGCGAAATTGCCTCGCTCGCGGTCGATCCGGATTATCGCCGGCGAGGTCTGGCCGCGGCTCTGATCGGCCGGGTATTGCGCGAGTTGCGGGCGAGAGGTATCCGCCGCGTGGAGTTGATGGTGCGTGTGGGCAACACGGCCGGCGAGCAATTGTATCGCTCGTTCGGATTCCGGCGCGTGCGCACCGTGCCCCGCTACTATGAGGATGGCGGCGATGGCTTTCTGATGGTGCGGTCAATGCGATAGGAAATAACGAAGCAGGGCGGAGGCCGGGTGATTATTGACTCTACAAAGTCAACCCAATCCGGGTGAGCAGCCACTCTGCCAGCCCTGCAAGCGGCACGGTAGTCTGCGTCCCGCTAGCCATCTCCTTCACCACCGCCGCCCCTTCCTGTAGCTCGGCGGGCGCCAGGAACACGGTGAACAGCGCTCCCCGCCGGTCCGCGTAGCTGAAGAACTTGCCCGGCTTGCTGGCCGCAAACGCCAGGTCGGTTTGAATACCCGCCGCCACCAGCTCCGCCGCCACCCGCGCGGCAGCCTGGCTCAGCCCGGCATCGAACATGCCCACGCACACCTGCACCTTCGGCTTGGCCCGCACCGCGCCCGCTCGCTCGCTCAGGATCTCGCCAATCACCACGTCGCCGAAGCCGAACCCCACCGCCGGCCGGCTCACTCCGGTCATGTCGCCGAACAGATTGTCGTACCGCCCGCCGCCGAAGATGGCCCGGAACTGCCGCCCGGCATCGTAGCTCTCGAACACGGTGCCCGTGTAGTAAGATAGTCCGCGCACCACGCCGGAATCGAACTGCACGTAATCGCCGAATCCCATCGCTCCGGCCAGTTCGAGCAACCGGCGAACGTCGCCCGCCGCCGGGCTCGCGGCCAACGCATCCTGATCCTCGAGCTGGTTCATCACCTCGTCCGCCTGCCGCGCCCCGATCCCTTTGTCGACCAGCATCTGCTTCAGCGTCTCGACCGGGACCTTGCCTTTCTTGTCGAGCACCATGAAGACATCTACATGCTGCTCCGGCGGCACGCCCAGCTCGCACAACAGATGCGCCACCACCTGCCGGTTATTGATATGGATGCGCACGTCCCCGGACCCCAGCCCGAGCGCCCGCAGCGCATGTGTGGCGCACGCCAGAATCCACGCTTCGGCCAGCACCGAGGGCTCGCCGATCACGTCTACGTTCCACTGGAAGTGCTCGCGCTTGCGGCCGCGCGTCATGCGCTCGTATCGAAAACATTGCCCGATGGTCCACCACTTGGCGGGGAAGACGATCTCCTGCTGCCGCGCGCTGACCATACGCACCAGCGACGGCGTTACCTCCGGCCGCAGCGCAAGCTGCCGGTTGGATTTGTCCTCGAAATGATAGATCTGCTGCGAAACTTCTTCGCCCGCCTTGCGCGCCAGCAATTCGAACGTTTCGACCACGGGCGCCTCGAAACGCTGGAAGCCGTGCTGAGTGGCTGCGTCCGTCCAAGCCTCGAAGATCCGGTCGCGCAGCTCGAGGTCTTCCGGATAAAAGTCGCGCATGCCGCGCGGCGGCTCCAGTTGCATAGTCACTATCGCCAGCCTCCATCGCCGCGCAGGGGCACAAACCGGCAGAACGTCGCCACGCGCTCGTCCATCCGCCCGCCCGATTTCTCGATTACTCGCAGCTCCTGATCGGCCATGGCGCCCACCGGAATCACCAGCCGGCCCGGATCGTTGAGCTGCGCCAACAATGCCGCCGGAACTGCCGGTGCGCCCGCTGCAACCGAGATGCCACCATAAGGCGCATCCTCGGGCCAGCCTTGCGAGCCGTCCCCGCAAACCACTTTGATGTTACCCGCCCGCCCCGTGCGCAGCAGGTTTTGCTCCGCCTGCCGGGCTAAAGCCGGGATCAGCTCGATGGAGATCACACGCGCCGCCAGCATGCCTAGCACCGCGGCGTGATACCCGCTGCCGCCGCCTACGTCGAGTACCGTCTCGGCGCCGGTCAATGCCAGCAGCTCGGCCATCAGGGCGATCATGTACGGCTGTGAGATGGTCTGCCGGTATCCGATCTGCAGGGGCTCGTCCCGGTAGCTGCACACGCGGCACTCCAAAGGCACAAACTCCTCGCGCGGAATCGCCAGCATCGCATCCAGCACCCGCCCGTCGCGGATGCCGCGCTTGCGAAGCTGCCGGTCCACCATGCGCTGCCGCTCCGGCCGCCAATCGGGAATCATTTTGCCTCCCGCCAGTATAATAGCGAGAATGGCCCGCCAAATCACCCTGATACCAGGGGACGGGATCGGCCCGGAGGTCGCCGATGCCACTGTCCGCGCCGTGGAGGCCACCGGCGTGGCAGTCGAATGGGAGAGGGTGGAAGCCGGCGCCAAGGCCCTGGCGGAGACCGGACAGTTGCTGCCGGACGATGTGCTGGCTTCGCTCGAGTGTACCCGCGTGGGGCTCAAAGGCCCCACTGCCACGCCCATCGCCGGCGGCCATCAGAGCATCAACGTGGCGCTGCGCAAGAAGCTCGGGCTGTACGTGAATTTTCGGCCGGTGCGCATGTTGCCGGGCCTGCGGACGCGCTATAGCGACCTGGCCATCGACCTGTGCATCTTTCGCGAAAATACCGAGGACCTTTACTCGGGGCTCGAGCATGAAGTGGTTCCCGGCGTGGTCGAGAGCATCAAAATCATCACTCAGACGGCATCCATGAAGATCGCCCGCGCGGCCTTCGAGTACGCGCGCCGCGAGAAGCGCCGCAAGGTTGCCGCCATACACAAGGCAAATATCATGAAGCTGAGCGACGGGCTGTTCCTGAAGTGCTGCCGCGTGGTGGCCGCCGAATACCCCGAGATCGGATATACGGAATTAATCGTGGATAACGCCTGCATGCAATTGGTCATGCGGCCCGAGTCGTTCGACCTGCTGGTGCTGCCGAATCTCTACGGCGATATCGTCTCGGATCTCGCCGCGGGCCTGGTGGGCGGCCTCGGCATCGTACCCGGCGCGAACCTCGGCGAACACCACGCCATCTTCGAGGCGGTCCACGGCTCCGCGCCCGATATCGCCGGCAAGGGCCTGGCCAATCCCACCGCGCTGATGCAATCCGCCGCGCTGATGCTCGCGCATCTCGGCGAGCGCGACGCAGCGCGCGGGCTGCAGGCGGCAGTCGAGAAGGTGTATGCCGAGGGCCGTCATCTCACGGGCGACGTGGGAGGCTCGGCCGGGACGGCGGAGTTCACCGACGCTGTGATCCGGGCCATCCGCTAACACTTACGGTGTGTAGGAGAAGACCGTGCCGGAGTTCGAAGCCCCGCCGTACCCGGTGGTGCCGTAGATGACTCCGTTGCCGGGATCGCTCACCACACCTCCAGGGAGGTTGCCAGCGGCGCCAGCCTCGGAGAAGCTATGAACTAATGCTTCGGTCCACGCGCCGCCGGGGGATGTCGGTGGAGTGAATGAGTACAGCGCGCCGAGGTTCGAATATCCGCCATGGTAGGTGACGCCGTAGAGTATCCCACCAAGTCCCATCACCATACCTGTCGTGGGATTTTGCGCGTCGGTGTCGGGGCCGCTTGGAGAGAACTTGTACAGCACATCGACGGTCGCACCGCCTGGCGGCACGGGCAGTGTCACCGCGTATATTCCGCCACAGCCCGCTGGAGTCGGCGATACGGCACAGTTAGAGTATCCTCCGTACTCCAGGGTACCGAAGAGCACTCCGCCGTCAATCAGCACAGGCGCTGCAGGCCTGAACACGGTCTTGTCACCATAGACGAAGTTCGCGAGCGCGGTTTCGCTCCAAGGGCCGCCACGGGCCGTGGGCGGGGTTAGCGAGAACACGGTGCCACCACCGTGAACTCCGCCTGCGCCGGTCGTACCGTAGAGCACGGGGCGCCCGCCGGGCCCACTGCCAATCGCCACACCTGCCAAGGGAGTGGCCCCGTCGCCGGGTGCGCCATTGAAACTGTAGAGCTCTGCCTGAGTCCACGCGGTGCTAGGGGATGCAGCCGGGGCCAACGAGTACACCGTGCCGAGGTTCGAACTTCCGCCCCTGTAAGTCGTGCCGTAGAGGACGGGGAACCCGCCGGGCGCGCTGTCGATCGCCAACCCAGGGGCTGGAGACAAACCGGCGGCGAAATTGTAGAGCACAGTCTCGGTCCAAGCATCGCCGGCGGCCGCGGGTGGGGTTAACGAAAAGACGATGCCCGCGCGGTTAGCTCCGCCTCCGCTGGTCGTTCCATACACAACTCCGCCACCGCCGACCGCCACAGCGTTGGGACCGATCCCGTCACTCGTACCGCCGGTGAAATTGTAAAGCACGGTTTTGTTCCACGTGCCCACCGGAGCGGCCTGCTGCGCGAGGGAGAACACCGTGCCAAAATTCGAAGTTCCTCCGTTGCTCACGCCGTAGAGAATAGGGTTCCCGCTGGGCCCGCTGCTGACCGCCACGGCTGCGGGAATATATCCGTCGCTGCCGCCCATAAAGCTGTAGAGCGTGGTCAGCGCCCGGGGAGGCGACTGAGCCGCGATATATCCGTTGAAGATCAAGAACGCGGTCACCAGCGTTCCGCCAGTGGTGAGCGTGTGCCGAAGCGTTAGCATATTGCCTCCGAATTGCAGGGTCAGTGCCCGGCTTCGGAAGCAAGGCGTCGAGATATCATCGCACATCTACTGCGCCGATGCTTGCTATTCCGTCCGGAGCGCCTGCATAGGATCGATGGAAGCCGCGCGCCGGGCCGGAACAAATCCAGCCACCACGGCACAGGCCGACAGAACAGCGGCAGCCAGGGTCAGAATCAAGGGGTCATGGCTCTTGACGCCATAGAGCTGGTTGGCCAGCAGCCGGCCGCCGGCCAGCGCCACCGGTATGCCGATCGCCAAACCCGCGCCGAGCTGTAGGAGCGCTCCTCGTAACACCAGGCCTACGATATTGGGGCGGTCGGCGCCCAATGCCATGCGGATGCCAATTTCGCCGGTACGGCGAGCCACAGCATGGGCCGTGACGCCGTAGAGTCCCACGCAGGCCAGGACCAAAGCCAGCAGGCCGAACAGCTCGGTGAGACGCGCGACTAACGTGTCCTGATTGAAATTGCGCGTGAGCTGCTCGCCGAGGCTCATCAGATCGAGAACCGTGAGATTCGGATCGATGCCGGCCAGGGTCTCTCGCACCGCGGTGTTCAGTCTCTCCGGCTTTCCCGCCACGCGCAGCTCGATATCTCCAATGTAGTGGGAACCGATCATGAAGGCCAGCTTGGGATCCTTCGACACTTGCAGGAACGGCAGGAAGAAGGTCGGATAAGCCGGCCCGCGCGGATCCTGATACTTGGCGTCTTCCACCACGCCCACGATCTCAAAGTCTCCGCTGTGGCTCGGGTCCCCGATGCCGAAATGCCGGCCGAGCGGATTTGTCTTAGGGAAAAATTTGCGGGCGAAGGTTTCATTCACCACCGCGACCTGACGCGAGGTGGGTGTATCTTCGACGCCGATAGTGCGGCCCCGCAGCAGGCGTGTGCCAATGGTTTCGAAGTAATGCGGGCCGATGCGATCGTAGGAAGCTTCGATCTGTTCATCCGGCGGATGGCCTGCGACCTGAATGTAGAGCGACCAGTTGTCGTCTCTCATGGGGCTGTAGATCGAGTAGCTGGCGCTGATCACGCCGGGGATTTGCGAAAGGCGCTGATCGAGCTGCTGGTAAAGGCCATACAGTTTCTCGGGTTTGTAACCGGCGAGGGCGGGATTGACTCTCACGACCAGGCGGCCTTGCGTTTCGAAGCCGAAGCGCTGGTCTTCGAGATTGCGAAGAGTCTGGGTGAGCAGGCCGGCGCCGATCAATAGAATGACGGAGAGCGCCACCTGCAGGACCACCAGAGATCTCTGCGGCAGTGAGGAGCGGTCTCGCGTGGACCGGCCGGCTCCGCGCAGGGCCTCGGCGGGGTCCGAGTGCGCATTGATCCAGGCAGGCGCCAGGCCGAAGACGATACCGGTCGCGAGCGACAGCAGAAAGGCGAAGCCGAGCACGGCTAGCGACGGCGCGGGACTGATGGGAACATAGCGAGCCCCGCGGAAGAAGACCAGCAGGATGGTGCGCGTGCCGGCAAACGCGATAGCCAGACCGCCCAGGCCGCCGAGAATTGCCAACAGGACACTTTCGGTCAGGACCTGGCGCAGGAGCCTGTGACGCGGGGCGCCCAGGGCAACCCGTATGGCCGTCTCCGAGCGCATGGCTGCGCCGCGTGCCAGCAGCAGATTGGCTATGTTGGCGCAGGCGATGAGCAGCACCAGGGCGGAGATGACCGTGAGCAGGCGGAGACCCGCGGCGGTCTCGCCTTGTAGAGAGTTCACGCCGCCGCCGGCCTGCGCGATACGGATCTGTTGCTTGCCAATCTTGGCGCGGTCCTGGGGTGTGACGTCCGGCTGGTTTCGGAGGAACTGTTGCAGCCCGGCGGTAACTTCCGGCTGGATGCTGGCCGGGTGGGCCCTCGGTTTGAGCCGGCCGACGATGTACAGCCAGTGAAGTCCGGCGCCGTGTAGTATCGAATTTTGCCCATTGAGCACCGGCTCGGTGGCTAAGGGCAGCCAGAAATCCGGCGGATCGGAGCGCAAACGGTCGCCGAAGAAGCCCGGCGGAGCGATGCCGGCAACTTTGTACGGCATCTGGTTGATGGTGAAAGCGGCGCCGATTACCGAAGGATCGAGGCCAAAGTGCTGCTGCCAGGCGCGAAAGCTCATCATGGCCACCGGCGCGGCGTTGGGCTGGTCGTCCGCGGGCTCGATCGAGCGCCCCGCGAAGGCGCTTATTCCAAACGTTGAGAAATAATTGCCCGAGACGAACTCGCCGGCAAACGGCTCGCCCGGTCCATTTGCGCCGCTGCGGCGTACGCTCAACTCTGCCGACCCGCTCTGGAAGGCGGCCATCTCGCTGAACTCTGGCGTGCGATCGCGAAACTGCTGATATAGGGGATAAGAGAAGACGTCCCAGTTATCCTGCATGCTACCGATCTCGCAGCAATTGCCGGTGTTCCCGAGGCGATAGAGTTCCCTGGGGTTCTTGACCGGCAAGGATTTGAGCATCACTGCGTCAACCAGGGTGAATATGGCGGTGTTGGCCCCGATGCCCAGCGCCAGGGTCAGCACGCAGACAAAAGCAAACCCGGGCGACTGACGCAGACGGCGGAATCCATAGCTAAGATCCTCTATCAGCGTGATTAGCATGGTGCTTAGACGGCGGACGATGGTTTCAGTCTCGCGACTCCTTTCACAATAGTTTTACATTCCGGCGATACTTCCGGAGCAGGTGCAGATTTAAGATGAGATTGAGGATAGACATGAAAAAGTCGTTATTCATCACCGTACTCTGTGTCGGCGCCGGACTCGGCGATGTTCGGGCCGCCGATCGCACTTTTACCGGCGAGATCATGGATAGCCAGTGTGCGCAGATGGCCTCGCATGACAACATGATGAAGGGGGAAGGCGCCACGAACGCCAAGGAATGTACGATCGCGTGCGTGAAGAGCGGCGGCAAATATGCGCTTTACGATCCAGCGGCCAAGCGCGCCTATCAATTGGATAATCAGAAGAAGGCGGGGAGCTTCGCTGGTCAGAAGGTGACGATCACGGGAAGCTTGGATTCCGATGATTCCATACACGTAAAAAACATACAAGCTGGGTCGTAAGGATTTAGGCTTTGCACAGAAAGTGCAAGCCGCCTTGAGCCATAATTGCAATTGTGAAGAAACTCCTGCGTGTCGACCGGAGTCCCAGAATCTACTCACCGCGAGAGGTTGTGACGCCGTGAAACCTGAAAAGAAATTCGACTGTGTCGAGATGAAGGCCGAGATTCAAGAGCGACTTCTGCGCGAGGTTGCCGAATTGGGCGAGGAAAAGGCCCAAAGGCGACGGGCCGAGCGTTTGGCGCGGGATCCGATTCTGGGCGGCTTCTTGCGAACAAAGATGGCCACCGGCCAAGGATCCGCCGAGCCGGTGGTATAGGTCCGGAACACTAGAATCGTGCAGTCCTATGCGAAGAATTCATCCACTCTCGCCTGGAAGCCGGGCAGGATATCCGGACCTTCCAATATCTGATCCGAGCGCAACTCCTTCACGCCCGTCCTGTCGTAGACAGCGATGACTCGCAACTTGGGATAAAACGCCCAAACTGCCTTGGAACCGGCGTCCAGGTATTCCTGGATTTTCTGCCGCAGGTCCAGGGCGCTTTCGCTTTCGGACACCACCTCGATGGCCAGGTCCGGCGCACCACGGAAGATGTGGTCGAGATCGCCCTTGGCCGCCGCTTCGTTGTTCAGGAATGCGACGTCCGGTATGCACACGCTCGATGGCGATAACGCAAATGACATTTCGGAGTGGACCTCTCCGATAGGGTGCTGCGCCGTATAAATAGTCAAGCAGCGTGAGATTCTCCACTTGGTTCTCTCGTGCCCGTACTTCGCGATCGGCATTCTAACCAGTTCTCCATCTTTCAGCTCGTATCGCACGCCGTCTTCCGGCAATTGCTCGAACTGTTCCAGAGTGAGTAGCGTAGTGGAGCTCATGGTTTTGATTGTAGCTTGCTCAGTATCCGGTCGTGAATCCAATGTGCGTCGAACCATTCCACCGGATTGATCTGCACGCCGTCCACTTGCATGCTGAAGTGCAGATGATCGCCGCCGGCCAGGCCGGTCGAGCCGCTGTGCCCCATGGCCTGGCCTTTCTTGACCATATCGCCGGGCTTCACGTCGATCCGGCTGAGATGCCCGTATATGGATTGCAGCCCGTAGCCGTGATCCACCACGATGCAATTCCCGTAGATGCCCAGATCCGCGGCCCACACCACGCGGCCGTCGTTGGCCGCCACCACCGGCACATGCTGGGTCACGGCCAGGTCGTACCCCAGATGCACCTGCTGATCCACCTTTTTCCCCTTATAGATGTAGCTGCGGACATCGGCAAAGTGCGACTCCACCTGAGAATTGGCAAGCTGCGAAAACGCCCCGTTCCACAAGACGCGCTCGGCGGTCTTCAGGCGCAGATCGGATAGGGTCTGGTTGTTTTGTTTGCGCAGGTCGCGGTTGATTCGCAGAAAGCGCGTGAGCAGGTCGCCCGACCCTCCCGGATCGATCTGATTCACCACCCTGTCCAGGAACGCGTCCGTAATTTCCAGGTCGCGTTTGCGGAACGGCTTGGGGAAAATCTTGAACCAGAACCGGCCGGTGACTTCCGTGCCCGCCGCGTTGCGCGCATAGACGTGCGGCACCGTATCGGCGGGCAAGTCCCACGGGAAACCGAACAGCGAGAAGCGCTCGTTGGCCGGCTGGCCCGGCAGCGGAAAGCTGCGAAAGGTGTAGCCGCCGGCCTTCACGCCGGCCTCGCTCCAGTCACCCGTAACGGTGAATGTCACCAACTCGGCTCCACCCTGATTGATGTAATGTTGCGCCTCGTCCACTATCAGGCGCGGCGGCTCCAGCACCACGTTAACGTCGAAGCTCGCCGTAACCGTGCGGCCCAGAAAATCGTTGGACTGCGCCTCGATCACCAGGGTCGCTTTCCCCACGCGCAAAGCCGGCGCCTGCTGCTTGCCCGCGCGGAAGCCGGTCGAGCGGGGCGCTTCGCGCAGGCGCATGAACCAGAATCTGTGCGCCGGACGGTGCTGGTCGAAGACCGTGTACCGCGCGCCATTCTGCTCCACCAGCGCAGTCAGCCGGCGGAGCCCGTACGGGTCCGTCACTTCCACTTGAACCGGCGTGCTGGCGCCGATCGCCTTCACCGGAGGGTCGACCGCGATCGCCGGCGTAGCGGATAGCGCCGCCAGCGTCACTACCGCCCCAATCACGAACACCGCGACCAGCGCGGCAATGAGTAGTTTCACTTTTTCGTCCAGGAATCGATCCAATCGATGAACGTCTTGTACCAGAGCAGGCTGTTCTGGGGCTTCAACACCCAGTGCCCCTCGTCCGGAAACAGCAGTAGCTTCGAGGGCGTCTTTTGCAATTGCAGCGCGGTGAACAGTTGCAGCCCCTGACCCACCGGCACGCGGTAGTCCAACTCGCCGTGGATCACCAGTGTGGGAGTGTGGAACTCCTTGGCGAACAGGCTGGGCGACCAGCGCCCGTACGTCTCGGGGTTATCCCAGGGCGTTCCGCCGAATTCCCAGAGCGGGAACCACAGCTCCTCGGTCTCGCCGAACTCGCTGCGCAGATCGTACACGCCATCGTGCGTCACCAGCGCCTTGAAGCGCTGCGTATGGCCCAGAATCCAGTCGATCATGTAGCCGCCATAGGAGCCTCCCGCGGCGGCCATGCGGCTGCCATCGGCGTAGGCCATTTTGGTCACCACGTGGTCGGCCACCGCCATGATATCGTCGAATGCGCGGCCGCCCCAGTCGCCGTTGATCTCGTCGATGAACTTCTGGCCGTAGCCGGTCGATCCGCGCGGATTCGGCATCACCACTACGTATCCCGCCGCGGCAAATACCTGCGCGTTCCAGCGATACGTCCAGCTATGCCCCCACGCACCCTGCGGGCCGCCATGAAGCAGCATCAGCACAGGATACTTTCGGCCTTCCTGAAAACCGTACGGCTTGACCACGAAGCTCTGCACCCGCGCGCCATCCGCGCCATCCACCCAGAACTCCTCGAGCGGCGTCATTTGGCGGGAGCTGAGCGCATCGTCGTTGAGGTGCGTTAGCGCCTGCGCCACTCCGCCGCTCGAAGATGCGCGGTAAATCCCGGCAGGCTGGGCGCCGCTCTGCTGCGTATAAACCAGTGTCTTGCCGTCCGGCGTGAATTGCATCTCGTCCAGGTGGTTGTCGCCGCTGAGAGCCAGGTGCGCTTCGCCGCCTCTCACGGACTTGAACAGGATCGACTGCCGGCCCCGGTCCTCCGAAGTGTAGAACAGGTTCGCGGAATCCGGCGACCAGACGAAGCCGTTCACCCAGCGATCCATGTTCTCGCTCAGGTCCGCCACCCTCCCCGTGAGGCGCTCCATTACCCACAGCCGCCAGCGGTCGCTCTCGTAACCCGGCCTGACCTGCGCGCGCCAGGCCAGATACTTGCCGTCCGGCGAATACAACGGCGTGCTGTCTGCTCCTGGATTCGTGGTGATCTGGCGCGCGGGCCCGCCGGCCATCGACACTACATAGAGATCCGCGTTGGTGCTGGTGGCGGGCGTCGGGTCAGCGTTCATCACATAGCAGACCTCGCTGCCATCCGGCGAGATGGCATAGTCATCGCCCCCGCCGAGCGAAAACGGCGGCACGTCGCGCGTGCCGGGAGTCAAATCTTTTACGTCGCCGCCCGCTAGTCCAACGGTCATCAGATGGCTCCGCCGCGCGGTGCCCCAGTGGTTCCAATGCCGGTATAGCAGCTCTGTATAAATGCGGGCTTTCACTTTCCCATTCTTCTCGTTGTCCAGCTCCTTCTGATTGCAGGAATTGTCGGCGCCGCATGGCGGAAATACGTCGCTCGTGAACACCAGGTTTTTTCCGTCCGGCGAAATTAGCGCACCGCCTGCTTCGGTCGCCAGATTGGTGATCTGCCTGGCATTAGCGCCGTCCGCATCCATTACCCAGACCTGCGACGTTCCCGCGCGATCCGAGATAAACGCGATGCGCTTTGCATCGGGCAGCCAGCGGGGCCGTTCGTTGTCCTCTCCGCTCTGCGTAATTTGCTGCGCCGTGCCGCCCGCCATCGGCACTACGAAGATCTGGGTGATGCGCTTGTTATTGGGAACATCGATTCTCTGCACCGTGAAAGCTACCATGCGCCCATCCGGCGAAACCTGTGGATCGCCGATGCGCGCCAGGTCCAGCAGCGCCTGTGCGTCGAAGGGCTGTTTCTGAGCCCACAGGCCCGCCGCTACCAGCATTACGAGAACGGCTCGATGCATAACAGAATTGTATCGCCGCATGTTAGCATCGTTTTCATCCCCAGAATCTGTTCATGGAAACTGCACTCGATTTTCTCGGCGATTTGCGGCGTACCCACGCCTGCGGCCAGTTGCGCGCATCGGACGCGGGCTCGCGGGCCGTGCTGATGGGCTGGGTTCACCGCCATCGCGATCTGGGCGGCGTGATCTTCATTCACCTGCGCGACCGGTACGGCGTCACCCAGATCGTCTTCCACGCCGGAGTCGGCGAGGCCGTCTATCGCAAGGCCGAGCAGGTGCGCCCCGAGTATGTGATTGCCGTCGAAGGCCAGGTTGCGCTGCGCAGTCCGGACACCGTCAATCCCAGCCTCGAAACGGGCGAAGTCGAGCTGGTTGCGGAAAAGATCTGGGTCCTCAACGAATCCCGTACTCCGCCTTTTCCCATGGAAGAGACCGTGGACGTCAGCGAAGACGTTCGGCTGAAATACCGCTACATCGATCTGCGCCGCCCGCACATGCAGCGCAACATTATCCTGCGCTCGCAAATCTCCTTCGCCGCGCGCGAATTCCTCAATGCGCAAGGCTTCCTCGAAATCGAGACGCCCTTCATGACCCGCTCGACGCCGGAGGGCGCGCGCGATTACCTGGTGCCGAGCCGCGTGCAGCCCGGCAGCTTCTACGCGCTGCCGCAATCGCCGCAGATCTTCAAACAACTGCTCATGGTCAGCGGCTTCGATAAGTACTTCCAGATCGTGCGCTGCTTCCGCGACGAGGATCTGCGCGCCGACCGCCAGCCCGAGTTCACGCAAATCGATCTGGAAATGTCCTTCCCCCAGGAAGAGCGCATCCTCGAAGTGATCGAGCCTCTGGTCCAGCGCATCTGCCAGGTAGCCGGATTCCAGGTGGAAACCCCCTTCGCCCGTCTGACCTATGCCGAAGCCATGCGCGGCTATGGCGTGGATAAGCCCGACCGGCGCATCCCGCCCATGCATCCGGTCGAGAGCCTTTTCCCCGAAGGCAGCCTCGGCGCGCCTGGGTTGCCGCTGGTCGCCATCCACATTCCCCATACCGGCGCGCTCACCCGCCGCGAGCGCGATGAGCTGAAAGCCTACGGCCTGGAGCGCGGCCTGCGCGTCTATGACGACCCCAGGCGGCTCGAACGCGACCACCCCGACCCCATGGCGCGTGTCCGCGCATTGACCGCGGCCGCCGAGGACGACCTGCTGGTGCTGGCCGCCTGGGCCGGCGAGCCCCAGGGCCAGCGCCCCGAGGAAACCGTATTGCAGGCCTGCGGACAGTTGCGTCTCTACGCCGCTCAGAAGTACAACGACCGCCACAAGCTGCTCGATCCGCGCAATTTTCAGTTCCTCTGGGTTATGGACTTCCCCATGTTCGAGTGGGATGAAGGAGAGCGCCGCTGGAACGCCGCGCACCATCCCTTCACCTCGGTGCACGACGACGACCTCGACAAGCTCACCGGCGATCCGGCCCGCTGCCGTGCCAAGTCCTACGATCTGGTGCTGAACGGCACTGAGCTGGGCTCGGGCTCCATCCGTATTCACCGGCGCGACGTGCAGTCTAAGGTCTTCGCCGCGCTCGGCTTCAGTGAAGAGGAGGCCCGCCGGCGCTTCGGTTTCCTGTTGGAAGCTCTCGAATACGGCGCGCCGCCGCACGGCGGTATCGCCCTCGGGCTCGACCGACTGGTGATGATCCTGGCCGGCGAGACGTCCATCCGCGACGTCATCCCGTTCCCCAAAACCGCCCGCGCTACGGACCTGATGTGCGACGCCCCTTCGACCGTCCCCGAGCGGCAGTTGAAAGAACTGGGCATCGCGCTACGTCGGCCGCTAACATGAGGACCGGATTAGACTTCAAACCGATTCTGCGTATCTTTTATAACAAATGGCTATCGCCCCTTGGTACTGGCCGATACCTAACTTTTTGATTTTCATCCTACACAATATATGGTATCCGTCTGAAGCTTGAACCCCACCGCTTGTGTGGTTGATTAAAGCTTGGAATCAGTACTGCAAAAATATCGCAACGCGAGCCCGAAATCAGGGTATAAACCCCTGCACACTTCCCCCGAAAGCGCTTAGGACCCAGTACATACGTCTTGCATTTCCGAAAGGACTGCTGTATTCTTCAAATTGATTTCGACAGGAGCCTTTTCAACTTTGGTTACGAGGCGGAAGGCTTTGACGAAAATCTTGAAGCGATTTCGGAGGAAAACGCGATGAAGACTTTTCTGGTAGTTTTAACACTTGCCCTACTCTCGTTAACGGCGGTGAGCGCAAGCCCGATTACCTGCGCTGCGGGAAATGGGACTGTCACTGTCGGGGACCCCAGCAGTTTCACGTACTCGTGCGGCCAATTGACGTTCAGCAATTTCGAGGTGGTCAACCCCAATGGCGACGCGATTGGTAGCGTCGATATCAATACCTCTACGTACGATTCGGTGACGGGCGATGTCTCCTTGAACCTCAACCCCAATTTGGGGAGCGGGCAGGATGAGGGCTTTTTGTTCGAAGTGGTGGGCGGCGTCACGCAGCTCGATCTGTCGCTCGGCGGCACCGACGCGACGGTCACGGAGAGAGCATGTTCTACGCCGATCCCGACGAGCGGGCCGTCGGCTTTCCTTTGCCCGGGTACTCAGCTCGGAAGCGTATCGGACTTCAGCAACGATCCGAACGCGCCGGTGTTCTCGCTGCCGTTCGCTAGCACAAGCCCCATCTATATCTACAAAGATATCGAGACGGGCGCCGGTACCCCAGCCGGTAGTGGACAGTTGAGCGAGCTGGACCAGAGCTTTGAAGTCAGTTCCATTCCCGAGCCGGTCAGCCTGGTGCTGCTCGGTTCCGGTCTGCTTGGCTTGGGCTTGCTGCGCCGACGGGTTGGCAAGAACTAGCTTCGAGTCTGTCGGAAAAATCTCCTGTCGAATCGCTAGGGCTCCGCTAATGCGGAGCCCTTTTTCTGTCTCAAGCGCATGCAGCGCGTAGCCATCACAGGCGTTGGTCTGGTGACGCCGCTCGGACTCTCCGCCGCGGAAAACGTGGCTCGCAGTTGCCGGGGCGAATCCGCGATTGGGCCAGCCCGCGCGATCGATGTCGAGGGGCACCCGGCTACGGCCATGGCAGCGGTGCCGGATTTTGAGCTGGAATCCTTCCTGCGCTTTCCCAAAAACTTCAAGTTCATGAGCCGCGCCGTGCAGTTCGCCATGCGGGCGGCGCGGGAAGCGATCGATCAGAGCGGTCTCGACCCCGGAAAGATGGATGCCACGCGCGTGGGCATCCAGGTGGGGTCCGGCCAGACCGGCGTCGAATACGACCATTTCTTTCCCTCGCTGATCATGGCCTGGGACGCCGGCCGCGAAATGGATTACAAGTATCTGGGCGGTCTTCCTTCCCACCTGATCGATCGCTACATCTGCCTGCGAACGCTGGCGAATGGCGGGCTGGCTCTGCTCTCGACCGAATTCGGCATTCGCGGACCGAATGGCAACTTCACGCAAAAAGACACTGCTTCGGCGCTGGCTTTGAATGCCGCATATCTGGATCTGGTGGAGGGCCGCTGCGACGTGTCGGTGGCCGGTGGGTATGACTCGCTTGCGACCGCAGGCAATTTTCTGGCCTACGAACAGGCGGGCCTGCTGTCCCACGCCGATCCGGCGGAGGCTTACCGTCCCATGGACGGCCAGGCGGATGGGCTGGTGCTGGGCGAAGGGGCGGGCTTCCTGGTGCTGGAACGATGGGAACACGCCGAAGCTCGCGGAGCAACCGCTCTGGGCGAGTTCCACGGCGCGGCCGCCGGCATGAGCGCAATCGGGCATTGGCGCCCGGCTTGCTCCACGGAGGCCCTCTGCCGGGCCGCGCATCAGGCTATTCAAAACGAACCGCCGGATTTTGTAGTGGCAGCCGGCCTCGGCACGGCCCTGGAGGACCGCGCGGAAGCCGCCGCCCTCGACTCCATCGTGGGAAACCGCGCTCCGGTCACCGCTCTGAAAAGCCTGACCGGTTACATGGGGGCGGGCACCGCGGCCGTGGAATTGGGGTTGGGGCTGTTATGCGCGCGGCAGGCTTTCGTGCCCGCCATTGCCCGTCATCGCCAGGCCTGCGCGGATTGCGGACTCGACCTGGTAACAGGCTCTCCGCGGCCTCTTAAAGAAGCGGCCAGCCTCGGTTTATTCCTTTCCTGCTCCTGGGGTGGAGAGGTAGCGGCTATCGCCGCGCGCGCCATCTGCCCATCACCCGGGATAACGCGGGCTTGACCGGGATAAGCGCTTGCTATTAAAAGCGTTAAGACATACACTCGTAGATCGCATCATTAATAGATAACATCAAGGAGAAAGATCGATGTACATAGGACGCTTGCTGTCGTTTTCAACTGCTCTTGTTTTGGGCCTTTGCCCGCTTTTGGCACAACCCACTCCGGATACCACGATCACCGCCACCATCAGCGGCACGATCGGCGCTATTTTGTCCGGATCGGATCCCCTGGCGCTCAGCGGTCAGAGCGGCGTTGTCACTGTAATGGTGAGCGAGTCGTTGTCGCCCACCAAGACCACTTCTACTTCAGCTACCTACACCCTGCAGCCGGGCGCTATTACGCTTACCTTCGACACCACTACCTACACCACCACTTCGGCGTCGTCGATGAAGATCACGCTTCCGGCAAGCGGCCCGGACGTCCTGGTCCTGAGTGCCAGCATTAAAGTCGACAAGCTCACCGTGTCGGTAGTGGGCACCATCGACTTGAAGCACGAAAGTTTCCCGGCTAGGGTGCTGGACCATCCGACGCTCTTCAAACCGTCGCCCCAAACCCTGACCGCCGCCACCAGCACCACTGGCACAGGCAGCAAACTTCAATACACGTTCTTTGGGTCCACGACAGTTCTGGGCTTGTCGGGTACGGCCTCCGATACGGCGGCGCAGGATCCCATGCTGCCCGAAGACGACTCCGATCAGTAGGCTGCGCCCTATAGCAAATCGTCGCGCTTTTGCCGCTCGAGGATTCTGACGATGTCGCCCACTTGCTGGGCGCTATCCCGATGCGCCACCAACAGCGCATCGGGAGTGTCGATGACGATCAGGTTCGAGACGCCCAGCAGCGCCACCATCTTTCCGCCGGCATGTACGTAGTTGCCCGCGCTTCCCCGGGAAATGGTGTTCTCGGGGAGCGCGTTGCCGTCGGCGTCCCGCGGCAGCAACTCGAACACCGCGTTCCAGCTTCCCACATCGTTCCAGCCGATCTCGCTGCATGCGATGCCGTCCACGTTGCGCGCTTTCTCCAGCACCGCGTAGTCGATCGAGATATCCTCGCAAAGGGGGAACGCCTCGCGCAGCCTCGCCCGAAACCGGCGATCCGCAAAGGCCGGCAGCGAAGCCAGAATGCTGGCCGTGCGCGGCTGGTGCTTGCGCAATTCCTCGAGCAGCACGCTGGCGCGCCAGAAGAACATGCCGGCATTCCAGAAGAACCGGCCGGAAGCCACGTAACGCCGCGCGGTGGCGGCATCCGGCTTCTCGCGGAACTGGCGAATAGGAACGGGCTTTGCGCCAAGCTCCACGCCGCGGGGAAACTCGATGTAGCCATAGCCGGTTTCCGGCCAGCGCGGCAAGATGCCCAGCACAGCGATCCGCCCGCCCTCCGCGCACCGGAAAGCGCCGCGCACCAGTTGCCGATAGCGTCCCTCCCGCGCAATGATGTGGTCGGCGGGGAAAACCCCCATCACCGCGTCCGGATCGATGGATTGCAGGATGTGCGCCGCGAGGCCGATGGCTGGCGCCGTGTTACGCTGCGCGGGCTCCGCCAGAATCTGCCGGGCCGGAATCTCGGGAAGCTGCCGCGCAATCTCCTCGCGCAGGTGGTCGTTGGTGAGCACCCACAGGCGCTCCGGAGGGATCAACGGGACCAGGCGGTCAACGGTGTTCTGGATCAGCGAGCGGGCCCCCACCACATTGAGGACTTGCTTGGCGGAACGGCGCCGGCTGCGCGGCCAGAAGCGCGTGCCGCGCCCGCCCGCCAGGATCAGGCCATAGTAGTGCGGGCTCGGCATATCCGAATAACCGCGCTTCTATTGCACTGGGTATCCGTGGATCAGCTTCAGCGTGCGGCGCCAGCGCGTCTTGGTAAAGAAGTGCTCCGCGAGGTCCACCAGGTGATCGATGCCGATGGTAGGGTTCGACAGCGCCTCGGTAGGCGCATCATAGGACCAATAAATGATCAGCGGCTTGCCGATGATGTTCTCGCGCGGCACGAATCCCCAATAGCGGCTGTCCAGCGAAAAATCCCGGTTGTCGCCCATCGCGAAATAACTGTCAGGCGGCACCACCACTTCGCCCTTCTGCACATGGCGCTCAAGCATGTCGGTTCCCAATTCGCTTATGGGCACGTCGGGATCGCTCGGAAAGTTGTCGCGGTAAGAGTTGATGTAGGTGGTCTTATGATAGACGTACGGCTCGTCCAGCTTCTTGCCGTTCAGGTACACCTCTTTGTTCACCAGCCTGATGTGATCGCCCGGAACACCCATGCACCGCTTCACGAATGTCTGCCGGATATCCACGGGATAGCGGAAGACGATGATATCGCCGCGCTTCACGTCTTCGTACGGCAAGATGTATTTGGAGATCGGTCCCGGCGGCGCGTATGCCAGCTTATCCACCAGCAGGTGGTCGCCGATCAGCAGCGTATCTTCCATGGAGCCGGTCGGAATCACAAAAGCCTGCACCAATGTGGTGGTACCGAACAGGAGCAGGATGATGGTGACGGTCCACTCGGCCACGAAACCGCGCGGCGGATCTGCCTTCACTACCCCGGAAGCAGCCGCCTGCTCGTCTACGATCGTTGTTGCTTTCTTTTGCCCCACAGATAACTATTGTAGCGGAAAGCCTGATATTCTGTGGGAAACGGAGTCAGTTTGAGCGCTACTATCGCCGATCCCCCGCGGGCCTCCGACCAACCCGCGCGCCGCCAGCCGGTGGCGCTGGTGTTTTGCTGCACAATTTTAGGCGCGGGCGCCCAGGTATTGATGAAGACCGGGGCCAACCATATGGCGCCCGGCCTGCTCGGCATGATCACCAATCTCTGGCTTATGGGCGGGTACTGCCTCTACGGAATCTCTACGGTGCTGCTGGTGATCGCCCTGAAGGATGGCGAGTTGTCTCTGCTCTATCCAGTGATCGCGCTTACCTATGTATGGGTGACCGTGCTTTCCTTCCTGATCTTTCACGACCAGATCAACCAGTGGAAACTGCTGGGCATCGCCCTGATCATGTCCGGCGTGGTGGTGCTGGGCAAAGGCGGGCGCCGTTGAAGACGCCGGTCAGCCACATGCTGTTGGTGCTGGTAGCCTCGATCTTCGGCTCCATCGGGGCGGCCTTCCTCAAGTACGGCGCCCAGGAGCTGCGCCGCGGCTGGCTGCACCTGTTCAACTGGCGGCTGGCGACAGGCGTGGCGCTGTTTCTGATCTCTTCCTATTTCTTCGTGCTGGGCCTCCGCCCGCCTGGAGAGCTTTCGGTGCTCTACCCCATGGTGGCGGTATGCTACATCTGGACCTTGATCTGGTCGCGCATCTTCTTCAAAGAGCCGTTCACCCGCCAAAAACTGATCGGGCTGCTTCTGATTGTGGCCGGCGTCTGCTGCGTGGGGGCGGGCGGGCGGTAACCGTTTAAACACTCAGACGTCTATATAATAAGAGGTCTTAGTATGTCGTTATGGTCGCGCATGGCAAATGTGCTTCGCGCCGATCGTTTGAACGGCGAGATCGACGAAGAGCTCCAGTCGCACATCGATGAAGCCATCGGGCAGGGCCGCGATCCCATCGAAGCGCGGAGAGCTTTCGGCTCCGCGTTGCGGCGGCGGGAAGAGAGCCGGGACCTCCGGCTAGTCGCCTGGCTCGATGCGCTGCGCGCTGACGCCGTCTTCGGCTGGCGGCAGCTCAGGAAGAATACGGTGACTTCCGCCGCGGCGATCCTGTCGCTGGCTCTGGCGATCGGAGCGTGTACCTCGGCCTTCCGGCTCATCGACGCGCTGCTGCTGCGGCCTTTGCCGGTGGCCGAGCCCGACCGGCTGTACGTTCTCGCTCGCCAAGGAATGGATCCGGCCGGCAACTTCAGAATCAGCGAGAGCTCGGAGTATCCGTTGTTCCGCCAGTTGCGCGCAGTGGTGAAGGATCTAGCCGAGTTGATCGCGGTCTCGTATGCTGACCGCACGGATCTTACCTACGGTTCGGACGAGGAGATGGAGAAAGCGTACCGGCAATACGTGTCAGGCTGGATGTTTGACTCCTTCGGACTCAAGCCTGCCCTGGGGCGCCTGTTTACCGAAAACGACGATCTCGCACCCGGCGCGCATCCGGTGGCTGTGCTGTCCCACGATTACTGGTCGCGCCGCTTTGGAAAAGACCCAAAAGTGATCGGGCGAAAATTCCGTATCGGCAATGACTCGTTCGAAATCGTCGGCGTCGCCCCGGCGCCCTTCACCGGCACCGAACCCGGCATCGGGATCGACATCTTCTTTCCCACGATGATGCACGCCGGAGTCACCCATTCAGACTGGAGTTGGTTCCGTACGTTTGTGCGGCTGAAGCCGGGCGTTGCCGCTGAACCTGTTCGCGAGCGGCTGTATGCACCGTTTCAAGCAGTCCAGGAGGAGAGGGCGAAAGGATTCAGAGGAAGGCCCAAACGGGTGATCGATGAATTCCTCAAACAGAGGCTGCTGCTGGAGCCTGCCGCGGCCGGCGTGTCCGATATGCAGAAAGACTTCCGACGTGCGCTCGCGGCTCTGGGTGTGTTGGTGGCGCTGGTGCTGATGATCGCCTGCGCCAACGTCGCCAACATGATGACGGCCCAAGCCTCGGCGCGTGCGCGCGAAATGGCGCTGCGCGTCTCGATCGGCGCAGGGCGCTGGCGGCTGGTGCAACTGGTGATGGTCGAAAGCGCCATGCTGGCATTCCTGGCGGCCGCCATTGGCGGGTTGTTCGCGTGGTGGTCGGCGCCGTTCGTGCTAAGCCGGATCAATCCGCCGGATAACCCGGCACGCTTGTTTCTCCCGGCGGACTGGCGGGTGCTGGGATTCGCCATGGCGCTGGCTTTGGGCGTGACATTACTGTTTGGCCTCGCTCCCGCTCTGCGCGCCTCCGTGGTCAAGCCTGCGAGCGCGCTCAAAGGCGGGGAAGATCCGCACTCGCGGCGCCGCCTGATGCATGCGCTGATCGCGGTACAGGTTGCCTTCTGTTTTCTCGTGTGTTTCGTCGCCGGCCTGTTTGTGGCTACCTTCGACAAACTGTCGAATCAGCCTACCGGCTTTTCCGCCGAACGGCTTCTCGCTCTCGAAACGGTCGCTCAACGTCCGCAGCCGCCCGTCTTGTGGGACCAGGTAGCCGAACATCTGCGCGCTCTCCCGGGTGTCGAGACGGTCGCGATGGCCGGTTGGCCGCTGCTGAGCGGAAACGGCTGGAACGGTTTCGTTTCGATCAATGGCGCGCCTGGCGATGTCCTGGCGTATTTTCTGGGGGTTTCGCCCGGCTGGCTGGAAACCATGAAAATTCCCCTGATTGACGGCCGAGACTTCCGCGCGGACGACACGTTTCCCGGCGTTGCGATCGTCAACCAGGCCTTCGCCAAGGCATACTTCAACGGTGAGGACCCCGTCGGAAAATGGTTTGAGAGACCGCAAGGAGAAAGCCAGCGTGTTCGCATTCAGATCGTGGGATGGGTCCGCGACGCTCGCTACCGCAACATGCGTGAGCCTATCACTCCCACTGCGTATGTTCCCCTTACCTCGATCGCCGCCAGCGGCGTATTCGAGGCGCGGGGTTCGGCGACGTTCCTGGTGCGCACGACCGGCTCGAACCCGCTCGCGCTGGCATCCATCCTGCGGCATGAAGTGCCCCGCGCGCGGCCGGAATTCCGCGTGAGCAACATCCGCACACAGACGGAGATTAATCGGCAGCACAGCGTTCGCGAGCGGCTGCTGGCGATGCTGGCGCTGTTTTTCGCGATGGTCGCGCTGCTGCTCGCCGGCGTCGGCCTGTATGGCGTGCTCGATTACTCGGTGCTGCAGCGGCGGCGCGAAATCGGCATTCGCATGGCGCTGGGCGCGCAATCCGGCGACATCGCGCGGCGCGTGACAGTGGAGGTCTTCTCCATGGTGGTGGTGGGAGCGCTGGCGGGCCTCGCGCTCGGTATGGCATCGGTGCGCTATATTGCGACGCTGCTGTATCAGGTGAAGGGCGGCGACTTGGGGCTCATGGCGCTTCCGGCGCTGGCTATTCTCGCGGCGGCGTTACTCGCTGCGCTACCGGCAGTGATCCACGCGGTGCGCATCGATCCGGTGGCCATGCTGCGCGCCGAATAGTAGGATCACTCAGCTCAGCAGCCCTGTAATCGCTGCCACCACTCCCGCCACCCCAGCGATCACGCCGATAATCGGAAACAGGTTCTTGCGCGAAATGAAGTACAGCGAGCTCAGCACCAGTGCTATCTCCAGCAGCCCTTCGCCTAAATCGTAATGCAGCGCGCGGTGCTCGGCGGCTTCCGACTCGTCGGTCTTCTGCTGCGCCTTCACCTGCAGGTCTTTGCTTTGCGCGTCGTACTTCTTCTTGTCGCCGCTATATTGCTCGAGACTTGCCTGGGTGACCGGGTTGGACGCTCCCAGCACGCGCGTCAACCGCTCGCCCAACTCCATGGTGTGGAATTTCAGTTTAGTGGCCTGGTAGTAACTCCATTCGTCATTCGCCTCGGACTTCTTAATGATGGCCTCGGTATGCGTGCGGTGCGAAGCGATGGTGACTATGGCCAGACAAACCGCCAGGACCGCGGCCAGAATTCCCACAAGCTGTCCGCGTCCGTCCGGTTCGTGCCCTTCGTGATGGATCTCCAGCTCCGCCATGGCCTCTCTCCTCCACGGTCAGTTGACCGGAACCGCATCTACCTCCAGCAGCTCGCCCTTTTCGAGGTGCCGTACTTTGGTGGCAAAACGCGCAGCGTGCGGATCGTGCGTCACCATCACCACCGTCTTGCCGAAATCCTTGTTCAATTTGGAAAGGATGGTTAGGACGTCGTCGGCCGATGCGGCGTCCAGGTTGCCGGTCGGCTCGTCGGCCAGGATCAGCGACGGGTCGGTGACAATGGCGCGCGCAATCGCCACGCGCTGCTCCTGTCCGCCAGAGAGCTGCCGCGGATAGTGGCCCAGGCGGTCGCCCAGACCGACCAGCTTCAGCGCCGTGGCCGCGTGGTCCAGGCGCTCCTGCTTCTTCAGGTTGGTGAGCTTGAGCGGCAGCTCCACGTTCTCGAGCGCCGTCAACACCGGAATCAGATTGAATTGCTGAAAGATGAAGCCCACGTTCTCGTTGCGCCAGTGGGCGATCTGGCGGTCGTTGAGCTCTCGCAGATTGTGGCCCAGCACGCGTATCTCGCCGCCAGTAGCCTTATCCATCGCTGCGATCAGGTGCAGCAACGTGGATTTGCCGGACCCGGAAGGACCCATCAGCGCCACAAACTCACCCTTCCCGATCTGAATGTTGATATCCTTCAACGCGACCACGTGGAACTCGTCGCGAATGAATTCTTTGCTCAGGCTGCGCGTTTCGATGACGGTTTCACTCATATTTATTCAATTATGGGTTTCAAACTTTTTGGCGCACCCGGTCGCCATCCTTCAGCGTGGCGGGTGGGTTGATAATGAGATCTTCGCCGCCAATCAGGCCCTGTTCGATGCGCACTCCCTGGCTGTTGGCCGGACCCGGCTTGACGGGGCGCGTGACCGCACGGCCGTCCAGCACTACAAAAACTTTGCTATCGCGGATGGCGGCAGCCGGCACGATCACGATCGGCTGGGACGGAGTGGCCGCCGCATTCTTCTCGTCCGAGAGAAAGGACACGCTGGCGTTCATCTCGGGGCGCAGATACGTGTCCGGATGGGCGACTTTCACTTTCACTTGCACGGTCGCTTTCTGGCGATTGGCTTCGGGCGACATTTCCCGTATGAACCCATCGTACTTGCGGTCGGGAAAAGCGTCGGTAGTGATGATGCCCTTCTGGTTCATATGCAGCCTGGCAAAGTCGTTCTGGCTGATGTCCAGCTCCACTTCGAGATCGTTCAGGTCGGCCAGCGAAACCACGTAGCCTTTTGCGCCGCGATCGCCCACGAAACTGGTGGTGACGAATTCGCCCTTCTCCACGGCGCGCTCCAGAATCGTGCCCGTGACCGGCGCGCGAATGATCGTATTGGACAGGTTGGTTTCCGCGTAAGACACCGCTCCGCGCGCCTGCTCCACCTGGCCGCGCATGGCATCGATCTCTTCCTGGCGCGGGCCTATGCGCACCAGGTCGTAAGCTTTTTGCAGCGAGTTCATCTTGGCGAAAGCGGAATCGTAGCGCGCCTGGGCGTCATCCAGATTCTGTTGCGACATCACTGTCTGCGCCACCAGCTTGCGGGTGCGCTCCAGGCTGACGCGCGCGTTTTCCAGGTCGGCCTTTCCCTGGTTCAGATTGGCCAGCGACTGGGCGATCTCTTCCGGCCGCGAGCCGTGCTCGAGCTCGGCTAAATGGGCTACCAGGTTGGCCAGATTCCCCTTCGCCTGATCGAGCTGCGCCCGGTATTCGTCGTCTTCGAGACGCACCACCATGTCGCCTTCCTTGACCCGGTCGCCCTTATCCACGCCGATCCAGCGGACTTTGCCGATCACTTTGGCCGCCAGCTCGATCTTGTGCGCCGCCACAATATAGCCGGTCGCGTTCAGCACCACGCCCTGCTCGGCGCGCCCCGAACTGATGGACTTGACGCGCTGCACCTCGACCTCGGTCGACGCGTTCAGGCGGCTGTACGCGAAACGCCCCGCGCCCGCCAGCACGAAAAGCAGGACGCCCCCGACGATCCATCGGGTAGCCCATTTCGAAGGCTCCGCCGGCCGCTTATTTACGCGATCGATTTGCAGGCTCTTTAATTCGGCATCCATACGTTTTACACTTCGCGCAACGCCACCAGGATCTCTTTATTGGCCGCCATGCGCGCCGGGAACACTCCCCCGACCGCTCCCAGAATCACCGCGAATGCGACTCCCGCCAGCATGATCTCCGGCGTCACGCGGAAGGCGAATGCCAGCTCGCTGAAAGTGGTGCTGCCGATGCCCGTGGTCACACCGTTTAAGGGAATTACCAGCAGGCAGCCCAGAAGCCCGCCCAGCCCCGCCAGCAGCACCGATTCCAGAAAGAAACTAACCAGGATACTGCCGCGCGAAAAGCCCAGGACGCGCAAAGTTCCGACTTCCCGGGCCCGCCGGGCGACCGCCGCATACATGGTGTTCATGGCGGCGAAACTGCTTCCGATAGCCATGATGATACATACGAAGATTCCGAGGTATTCGATCGGCGCTGCCGCCTGCGTTTGTAGAGCGTAGTACTCCTTCTCGGAGACTGCGTTCATATTCAACCGCTGATCGTCGTTGATGCTGTTGAGCAGCGCGGCTGCCGCGCCGGCGTCGGTGGCCCGCACCAGGGCCGAGCTCAGCACATCGACGCGCTGCAGGTCGGAGCTGATCTGGTCGAGGTTGCCGAAGATTTCGCTGTTTTGCGCGCTCTGGCCGGCGTCCATAATGCCGACCACTTCCCAATCGCCCCGGCCGAACGTCAGCCGCTTGCCCAGCTCTGCACCCTTGTAGCGCTTGGCAATCGACTTACCCACCACCAATTCGCGTTTGCCGTTCTCGAACCACCGGCCGCTCGTGATCTTGAGCCCCTGACGCATCTCGATACCGATCGGCAAAAGGCCGCGCAGGGTCACGTTGGACCCCTCCGGCGCATCCACGCTGGCCAGGTTGATGACCGTGACCACCTCCAGCGAAGCCATGGGATTGCCATCGCTCGCCCGCGCGATACCCTGCTTGAATTTCAAATCCTGGAACTGCGTGCGCGTGAAGTTCGAAACCAGCTCCGACTCCGAGCTCTTGCGCATGACGATGATTTGAAGCGGATCGCCGCTAGCGGAGAGCGTCTTGTGCAGCCCGCCCAGCAGCGCCATCATGGCCAGCAGAACGGCTACGGTGAGTGCGATCCCCAGCGCGGTCATGAGCGTGGTGGTTTTGCGAACCACCAGATTTCGAAGATTGTAAGCGACAGGAATGGCCATACGTGACTCTTAGTCCGTGCTGCGGAGCGCCTCCACGATATTGGTGCGCGAGGCGTTCCAGGCGGGTATGAAAGAACTGACCAGACCGATGCCGAGGGCCACCAGGATGCAGGCCGCCGCCACGCTAGGATCGAATTGCTTGATGGACGGAAGAAACGCGCCGGCCGGGCTTTTCTTAACGCCGCCCGTGAGAAACGTGGAAAGCAGGTAGCCTATGGCTCCGCCGGCCACCGAGATAGCGCAAGCTTCGCCGAGAATGATCTGCAGTATGTTGCCGCCCGTGAATCCCAGGGTCTTCAGCACACCCACTTCGCGGACACGCTCGCGGACGGACATGGCCATGGTATTGCCGGAAACCAGCAAAATCGTGAACATCACCGCCGCGCAAATGCTGAGCAGGAACAGCTTCACGTTCCCCAGCATGGCAACGAAGCTGAGGATGAAGGCTTGCTCGGTTTCGGTGCGGGTTTGCACCGGCGCATTATGGAATTCATCGTCGATGGTCTTGGCCACGCGGGGAACATCATCCGTGTTGTCGACCACGATGTTGAAGGTGCCCACATTACCCTTGCGGCCTTCGTCCAGGCCCTCTTCCACGTACGCCCAGTCGAAGTAAAGCGCCTCGCTCGTGCGGGGGCTGTCGAAGATTCCACGCACCGTCAACTCCAGCGTGCCGGGGAAAATATCGCCGGTCAGGGTAATGCGGTCGCCCACATGGAAGTTGAACTTGTTCGCCAGGTCGCGGCCGATGACGCAGCCGGTGCGGTCGTGCAGCCAGGCTTGCTTCTGGTCTTCGGGAATCTTCAGCTCGCCGTAGATCTGGAACATTTTCGGCGGCTCGACTCCGAAGCGCGCAAAGAAGTTCTTGGGATCGCGCGCGTCCTTATAAACCCCGCCATACCATTGCGACATCATGATGTCCTTGACGCCGGCCACCTGGCGGATCTTATCGCGGTAGAAGAGCGGAATGGGGAACGTGAGAGAGACGCGGTTACGGGTCACCAGCCGGAGCGCCTGATCGGGTGCCGGATCGCTCATGTAGAAAGCGTGGTAAACCGCCATGAGCACGCCCAGCAGGCACATGGACACTCCAATGCTGGCGATGGTCAGGCTCGTCCGGCGGCGGTTGCGCCAACAATTCTTGACGATCAGCGGGAAGTAACGGAACATACGGGTTCTTTCTATTCTAAGCTATGAGGGGCATGGACGACAGCTACATGCGGGAGGCGCTGGCTTTGGCGCGCGATGCGCAGGCGGCCGGCGAAGTGCCGGTGGGCGCGGTGGTGGTGGTGGATGGCGCGATAGTCGGGCGCGGGCGGAATGCGCCCGTCGCCTCGAACGATCCCACGGCCCATGCCGAAATGCTGGCGCTGCGCCAGGCGGCCGCGGCGATCGGCAATTACCGGCTGGAGCAGGCCGTCGTCTACGTTACGCTGGAGCCCTGCCCGATGTGCGCCGGCGCGCTGGTGGCGTCGCGGGTGAAGACCCTGGTCTTCGGCGCCCGCGACCTGCGGTTCGGAGGCGTCCGCAGCAAATTTCGCATAGCGGATTCGGAGCTGCTGAACCATCGCGTGGAGATCGTGGAGGGCGTGCTGGCGGTCGAATGCGTGGAGTTGCTGCGGGAGTTCTTTGCGCGGCGCCGATGACGCGATCACCGTCAGAGAAGCTGGTCGAACAGAAGTGTCTCGAACGCTTCCACACGTTCAAAGACGGGATCGTTTGTTACAAAACCGGTGGCCTGGGAGCGCGCCGCGGTTGCGGCTTGCAGGGCGTCCGGGGTCTTCAGACGGTGAAGGGCGCGTAAACGTGCGGCCATATCGGCGATTTCGAGGTCCGGGGCGATCCAGTCCAGATGGGGATAAGTCGTGAGCAAACCGTAGAACTGGTCGACTCGGGCCTCGTCGGATTCGCGGTAAGGCTGAACCAGCAATTCCGTCATGGTGATGGTGGAAGTCACAGCGGTGTGGCCCGGTTGTTCGATCCAGGCGAAGACTCGATCGGCCAAGGCGACATAACGGTCGTTGGCTTCCAGTTCGTAAATGAAAATACTGGTGTCGAGGCCGATGCGACGATGGCGGCGCAGGAAGGCGCTTAAGCGGATCAATCCCAGCTTTGGCGCTCCGCGTGGAGATAGCCGCTTTTGTAGGCGCCCCTACCCAGGCCGCGAATGGCCGGCTGGTGGGCCGACGGTTTTTGGAGAATAATGACTACCGGCCCGCGCACTACGACGAGCAGTTTATCTCCCGCCTTGGCGCCCAGTGCCTGGCGCGCTTCTCGGGGGACTACGATTTGGTTTTTCTGCGAGAGAGTAGCTTGGGTCATCGCTTTACATTTTAGCAGAAAGTAAAGGCAGGAAGCCAGAGTCCGCTGCTGCATGGCCCGGGGCACGCCTATGGCAACCCGCTCACAGGCTCCGGTACCGAGGCCAGCGTGTCCAAGCTCACGCGCGAGGATCTCGTCAAATTCCGCGACACCTGGTTCAAGCCTGATGATGCTACGCTCATCGTGGTGGGCGACACCCAGGAACAATCCGGATGAAGTCGCCATCGAGACCATGAACAACATCGTGGGCGGCAACTTCGGCGCGCGCATCAATATGAACCTGCGCGAGGACAAGCATTGGTCCTACGGCGCGTCGAGCTTTTTCTGGGATGCGCGCGGGCAACGGCCTTTCGTAGTCTTTGCGCCGGTCCAGACCGACGAGACCAAGGCGCCATGAATGAAGTGGGAAATTCCATCGAGACTCTGGTCGAGTATGGCCTGCCCGACGACTACTACGAGAAGGATAATCTGGTGTGGGTGGTGATGGGAGACCGCTCGAAGATCGAAGCCGGCGTGCGAGAGCTGAACCTTGGCGAAGTCAAGTTCCTGGATGCGGACGGCCAGCCCATTTAGAACCGGCCGGCGGCCCAGCCGCACCGCCGAATACATGGCCTTGTTTCGCGCGGTGGAGAGCGCCGAACCACCGCGCCGCCGCCTGTTTGAAGATCCGTACGCTACGGCGCTCCTTTCGGGCCCGCTGAAAGCGTTTGCAGGGTTCGCCCGTCTGCCGGTCATAGGACGGCTGACGCCCTGGTTTCTGGACCTTGGCTGGCCGCATACGCGCAGCTCCGGAGTGGTGCGCACGCGGCTCATTGACGACCTGGTTCGCCAGGCTATTCACGGCGGCGCCCGCCAGTTAGTGCTCCTGGGCGCTGGCTTCGACAGCCGTCCCTACCGTCTCGAGGAGGCCAACAAAGTTGCCGTCTTCGAGGTCGATCATCCCGCCACGCAAAGAGCCAAGCGCGCTCGATTGACGGCCCGGCTCGGACGGCTGCCTGAAACGGTTCGCTTCGTGCCGGTCGATTTTGAAAAGGATGACCTGCACAACGCGCTGATCGCGGCCGGCTTCGACAAAAACGCTCCGGCGCTGGTGGTCTGGGAAGGCGTGGTTAGCTATCTGACAGCCCCTGCCGTGCGCGAGAATTTTTGCATGCTGGCGGGCATCCTGGCGCCCGGGAGCCGCGTGATTTTCAGCTACGTGCATAGCGGCGCTCTCGATGGATCGGTGGCCTTCCCGGAAGCGCGACGCTGGAAGTCGTGGGTCCGCGCAGGCGGCGAACCTTTTATTTTCGGTTTCGATCCCGCCGGGCTCGCCGCCTATTTGCAGCCGCTGGGTTTCGAACTGGTGAGTGATGTGTCGACAACGGACGCCGCAAAGTCCTACTGTGAACCGCTGGCCCGCGCGGAGACCGGCTCCGCGCTGTACCGGATCGCAGTGGCCAGGCGGTCGCCGATTCCTACACGAACCCGAGATTCTGCGTCTTGAAGTTCGCCAGGGTGGGAAAAATCGTGGCCAAATCCCCCGCTCCCACGCCGAACCACGAAGCCAGTGTGGCGCCGTATTGACCGGCCGAGGTCCCCGGAATCCAGCGTCCTCGCGTATCGGTATCGTCCGGCCCGCCCAGCGCCAGCTCTGGAAACGTGCCGTAGATCGTGCCGCCCTTCACGCCCCCTCCCATCACCATGTGATGGTTGCCCCACGCATGATCGCTGCCGTTGTTGGATGTAGGGCTGAGCGTGCGGCTGAAGTCCGACTCCGTGAACGTGGTCACCTGATTGGCTACACCCATCTCCTGGGTGGCCTCGTAAAAGGCGTTCAGCGCCTGGCTGAATTGGGTCAGCAGGCCGCTCTGCGTGGTCAACTGCCCGCCATGCGTATCGAAACCGCCCAGAGAGCAGAAGAAAATCTGGCGCTTCATGCCTATCTGGCTGCGCACGGAAATGATGTTGGCCACCTGCGCGAGCTGTGCTCCGAGCGAGGTTTTCGGGAACTGCGTCTGCAGGGCCTTGGCGCCATCCAGGGCCTTGCTCAGCGTCGTCGCATCGCTCTCGCCGCTCGCCAGAATGCCGGTAGCCGCTTGTACCAGCGAGACTCCGCTTTCAAGCGTGAACAACTGTTCGAGGGCCGGATCGAGCGTCGTGTTGGCGCTGTCGAGGCCCAGCGGCGAACCCGGAATAACGGTCGCGGGCCGCGTTTGCGCGCCGTTTCCTTGAATGGTATTGCCGGCTACCGACAGGAAGGCCGGAAAAGTGGCGGGCGCATTCCATGGTGAAATCAGGTCCGCCAGGCGGCCGCCCCAGCCGGAGCTTCCATTCTCGAGGGGCAGGGAAGTCTGCCACTCGAGTTGCTGGTCCGAATGCGAGAAAAGGTTCGACGGCATGGGCGCGGAGTTGGCGGTGTATTGGGCCCGTGTAAGCGGTTGCACCAGGTTGCCCACGTTCACCACGAACGCCAGCTGGTTCTGCGTATACAGGGCCTGCAACTCTTCAAGCGAGGCATGCAGCCCGTAGGACTCGGCGCCGGCGGCGACCGGCAGAAGCGAGGAGGCAGGCAGCGCGATTTGCTTGCGGATACTGGCGTAGTTATCATACGCGTTCCCCGTAATCGGCACGATCACGTTGTTGCCGTCGTTACCTCCGAACAGGAACACGCAAACCAGCGCCTTGTAATCGGATACCGCCGGTGTGACGGCGCCGGCCATGGCGGCTATTGCTCCAAACGGACGCAATGCCAACGTCCCCACCGAAGCGCCGCCTATGCGAATAAAGTTTCTTCGAGAGCACATACTGTTCTCCAACTACGCTACTTCTCGATCGAGAATTCAGGAGAGGCGGCCACCAGCGCGATGGCGTTTTTCACCTGTTGCAAGCTGCTGACCGTGCCGCCGGGCAGGCCGGCGAGCGAGTTGCGCAGACCGCCCGACATGGTGCCGTGCAACATGCTCTGATCGATCAGATCGATGAGCTGCGCGGAATTGCCGGCCACCGCCAGATACGGCGAGAAATCCAACGTGGCGGATTTATCTTTGTAACCGTTCACTAGCGCCGTAGCCAGATTGGCGCGGACAATCGCGGCTGCCGGACTGTAGATTTGGAATTCCGGCGCCGGCAGACCAGACCCGGAGAGGCGGTATTGCGGTGAAAAATAACTGAACACGCTAGGTTCATAAAACAACTTCTGGCCGAGCGCGTTCGACAACTGCGAGCCGGTGGAACCATCCTCGGTGGAAGCTCCCAGCATGCGGTAAATAGTGCTGAGGAACAGCACCGGTTCGCGCAGGTGCCCGCCGTTCGGATCGACCTGCGACGGATCGTCTCCGGCTCGCGCTTCGGAATCGAGCAGAATGGCTCGGATCATGGCCTGCAAATTACCTCGTGCGCCGCTGCCGTCGTTGGCGAACACTCGCGCCACACGCGCGACATACTGTGGGCTGGGGTTGCTCGAGACCAGGTGCTGTATCAGCTGGGTGGCGAGAAATGGCCCCGCGTTCGGATGATTGAAGATGTTGTCCAAAGCCGCTTTCAGATCCTGCTCGGCAGTCTGCCCGGCGGGCGCCGATTCGCCGTTGAGCAAGGTCTTCGCGCCCGTGTCATGGTTAGCCTCATTCGCCGCCATGGGGCCCACCCAATACGCCGCATTATGTTTGCCCGCGGACTGCGGCGTGCTCTGGCCCGCGGCGGGCGGGTAGGTCCAGCCGGTGAAAGCCCGCGACATACTCACAACATCGGCTTGCGTGTAAGTCGGGATCGGATTGCCGGAGGCGTCCAGTTGGAGTGTCCCGTCCGGATTCAAAACATTGACGCCCAGGGTGAAGAGCTGCATCAGCTCGCGCGCGTAATTCTCGTTGGCGGTGGTGCCCTTCGCCGCATTGGCCTGGTCGTTGTTCACCATGTTCAGGTAACGGCCCATGCCTGGATTGAGGGTGATGTCATTCATCAAGCGGCGGAAGTTCCCCAAGGCATCCTGCGCCAGAAGCCGCCAGTAGGGCGTCATCCAAATGCTCTGGTTTTCCTGCAGCGCCGATACTACCCAGATCTCGCTCAGCGCGAATGCCACGCGTTGGCGGAGTTGATCCGGCCCATTGAGAGTATTCAGGAAAAAGGTGCTTTGCAGAGAAGCGATGCCTTTCTCGTCTGGCGAAGGGTCGGGTATGGCGCTAGGCGGGGTAGCGAACTGCTCGTTGAGCCAGTTCTCGAAGCCGATTTGCTGAAGGTGCGAAACGGCGGCGGGCTGTGGACCCCAGGTGGCTTGCTCCAGGAAGCGCGAAGCAGCCTCCGGTGTGACTTGTTGGGCGAACAGGCACCCTGCGGGCACAGCCAGGATTGCGCTAAGTATGATCCGGCGTAGCATCACATGACCTTATCTCTATGCTAACCCGTCCCCGGCAGAAGAGTCGCGCTCCTGCGCAAGAAGTAGATACGCCGGATCGCCTGCTAGCCACGTCCTTGCGTCACACGGAAATTCACGACATAATTTTAGTCACTAGATCTCGCTGGGTTTTCGCTCAATCTGAGGAACCAGCGATCCAACCAGTACGGCGCGCCTCTGGTGTTTGAGTGTGCCGCAATCGCTCGCATCTCATATCCCAGACTTTCTCGGGATAGCCGCCCGATGGGCGCTCCAGCCTTGTCTTATGACGCGTCTTTTACAAATGGATAACTTCGAGAATCTTCCGCGCGAAAGTTCGGAACGATCTCGCTCGTTCATGCTGCGCTACGGCTGTGCTGTAGTCAGCATCGCGCTGGCAACCTGGGTGCGGGTTCTACTGAACCCCGCCATCGGCGATCGAAGCGCTGCTACAAGGAACCGTTTTCACATGAGCGGAGCTCGGACATCATCGTGCAAGATAGTGGGCAACACTTCGACCCTGACGTGGTGCGCGTGTTCTGCGATGCTGAAGATGCATTCAGACAGGTTCGAGACAGCATGACCTAGAAACCCGGCTTGCCGGACCCGCCCAAGGATCGCGACACGCCTCTCCAAGCCAGCGCGTATAATAAAGCAAATGTCTGAAATCGCACTCGACCGGCGCAATTTCCTGCGCAGCGTTTCCGCCGCTACGGCGCTTTCCTATTCCCGCGTGATGGGAGCCAATGACCGGGTCCAACTGGGCTTGATCGGCTGCGGCGACCGCGGCCGCTACGACATGTCCAACTTCCAAAAGGCCCAGGTCGACGTGGTCGCCGTTTGCGACATCTACGGCGCCCACATCGACGAGGCGCGCACCCAGGCGCCCCAGGCCAAGGATTTCACGGATCATCGCAAGCTGCTGGAGATGAAAGAAGTGGATGTGGCGCTGATCGCCACGCCCGACCACTGGCACGCGCAGACCGCCATCGACGCGCTAAATGCGGGCAAGGACGTATACGTCGAAAAGCCGCTCACACGCACCATCGAAGAAGGCCCGCTCATCGTCAAGGCCGCCCGCGTCAACGAGCGCATCTGCCAGGTTGGCATGCAGCAGCGCTCCGGGCAGCACTACATACAGGCCAAACACGAATACTTCGACACCGGCAAGCTGGGGAAGATCACCCTGGCGCGCACCTGGTGGCACGGCAACACCTACCACCTGCGGCGCGCTCCGGCATCGCTCGAAACCAAGCCGTCCAATCTCGATTGGGCGCATTTCCTGGGCCCGGTCAAATGGCGCGATTACGATCCGCAGCAGTACTTCAACTGGCGCGCGTACCTAGATTTTGGCGGCGGCCAGGTTACCGACCTGTTCACCCACTGGATCGACGTGGTCCACATGTTCATGGGACAGGACGTGCCGATGTCCGCCTCGGCAGCGGGCGGCGTCTATAAGTACAAAGATGGGCGCACCGCGCCCGATACGATCAATGTTCTGCTGGAGTATCCGACCGAGTTCACTGCGACTTTCGAAGCCACGCTGGTGCCCGGAATCACCGGAGCGGCGGTCGAGATCTGCGGCACGGACGGGCGCCTGTGGATCGATCGCGGCCGTTATGAGTTCCATCCGGTGGGAAAGGCCGCGCAACCCACCATTGTGAAAGCCTTCAGCAACATCGATCAGGACCACGTCAATAACTTCCTCGAATGCGTGCGCTCCCGCAAGCTGCCCAACGGCGACGTGCTGATCGGGCATCGCTCCGCGCAGGCCTCGCACCTGGGCAATATCTCCTATATGCAGAAGCGGCGCATCGATTTCGACGCCGTGCGCGAGGAGATTCTGCCCTTTTAAGACCAGTGTTATACTAGCTTATAACGCCTGTCGCGCCAATCCTTACGGGGACTAGGAAAAACTCATGCTTGCTTCAACACAACTGCGTCCGGGCATGGTCGTCAAGTTCAACAACGACCTGTTCTCCGTATTTAGCGTTAACCACCGGACCCCCGGCAACCTGCGAGGCTTCGTACAGGTGAAGATGCGCAACCTGCGCAGCGGCACTATGATGGAACACCGCTTCTCTTCGGAAGATCGCATCGAGCGGGCCGCGCTCGATGAGCAGGAAATGGAATATCTGTACGACGATGGCGAGTACTTCTATTTCATGAATACCGAGAACTACGAGCAGATGCATTTGACCAAGGATCTGTTGGGAGACGGTGTCGGCTACCTGGTTCCGCAGTTGAAGGTACATGTGGAGTTTTACGAGGGCAAGCCCATCAGCGTGGAGCTACCCCCCACCGTCGATCTGACCGTGGTCGAAACCGAGCCTGGGCTCAAGGGCGCTACGGTTTCGAACGTAACCAAGCCCGCTAAGCTCGAAACCGGCTTGGTGGTGCAGGTTCCCGCGTTTGTGGTCGAGGGAGAGAAAATCCGCGTGAGCACCGCGGAAGGCACCTATCAGGAAAGGGCCTGAAGCGCCGCCGCGAGTTCCGCTTCTTCTTCCGGCAGCACCGTCCGCGGATCCAGCAATAACCGCTTTTCTTCGACGCGCGCGATTACCGGCGGATCGTTCTCGCGTAGCCGGCGCTCCATCGCGGTTTCGTCCGCGCACTCGATTACGATCAGCCAGGTTGCGATGGACTGCTCCGGCGTAGCTCCCCCGCCGATCACCGACTGCCCCGGCGCGAGGTGCGCGTCGAGACCGCGCAGTCCGTTGACGATCCGTTCGGCGCGCTCGCGAATCTCGGCGCTGGTTTGGCGGATCATGCGCAGCGCCGGCACCCGGTCCCAACGCTCCAGCAGCAGATTGCGCAGCGTAGCTTCGAGCGCCTGGTAAATCGTCTTGTCCAGACGCAGCGCGCGAAACATGGGGTTGCGGCGCAGGCGCCCAACGATCTCGCTCTTGCCCGCCAGAATGCCGGCCTGCGGACCGCCCAACAGTTTATCGCCGCTGAACGATACCAGGTCCGCGCCGGCCCGCAGGCTGTCGGACACCACCGGTTCGTCGATGCCGAATGCGCGCAGGTCCACCACGCAGCCACTGCCAAGATCTTCGTATAGCGGAATACCTCGCTCGCGGCCCAGCGCCGCCATCTCCTCGAGTTCCGGCCGCGCAGTGAAGCCCTGCATCCGAAAATTGCTGGGATGGACGCGCAGCAACAGGCGCGTGCGCTCAGTGATGGCCGCGCGATAATCGCCGATGTAGGTGCGGTTGGTGGCGCCGACTTCGCGCAGTATGGCGCCCGAGCGCTGCATGATATCCGGAATCCGGAAGCCGTCCCCAATTTCGATCAATTCGCCGCGCGAGACGATCACTTCGTAGCCCGCGGCCAGTTCGTGCAAGGCCAGATAGATGGCGGCGGCGTTGTTATTCACCGCGATACCCGGCGCGCCAAGCAGCCGTTCGAACAGTGCGCCGGCGTGTACGTCGCGTTTACCGCGCTGTCCCGTGGCGAGGTCGTATTCGAGATTGGAGTAGCCGGTGCAGGTGGACTGCGGCCCTAGCGGCGCGCGGCCCAGGTTGGTATGCAGCACCACGCCTGTGGCGTTGATTACCCGCCGCTGCGAGGGCCGCGTCAGCGCGCCCAGCGCCCGCTCCACGCGCGCTTCGATGGAAAGCCCATTGCTCGCGCCCGCGCGGATCTCGCGTCGCGCGTCGTCGAGCGTCCGGCGGATCTCCGCAACCACCAGATGCCGCGGAATCCCGGGCGCCTGCACCCGCTCCGCCACCTCGTGTACGGCCGGAAGCTCGCGCAGCTTTTGGCTCTCGCTCACGCCTTGATGGTACAGAGGGGGCGCGGCACTTGTCTAGCCTGCGCGCAACCGCTACACTGGTTGTTTCGGGGCGTGGCTCAGCCTGGTAGAGCGCCTGGTTCGGGACCAGGAGGCCGGTGGTTCGAATCCACTCGCCCCGACCAATCCTTTCCATAACTTACCGTGATTCCCCACTGAAGGTCCACAAGCCGGAAAGGTCCGAAGAAAGCCGCTTTCGGCATTTTCCCGCGCTCTGGTGTCCTGAGAACATCCTCAGGCGAAGGTGTTTTGGGATTGCAACCCGATCAAACGGCAAATAGAGTGGCACTCCGCCCCGGAGAATTCATCCACGACCGCGTGCTCGGCCTGCTTTTCATAACCGGCCACCCTCATCCTCTGCGCCAGCGGATTCTCCTGCGAGGATGCCAGCGACCTGCTCCCTCAAAACGGGGCAACGATTCCTCGCCGCCCGCCACACCACGTCCCAGTCGATCCCAAAGTACGCGTGGACAAGAATATTACGGAAGGCCATGATCTGTGGCCATGGTACCTGGGGGTGACTACGGCGCTGCGCAGCATCTCCGATTTCTGAAACGCCTTGAAATCGGCGCCTGCGATGAACTCGGCGATGTGGTCCGTAGCCTCGAGAATATCGTTGCGATATAGCCTCTCATGCCGCATACAAGAGCTGCGCCTCTTGGAGGATGGAATTCCGAATCAGCGGTTTCAACCCGTTCTTCGAGACCAGATCCACTCTCCGCCCGAGGAGACGCGACAGCTCCACGATGTCGCTGTCCGGACGAATCTCGCCCCGAGCGGCTGATCCAAAAAACGAGAGTTCCCGAAGCTGATATCGCCGGCAGAGATCTACCAAGCCGGCCTCATCGACCTGCGTGTCACCGAGTTGGAGCGTACGGCTCATGGTTGTTTCCTTCATTATGCCTGACCCAACTGGCGCGTTGGACGCCAAACCGATCGGGCATTAGGAATCTGTTCGGGCCGGTACATTCGCGTGAGCCGGGTCTCCGGCCTATATCGTCGCAGTCCTCGCGGAAGCCGCTGATGACCGGTCCCCTCCGGCGGCTGTTTATTTCCCCTATCAGTATTTCCCGGCGGCTTTCAGCGCGGACTCGATCGTTGCAAGCGGCAGCATCAAGGTGAGCGGCGCATCTGCCAGCGGCGCCGCGCCGTAACTCGCATACCATCCTGCCACCCTGTCATTCTTAGCGTCAATGAGAAGCGCCACGCCTCCCACTTCCGCGGATGCCAGCAGGCAGCGCCGGCCCGCCGAGAGCAGAAGCTGCCCGCCCAGGCTCTGCCTCTGTACCCTACGATCCACGGCCAGGCGCGCCAACCGGAAACATGGCACGTCATGCCGCGCTAACCCGCGCCGTACGACCTCCGGCGTCCTTGCATATTCAACAGCGGCGGGACTCAGGCTGTAAAACCCGAGAATGGTTTTGTTGTCGGTATCGGCGATTGCAAGCAGCGTTTTCGCGCCGCCCAGCTCGTGGCTCTTGCGCGCATAACGCCGCAGGAACTCATTCAGCGCCGCTTCACCGCAGTCGAAAGCTTGCCGGTCGTGTGTCTTGCTGATAGGCTCTTCGTGCCATGCGATGACACTCATTAACGCTGTGGCAGCGCCTGAGCGGCGGCCAGCAGTCTTGCATTCGGCGCCGGCGGATTTTCCAGCAGTTCCAGAACCCTGAGACTGTCTCGCTCTGAGAGCCGGACATGCTCGGTTTCCTCGATGACCGCCTTGGCGGCGCGCAAGGCATGCTGAAGCACAAAATCCGTCAGGTCGGTATGCATCAGCGCCACTGCCCGCAGCAGCGTTGCCTTCTCCTCGGCGCGAACCCGCAGCGACATCCGGCTATTATCTTCCACCGCTAATCTCGGCATATGTACACATTCAAATTGTACAACACCACCCCACCCCCGTCAAGCCGCCCCCATTGACTTGTGTACCTATCATTCGTGTGACGCTTTATAGCATAAAGCCAAAACACCAGTAACTATTGATGTTACGTCACTAAAAAATTCCCAAGCGCGTAGATATCCTTACTCTCCGAATCCGCTTCGGCGCCCCCTTCCTCGCTACCGCTAGCATGGCCCGCCAAATCTGCTCGGTGGTCAGAATGGAATCGGGAAACGCCCGGCGAAGCACCGGTAGCAATGGCTTCGTCACCACATAGAACACCCGATACGCCGTCGTTCTCGAACGTATTCTGTGCAGCGGTTGAATAAATCCAGGTCGAAACATATAGGCAGCCTTGAACGGCAAGCGCAGCAATGCGTTCTCGGTCCTACCCTTGACCCGCGCCCACAATTCCATTTCAATGGACGAGTAGTTCCACAGATCCCGATGCGCCACTTCCCGCAATTTCGGGTACTGTACGCCGGTCGTGGTCCGTCCCACCGTCTTCACCAGTTGAACGCCCGAGTCCAGCAGGCATTCCCGCAGAACGCCCTGCCCGATCATACCGGTTGCTCCGAAAATCAGAACGTTCAAGCTCAGATTTCGTGGCGGCGGGTCCGGGAAAGAAGCTGCCGCGCGCGGTCCAGGGCCTCCTGTTCGGCCTCTTCGCGCGTCGCGCCCGTAGTGCGTGCCAGCGATGCGCCCGGCGAGACGTTGTCGGCTTTCGAGTGATACACCTCGCCCAGCTTGTAAGTCGTGAGATTCACCTGCCAGCCCTCCACGTCCACCTGCCGCTCGCTGTAATCTTCCGGTTTCATCGCGGACCTATTTGGCCTGCCCGTAGTACGCCGCCGCCCCGTGCTTACGCAAAAAGTGTTTGTCCACGTGCGTGGGATGCAAAGGCCCCGCGGCGGCGTTGAGTGTCACGCTCGAATAAGCCATCTGCGCGATGTATTCCAGGATGACGGCGTGGTGCGCGGCCTCCCTCGCCGTGGCGCCCCAGCAGAACGGCCCGTGGCCCGCGACCAGCACGCCGGGTGCCTCCGCGGGATCCAGCTCGGCGAAGCGGCGCACAATGGCGTGGCCCGTGTTGCGCTCGTAGTCGGACTCGATCTCGGCCGGGTCCATGGGATCCGTCAGCGGCACCGAACTACGGAAGTAATCCGCGTGCGTGGTGCCGAGGCATGGAATCTCGCGGCCCGCCTGCGCCCACGCGGTGGCATAGCGAGAGTGCGTGTGGACCACCCCGCCAATGGCCGGAAAGGCTTCGTAAAGCGCCAGGTGGGTAGCGAGGTCGGAGGAAGGCCGCAGGTCGCCTTCCACCGTGCGCCCGTCCAGATCCGTAACCACCAGATCGGCCGCCTGCATGGATTCGTACGGCACGCCGCTAGGCTTAATCACCACCAGTCCGTCGGCGCGCGAGATGCCACTGGCATTGCCAAAAGTGTACAGCACCAGCCCTTGGCGAACCAGCTCCAGGTTGGCCTCCAGCACCTCGGCGCGAAGTTGTTCGAGCATCATGGAGATGCTTCATTATATTACCGAGCGCCACCCCTCACTCCACCCGCAACGCCTCCACCGGCTCGATCATGGTGGCTCTGTGCGCCGGCACATAACTCGCTACCATCGCCGCCGCCACCAGAATCGCCGCCACGGCGCCATAAGTTGCCGGATCGAGCGGACTGACCTCGAACAACAGCGATGCCATCAGTCGAGTCAGCGCCAGCGCGGCGACGAGTCCGCAAACCACCCCAATCGCAGTCAGCGCGAGCCCTTCGCGCACGAACATTTTCCGTACCGTTTGTTGTGGCGCGCCCAATGCGATGCGAATGCCGATCTCCCGAATGCGCTGCGACACCGAGTACGAAATGACTCCGTAAATCCCCACGATCCCGAGCAACAGGGCCATCCCGCCCGCAATGGTCAGCATCACCAGAGTGAACGAAGTGCGCGCGAGCGACCGGTCGTAGATCTCTTGGACCGTGCGAACGTCCGCGATAGGAAGGTCCGGATTCACCGACCACACCGCCCGCCGCACCTCGCTCAGAAAGCTGACGGACCCGGTGCGGCTGCTGCGTATGGCGAAGGCCTGGCCGCGTTGCGCCATCAGCGGCTGCCCCCAATAGTCTTTGATCAGCATCGGCCAGTACACGATCGTGTTGGCCTTCTGATCCACGCCATCGTCGCGCTCATCCCCCACCACGCCGATGACCTGGCGCCATTCAGCCTTGGGGCTCTCGCGGACTTGCTTGCCGAGCGCGGCGCTGGGATCGTGCCACAATTCCCGCGCCAGGCTTTCGGAAACCAGAACCACCGGCCGCTTTTCATAAGTATCGGTCCAGGTCAGATCGCGGCCGGCCAGCAGCCGGTTGCCCATGCTTTTGAAATAGCCGGGTGAAATATATTTAAAACGCCGAATCGGCGGTATTTGCGATTCGCCGTAAATTTTGTCCGCGGCAAAGATCGGATCGTTACTGTTCTGTCCATCCATGGTGATGGAGTTGGAAAGGCCGACGGATGCGACGCCCGGAATCGCCGCGATTTTCTCCAGAATATTGTTATAGGTGCGAATGACCTGTTCGGGCTTGGGCGCCTGCGCGTCTGGAATAGAAACGTGCAGCGTGAGTATCTGTGTCGGATCGGTAAATCCGGGCTGCACTCGTTTGAGCGCCCGCACCGTCCGTATCATGAGCCCCGAGCTGACCAGCAGAACCAGAGCCAGCGAGACCTGTACCACCACCAGCACACTCCGCGCCCGGTGCCGTTCCCGGCCGTCGCTCGAATTGCGGCCGCCTTGCCGCAGGGCGCTTCCAAGCTGCGGCCCAACGTATTTGAACACGGGGATCAGACCGAAGAGCAAACCGGCTGCCAGCGAAATGATCACCGTAAAAAGCAGAACCGGCGGATCGATGGAAATTTCGTCGATCCGCGGAAGATTCGCCGGACCCATGGCGACCAGCAGCCGGATCGCCCCATAAGCCAGACCCACTCCCAGAGCTCCGCCTGCCGCTCCCAGCGCCACGCTCTCCATCAAAAGCTCCTGTGCGATACGCGACCAGCCCGCTCCCAAAGCCGCCCGGATGGCGAGTTCTTGCTGCCGCCCTTCCGCGCGCACCAGCATCAGGTTGGCAACATTGGCGCAAGCAATGAAAAGCACCGCGCCGACCGTCCCCATCAGCACCCATAACACCGTTCCGATATCGCCCACCACGTCCACTTTCAGCGGCCGTATATTCGGACCCAGGCGCGCCTGTTCGAACATCTGGAGACTGATACCCCGTGCCGGCGGGAATTTCCGCATCATCATGGGGATCATGCGCGCTTCATCCGCATTAGCCTGGGCGATACTGGCGCCAGGGCTTAAGCGTGCGATGGCCCGGAAGCTGAAATTGCCAATAAACGTCTTGCCTCGGTCGAACTGGAATGGCAGGATCAGCGCGGCGCTGCGATCCATGAAGCCGAATCTCCGCGGCATGATGCCGATCACCTCGCGCGCCTCCCCATCCACCATGATTCTGCGCCCGATCACGGAATCGTCGCCGCCGAATTTGCGCTGCCAGTAGCCGTACGCGAGCATCACGGTCTCCGGACTGCCGGCCAAATCGTCCTTCCGCGTGAACCAGCGGCCGCGCACCGGCTGCACGCCCAGGATCGGAAGCAGGCCGTCGGTCACCGTCAGGCAGGCCACCTGCTCCGGCTCGCCCACGCCCGTAACATTGACAGAGTCGTTGCGCCACAGCCCAATATCCTGAAAGGTGCGGCTTTCCTCCCGGTACGTGAAGTAGGTGGCCGGCGACGCATTTAAATCCTTCATCCCCAGCCCCGGCGCCGTTTCCCAAACTCCCACGAGCTGCTCGGCATGGGGATAGGGCAGTGGCTTCAGAAGCACGCCGCTCAGCACGCTGAAGATGGCGGTATTGGCCCCGATGCCGACGGCCAGCGTGACCAGTGTAATGCCCGTGAACATAGGCGAGCGGCCAAGTCTGCGCACAACGGGTTTCAAACGGTTAACCAGGAATCGCATAAGGCTCTCAATAGACAGTACGTTGGAGGGGTCGTTCTAGGTCCAGATGTTTGTGGGGCGGAACCCCTGTTCCGCAAGGGTCCCCCTGGACCCGCTCAGTGAGTCATCGCATAAACCACATAGTTCACGCCGATGCGAATCGCCAGCGCTGAAAACTTTTCCGGATACTGTGGCTCGTCGGCCCATTCCCACGCATCGCCCAGGTCCGAATTATAGGAGATAGCCACCATGATCCGGCCTTTGTCGTCGTAAATCCCGCGCCAGTGCGCCCCAACGCCGTTGTTCTTATAGCCCAGCCGCAAATGCGCGGCGCCCGGCACCTGATAGCGCTCGTCCAGATCGTAAACTGTGTGGAAGATCTGGTCGCTGTCCGCGATGTCCACGATGGGACGGTCCGGGAAAACGCGCTTGATCCTCCGCTCGAACATCTCCCATTCGAACGTTCCGTGAAAATCGTCGGCCATGAAAAAGCCGCCGCGCAGCAGATATTCGCGCAGCAGTTTTGCCTGGCCGTCGGTCAGGCCCCATTCCCCCACTTGCACCGCATACAACCAGGGCCAATCGTATGCGTCGCCCTCGTCCAGGTTCACCGGCTGTTCGACCGATCGCACTTGCACGCGCGTCAATCGACGCAGCGCCAGCGAAAAGTGCCGGTCGGCTCGCGGATAATCCTGCGTCCAGAGCGACAACCCTTCCCGCCAATCTCCGTCGAACCGTCCGGCATAGCCGTCGTTGGGTCCGGGCGGGTACATCAGCCGCGCGAAGGTCCACTCCCCGTTCTGGCGCCAGTCCAGGGGTATCTCAAAATTCTCGTATTCGACACCCGGGTATTGGCGGAACGGGCGCTGGAACGCGTACAGCGCGCTGAGGCAGGCGACACCGCATCCCACCCCCCACAACGCCTTCCGGAAGCCCATACGTCCGCCTCACTTTGAGGATATCACTCGGCTACACTGGAGAATTATGCCCATCGCCATCACCCAGGTCGACGCGTTCACCAGCCGTCCGTTCGCCGGGAATCCGGCGGCGGTGTGTATCCTCCCGGCAGCGCCCGAAGAGCGCTGGATGCGGGATATCGCGCGCGAGATGAACCTCTCCGAGACCTCCTTCCTGGTTCCGCAAAACGGCGGCTACAACCTGCGCTGGTTCACTCCGGCGATCGAAGTGGACCTGTGCGGCCATGCCACGCTGGCCGCCGCGCACGTGCTTTGGGAGGAAGGCCACCTGCCCGCTACGCAGCAGGCGCGCTTCCATACCCGCAGCGGGCTGTTGCTGGCCGATCGCGCCGGCGACTGGATCGAAATGGATTTTCCCGCCAAGGCCGAGCAAGCCGCCGAGACCCCCGCCGGCCTCGCGACGGCTCTCGGCGCTCAGCCCGTCTACGTGGGGCGCAACCAGTTCGATTACCTTGTCGAAGTGGATTCCGACGCGGCGCTGCGGGCCATTCAACCGGATCACGCCGCGCTGCGCAAACTGCCGGTGCGGGGCGTCATCGTCACCGCCCGGTCCGCTACGCCCGAGTTCGATTTCATTTCGCGCTTCTTCGCGCCAGGCTCCGGCATTGATGAAGATCCTGTGACCGGCTCGGCGCACTGCTGCCTGGCGCCCTACTGGAGCAAGCGCCTGGGCAGGACCGAGATGGTTGCATACCAAGCCTCGCCGCGCGGCGGCGTGGTGCGTATACGCTGTGCGGGCGATCGCGTAATCCTCGGCGGGCAGGCCGTCACAGTGATGCGCGGAGTGCTCACTTAAGTGGGACAGGCCTCCGGCCTGTCCGTCTGCTCAGCTCAGTAGTCGCGCCGACCGCCGCTCCACCCGATCCCGCAAGCGCCGCTCGCGCCGCCGCAGTAGCGGAGTGTCCTCCAGCGCCAGTGCGCCGCGCGTCATCTCGAGCGCCATGGCATAATTGCGCTCGCCATGCTCGTAATGCTTCGCCAGCTCCCCAAACGCCCGCGTACGATATGCGTTGCGCGACGCGGCCAGGTCCGTGAACACTTCGAGCGCCCTGTCCGCCCGTCCCAGGCGCTTCTCCATCGTGCCGATGTCCCACATGGTTTTGAACAGCAGATCGTCCGGCAGCCCCAGGTCTACCGCGCGCCGGTAGAGCCGCAGCGCCTGCTCCCGCCGTCCGGATTGCAGCACCCACCGCGCCAGGCCAATGACGTCGGCGCCGTGCCGGAAGGCGGTCTCCTCCGGCGCGCGAAACGCGCATGGCACAATGGCCGTCAGGCAGGCCAGCGACAGAATATCGATGGCGTTGTGATGGAATATCGGAACCAGGCGGAAGGCCTGTTGCGTCCGCAGATATTCGAAGTAGTAATACGGAATCATCTCGCCCGGCAGATCGCCCTGGCGCTCGACGCCCAGAATCTGATTCTCCAGGTCCACCAGCCGGCAGCTTTCGAGTCGCAATTTCCAAAGCCGCCGCGCACCGAACAGCAGGTCCAGGTGCGCCAGCCGCTCGAACGGATGCCGCGCGCGCGCCATGCGGAAGCGGGTCTCGAGCAGCGGCTGGTCGTAAGTCTTGCCATTGTAAGTGATCAGCACGTCGAACTGCGCCAGGTGCTCCCAGAGCCTGTGCAGCAGCGACGCTTCCTCGCCATGATCGCGCATGAAAAACTGCCGTAGCCGGAAACCGGCCGGCTCGATGCTGCCCACGCCGATCAGAAACGCGTAGGTCCCCGTGCCGCCCGCGAGGCCAGTGGTCTCCGTATCCAGAAAGGCCCACCTGGTGGGATGGGACGATCTGATAGCGCCGTCCGAAAGTGAATCCAGCAGGTCCGCCGGCAGGTCGTAAAGACTCGAAATGTCCATGCTGCCGTGCCGCCGGTGGCGCTCGAACAGCTTCTCGGTTTCGAAGTGCTCGCCGAGCGAAGTCCGCACCACTTCGCCGCTCATCAGCTCTTCGACGAAGTAGCGCGCGGGCCGCAAGTCGGGCTGGAGGCGCGGGCGTTCCGCTCGCTCGCCGGTCCACTTCCGGTCAATGCGCGCAATGCGCCGCCGCAAATTCGCGAGCTGTTCCTGAATGTCCTCCATGTTCGCCTTTTATTTGCCTACTATAGACCCAATTGTGGCAGACTTCAAGTTGCTATAGTCAGGGGTGGTGAAGATCGAGCGGCTGTTCTTCCCGATCCTGTTCACGCTGGTGCTGGCGGCGCGCCTCTGCCATCTCGAAATCCTGTGGGCCGAAGAGACGCTCCCCCTGGCCGCGGCTGCGCAAATCGAGCGCGGCAAAGTACTCTACCGCGATCTCTGGTTCGATAAACCGCCGCTGCTGGCCTGGACCTACCTGGCGTGGGACGCGCGCGATGGCTTCCCGCTACGGCTGGCCGGCGCGCTCTACGTGCTGCTCGCCTGCGGCATCGCCTGGCGTTTCGCGCGCGACTTGTGGGGGCGGCCGGAAGCCTTCTGGGCCGCCGGATTACTGGCCTTCTATCTGGTCTTCGATATTCCTTCGGCGGTTACGCCGCTGGCTGCCGATCTGCTGATGCTGGCCCCGCACCTGGCGGCCGTCTGGCTGGCTTGGCGCGGCCGCGCTTTGTGGAGTGGCATGCTCGCGGGAGTCGCCTTCCTGATCAACGCCAAGGGTCTCTTCGTGCTGGCCGCCTGCGCCGTCTGGAACCTTCGCGCGCTGCCGCTCCTGCTGGCCGGATTCGCCATCCCCAACGCCATCGCGGCCGCGTGGCTATGGAGCCAGGGCGCGCTCGGCGCATATTACGAGCAGGTGTGGAAGTGGGGCCGCGTCTATGCCGGAGTGACGTTTGTCGAGAACCCCGTGCGCAACGGCCTGCTGCGGACGGCGCACTGGCTGGGCTTCCATGCCGCCATAGTGATCGCGGCCGCCTGGTTCTGGTGGCGGGGCAGGGAACAGGGTCGCCGATATTGGACGGCATCGACGGCATGGGCAGCGTGGGCCGTCATCTCTTTCGCCGCGGTGGCCGCGGGCTGGCGCTTCTTTCCGCGCTACTATTTCCAGATCCTGCCGGTAGCCGTGCTGGCCGGCGCGCGCGGCTTCACGCTGTTGGGCCGTCGGCGCGCCATGGCTCTCGCGGCGCTGCTTCTAATTCCGCTGATCCGCTTCGGTCCGCGCTACGCGATGCTGGCCCGCGATCTTTTCGAAGGTCGCCCGCACCAGTGGGCGGACATCGACATGGATCGGGACAGCCGGAGCGCCGCCCAGCTTGCCCGCCAGTTAAGCCAACCTGGCGATACGCTGTTCGTCTGGGGATTCCGCCCGGAGCTATACGTCTACACGCATCTGCCGGCCGACGCGCGTTACCTCGATTCGCAGCCTCTCACAGGCGTCCCGGCCGATCGGCATCTCACGCAATCGCAGCCGGTCGAAACCGAATCCACGCGCAAGCACCGCGCCGATCTGACGCGCAGCGACCCAACTCTGATCATGGATGGGCTGGGACCCATCAATCCGGCTCTCGCGATCTCCGCGTACGAAGATCTGCGCCCGTGGCTAGAGCAATACAAGCTGGTAGCCAGCACCGCGCTAACGAAAATCTACAAACGACGATGAAAAATCAGGATCAGGCTGGTCCAGTTCAATAATGCGGTAGCAACTCTCGATTCAGAGCGGCGCGGATCAGTGTCGCCGCGTAGGCATTGTCTATATCGACTGGCGTTCTGAAGTCCATTCCGCGCCGCCAACTCGCCGGAGCCTCGGGATGAACCCCCGTGAGAATCACCCATCCGTTCCCGAATGTCCCCTCCACGATTGCGGAGGTTCCGTCGGGATACTTGCCCACAACCGCACCCCAGCCGGTAAGCCGCGGGCCATCCTCCCAATACTGATCGAGCGTTTGTCCTGCGGCAGTGGTAATCGCTACCGCTGCCTTGCGGGTACCCCGAGCTTCGGCAGCGTAAAACCCGAACCGCGACCCTGACGTCAGATTCAAACCGTTGTAGGGCGAGTTGCCGGCAAAGAAAGCGCCCGCGCAGAATCCGAGATAATTCAAACCATTATGTATCGCGTTACGAATATTCGCTGTAGTGCTCGAACCCAGGCTGTTGCCGAGGTGTTCGAAATTTCCACCCGGAACGATCAGCAGATGATATTCCCGGATCTGTGATTCGCTCATACCGTTCAACTGTGGAGAATTGACAGTCGAATAGTTGAGGTGCTCGCTGCGCAAGACTTTCTCGAGGGCCGCGACGTCCCCAGGAGAAGTTCCAGTTCCGTTGAACAGAAGAGTGGGAGCAATGTTGCCATGCGCGGGCATCCTGCCTTCGCCACCCCTGGCCCGGCAGGCCGTAAGCGCCGTTGAAATCAGGACAGCACACAAAGTCGTCATGACGAAACGTGCCGTTGCAGTGCCCATAGACAGCGATCCCACGCCCCCTCGCCCCCTCGCCCCCTCACCCCCTCGCCCGCTCAGTCCCCGCGTCCCCGCGTCCCCGCGTCTCCCTCGCCCCCTCACCGTCCCACCCAACCAGCAGCCCGCTTCTCCAGAAACGCCGCAATGCCCTCCTGCGCATCCGCCGCCATCGAATTCAGCGACATCACTTCCTTGGCATACGCATACGCCTTGGACTGGTCGAGATCGATCTGCGTATAGTAAGCCTGCTTGCCAAGCGCCACCGTCAGCGTGCTGGCATCGGCGATGCGGCAGGCCAGTTTGCGCGTGGCCCCTTGCAACTCGTCCGCCGGCACCGCCTGGTTGATCAGCCCCCAATCGGCCGCCGTGGCGGCATCCACCAGCTCGCCCGTGAGCAGCATCTGCAGCGCGCGCTTGCGCCCCACCGCGCGGCTGAGCGCCACCATCGGCGTCGTGCAGAACAGGCCGATGCGCACGCCTGGCGTGGCGAAAGCTGCCTGGTCTGACGCCACCGCCAGATCGCAGGTAGCCACCAGCTGGCACCCCGCCGCCGTGGCGATGCCCTGCACTTCCGCAATCACCGGCTGCGGAATCGTCTGGATCTTAGTCATCAATTCGGTGCACACATCGAACAGCCGCCGGTAGTCGTTGATGTCACGCCCGGTCATTTCCGAAAGATCGTGTCCCGAACAAAAGACTTTGCCTGCCGCCGCCAGGATCACCGCGCGAGTCACTCGATCGCGACCCAGCCCATCGAGACAATCGATCAGCTCCAGCATCAGCTCGAGCGAAAGCGCATTCCGCCGCTGCGGACGATTCAGCGTCACCACCGCGCAATGCCCGTCCCGTTCGACCGCCAGATTCTGGTATTCCATACGCTCGTTTATATCACCGAAACGGATCACCTGCCGGCAAAATAAACTTCTCCCCGTATTTTCACTAACTTCCAGCCATGCTTATCACTTTTACACCACCCCCGCCCCATAACGTGAAATCGAAGGAGCCTATTATGGCCACGCAAGAACAAATTGACGCAAACCGCAGAAACGCGCAGAAATCCACCGGGCCGAAAACCCCGGAAGGTAAAGCGAAATCCCGTCGCAACGGTCTTCTACACGGCCTCACCGCCAAAACCTGCATGCTCGACGGCGAAGATCCCGCCGAACTGACCAACCTAGTCGATAAGCTCAGCGAAAAATACCACCCCCAGGACACTGACGAAGACTTCTACGTCGAGCGTATGGCCAAAGCCCGCTGCCGATACAACCGCATCATGCCCCTCGAAGCGGGCATCTTCAACATACGCCTCTCCGTCGATCAGGCGCCCAAGGAGGTCGTTGAGGCGCTAAGCCAGGAAGGCCAGCGCGCCTGGGCCTACCTGCGCGACGCCAACGGCGGCAACGCAATCACCAAACTGTCCCGCTACGAGACCACCCTGCTCCGTGAATACGACCACTCCCGTCAGGAGCTCGAAAAACTCCAGAAAATCCGCGCCGCCAAACCCACCCCACCCCCCGTCGCCGAAGAATTACGAAGGGAACCCGATCCGCCGGTAACCCCAACCAAATCAGCACAACCCGCAACAAGTACGCCACCACCCACCACCCAAAACCCATCACCCTTCCCGGAATCCGCCGACGATCCGACCATAGCCGACTTCCAGCGGGTCGTAGACCGTCGGTAGCGAGCCGATTTTCCGCTCGCACCGCCGCATTTTCCGATTTTTGGGTCTCGAAGTAGCATTCACGTCCGCTCGCATAGCCACAAGAGTCTGCCGGATCTCCCGTGGCGAAACGGAACGTCTCCGTCCGCCAGTCACACGTTTCAAGCCACCTGTAACCCGTTGATTCTTCGAAGAAATGCCAGTTTGTTCCGCACGGCTCTGCATCGCCCCGTGTATACAATGGGCCGAGTCGAGGAAATGGAGTCGAAGGCTATCTTTAGGGCGGCCTGGCAAAAACTTAACAGCGTCTGGGCGGATCTCCCTTTGCGCGTGAAGGGCCTGATCGTGGTGGCGATTCCCCTGGCTGCGTTGCTCGAGTCCACCATTTCTTTCTATCTGATCCGGCGTGCCGATCGGGAGGCGGATACCTGGGTCCAGCGTTCCAGTCAATTCGTCGATACCACCGAGAGCGGCCTTGCCAAATTGTTGGATGGAAACGCCGCCGTCCACGAATACCTGATCACTCAACGCAAGGAGCGCCTTGCCCGGCTGGGAGCCGTTAACGACGCTGTCAGCGCGGACCTGACCAGCTTGGAAGGGCTGCTCCGCAATGAGCCGGCCCAATTGGAGCGGCTCGGCCGCCTCCGGCAGTTGGTCCAGGAGGAGACCCGCATCTGGATGGAGATCAGCGCAGCCACCGACACCGGCGCGAGTGTGGCCATATCCCGTTCCATCGTCTTCGGACGTTCCCAGGCCAGCATGGACGCCCTGCGAGCCGAGCTTTACTTGATGCGTGGCGAGCAGGAAAGGATGTTGGCCGCGCGTGTCGAGAGCATAGCGGAATTACGGCGGTTAGCGCTGGGAGCGGTCGTCGGGGGCGCCCTGATGGGACTCGGCGGCGGAATTCTGGCGACTTGGCTCTTCACCTCCGGCATGGCGCGCGGCGTCAATCGATTGGAGCAAAATGCCGCCCGCCTGAGGCAAGGGCTCCCTATGCTCCCGTCAATTTGCGGCCGTGATGAGCTCGGAAAGCTGGAGGCCGCGCTGAAGCAGGTGAGCGTCAGCCTGCTGAAAAGTGAAGAGGAGCGCGACCGGTTCTTCACCCTCTCACTCGATATGTTGTGCATCGCCACGCTCGATGGACATTTCAAGCGCGTCAATCCGGCTTTTTCGAGGACCCTGGGCCACTCCGAAACCGAGTTTCTAGCCGGAAGTATTCTCGATTTTGTGCACCCCGACGACCGGGAAGCCACCGCTGCCCAGTTGCAAGAGTTGGCCCGCGGTAATCCGATGGTCTATTTCGAGAACCGGCTCCGCTGCAGCGACGGCTCTTACAAGTGGATCGTGTGGAGCAGCGCTCCAGTCCTGGCTGACGGCATGGCCTTCGCCGTGGCGCGCGACAACACCAGGCAAAAGTTGGCCGAGCAGGACCTGCGCCAGTCTAATGCGCGTCTCAGTCGGGTGCTGGAGAGCACTACGGATGCCTTCTTCTCGCTGGATGCTGGCTGGCATTTCACCTACGTGAACCCGGAAGCCGAGCGGTTGCTGCGCCGCACCAGCGCGGATCTGCTAGGCCGCCATATCTTCGAAACGTTCCCTGCCGACGGGAAGTTTTACCCCCGGTACGAGCAAGCCGAGCTTTCCGGCATAGCCGCGCATTTCGAGGAATTCTATGCGCCCTTCAATCAATGGCTCGAAGTCCACGCATATCCCTCGGTAGAGGGTCTGTCCACCTACTTCCGCGACATCACCAAGCGGCGTCAGGCCGACGAGAGCATTCGCCGCTCCCTCCGGGAAAAGGAAGTGCTGCTGCGGGAAGTCCACCACAGAGTCAAGAACAATCTGCAGATGGTCTGCAGCATGCTCCGTTTGCAGGCCGGTCATATCCAGGACCAAAGACTCTCCGAGGTGTTGAGAGACTGCTGCGAGCGTGTGCACGCCATGGCCATGTTACACGATCAACTGAACCGCGCCAAGGATCTTTCCCGCATCAACCTGGGCCAGTACATCAGGAACCTGGCCGTCAGTCTGTTCTGCAGTTATGGCGTGAACTCGGCGCGCATCGGCCTGCGCCTGAATGTGGATCCCATCCCTGTCGCCATCGATACCGCCATTCCCTCCGGATTGATCGTTCACGAGCTGGTTTCGAACGCCGTGCGGCATGCCTTTCCGGAGGGCGCCCAGGGGCACGTGTCGCTCGGCCTTCACCTGATTCCGAAAGAGCAGATTGAGCTCACTGTAAGCGACGACGGCATTGGGTTTTCGAAAACCCCTGGTCAAGCCGACGCACGGTCTCTCGGGCTGCGGCTGGTCTATCTTCTGGCCGAGCAACTGGAAGCCGCCGTCGAGTGTTCCGGCAAAGGCGGGACACAATACCGTTTCGTATTCAAGCCAAATAAGTCCCCACTCAAGTCGAAGGAGAATGAATCATGAGTACGCCTCGCATACTGTTGGTCGAGGATGAGAAGGTGGTTGCCGCCGATATCGAAGAATGCGTCAAAGGATTGGGCTATGAGGTAGTTGGCTCGGCCGCCTCGGGAGTCGAAGCCCTCCGGCAGGCGGTGCGTTCCGAACCGGACCTGGTGCTGATGGATATCAAGCTGAAGGGCAGCCTGGACGGTATAGACGTGGCCAGCGCGCTGTATGAACGCCTTAAAATCCCGGTGGTCTATCTGACGGCCTTCGCGGATGTCGAGATCCTGGAACGTGCCAGGAAGACCGCGCCATCCGGCTACGTGTTGAAGCCCTTCGACGATCGCACCCTGCGCGCCGCCATCGAGATCGCTTTCGACCGTCACCGCCGCGAACGGCAGCTGATCGAAAGCGGGCAGCGCCTCGCCACCGCGGTGCGAGGCATTGACGAAGCCGTGATCGTGACGCAGCAAGACGGGCAGGTCGCGGTGATGAATCAAATGGCCGAAACTCTGACTGGCTGGAAGCAGGAAGACGCTCTGGGTAAGTCGCTTGGAGAGGTCTTCAACATGCTCAACGCCGAGACTGGTTCCTTGCAGCCATCGCCCATCGGACGGGTCTTTCGCGATGGCATCAGCGTCGGCTTGGGCGAACACAACCTGTTATTGGGCAAGTATGGAACCAGTACACCGATTCAAGGGACCGCCACGCCGGTGCGGGACGGCGAGGACGGCACCGTGGGAGCTTGCCTGCTATTCCGCGCGGCCGGCCATCGCCCGCGCGACGAGAATTGGGGAGCCCCGGAGCATGGGTCTACCAGCCGTCTGGAGATCCTGGGCCGGCTGACTGCCGCGGTGGCGCAAAAATTCTCCACTCTGCTCCAGGCGGCCCACGGGCGCAGCCGTGCAACGCAGCTGGCTAACCGCCTCCTGGCATTTGGACAGCGCCAGCCGTCGCTTCCCGTCTCTGTGGATCTCAACGAGCTGATTACCGGCCTGGAAGATCTGCTGCGTTGCGCCCTCGGAGATAAAATCGAGCTGCTCACCGTCCCAGCCCCCGACACTGGCATGGTGAAGGCCGATCCCGGCCTCGTCGAGCTGCTCCTGATGCAACTGGCGATCTCGGCGAACGAGAACCAATCGGCAGGGCGATTTTCCATGGAGACTTCCGCCATCGAGAGCGAGTTCTCCGAGGCCGGTTACGCCTTGGTCCGGGTAAGTCTCGAAGGCGCGGGGCACAATCCAGTCGCGGATCTCCCGGCCCTCGATGAAATCGTCCGCCAGGGCAACGGAGAAATCCGCATCGCCCGCGAGAGCGACGCCATCCATATCTACCTGCCCAGAGTCGCCATGGTATAGTCAGAGTCGCCCGGATTCCGACATCGATATGGCGGTGTCGGGACTGCCGGCTCGGGTCCATTTTTCCGCGGTCAGCAAAGCCTCCGATCTTATTGGGCGGCCCGTCGATCTGGTGGATCTGGATGATGACACACCTATCATCCGGTATCTCCTCGGTAGCGGAGAGTTAGTGAGGCTCGCGTAATACACTGACATCACAAGGTGGGGCGGGCGCCCTCGCCCGCGTCGGACCCCCGGTCCGGCAGCCGAGCCAGGGGGCTCGGCGCAGGTCAGGGGACTGTCATCGTATTGTGCGACCTTCAATAGTGCTGACCTTGCGACCAAGATACAGCTCGGACTGGACGTCCTTCATAAGAGAGTCAGAACATTTCGCATACCAGGATTTGCTCAAGATCCGCGACCATGCCTCCCGGAAACCATGGCGTTGTTTCACCGGTGACATCGACAAGAAGATCCACATCGCTCTCGGGCGTGTCTTCCCCACGTGCCACCGACCCGAAAAGGCGAACATTGCCCGCGCCGTGGCGGGCGGCCACCAGCAGGATCTCATCGCGATGCTCTCTGAGCCGCTGACCGGTGCTCATTGAACCTGGTCTTGTCTTATCCGCGTTTATCAGCGTTCATCCGCGGCCAAATTCTAATACTTCCAGCTAGTCAGGTCCGCTCCCTTAGGCGCGGTCTGCTCCATGTGCTTTACCATATCCGGCAGATAATGCTGATTCAACCCCACGGCATGGTCGTAGTTACCGGCATAGCAATGCGGCTTGCGCTCGCCGAAGTCGAAAGTCCCGCGATAGTACGGATCGCTGGTTGTCTCCATGAAATCCTGCAACAGGTGCACGGCGCGGTCGAGATAGAAGCTATCCGCGTCGCCCACGCAAATGTGTAGCTTGCCCGCTAACTTGGGTCCCAGGCTTTGCCAGTCCCGCTGCATGATGTGACTCAGGTCGTAGTGCTCCTTCCAATACTCGGCAACCTTGTGATCGATCTCGCCGGTGCGCTTATCGAAAATGGGCTTGGGATAGCCGTCGTCCGCCACCGAGCTGAACACCGCCTGCCATGCATCCAGTTGCTCGCCCGAGCGGCCTTTGGTGCCTTGCACCAGCTCGTAGCGGTTCATCTGCTCCATCGTCGAAAGCACCAGTCCATCCGCCTGCCGCATGGCCGGCCGCGGCACGCGCGCGAAAGGACCTTCGATCCAATAAGCATTCTTATCGTCGTACAGGTTCATCGTCATGTAGGCGCGGAAATCCACCACATCGGGACAGAAAACCCACGCCCCGTTATAAAAGTCCGGATAGAGCACTTGCGATCCCAGCGCCTCCCAGCCGCCTGTCGACCCGCCATAGACCGCCCGCGCCCATCCCTTGCCGATGCCGCGGAACTTCTGCTCCACATATGGAATAAGCTCCTGAGTAATGGCATCGCCGTAGGGTCCCACATTGGCCGAGTTCACCGCGTAGGAATCATCGAAATAAGGATTGGCGTGCTGGATGGTCAGGATGATGACTCGCGGCATGCGCCCCGCGGTCCAGTCCTGAAACAGCTTGTAATCCTGCTGCTGCATTTGCTTGCCGGTCGCCTCGGTTCGAAACGCCAGAATGCCGGGCAGGTCGCGACTAAAGTGACCCTGCGACACAATCAGCGGATAGTGCGCCTGCGGATGCTCCTCCCAGCCATCCGGCAGCAGCAGCACCGCGCCCAGATACACCGGCCGTCCCCAGAAGCGGCTCAACAGCTCGCTCCGTATCTTGACGTGCTTCACCCACTTGTTGTCCGGCTCTTCCGCGGGGGCGTCCGCAATTTTTTCGGTCAACGAGATGCGGACTGGCTCGGCGGACTGCGGGTCGAGATGCATCTTCACCGGCTTGCTGTAGAGATTGCCCGGCTTCTCCTGCCAGTGCTGCCCTTCGCCCTTATCCGGCGGCAGCTTGACCGTGTGCCCATTGGCCAGATGAAAGGTCTCGTAGATGTTGATCAGGCCCTGCACATAATAGTCCCCCGAGGGGATGTCGTTCAAACTCTCGCGCGGATAGCCCAGCGTGGACGAATCCACGATGGCGGCCGCGCCGGGCGCGAGTTGGTCCACGTCTACGCCGAACGCCTGCTGCGATTCCGGCGCAAAACTGATCTGAAAGCGCGGCTCCGGCTTCTCGCTGGTGGAGATCAGCAGCAGCACGTGCCCGTCCAGAGCACTGGCGCTCATCTCTTTGGGAAACGAGATCTCGAAACGCTGGGCCGCCACGCACGGAAAGGCTGCCGCGGCAAATGTCAAAAGAGTCAGTTCGAAAGTTTTCAATTTCATATCGGTTTACCTTGGCGTGATCAGACCGCCCAGCTTGTCCTGCTCGCCCGATCCTGCCCGAGGGAACCGAGTGGCATACGCTTCCAGATACTTCAGCCCCGCGCCCGTGTTATAAATCACGATGCGTTCCTCAGGCTTGAGGAAGCCGGAAGCGAGCAGCTTTTCCAACGCAGCCACGCAGGCGGCGCCCTCCGGCGCGGCGAAGATGCCTTCCTCGCGCGCCAGCCGGACGCCTGCGTCGAGTATCTCCGCATCGCCGACCGCCAGCGCAGTTCCGCCGCTCGCCCGCACCGCCTCCAGGATCAGGAAATCGCCCAGCGGCTTGGGTACGCGCAGGCCGCTCGCCACGGTCCAGGCGTTGTCCCAGAACTGGCTGCGCTCCTCGCCTCGCTCGAACGCTCGCACCACTGGCTGGCAGCCCTCCGCCTGCACGGCGATCATCTTGGGCCGCCGCGGGCCGATCCATCCCAGCGCCTCCATCTCGTCGAACGCCTTCCACATCCCGATGATTCCCACGCCGCCGCCCGTGGGATAGAAAATGGCGTCCGGCAACTGCCAGTCAAGCTGCTCGGCCACCTCGTAGCCCATGGTCTTCTTGCCCTCGATGCGATACGGCTCTTTGAGCGTGCTGACGTCGTACCAGCCTTCCCGCGCGGCGCCGGCCGCGACCATCTTTGCGCAATCGCTGATCAATCCGTCCACCAGCGTGACGAATGCGCCGAACGCCTGGCACTCGATGAAATTAGCATTCGGCACGTCGCGCGGCATGAAGATGTGCGCCTCAATGCCCGCCGCCGCGGCGTAAGCGGCCAGTGCGCTCGCGGCGTTGCCAGCTGAGGGTATAGCCATCTTCGTGACTCCCAGCTCGACCGCCATGGATACCGCGCACGAAAGGCCGCGCGCCTTAAACGACCCTGTCGGATTCAGTCCTTCATCCTTAATCCAAAGGTTCTTCGCGCCCAGCCGCTTCGCCCGCAGCAGCGGAGTCATGCCTTCTCCAAGCGTGACGATCGACTCGCTCCGAGGCGGCAAGACCGGCGCGTAGCGCCACATGTTGTCCGGGCCATCGCGGACCTGAGCGGGAGTCCAAGTGCGCCGCAGCGCCTCCAGATCGTACCGGACCAGCAGCGGTCCGCCGCAGGAACACAGATGCTGCACTTGGTCCGCGGGGTATTGCAATTGACATAAGCTGCATTCCAAGTGCGTCACGTAGTTCCCTCTGCACGCCTGATCGATTCTGCGCGTCTGATATTATAGGTACCAGGGTAATGAAGTCCGCGGCAATCCTATTGATGTTCGCATGGTCCGCCACCGCGGGCGAGTATGCCGTGCTCTCGAGCGGCGCGCGGCTCTATGCCGAACGCCACGAAGCGGATGGCGTCAAAGTAACGCTGTACACCCAGACCGGCTCCACGGAAATGGATGCAGGCGCGGTGGTGCGCTTCGAATCCGAGGATTATGTGGCGCCGCAGCCGGCGACGCAAAGCGCTGCCCCGGCCATATCCGCGGTGGACGCGAAAGACACGATCGATGCAAAAGCCCTGGTGGATAACGCCGCCCGCAAATACGGATTGCCGCCGGAGCTCGTCCGTGCCGTAGTGGCCGTTGAATCGGCTTATCGCCCTGATGCGGTCTCCAGCAAGGGCGCCATTGGCCTCATGCAATTGATGCCATCGACGGCCAGGGAGCTAGGCGCCGATCCCAAGGTTGCTGCACAGAACGTGGATGCCGGCACGCGCTACCTGCGCGACCTGCTGCTGAAATACGACCAGCGGATGTTTCATGCGCTGGCCGCCTATAACGCCGGTCCCGGCGCCGTCGAAAAATATCATGGCGTCCCGCCATACCGGGAAACCCAGGCCTATATTCTGAACGTCTGGCGCAACTGGCAAAAGCAGCAGCAGAACAATTGAGCGAGTGTCAGGTCTGAGTTACTAATGCAGCCGGTACCACTCTTCGCAGGGCCACTTTCACTTGTTCCGGCTTGACGGGCTTGGAAATGAAGTCATCCATTCCAGCGGCTAGACACTGTTCGCGACATGCCGCGCTCGCGTCGGCGGTCATGGCGATAATCGTTGCGCGCCGGTCTGGCTTCTCCAGGCGCCGAATTTCCATAGCAGCCTCGTACCCATCCATTTCGGGCATCTGGCAGTCCATAAAGATGACATCGTAAGACAGCTCGATCGTCATCCGTACCGCTTCTCTGCCGTTCCCTGCCACATCGGCGCGGATGCCGAGTCGTTCCAGCATCCAGCAGGCAACCTTCTGATTGACCACGTTATCTTCGGCAACCAGTACCCGGATCGGACTATCCGCTAGTCGCCCGCTCACACTTGACTCAAGGGCTGTGAGCGAGGCCCGGTACTCTGATGGCGCCGGGCGCGCGACTGCGGTTTGCAATTTATTCGACCACGCCGCGGCAAGCGTGCTTAGCAGTCGTGAGTGTCGAACCGGTTTGACCAGCCACGCGTCAATGCTGGCGCCTTCCAGGCCGCTTACATCGCGCCAATGGCCGACAGAGGTCAACATAACGACCACGGTGTCTTTGATCGCCGGATCGGCCTTGATGATAGCGGCGAGAGCGGCGCCGTCCATTTCCGGCATCTGGTAGTCGGCTATCGCTATCTGGTAGGGATCTCCGCTGGCCTTGGCGGTGCGCAGGGCTTGGAGCGCTTCATCTCCTGAGGCAAAGCTTCCATTGCGCATTCCCCAACTGGAGATCTGCTCATGCACCACACGGCGATTTACTTCGTTGTCATCTACGATCAGCACTCGCAATCCTGCCAGGTCAACGATGGGAACTGGCGTCGGGCAGGGCTGTTCGTCGACCGGCAAAGGTAGCATAAAGCGAAAAGTGGAACCTTCTCCCAGGCGACTTTCCACCTGCATCGAGCCACCCATGAGCTCGACGAGTTGCTTGGAAATAGCCAATCCTAATCCCGTTCCTCCGTACCTCCGCGTGCTTGAGGAATCCGCCTGCGTGAACCTCCCAAAGAGCGAGCCGATTTTCTCCGGCGAAATGCCGATGCCGGTATCTTTCACCGAAACACGGATCCGGGCGCCTTTTTCGTCCTTGCTTTCGCATTCCACTGCAATCAGGACATAACCATTTGCCGTGAACTTTACGGCGTTGCCAGCGAGATTGGTGACCACCTGGCGGATGCGGCCGGCGTCACCAATAACGCGGCGCGGGATGGTGGGCGGGTACTGCACGACTAAGTCAATACCGTTTTCCTCCGCCTTGGGAGCCAGCATTTCGGCCACTTCTTCAATCACCAGGCCAAGGTCGAACGGAACAGGCTCGATCGCCAGTTTACCTGCTTCAATCTTGGAGAAGTCAAGAATATCGTTAATGACCGTTAGCAGGATATCGCCAGACTGTCGAACCGTCTCCGCGTAATCTCGTTGCGCTGGCGTCAAGTCGGTATCGAGCAGCAGACCCACCATGCCGATTACGCCATTCAATGGGGTTCGGATCTCGTGGCTCATGTTCGCCAGGAATTCGCTCTTGGCGCGGTTGGCTGCTTCCGCGGCTTCCTTGCCTTCGAGGAGCGCTGCCTGAGCCGCTCTCCGGTCGGTTATGTCGCGTCCGATGCCGACCAGACCTAGCGCCGCGCCATCCGCGTCCCGGAAAGGCACTTCGGTCGTCAAGTGCCAGATGGTGTTGCCGGCCGTGTCTTGAGTCACCTCTTCCCGGTTGATCACTCCGTGATCGGAGCGCATCACTTCTTCCTCGTCGCACCCGTATTTGGCCGCTAATTCCTCTGGGTAGAAGTCAAAGTCAGTCTTGCCCAGAAGGTCCTGCGGCGATTCCGCGCCCATGCGCCGGGCCAGTGCGGCGTTGACTAACAGAAACTGATGCTGAGTGTTTTTTACATAAATGTAATCCGGCACGTTGTCGACGAGCGTGCGTAACAGCGCGCGCTCCCGCCATAGCGACTCTGTGGCCTTCCGCGTTTCGTCTTCGGCCTTTTTCCCCGCGACGAACTGGCCAATCTGGCTGCTTAGTGCGTTGCATATCGAAAGCAGGTCGTTGTCGGGCGTGCCTCGCGTTCGGCTGAAAAGCTCGATGACTCCGGTCACTTCTCGCGTGAATAAGATCGGGAATGCAAATGCCCCGTGAAACCCCATGGTCGCCGCGGCGACAGCCAGGGAAGAATCGTTCCCCGGCCCCAGGTCTTCAATCCAGCAGGGTTCAGCGCCGTCCCAAACGCGGCCTGGAAGCTCGATGCCGCGCCCCAGAGATCTTTCCACGGTCAGCGCGTCGACCAGGGGCATGTCTGCCGGCAACTTGCTCCAGGCGCACGCGCGGCGCAGCGTTCCGGCCCCGCCATCCATACTCCAGATCACACCCAGGTCCCACCCCAGGCCTTCACAGATCGCTTCCAGGATCTTGGGACATGCTACGCCCAGCGTCGTTGATTCGCCTAGAATGCGTGTCACGGCATGCTGGGCCGCTTGACGCTGCTCGGCTCGCGCCATTTCAATACGTTTGCCCAGGACTGGGCCTTCTCCGGTCACAAGATCGCGAGCCAGCGATGGGGAAATGATGGTTTCGGCCAGCTCCTTCCCAACCACCTGCTCGCGCCTGTAACCGAAAGTCTTTTCCGCCGCGGGATTGAACTCGAGGATTCGGCCTCGCGCATCAGTGATGATGATGCAATCGAGTGCCGATTCGAGAATGGCTCGCGCGCCCTCCAGGACAACGTGGTGTCCGGCGTCATTATCGATTTCTTCCATACTCATTCCGCCTGCGCGTCATGGAGCGCGGTGCGTTGCGACGCGGCATGCGGTGCAGAGTTCACTATGCCGCCGGCATCGACAGCAACCCTTTTTCTTTCAGCCCCGACAAGGCCAGTCCATAGCGGCCCCGAATCCCCGTCTTCTCGAAGATATGTTTCAGATGAATTTTCACGGTGCCGGGGCGAATCCCCAGGCTCTGGCCGATATCCCGGTTCTTGAGCCCTTGCTCGACCAGCTCGACCACCTGTAGCTCCCGCGCCGTCAGATTCGAGCGCGCGCCCCGGACCGATCGCTCCGGCTCCTGAAGCACGCCTGCCTCCATCCAGGTATTGCCGGACGCCGCCGCTCGAATGCATTCCAGCAGCGCCTCCGTCGTGGCTGTCTTACGCACCACTCCCAGTGCGCCGGCTTGCAGCATGCGCAGCGCCTCCGCCTCGCTCATATTCAATCCCCAGACAATGGGCGCGATCGTGAACCCCGAGGCGCGCAGGCGCTTCAGGCAATCCATGATCGCGTGAATGCCAAAGGTCTTGTCCAGAATGATGACTGCCGGCGCGTGCTGCCGGACCATTTCCATGCCGCCCAGCAGCGAGGTCTCGGCCGCGGCCAGTTGCAGGTCCTCGGTAGCCTTGAGGAGCGCCCGCATGCCCTCAATGGCGATCGGCTCGGTATCGCAGATGGCCACGGATTTCACATTCATAGTCGTCAGGCTCATGTTCTCTCACAGGGCGCATGAACACACTACGCCATACGCTTCAGGCAACATCAAATGCAAGTTGTACAGAACTGTAGTTGGCAGGGGTGGGCAGGACTCTCAGCTTTTTGCTGCGGAAACGCGTTTAATGTTGATTGTTCCCCGGCACTTGGCCGAGCCGCAGCGGCAGCGCACATCCTCGATCTTGTCGGAAAAGTGGTAATCCACCGTCAGTTCCTCGCCCTTCCGGATAGCCCGCTTGCTCATATAAAGGATGTGGCCCTTGAAGATCCAGGCATGCAGGTTCGGATCGCAGGAGTGGTTGATCAGCTCCGCGCCGCTGCCGCCCACCGCGCCGTCCAGGGTCCAATAATTGTCGAGCGTGAAGAGGTACGTGCGTGGTCCCAGGCCCCTCCGCTTGGTCTCCGGGCGGCTGATGCGCTCGCCGATGTACTCGATGACTTTGCGCCCGGCCGGAATCGGCTGGGCCGCGTAGACCCCCCAGCCGTGTATGCCGGACCGGCCCAGCTTCATCCGGAAGCAGGCATACCGGGGGTCGATTCGGGGTGCCCGGATGGAAGGCGAGCGCACGGACATTTTCCAGAATTGTACCGAATCACGTTCGGTTTGAGAAGATCCCCCAGCCCATATAAGCCCGATATAATGCGGTAGCGTGCTCCAGTTTTCAAGCGCCGCCGGCCCCGCCCTGTTCGAAGATGCCCTGGCTTTCGCCCGGCGCCAACTGCGCGCCCTCATCGAGAGGCATCCCGATCTTTATCCCCTGTACACGGTTGCCGGCCGCTGGAACCATGCAGGCGAAGCCTGGACGCACTGGTGTGACGGCTTCCTGCCGGGCATGCTTTGGATAGTCTATGCCCGCGAAGCCCCCGGCAGCTCCGAGTCCCGCTGGTGGCGCGAGCAGGCCATACGCTACTCCCGTCCGCTCGAGCCCCGCAAGCTCGACCGGACCGTCCACGACCTCGGCTTCGTGTTCCTGTCCAGCTACTACCGCTGGTATGGGTTCACGCCCGATCCCACCCTGAAGGCCGTACTGGTCGAGGCCGGCCGCACTATGGCTCTGCGCTTCCAGGAGAAGGGCCGGTATCTGCGCTCCTTCGTCGGGCCGGATTCGCTATTCATCGACATCATGGCCAACGTGGCCATCGTCTTCTATGCGGCTCGCGAGACCGGCGACCGGCAATTGCTGGACATCGCGCTAGCCCATTGCCACACCACGCGGCGCGTCCTGGTGCGCGGCGACGGCTCCACGGCGCACGAGGGGCTCTTCGATCTGGAATCGGGCGAGTTCCTCAAGCAGACCACCCATCAGGGCTATCGCGGCGATTCCTGCTGGTCGCGCGGACTCGCCTGGGCGCTCTACGGTTTCGGCTCGGCCTTCCAGTATGTGCGCGACCCGCTGCTGCTGGCCACGGCCGAAGCGTGCGCCGATTTCTACATTCTCCACACGCCGGCCGATGGCGTGCCGCCCTGGGACTACGACGCGCCTCCGGACAGCCGCAAGCTGCTGGACACTTCCGCCGCCGCGATCGCCGCTGCCGGCCTGCTCCAATTAGGCGGGCTGACCACCGACGCCGCCAAGGGCCACTTCTATCGCGAAGCCGGCCGCTGGATTTTGACCACTCTCTGCCGCGACTGGCTGGCGACCGCGGACCCGCGATGGGAAGGTATCCTCAAAGGCGGGGTTTATCACCTGCACAAGAATCTGGGCGTGAACGAGTCGGTGATGTGGGGAGAATACTTCTTCCTGGAAGCGCTGGAGAGAGCCTTGACCGCCCCGTAGGCCTTCGCCTTACTTAATGACCTTGCTGTTCCGGATCACCTGCTGGGCGCTGCCGAAATAGACTTTTCCGTCGAATCGGAAGGCGGCCAGGTCGGGGTCCCGGCCGGGCTTGCCCTCCGGCTCCGGTCCCAGGCGCACGTCGCTGAGCTTGGCGCCCACCGGAATAGGCTGCGGATCGCCGCTCAAGTCGAGCGCCGGAAAGCTGGCGACGGCTTCCCGTGTTTCCGCCGGGGGGGCGCTGAATTTGTCGTTGAAGAACGTCCAGATAACGTCCAGACATCGCGTCGGACACGCCGGCAGCCTCTCGCCCGCGGTGAGAGGGATCATCACCCCGCAAGTGGTGCACCGATAGAGACCCGCGTTAGGCGCCTGCTCGTTTGCCTGGTACAATTACCCGCCTCTACATCTCCGCTTTATCCGGTTCGCGCGGCTCGGTACCGGCTTTGCGCACGGAGATGGTGCCGCGCCCGGTGACCAGATGGATCGTGGGACCCTGCCCTACGCTGCCTTTCAGCGAAGCTGAATGCCCATCGGTTTCCTTCTGAATCGGCGGCCCGAAATCGTTGACCGCTTCGCCGTGGTCCGTGTTGGCCACCAACTGGAAGCCGGCCTTATCCGGCAGCACCAGATCGATCTGTCCGCTTTGCGAGCGCACTTCGATTTTGGCCAGCGGCTGGCGCGTGGGCTCGAGCTCCACATCGCCGCGCTCGGTTTCCAACTCCAGCGACTGGCTGAAATTTTCGATCTTCACATCCTTCGATTTGGTCACGAGATGCACGGGACCCACCAGATTATCGCCGGTGAGCTCGCCCAAATCCATGCTGATCTGGCCCGGCAGCGATTCCACGCGCAAGTCCGTATTGGGTGATTCGAAATGTAGCGATTTGGCCACATTCTTAAATTCCAGACTACCAGAATATGTTCCATTAATGGTAACTTGTCCAGCAATATTTTCCAATTCAATGTCGGATCCCTTGCCTTGCAGATCCAGATTGCCTTTCAGATCGACCGCCCGCACCAAGTCGCTGCGCCCCAGGTCGACGCGCGCATTGGCGCCGATTTTGCTCAGCCGGACGTCCGCGCGGTCGCTATGCAGATCCACGCCGCCGTCTAAGTCGGTGATGTCGTAATCGCCGAAATTGCCGTGTGTTTCCACGCTCATCCGGCTCGGAATAGTGACTTCCAGGTCCTCGGAAATCTTACCGCTTGTAGAATTATGGTCCTGATTCGTGCGTACGATAATCTGGTCGCCCTGAGCCACGATTTCAAGCGGTGTGCTGTCGTTGCCGCGGTCCGCCTCCCCCTGATTGAGCGCCTGAATGGTCTTCCGTCCGGTGACCTTGATCTCGGTCGAATCGGCCGCTCCCACGATACGCAGGTTGCCCCGGACGTTTTGAAAGACCACGCGCGTAGCCGGGCCGGCGGGCTTCTGGTCGCTCACGTTGTAATCGAAGTGCTCGCCGAAGGCTTCCCAGGCGGGCCGGAAGTGTACTCCATGGCGGTTGGCCTCGTACGCGCTCCAACCGGCGAAGCAGATGAAGACGATCAGGGTCACTTCACCGCCGCCGAAGCCGCGCGCCGGCACGCCGCCGCGGAAATAATCCAGCAGCACTTCGAGCAGGCGCAGCGTGCCCCAGGCGATCAGCAGGAAGGGCCAGTATTGCGCCAGCAGATCGAACAGCGGAATATCCGGGCGCAGATTGTAGATCAGAAACGCGGCGCCGACCAGGATGATCAGGATGGGCCCCGTCAGCGATCGCCGTCTCATTGCGGCGCCCCCGGGGCTCTGCCGTCGGGACGCTCGGGGTGCGCGCCGCGGCCGAGCAGGCTCAACAGTCCGAATACGATCAGCAGCACCGGCCAGGTCTGCTGGAAGCTATACGGCGTCAAGTGATCGGCGGCAAACAGCACGCCCAGCGTGATCAGGGTGATGGGTCCGCGAATGGCGCTCACCAGGCTGGCATCCCTAGCGTTCATGGCCCACCTCCCGGCGATCCACGGGGTCGCCGTTCGCGGCCAGGCGGGCATAGAGCATGTACGCGCCCGTCAGAATCAACAGGATGGGCCAGTAGCGCAACAAATAGCGGAGCTGGATCACATCCGTGGTGCTGAGCAGCAGAAGGATACCCAGCCCGATGAGAGTGATGGCGCCCACTGGAAAGCCCCCCTGCCGGCCATGCACGTTCAGAATGCTGGAGAATTCATCCACGGGCTCGCCGGCGCGGCGCTTGCGCGCGGTGTGATAAGCCTCGAGAGCCATATACATCACCCAGACGCCGGTGAGTATACCGAATAGCGGCTCCAGGTCGCCAGCGGAGCCGGAGCTCTGTATGCTCACCAGCAGCCCGAAGACAATCGCATGCACCAGGCCCTTGGCGTATTGCCCATTGTAGATGGCGCCCACTCCGGGGATGAAGCCCAGCAGGCAGGCGAGGCCGGGAGAAACATCGCTGAGGGCGCTCGGCGGAGCAGGCGGAGCGGCCGCCGCCCGGTCGCTCGCCGGGACGTGATTCTGCCAGTCCGGGGGTACGGCGGCCGCGGGGGCGCCCTGGCTCTCCGGAAAGTGTTCTGCGCAGAAGATGGTGCCCTGGGCGGTTCGCCGGCAGTCGGCGCATAACGCCTTGCCACAGGTGCGGCAGTAAGCGATGGCGGGCGTCTCAGTGTGGTTAAAGCAATTCATAAGTTTCCCC
>Ga0302324_100000747_pt1 | contig 82282 bp, 80 predicted proteins | sample Palsa_T0_1_FD_201949 | JGI IMG/M metagenome (GOLD analysis project Ga0302324, IMG submission 201949) | Peat permafrost microbial communities from Stordalen Mire near Abisko, Sweden - Palsa_T0_1 | ecosystem: Environmental > Terrestrial > Soil > Palsa > Peat permafrost | place: Sweden: Abisko...
GGGTCGACGAGGCGGATCTACAGAGGCAGATGTACGCATACGGCAAAGGCCTGTCGGCGTACCTGTGCAAGTTTCTGTTCTCGCAAGCCTCAGGGCCAGAGGTCGCCGGCCGCTTGGTGGTGGGCGCGGTGCACATGGGGCGACTGGCGAGACGGTCACAGGCGGCCGCCGACAACGCTCGCGTGGCCCCGGGGCTCGTGAGTGCTGAGTTCCGAGGGCTGGCTGCCGGGCCGTGGGCGTACCTCAGGACCCGCGCGCGGCAGGATCGCGCGCACGTGAGGGCGGTGGCACCATGAGTCACCCGGTTATCCGGTGGACGCCAGGCGGATGGGCTCAGGCAACGGTGCCCGCTCTCGGTGCTGGTTCGAGCGAGATCGACGACAGGCCTCTTCCGCCCGAGCCGCGCGAACAGCCAGTGGTGCCGGCGCGTACGGGCGTCCGCGTGGCCCTCGACTGCGCTCTCCTTGGCTTGGCTGCTGCCTGCGTCGCGGCGACCTTGATGCCGCTTCCGTCGGTCCGGGCCTACGTGATCTTCGCGGGCGCGTTCCTGTTGCCGGGAGGAGCGATCGTCACGCGCCTTCAGCTGAGAGATCCGCTCACCATCGGTTCGCTCATGATTGGTTTGAGCCTCGCGATCGACACCGCCGGAGCACTCGGCCTGGTGTGGTCTCGCTGGTACCACCCGGTCTACCTCGCGGCGGGGCTGGTAGCAATCTCCTCAACCCTCATCGTCGTCGACCTTGGTATTCGCCTTGCGACGCTCGGAGGGCGGCACACATGAACGTCTTCGCAGAGGCTCTGCCCGCTACGCATCCGAGGACTCGACCAATTGCGCTGAGTCGCGTCGTATGGGTCGCCGCGTTCCTGCCGCTGTGCGCTGGTGTGGCGCTCTGGGTGGTGGCGTTGCCGCACATCGACCTTGCGAAGATGGGTCAGTCGGGACTGCTCGGTGTCGTCCCGCTGAGTTGGTACCTCGGCCTCGGAGCCCTCGTTGGCGGCGCCGTCTGGAGCATCTGGGCCACACCTCACGTCGGGTGGAGGACCGCGCTCTACGTGGCAGCCGTGGTCCTCGTCATCTACGGCACGATCCCGGCGCTCACCAGCGTCCCCGAGTACGCGTGGACGTACAAGCACATCGGCGTGATCCATCTCATCGACAAACTTGGAAGGGTGTCCCCGAACGTAGATATCTACAACCGGTGGCCGGGAGTGTTCGCCCTTGGAGCGGCGCTCTCGCGTGTGACCGGGGTGGATTCGCTGAGCTACGCGGTATGGGTCGAGCCACTGTTTATGGCTGTTGACGCGGTCATCGTCGCGGCGACTGCGCGCACCGTGATGCGCGATGCGCGTGTCGCAGGGTTGGCGGCGCTGCTGTTCGTGTGCACGAACATGGTCGGGCAGACATACCTGTCGCCCCAGACCCTTGCGTACACGCTCGGGCTGGTGATGATGCTGCTCGTCGTCGGTCAACTGAGCGGAGGCGCGGAACGCCGCCTCCGAGGGTGGCTCGCAGATCTCATCGGACGAATCATCCGGCGACCGCAAGCAGTGGAATCATTCGGGTCCTCGGGCACCATCAGCCCTGGCGTCACCATCGCACTCATCGCGCTCCTCGACGGCATCATCGTCGTAACACACCAGCTCACGCCCTACGTCTTGCTCTTTCAAGTGGGTGCCCTAGTAGTTCTCGGTGTAACGCGGCCCTGGTGGATGGTCGCGCTCCTTGGCGTGATCACAGTCGCGTATCTCATTCCCAACCTGGGCTATCTTCAGGCGCACCACGAGCTACTGAGCGGGTTCAACCCGCTGGACAACGCTGCCGTTGAGCCCGGCGCCGACGTCCACCGGGCCGGGCTGTATGGCCACGCTGCGTCGAACCTATCGATCCTGGCCGGCGTCCTTTCGCTTGTCGGGTTCGTGACCTTGGTCTGGAAGGGTCGAGCGCGCAAGGCGATACCTCTGGCGGCTCTCTTAATCGCGCCCTTCGTCATTCTGTTTGGTCAAAACTATGGGGGCGAGGCGGCGCTGCGCGTGTATCTGTTCTCGTCCCCGTGGCGCGACATTCTGATCGCTTCCGGTATCGCAGCGCTCGCACCGCGAGTTCGCATAATCATTACTGCAGCCATTGTCGCCGGGGTCGTCTCGTTGCTCCTGCTTGCGACGCTCGGGAATGCGGCTACAAGCGTCATTCCGGCTGCGGAAGTCGCCGCTAGCAGATACTTCTATGTGCATGCGCCGAACCGTGCGGTGCTCGAGCTAGCTGGCGAAGATTTTCCGATGCGCGTGGCGTCCCGCTATGCAGTGATGGCGGACACGGCTGGCGGCGACCACGCGCCAGATCTGCTCGAAGATGTTCCCTCGCTCGAGAATCATGTGCTAGGTCCGCGAGATCTAAACACGGTGGCGGTCGACATGCTCAAGTACTCCCCCAGGGCGTTCCTGGTGTTCTCGACGAGCCAGTCGGAATATGCGGCAGTCTTTCACACGACTCCTGCGCACTCACTCGAGAGGCTCGACCGCGCCGTGGGCCGTTCACGACGCTTTCGGCTCTGGTACCACAACAGTGATACGCGAATCTATGAATTAACAGGCGAGACCGCGGCCGCGAAACGCGGTCGCGTGGAGGGCGGGTACGAGGCGCGCCGTCGTAGCGGTCGCGTTCGAGGTTAACGATGACGGCGTCGACCCTGGGTAATGCAAAAAGCACGCGCGCTTCGGGTGCGCCGCAAACGTCTCTGCCCGCGGCGCTGATCTATCGCGACTTTCTGCTGCCCTATTCCGAAACATTCATTCACGCCCAAGCCTCGGCGCTCCAGAAGCACCGCGCGGTGCTGGTCGGCCGAAACCGCGTATCGGGCATCGACCTCGAGGACGACGCGGTCGAGATCGTGGACACCGGAGGTTGGACTGGGCGAGGTCGCGCCCTGAGGTACCGTCTCGGAAGCGTGCCGCCGGATTTTGTTGCGCGCATTAGGGCTCGTGAACCCGTTATCTTGCACGCCCATTTTGGACCGGATGCCCTAAACGCTCACGCTCTGCAGCAGAAGCTGGCAGTGCCGATGCTGATGACCTTCCATGGGTACGACGCGACGGGGGCGACAGGCCTTGCGAGCGGCTTCCACGGCTACCGGTACGGGCGCCGGCGCCCGCTGCTCGCGGAGCGTGCCGCCTGCATCTTGGCGGTGTCCGACTTTATTCGTGACCGTCTGATCGCGCTCGGGATCCCGGACCGACTGGTGCGCACCCACCACATTGGGGTAAAAACCGATCGTTTCACACCCACCTCGCGAGACTCCCGATCCCTGACGGTGCTCGCGGTGGGCCGATTCGTGGAAAAGAAGGGTTTCGAGTACCTGATCGACGCCATGAGCATCGTCCAGAGTCAGGTCCCGGAGGCCGAGCTGGTGCTGATCGGCGACGGTCCACGGAGAGACGAGCTATGGCAAGCCGCCCGAGCGAACCTGCGGCGGTTCAGAATGCCAGGACCGCTTTCCCCAGGGCAGGTGGCGCAGTGGATGCAGCAGGCTCGTGTAATGGCAGTGCCGAGTGTGACTGCGCGGTCTGGCGACACCGAAGGGTTGCCCATGACCGTAGCCGAGGCGCTCGCCAGCGGGCTTCCCGTCGTAGCGAGCGCACATGCTGGCATACCGGAGGCCGTACTCGACGGGCAGACCGGCTTTCTGGCGCCAGAGCGGAACTCTGAGGTGCTTGCTGATCGTCTAATAGCGGTTCTTTCCGAGGATTCACTCTGGGATCAGCTGAGCGTCGCCGCGCGCGAGCACGCGTTGGAGGAGTTTGACCTGGGTCGTCAGACCGAGGTCCTTGAGGAAATCTATGCCGAGTTTCACTGAGGAGGAAGTGCGTCGGCCCTCACCCCCCCTCGATCACGATCAGGGAGTGCAGGTCGTGGCATCGGCGGTCGAGTCCGAGACTCGTGATGCAATTCGGGGTCTCTTCGGACGCGATTCGCTGTACATGGTGCTTATGGGGGTGCAACTCGCGGTCTTCGCACTCTGCGTGCCAATCACCACGCGAGTCCTCGGACCGTCCCGATTTGGACTCGTCGCCGCCGCCATCGCCGTAATGCAGATTCTTGTGGCGATTGGAAGCTTCAGTCTCCAATCTGCTGTGCAGCGCGTCTACGCAGGCTCCGGTGGCGACCACGATGCACGCCGCGTCGTGACCCTCGCGATCTTCCTGTCGCTTGGAACCTTTGCGATCGCAGACGGAACGGGCCCCCTTTGGTCTCCGATGCTAGGTCTAGGTACCTATGGCACTACCGTCCGGTACGCCGTTGCTTGGGCAGCGTGCACGGCGATCAGCAACGCTGCGCTGGGCCTTATACGGAGTCGCGACCAGTTGTTGAGATTCGGGATCGTGACGTTGCTGCAGTCGGTTGTTGCCGAGGTGCTCAGCCTGCTCCTCGTCGTGCTCGTGCGTCGCACTGCCTCGGAGTTTGTGTTCGGGGAAATGATCGCGCAGGCCGCGACTGTCGCGGTTGCCCTGGTAGTGGTTCGCCCAGCGATCCTTCGCCGCCGCGACCTTCCCATGCTCGCGAAGGCGCTGCGGTATTCGGCCGGACTCGTGCCGGCTGCGCTCGCAGCTTTCGTTCTAGATGCGTCCGACCGACTGGTCATTCGCCACGATCTAGGTCCCGCGGCGGTGGCACGTTACGCCGTGGCCTACAACGTGGCGAACCTTACGATCGTTCTGCTCGGGGTCCTCGGCACGGTGTGGATGCCCCGAATCTTTTCGCTGGCCGATGAGCGAGTACGCGCGTCGGTCTTGACGACCAGCAGGGACGTCGTATACGCGCTGCTGATTCCCGCCGCTGTCGGCCTGTCGGCCGCTTCTCCAATCCTCTTGAAGATCTGGGCGCCGCCCAGTTACCGGCCCTCGGGCCTATTGCTGATCGTGTCGATCGTGTCCCTGTCGGCATTCCCATACGCGGGAGTGTTGGCGGCAGGGAGGATCCTGATGCTGGCAAGGAGCACGATGACTGTCGGGGTGGCGACGGTCATCGCGGCGGTCGCGAACATCGCCTTGAACGTACAACTCGTACCCGCGGTGGGGATCGTTGGTGCGGGTGCCAGCACCTTCGTCGCGTACGGCTTATTGTTCGCGTTGCTCTCATCTCGCGCGCGGCTGATCACCCCTCTTCCGCTGCCGCCACTGCGTCTTTGTGTGAAGATTGTCGCGGCTGTTGCGGTCAGCCTCCTTTCCACGCGGCTGCCTACAGACCCGACCGTTACGGTGGCAAGAATGCTTGTCGCTACGGCATGTCTGATCACGTTTATATCGATGATCTCGAGCCTCCTGGCGCCGTCGCGCTATGCGGTGGTCCGGCGGATCGCTGCCTTCGTGCATCCGATCGATATGGCGGCGGCGTGATGTCGGGCACAGCGGTAGTAATTCTCGCCCATGCCGACGGAGAGCAAGTTCGCCGGTTGATCGACTCGCTGGCAGGCATGGAGGTCTTTCTGCATTGCGACGCGAAGACGCCGGACAGCGTCTTGTCCGCGATGACTGCTGCGAGCGGAGCCTGTGTTCATGCTATCCCGCGTCGCCGTACGAGCTTGGCGAGCTGGTCTCTGGTGGATGCGGAGCTCGCCGGCGTCAGGATGGCCCTCGAGCGGACTCGGGCCGAGCACATCATCGTGATGTCGGGAAGTTGCTACCCGCTGGTTTCAACGGAGGAGCTCGGCGACGACCTCGCTCGCTGGAGAGGACACTCGCGACTGGAACTGAACCCGCTTCCGTACCTACCGTGGGGCACGCGCCTGAGCCGTGACGGAGGCCTGTGGCGCTTCGATCGCCGGTTCGTCACGTTCCGCGACAAGATCTTGTTCGTGCGTGGGGTGCCACTGCCGACCTACCGGCGGAGAGTTCCTAGAGATTTGCGGCTTCACGCGTCGTCACAGTGGAAGATCTACGCGCGCGAGCATGCGGCGATCCTGTTGCGGGTGCTCGATGGGCGTTCAGACCTGCTCAGGTTCTGGCGCACGACGCTGATTCCCGAGGAGTCGTGCGCCGCCTCAATCCTGCGTTCGCCAGCACTTGTGGGCGCCGCTGCGGATAACGTCTGCGACGACCTGCCTTGGTACATGGAGTGGCCGCCGGCAGATACCCGTCATCCCCGATGGCTCGGGGAGGAGCATGCCCCAATGCTCGAGACGGCTCGGTTTGCACCTCCGAGGGACCCGGTCAAGGACCAGGGCCGCCATGGGCATCGCAAGCTGTTCGCCCGGAAGCTGTCGTCTCGAGCATCGTGGCTCGTGGACATGATCGACGGGGAGCTACGCACATGACGGCACAAGTCGGTTGCTGTCGGTCAGCGCCGAGGGGCACTGGCGCTAACGAGCGTGCGATCGACCAATCCTGGTTCGCACTCGCCTCCTTGATCGCTAGGCCCAAGAGGATCGGCGGCAAATAATGCACACCAGCGGTTACCTCCCCATTGGACCATTCAGGCACCTGGACCCCACGGCGGTCGCCGAGGTCGCACTTCATGAGTCGCCCCTGCAGCTTAGCCCTGTCGGTTCGGGCTGGCCGGAGACGGCACGCGACACGCTGTTGCTCGTGCGACTGCACGAGTCGCCGGTCGGCCTGGTGCACATCGACCGTCCGCCCGACCACATAGATGAGACATGTCTCGCCGACGCGATCTGGGACCAAGCAGGGAATGGGATCCTCGAGCACTTCGACGGATGTGGCCGCGATGACGCACCGCATGATGCGAGCGCGATACGGGCCGGGATCGGCCCCAGCGGGCGATGTTGTGGTTCGTCGACTCCACCCGATCCTGGCCTCAGCGCTGCATTGATCATCCCTACCGCTGGTCGCGGCGACAGGCTTGCCCGTTGTCTCGATTCGCTTGTCTCGGTCGCTCGCCGCGACCTTGAGATCATCATCGTTGACAATGCCCCAGGGTCTGGGGACGTCCGCGAGGTTGTGACGGCCGCTGCCGATCGCCTGCACGGCATACGCTACGTGCCTGAGCCTCGGCCGGGTAGTTCCGTTGCGCGCAACCGTGGGGTCGCCGAGACGGAGGCTGACATCGTGGCGTTCACGGATGACGACGTGATCGTCGATCCGCATTGGCTCGATTGGTTGCTGGCACCCTTCGTAGCGGATGAGGTTGGGTGCGTGACGGGCATGGTCCTGCCGCTAGAGCTCGAAACGCCGGCACAGAAGCAGTTTGAGTTGTACGCCGGGTTCTCCAAAGGCCTCGACCGGAGGGTCTACGATCTGGGCGCCAACAGCGCATCGCATCGCCTCCTCTACCCCTACTGGGGCGGTGTCTTCGGTTCGGGCAACAGCATGGCGTTCCGGAGAGCTGCCCTGATCGGCGACGGTGGATTTGACCCGGCGCTCGGTGCGGGAAGCGTGGCTCTGGCCGGGGCGGACATCGAGGCGCTGAGTGCCGTGGTGCGACGTGGTGATTCGCTCGTCTACGAACCGCGATCGCTGTGTTGGCATGAGCACCGCCGAGACGAGGGCGCACTTCGTCGCCAGGTCTTCAACTATGGCGTGGGCTTCACCGCCATCCTCACAAAGTCGATGCTGCGCGACCGCCGATTCCCGCGTGCTGTGGCGAGGTCTGTGCCGATTGCGGTCGAGCTCCGGAAGCGTCGTCTTAGTGCGCAGGCGAGCACGCACGCACCCGCACTCCCACAGGAGCTTGCCCGCCTACAGCGGCGCGGGATGCTGAGGGGGCCAGACCACTACCTACGTAGCACGCGGTGGGCCCGAAGCCTGGGCCTCGACAATGCGATCAAGGGCCGATGAACGAGTGATTACCGCACGAACCCCAAGGTTCTCCAGTCCCCTATATGACGCCGTTCGAGCACGTGCCAAGCCGGCGGTGCAGGCGGTGAACCGGCATCGGCCCGGAAGGAGGGTCCGTTGGGGTTCCATGCAGCGGGTGCGTCCGTTCAGCGACCACTACGGCTTCGATCGTGGACAACCCGTCGATCGGCATTACATCGAGGCGTTCATGCGCGAGTCGCGCGGACAGATTTGCGGAGATGTGATGGAGCTCCGCGCTCCGCTCTACACGCGCCGGTTTGGTCATTCGGTCACGACGGAGCACGTTGTCGACATTGACCCTGCGAATCACGGCGCCACGTTGATCGCGGACCTCAACGAGATCGGCTCGCTACCGGTCGACGCTTACGACTGTGTGATCTTCACGCAGACCCTTCAGTTCCTCCGGGACGACGGGGCGGCGCTCCAGAACGTCTATCAATCACTTCGGGCTGGTGGCGTCGCATTGATCACGGTCCCTTCGCTGAGTCGCGTCGATCATGAGATCCCAGAGTCTGACTTCTGGCGGTATACGCCCAGTGGGTTGCAATGGAAGCTCGAGAAGCACTGCGCTGGCGCCGAGTCGTCCGTCAAGGGCCACGGCAACGTGTTGATCGGCATCGCGTTTCTGATGGGTCTTGCGGTCGAGGAGCTCGACCGAGACCAACTGACAGTCAACGACCTTTCGTTCCCGACGATCGTGTGTGCGACGGTGAGGAAGCCTGGTCTCGGGTCCGGTTTCTGATCGCACAGCTGTCGGTGAAGCGCCGCGGAAGCGGTCTGGACACTCCGCGAGTCGATCCTTTTCGACGCCGCAGCGTTTACCACGAGCCGATTGCCGGGCACCAGAACTCCGGAATCCGCGCGCCATCCAATCCACAAATCACGGGAAGCATCCTTAGGTCTGCTTGCCGTCTCGAATGTAGCTCGGGAGCACCATGAACATGTATTCGGACAGGCATTCCTCGTCCCGCCGATCTCGGTCGTCGCTCGCCGAGGCATTCGATCCACGGTCGAACGCCCTCAACGCGATGCGGCTCGCGTTCGCTGTCATGGTGGGTATCGGGCATTGTGCCCTGATCGCCTTCGGGAGTCGGCCGCTGCATCTTGGGTCTCTTGAGATCCAGGAGGTTGGCGTCGACGGTTTCTTTGTGATCAGCGGTTTCCTGATCACGCGGAGCTGGCTCAGGTCCGGGGACACACGCCGTTATCTGATCCGGCGCTGCTCCAGGATCTTCCCCGGATACTGGCTCGCGCTTCTGGTTACAGCCTTTGCGCTGACGCCGATGATCTGGCTCGCAAAGCACCCGTCGCTTGCGGGCTTCCCGGCGCTAGGAATGCACGGCGCGCTGAGCTTTGTGTTCGCGAACAGCCTGCTGTGGGTCGGCCAAGGACACATCCAAGGCGTGGTCGCGGCTTCTCATCTTGGGTCCTCGACCGATGGCTCGCTTTGGTCCCTGTTCCCTGAGTTCCTCGCGTACATGGGGGTGCTGGCGCTCGGCGTGCGAGGCCTGCTGAAGCCGAGCAGCCGTGTGGCACCTGCGCTGCTCGTGTTCCTAATGGCGATGATGACGTGGAATATCCTCAACCATGCATCCTTTGGGCACGCCCTCCACTCACCTATCCTCGCTGGCAACACGATGAGGGTGTTCGCGATGTTCGCGGCGGGAATGACGCTATATCTGTGGGAGCAGCGCATCGTGATGTCCGCGCCGCTGGCACTGTGCGCCGCCGCTGCGGTCGTCGCATCCTCGGTTCTGCCTCAGTACGAACTGCTAGCTGCGCTTCCGTTCGCCTACCTGGTGCTGTGGCTCGGCGTGCGCCTTCCGTGCACCAAGGTTGGACGCAGGTACGACCTCTCCTACGGTGTCTATCTGTACGCGTGGCCCATCATGCAGGTGCTCGCCACTCTGGGGCTGGTCGCATGGGGATACGTTCCGTTTACCGCGTTGTGCCTAGGATTGTCTGCGGCACTTGCCGCATGCAGCTGGAGGTTCGTCGAGCGCCCGGCGATTCGGTGGTCGAGTGGGTGCCATCCGGGACTCGGCTTAATAGCCAGTTCAACAGTGCCTCGTATGCCTACCGCGAGTCAGCTCGCCAAGAGCGAGAACTGACTAGGCCCGGCGGATGGTTCGAGTCGTCTTCACCAAGCTTGCCGGCGCGGTCGCGCGGTGGTCTATGTGCCCGATGACCGTCCGCCTGTGGCTCTTGTGCCGATGCGGCGCAACTATCGGCCCTGGTGCTCGCGTCTTCTCGGGTGGCACGTTTGTCTGGGGAAGGCTCGATATCGGAGCGGACGTCATGGTCGCACAAGATTGTCGTCTTTATGACTATGCGCCCATCACCATCGGCGATCGTGCCTGGGTCGGCCCGGGTTCCAGCTTTCTCACGCGCACTCACGTTATGGGAGATCGGCAGCAGCGAGCCGGAGCGATGGCCGATTTGCCGATCACCGTAGGGCAGGGGTGCTGGCTGGGCGGCAACGTAACAGTATTAGCGGGCGTGACAATCGGTGACGGATGCATGGTCGCAGCCGGCGCGGTGATTACGAGAGATTGTGATCCGAACGGGCTCTATGCGGGAGTTCCCGCGGTTCGCAAGCGTGATTTACCGTAGCGTGGGTTCGGTCTGAGGTGGCAGGCGTTAGGCAAGGTCATCAGTGCTGCCACACCCGCACGTACGCGATCTGCATGTCCGTAGGCACGACCGGGTTGGGGCCGTCGATCCCGATCCCCAGGATGATGTACATCGGCGAGGAGGTGATGCCTGTCGTTATCTGCCCGACCTTCACGCCGTCGTAGTAGTACGTCACCGAGCCTGGCTCCCAGTCGGACGCGAACGTGTGCCAGCCGGAGTAGTTGCCGGCGACGCACGCGCCTGGACCGCCCAAGGGGGAGTGGAAGTGGAAGCAGGCTTCGCCGGAGAGTCCTTCCATGATGTCGTCCTCACCGTCTTGCGGCCAGGTCTGCCCGTCCGTCCAGACTGCCGGCCAGTCGGCAATGTGCTTCCCGGAGGCGGGGAGGTACACCCGCGCCTCGAGCGCGCCGTAGGTGTACTGGAAGCCCCCGCTCGTGCGCCCGTCATACGGATTAGTCGTCAGCAGAGCGGAGGTGTACGGCTTCTTCACGCCGTCACAAGTGGATGGTGTGGCGGTCACGTTCAGGTGCACACTTCCGTCGCCGGGGAACGTGACGTTGCTAGGACTGTAGCAATCCTCCTCGGAGGGACTGATTGGGCTTGTTATCCCCGACCCGAACCATCCGGTCCCCCAGATCGAGGAATCCAGAGCCGTGCCGTTGAACTCGGAATCAAGGACGAGGTTCCACGTGCCCGGGATGCCGATCGGACTCGGAGTCGTGCCCGAGGCGGGGCTCGGTGTGGGCGTGGGCACGGGCGCGGGAGTCGGCCCGGGCAGGGGCGCGGGAGTCGGCACGGGCACGGGCACGGGAATCGGCGTGGGCGTCGGAACCGGCGTGGAACCTGGGCCGTGGTGCCTAGTCGAGAGGGATTCGGAGCGGGTCTTGGCCTTGGTCCGATGATGCTTCGTGGACTTGGCGGCGTGGCGGTGCCTTTTCCCCGAAGCGGAAGCGGTAGGAGCGGCCATGGTCGCGACAGCACTCAAACCAAGGAGAGCCAGCGCTACCAGGCGTCGGGTGCGGTAAACGGCATTGGTCATGGGAGCCCCCGCTCTTCTGTGCTGGTCGTGGTTTCGGCGCTGGATTGACGGACGATCGCATGACCTCCTGCAAGCGGTTCCTTGTCTCATCGGCGAGCGAGCTGAACAGCTTAGTACGGCTTGCCGAGCTGGACGCATGGCTCGGGGCCGTGGGAATAGCAGGTCGGGTGGGACCCCGAGATGGTGGCTGCAACCCGGTCTTGATTAGACAGCGAGAGATCGTACGCAGATAAACGCGGGAAGGCGCTGGTTGTCGGTCCCTGTGCGCCCAGCCTGTAGTCTTCCGGGTCGTAGTAATGCAGTGGGCATGCGATCGCGGCGCCAAGAAATCCCTCCCGGCAGTGTCTGGCGTCAAGTCGTGCTCGGAACCGAGGCCGTCTACCGGGTGCTAGCTGTCGACGGCGATCACGTCGATGTCGAGGTACGAACCGCGCCCGGCATCAAGCCTGGCATGCACGTTCGCCTGACTGCGAAGGCCGTCGCGGCGATGGTGCGTGTGGATGACAGCGCTAGGCCAGTGAGGCATCCGCGGTCCGTTTGAAGCCAAGGCCTCGAGCGAGTTTCGGCGCCCGTTCGGGTCTGCAGGGCATTCGTGGACCGGGTTCGGTCCACGCCGGAGACGGGGAGGGTCCGCGGCGGGCTCACCACAGCGTCGAAGCGTTTTGGAAGCGTCGTGGATACGCGCCGGCCTGATTCTGGTCGCCTGATGACGAACGGACTCGAAAAGGTGGCGATGAGAATGGTTGAGTTTCAGGGGATGGTTGGCGGCCGGGTGTCTGATGGGGTCAAGACGACGGATGTGAGTATCACGGTGGTGGTTCCGGCGATGAACGAGGCGGCGAATTTGCCGCATGTGTTTGCGCGGATCCCGGCTTGTGTTGATGAGGTGATCCTTGTTGACGGGAACTCGAGCGATGACACGGTCGAGGTCGCTCGGTCGCTTCGTCCGGATGTCAGGGTGGTGTTGCAGAGCGGTCGCGGGAAGGGGAATGCTTTGGCGTGTGGGTTCGCTGCGGCGTCGGGGGACATCATCGTGATGCTCGACGCTGATGGGTCGACTGATCCGGCTGAGATCCCTGCTTTTATCGCCCCGCTGCTGGAGGGTGCTGATTTTGCGAAGGGGTCTCGTTACGCGCAGGGTGGCGGGAGCGCGGATATCACCCCGATCCGCGGTTTGGGGAACCGTGCTTTGGGGGCGGTCGTGAATGTGCTGTTCGGCACGCGTTTCACGGATCTTTGTTATGGCTATAACGCGTTTTGGCGGTCTTGCCTGCCGCATATGCATGTCACGTGCGACGGGTTCGAGGTTGAGACGCTGATCAACATTCGCGTCGCACGCGCCGGGCTGAATGTCGCTGAGGTTCCGTCGCATGAGGAGGAGCGGATCCATGGCGAGAGCAACCTGAACGCGTTCCGTGACGGCAGGCGTGTCCTTGCGACGATCATCCGCGAACGTTTGCACCGTCGCGTGAAGCCCTCTGATGACTGGCGCCCGGAGTACCGGGAGCTCGGTGGCATGCTCCGCGAGCACCAGGCCAACCAGCTCGCCGCCGGCACGAAGCTACAACTCCAGGAAGTCGCGGCCATGAATGGAGCGGTGCCCGGGCGCGCGATTGAGGTCGCAAGCATGACCGCATAGCGTCGAGGAGCTTCTGGCCTGGAGATCTCTTCGGGCTACGATGGCTCCCCGTGGCTCCCCGCACCACAGCGGCGCCTGACGCGGGACTCCTCGCGCGGGCGCCGTCTAGTGCCCTGATGCTCGGTGCGATCGCGTCCGTGCAATTCGGCTCTGCGATCGCGGCGAAGCTGTTCGCACAGGTGGGTCCGGGTGGTGCTGCGCTGCTGCGGTTGGCTTCGGCAGCCGTTGTGCTGCTCGCTCTGTGGCGGCCGCGGCTGAGGGGCATGGCGAGGAGCGAGCTCCTGCTCGTCGGCGTGTTCGGGCTGGTGCTGGCCGGGATGAACCTGAGCTTCTACAACGCGATTGAACGGATTCCGCTGGGAATCGCCGTGAGTGTCGAGTTCCTCGGCCCGCTCGCGGTGGCGGTGGGGTGGTCGCGGCGGCGGATCGACCTGCTCTGGGTGGCGCTGGCGGCTGTGGGGATCCTGGCGCTGACGCACGGTGGGACGCACGGTCTGAGTGGCATCGGCGTCGCGTTTGCGCTCGTTGCCGGGTCGCTCTGGGCGGCGTACATACTTCTGAACGCGCGGCTCGGGCGGAAGTTCGAAGGCGGCGCGGGACTTGCGCTGTCGATGTGCGTTGGGGCCGTGGCTGTGCTGCCGGTTGGCGTGATCGCCGGCGGCGAGCGCCTGCTGGAGCCTCGCTCGCTGGTGCTCGGGACGGCTGTGGGGATGCTCTCCTCCGCAATCCCCTACTCGCTCGAGCTCGAGGCGCTACGGCGGATCGCGGTCAACGTCTTCGGGGTGCTGATGAGCCTCGAGCCGGCGATGGCCGCCCTCGCCGGCCTGCTGATCCTGGGTCAGGGCCTCACCGCCCGCACGCTCGCCGGTATCGCGCTCGTCGTGGGCGCGTCGGCCGGGGCGTCACTCGGAGCGCGGGAGCCACCCGTCGCGGTGTAGTCAAAGCGACCCCACCCACCCCCCCAGCCACTCCCCCACCGCCGCCCCGACAGCCGCCGTGCTCCTGAGCGCGTGATCCCCCGGCACCCGGACGACGGTGCGGCGCGGACCTTCGGGTGGCATCCCAAACGGATCGTTCTGGCCCTGCACGACTAGGGTTGGGACGGGCACTGCGTCTAGCTCTGGTAGCCGGCTCTTCGTGGGGTCGTCGCCGCGGCCGGGTGGGTGCAGCGGGAAGGCGAGGCACAGCACCGCGACGGCGCCGACTTCTGCGGCGGTGCGGCACGCCACGCGGGCGCCGGACGAGCGTCCGCCGGTGATGACCGGGAGGCCGTGCAGCCTGCCGGAGCGCAGCTGAGCGAGTACGGCGACCCAGGCCGCGTCGAGCTGCCCGGCGGGTGCCGGGGAGCGCCGGCCGGCGACCCGGTAGGGCTGCTCCACGAGGCTGACGCTGATCCCGAGCGGCAGGGCCGCGTTCGTTGCCGCGACGAGGTCCGGGGCGCCGACGCCGCCACCGGCGCCGTGTCCGAGGACGAGGGCTGCAGCCGGGTGATCGGCCAGATGCAAGTGCACCCGCGCGGTGCCATGGGGTGTGTCGAGTTCGACGATGTGGTGAGACTAGTGGGGCTCCCGGTGAACGCTTCGGTCACTCGACGGCATCGTCACCGGATACGAGCTCCACGCCCACAGCGGATTCAGTCGAGGTTGTCGACGATCTCAGTGGCCCGCGACCACTGGTCGGGTGGGACGACGAGGTAGATGTCTCCGCGACCGGTGCGATCGAGTGGGTGATCGGCGACGAGGTTCGCGGCGACGTCCATGTGCCGGAGCTGGTCGCGCCACGCCAACGCGGTCTTCTGGTCCTCGAACTGGTGGACCGTTTCCCACCCCTCGAGCCGTGGGTCACCGATCGACACGACCGGCTCCTTGTCGGAACGACCCTTCAGGAAGCGCGGGATCGGCACCAGTAAACGCCCCGTTCTCAGGCGATCTTGACCGGGACGTCCCCGTAGGGGTCGAGGCGGTAGATCAGCGACACGCGGTGATATCCGTCGGCGATGTCGGCGCCGTCCTCCCCCCTGATCACGAGGACGGGGCTGAGACGCTTGCCCTGGATGACCTTGACGAGGTCCTTGATCACGCCGGGATCGTCCAGCGGAGCCGCCGTCAGTCCCGCGGCGCGGAGGATGTCGTTCGCGCGGCGCGTGGTCAAGGAGGCCTTGCGCAGCCGCTCTACCAGCTTGGCAACGGCCGCCTTGTCGAGCTTGATCGAAAGGTAATTCGCCGCAGCGCCATAGTCGTGGTCGGCAACCTCATCGAGCCATTTGATCTTGCCTACGGGAGTGGCCTCGGCCGGCTCGGGCGTCTTGTCTTTGGGCATCGGTCCATGATGCCACGTCGCCGCGCCGCGATCCCCGCGCGGTGCGAACATGGAGATGTGCCTCCACGGTGCTATGTGGCCAGCCCGCTCGGCTTCACCGATGGTGGGCGCTACTACTACGAGAACGTGCTCTTGCCGGCGCTCGCGAACGTCGTGGATGTGGTCGACCCGTGGCGGCTCACGACCGAGGAGGAGGTGCGTGACGCGCATGCGTCGGGCCGGCACCGCGAGCTTGCACTCGAGATCGGCCGGCGCAACGCCGAGGCGATCCGGTCCTGCGAGATCCTTGTCGCCTACCTCGAAGGTCAGGAGCCTGATTCGGGGACGGCGGCCGAGGTCGCTTACGGCGCGGCGCTCGAACTCACGTGCTTTGGTCTTCGCAGCGACCTACGGCAGTCGGGCGAGCCCGGGGTGGCGGTGAACCTCCAGGTCGAGAGCTTCATCGTTGCCTCCGGTGGCTTGATCTGCGGCTCGCTCACTCAGTTGGTCGGTGTGCTGCGGGAGCGAGCCTGAGCTTAGGGCCTGGCGCTGCCCGCGAGCCCCTCACAGCTCGATGCGCTCGCCCATCGTCACCGTGCGGTCGTCGGGAAGGCCGAAGTAGACGGCCGGGTTCGCGGCGTTGTGGGACATGAGCAGGAACAGCTTCTTGCGCCACATCCGCATGCCGGGGCCGCGAGTGGGGACGATCGTCATCTGTGAGAGAAAGTAGGAGGCGTGCGCGACGTCGACGTTGGCGTCGTCCTCGAGCAGGCCCTGCTCGGCGGCTATACGCAGCGTCGCCGGGATGTCCGGGCGATCCTGAAATCCGAATCGGGCGACCAGCCCGGTGATGCCGTCGTGGAGATGACCGAGCGGATCGGCCGCGATCCGGTCGGGCTTGGCGACGTGAGGAATCCGCTGGACGTCGACGCAGACGATGATCACGTGCTCGTGCAGGACGTGGTTGTGCTCCACGTTGGCGCGCAGCGCGAGCGGTGTCGTCTTCGGGTTCGCGTTGAGGAAGACCGCGGTTCCGGGGACGCGCCGGGCGGGGCAGCCGGGGCTGTCGACATAGTCGATGAAGTCACGGATCGGACCTTCCTCGCGGATCCGGTTGGTGGTGACGATCCTCCGTCCTCTGCGCCAGGTCGTGAAGATCGTGAAGACGATCAGGGCGATCGACAGCGGCAGCCACCCTCCCTTTACGACCTTGGTCAGATTGGCGGCGAAGAACGTCAGCTCGATGCTGAGAAACGCGACGGCGCCGAGCGCGATCAGCCGCTTGGGCTTGCGCCAGAGGAGCCTGGCGACGGCGAGGAACAGGATTGTGTTCAGGACGAATGTGCCGGTGACCGCGACTCCGTAAGCGGAGGCGAGCGCGTTCGAGGATCCGAACCCGACGACGATCGCGATCACCGTTACCAGCAGGATCATGTTGACCGCCGGCGCATAGACCCGGCCGATCTCGTGCTCGGAGGTCTGGCGGATCGTCATCCTTGGCAAGAAGCCAAGCTGCATCGCCTGATGCGTGACGCTGAACGCGCCCGAGATCACTGCCTGCGAAGCGATCACGGTCGCCACCGTGGCCAGGAGCACCATCGGTAGCTGCGCCCACCCGGGCAAGAGGATGAAGAACGGGTTTGAGATCGCCTTCGGGTCGCGCAGGATCAGTGACCCCTGCGCCAGATAGTCGAGCGTCAGCGCGGGAAAGACGAGAAAGAACCACGCGCGGCGGATCGGACTGGGGCCGAAGTGGCCCATGTCGGCGTACAGCGCCTCGGCCCCGGTTACGGCCAGCACCACCGCGCCAAGCGCGATGAAGGCGATGTGGGGATCGTTGACCAGGAACTGGAACGCGTAGCTCGGCGAGAGACCGCGGATGATCCCAGGGTGCTGGGCGATCTCGATCGCGCCGATCAGTGCCAGCACGCTAAACCAGATCGCCATCACCGGCCCGAACAGACCGCCGACCAACCCCGTGCCGAAGCGCTGAATCGCGAACAGCAGGAGCAGGACCGCCACCGTGATCGGTAGCACCAGCGAGCTGAGGCCCGTGGAGACGACGTCGAGTCCCTGGACGGCTGAGAGCACCGAGATCGCGGGGGTGATCGCGCCGTCTCCGTAGAACAGCGAGGCGCCGATGAGCCCGAGGATGACCAGGGTCATCTTGAGCCGTGGGCTCACGCGCTTTGCCCGGTCCAGCAGCGCCGTGAGGGCCATGATCCCGCCCTCGCCTCGGTTGTCGGCTCGCATGATGAAGGTCACGTACTTGACCGAGACGATCATCGTGATCGACCAGAACACGAGCGAGATCACGCCGTACACGTTCCCGGGGGTGACGTGTACCGCTTTGCCGTCGATGTTGAAGACGGCCTGAATCGCGTACAGCGGGCTCGTACCAATGTCTCCGAAGACGACCCCGAGCGCCCCAACCGTGAGCGCCGCCATCCCCGATTTGGCCATCGCCCCCCGTCCGGGGCTCGGCCCGCGATTGTCTTTGGGAGGCGGCGGACGGGTGGTGGCGGCCACGATCAGACGCTACCGTCGCCGGTCACGAAAGCACCGTCGCGACCTGGCGGACGATCTCGAGGTCCTCGCGGGCGGTAACCACGAGAGCTCTCACGCCGGCGCCGGGCGCGGTCACGTCAAGGTCGCCGGTGGCGTCGCGGTTCCGATCGTCGTCGATGCGCAAGCCGAGGAAGGCCAGTCCCTCGGTGGCCGCGGCGCGGATCGTGGGCGCGTGCTCGCCCACGCCGCCGGTCCAGACGACTACGTCCACGCCCCCCATCGCGGCTGCCATCGCCGCGATCCCCGCGCGTAGTCGGTGCACGTAAACCTCGAGCGCGAGCTCTGCGTCCTGTTCGCCGGCCGCAGCGCCGTCGATCACGGCCCGCATGTCGGCGCTGCCGGCCAGCGCGAGCATCCCCGACTCGTGCTCGAGCGCGTGTGCCATCTGCTGCTCTCCAAGCTCGGTGCGCTCGAGCAACCACAGCAGCAGGCCCGGGTCGACGGACCCGGAGCGGGTTGCCATGGCGAGGCCTTCGAGTGGCGTGAACCCCATCGTTGTGTCGACCGAGCGCCCGGACTGCACCGCCGCCAGCGATGCTCCCGCCCCGAGATGGCAGGTCACGATGCGCAGGCCGGCGATCCCGCGTTCGAGCATCTCGGCGGCCCGCCTCGACGCGTACGCGTGTGACAGGCCGTGAAAGCCGAAGCGCCGCAGTCCCCATCGCTCCCGCCAGGAACGGGGTAGCGCGTACGTGGCGGCGCCGCGTGGGATGGTCGCGTGAAACGCCGTGTCGAAGCACGCCACGGCGGGAGCGTCCGGGTGTGCTTCGCTGACCGCCGTCAGGGCCGCGAGCGACTTGGCCTGATGCAGGGGCGCCAGATCGCACAGCTCGCGCAGTCCGGCCAGGACGTCGTCGGAGATCCGCACCGGCTCGACGTATCGCGCGCCGCCATGAACGATGCGATGCCCCACGGCGTCGACGGGACCAAGCTCATGCACCGCTGTTGCGACCGCGACGGGGTCGATCGCCGCCCCAGGGGCAGGCAGCTCAACCGCGCCGCAGAGCCGGTCGTCGTCGAGGACGCTGAGCTTGAGGCTGCTCGAGCCGGCGTTGACTACGAGCACTCGCACCGCTCAAGAGCGTGTGCCGGGTTCCGCGCCCCACGTCCAATCGCGCACGTCGGGGGAGTCGTCTCCCACCTCGCGCGTGTACGCCCGGTGGCGAAGGCGCTCGTCGACCATCTGCTGCCGCAGGCCCGAGGCGCGGGAGCCGAGGCTCGGGACGCGGTCGATCACGTCCATGACGAGATGGAAGCGGTCCATGTCGTTCATGATCAGCATGTCGAAGGGGGTAGTGGTCGTTCCCTCTTCCTTGTAGCCGCGCACGTGAAGATTCGCGTGGTTGTGGCGGCGGTAGGTGAGCCGGTGGATCAGCCACGGGTAGCCGTGGTAGGCGAAGATCACCGGCCGGTCGGTCGTGAACAGCGCATCGAACTCGGGGTCGGGCAGGCCGTGGGGATGTTCACTGTCGGGCTCCAGGCGCATCAGATCGACAACGTTGACTACCCGTACCCGCAGATCCGGGAGGTGCTTGTGCAGGAGCTCCGCCGCCGCGACCGTCTCGAGCGTGGGGATGTCGCCCGCGCAGGCCATCACGACATCGGGCTCGCCGCCCTCGTCGTTGCCGGCCCACTCCCAGATGCCCAGCCCGCGCGTGCAGTGCGCGACCGCCTCGTCCATGCTCAGGTAGTCCAGCGACGGCTGCTTGCCGGCGACGATCACGTTCACGTAGTCGCGGCTCCGCAGACAATGATCCGCCACCGAGAGCAGGCAGTTCGCGTCCGGGGGCAGGTAGACCCGGACGATCTCGGCCTTCTTGTTGACGACATGGTCGATGAAGCCCGGGTCCTGGTGGGAGAAGCCGTTGTGATCCTGGCGCCAGACGTGCGAGGTCAACAGATAGTTCAGCGAGGCGATCGGCGCCCGCCACGGAATCTCGCGCGCCACCTTCAGCCACTTGGCGTGCTGGTTGAACATCGCGTCGATGATGTGGATGAACGCCTCGTAGCAGCTGAACAGCCCGTGGCGGCCGGTGAGCAGGTAGCCCTCCAGCCAGCCCTCGCAGAGATGCTCTGAGAGGATCTCCATCACACGACCGTCGGGCGCCAAGTGGTCGTCGGTCGGCAGCGTTTCGGCCTCCCAGACGCGGTCGGTGACCTCGAACAGGGCGTTCAGGCGGTTCGATGCCGTCTCGTCGGGGCCGAACACCCTGAAGTTGCCGTGCTCCGCATTGAGCCGCATGACGTCGCGCAGGAACGCTCCCAGTAGCCGCGTGGGCTCGCTCGAGGTGCGGGCCGGCTTGGGTACGTCGGCCGCGTATGTCCGGAAGTCGGGCAGCTCGAGGTCGCGCAGCAGGACGCCGCCGTTGGCGTGCGGGTTCGCGCCCATTCTGCGGTCTCCCCGCGGCGCCAGCTCGGCCAGCTCCGCGCGCAGCGCCCCGTCCTCGTCGAACAGCTCCTCGGGCCGGTAGGAAAGCATCCACGCCTCGAGCTGGGCGAGATGCTCAGGGTTGTTCGCGAAGCCGGCGATCGGCACCTGGTGAGAGCGGAACGAGCCTTCGGCCGGGAGGCCGTCGACGACCTTCGGCCCGGTCCAGCCCTTTGGCGTTCGCAGCACGATCATCGGCCAGCGGGGCCGTGGGCCTTCGGCCCATTGGGAGTTGGCCTGGCGGCCAACATCCCGTGGGCCTTCGGCCCATTGGGAGTTGGCCTGGCGGCCAACATCCCGGCTGGCGGCGAAACTCCCGGCCGCCGACCCCCCGCGCGCGAGGTACTGGATCTCGGCGATCTCGTCCGCGACCTCGTCGAGAGTGGTCGACATCAGTTCGTGCATCTCGGTGGGGTCCGCGCCCTCGACGAACCGTGGCGCGTACCCGTAACCCTCGAGCAGTGCGCGCAGCTCCTGCTCGGGGATGCGCGCCAGGACGGTCGGGTTGGCGATCTTGTAGCCGTTGAGGTGCAGGATCGGCAGCACCGCGCCGTCGCGGGCGGGGTTCAGGAACTTATTGGAGTGCCAGCTCGCGGCCAGCGGCCCCGTCTCGGCCTCGCCGTCGCCGATCACGCAGCAGACCAGCAGGTCGGGGTTGTCGAACGCGGCTCCGTAGGCGTGCACGATCGAGTAGCCGAGCTCGCCTCCCTCGTGGATCGAGCCTGGGGTCTGGGGCGCGACGTGACTGGGGATGCCGCCGGGGAAGGAGAACTGACGGAACAGCCTCCTGATCCCCTCGACGTCGTGTCCGATGTGGGGGTAGACCTCGCTGTAGGTGCCCTCGAGGTAGGTGTTCGCGACGAGGCCCGGGCCGCCGTGACCAGGGCCGGTGACGTAGAGCACGTTCAGGTCGCGGGCGCGGATCAGCCGGTTGAAGTGGGCATAGATGAAGTTGAGTCCCGGCGTGGTGCCCCAATGGCCGAGCAGGCGTGGCTTGATGTGCTCGAGCGTGAGCGGCTCGCGCAGGAGTGGGTTGTCGAGCAGATAGATCTGACCGACCGACAGGTAGTTCGCAGCGCGCCAGTAGCGGTCGAGCAGCTCCAGCTCGCTCCCGCTGCGCGCGGTGGCGCTGGTAAGGCCCGTCGTTGTCATTTGCAACCTCGCTACTGCCGGGAAACCGACCGCCCGCGTCGCGGGGTCGCTCCGCGGGGTCCGGCCGTGCCGCCCGGCGATGGGGGCCGACCTCCGATCATACGGGTCGGTCGTGAGCTGGATTTGGGAGAGATGTGATCGGTGGCCGCGGCGCTCGAGATCGGGTGCGGGCGGTACGGTGAGAGTGGCCGCCACAAACACGAGGCGGCTGGCGTCACTGCCTAGGCGGCTGGCGTCGCTGCCTATGCAAATCTACTTGCTATCCTATGTATCGGGCGGTAAAAACCTAGGCAACTGTCGTTAGGGCCGCGCAATCTAAGGAGATATCGATGGAAGACGTCCAAACTGCCGGCGCTCTGCAGTCGCTGCTGATGAGCCGGTCGCTCAGCGACCCGGAGCTGCTGGCTGCGAGCGGTACCGCTCCCGATTACGCGATTCTGCCCGATGTCAGCGTGCTGAAGATCGGCGGACAGAGCGTGATCGATCGTGGACGCGCGGCGGTCTATCCGATCGTTGAGGAGCTCGTGGAGGCCAAGCGGAGCCATCCGATCCTGATCGGCACGGGCGCCGGCACCCGTGCTCGTCACGCATATGCGATCGCGACGGAGCTCGGGCTGCCGACTGGAGTGCTGACTGACGTCGGGGCGGCGGTCTCGGGTCAGAACGCTGCGATGCTCGGGTATCTGATGGCACGTCACGGCGTGCCGGTGGTCGGCGACGCCGCGTTCGGCGCGATCCCGCTGTACGTCGCGGAATGTGGCGCCGCGATCTTCGCCGGCATGCCGCCCTATGACATGTGGCAGCACGTGCCGGCGGAGGGTGTGATCCCGCCCTACCGCACCGACGCCGGGTGCTTCCTCGTCGCCGAGGTCTATGGCGCGCGCCAGATGATCTACGTCAAGGACGAGGACGGGCTCTACACGGCTAACCCGAAGACCGACAAGAGCGCGAAGTTCATTCCGGAGATCACCGTCGACGAGCTGATCGACCTCGATCTGCCGGACCTTGTCGTCGAGCGGCCCGTGCTCGAGCTGATGCGCAGCGCTCGCCACATCAAGTCCGTCCAGGTGATCAACGGCCTGCGTCCCGGCCTGATCTCGCGCGCGCTGCGAGGCGAGCGCGTCGGCACGATCATCTCTGCGCTATGAGCCCCTTCATTCGACCCAGGAGTACACGATGACGACAGATTCCACATTTGTGACAAAGGACGTGGCGTCGGTATTCGCGCGACAGACGCTCCTTGACCGCGACCTCGTCCGCCAGCCCGATCGACCGGTCGTGCGGTTGCTGCCGTGGTTGAACGTCGTCACGCTCGGCGGCCGCTCGATCATCGACCGCGGTGCTGACACCATCAAGCCGGTCGTCGACGAGTTGCGCGCAGCGATGTCCGAGCACCGGATGCTGATCCTCACCGGACCGGGGATCCGCGCCCGCCACGTGCTCGGAGTCGGCCTTGATCTCGGCCTGCCGACAGGTGTCCTGGCGGCCCTGATGGCGACCGAAGCGGAACAGAACGGGCACCTCATCGCCGCGCTTCTGGCCGAGGAGGGCGTCTCGTATCTCGCGCATGGGACTGTCGCTCTCCAGCTTGCCGTTCATCTGTCCGCCAGTCCCGCGGCCGTCTCGAACGGGTTCCCGCCCTACGGGATCTACGAGTTCCCGCCCACAGTGGGCAAGATCCCGCCGCACCGAACTGACGCTGGTGCCTTTCTCCTCGCCGACGCCTACGGCGCCGCCAGGACGGTCTACGTCAAGGACGTTGACGGCGTCTACACGAGCGATCCGGCTACCGGGGACGGCGAGCTGCTCCCACGCGTCGGCGCGGCGGAGCTGCTCGCGAGGAACATCGAGACGCTCCCGGTCGACTCCATCGTGCTCGAACTGATGGCCACCGCCAAGCACGTCAAGGAGATCCAGATCGTCAACGGCCTCACTCGCGGCAACATCTCCAAGGCCCTCGCCGGCGAACACGTTGGCACGATTATCCACAGTGACTAGGACGGCGGCCGGGCCGGGGCGGAGCTCCCCGGTCGTGCCGTTGTTCGGCGAGTTGAGCTACCAGATCAGCGTGACGCCGTAAGGGCGCAGACGCGGCTACCGGCCAAACTTGCCCATGCATTACCTAGCTATGTATAGTCACCGCCGTCACTCATAGTCACCGCCCGTCGCTCGCACCCGGCGTCGTCGGCTGCGATGGAGTGGTTCCAGGTTGCCGTTTCGCTGTCCTCGTCGAGTGGGAGGTCTGCCCTGATGCGTAAGTGGTATGGCGCGATCGCTGCAACGGTCGGGTTGGCCGGGCTCGCCGCCGGCGGTTCGGTGGCCGCTGCCGCCCCGCTTCAGCCGAGCGTGAGCGTCGGCGGCGCGGTTGCGACACCGGCGACGTATTCGCTCAGCGCCCTTGCGGCGCTGCCCCAGACGACGTTCTCGGTCACCAGGCCGACGTGGTGGGGGCCATGGACCGAGGTCGATCAGGGCGTGTCGCTCGAAAGTCTCGTCGATAGCTCTTCGCCGAATCTGCCGGCCGCCAAGAACGCACTGCTGAGGGTGATCGTCTCCGTGGCGGACCGATGGGGGGTGCAGAGGACCTTTGCGCTCGGAGAGCTCGACCCGAGCTTCGGTGACCATCCCGCATATCTGGCCCTCGAGGAGGGCGGCGTACCGCTGCGGGAGCCCGAGTTGGTCGTGCCCGGCGACCGGAATGGCGCCCGCAGCGTCCCCGACGTCAGCCAGATCACCGTCGCCGTGGAGAGTCCAACACCGACGACCCCTCCTGAAGTTGGGGCGCTCACGGTCGAGGATGGCAGTCGCACAACGGTTCTCAGCCCCGCCGAGCTGGCTTCGCTCCCCGAGGAGACGCTGACCGTTACGTTCCTCGCGGGGACCACGTCGGAGACGAACACCGAGACCGGGCCGACTCTCGACGAGGTTCTACGCGCGGCCCACATCTGGCCGGATTTGAACACCTGGGTCGCAGGCGTGGGATCTGACGGCTATGTGGCCACCGTGACCCCGGCCGAGGCGTGGGTCGGAGGCCGCCCGCTACTGATATCACTGGTCGAGAACGGCGACTCCTTCGTGTCACAGGGGGAAGGGCCGCGCCTGGTGACCGACGGCGACGTGAAGGGCGGCCGCTACGACACCGGGATGAACGATCTCGTGGTCGGCGACACCGAGCCCGGACCGCCGTGGTGGTGAGCGGGGAACGGCCGCGCCGCGCGGCTGGGGAACGGCCGCCGCACGGCTGGGGAACGGCCGCGCCGCGCGGCCGTTCCCGGCGCGGTGTCGCGGTCGGCGCTCAGCTCTGGTCGAAGCGTCTATCGGCTGTGACGTTGTGCACTCGCTTGGCCGCCTCGTGCAGCCAGCCGGTTCGCTCGGCGGCGACCGAGTCGAACTCGGGCACGTAGGGCTTGATGTCGAGAATCGGCGTGCCGTCCAGGAGGTCGACGCCGGCGATCTCGAGAACGCGGCCGTCGACCGCGAGCAGGCGGACCACGGAAAGGCCGATCGGGTTCGGGTGCCGCGGCGAGCGGGTGGCGAATATGCCGCGCACGGTGTCGTCGAGAAAGGGGACGACCTCCAGCCCGCCGGGAGCGCCGCGGTGGAGGTGCGTGACGAGGTGGAGGTGCGAGAAGCCGTCGAGGTCCCTGAGGCCCGGCGCGAACCGCGGTTCGATCTCGATCCGCCCACGAATCTCGCTGCCCGCCACAGCCTGCAGCGGCATGCCTTCGAGACGGGTGAACGGTGAGCGCACGACGCCCACCGGGCGATAGCAAATCGCCTCGAGCGGCTCGTCCCGATCCATACCGGCGATGCTATCCCCGTCGCGCCCGCAGCGATATCGGCGGCGAGTCAGACACTCGCATCGCAGCCGAGTAGTCTGACGGTGCGCACAGGTGCCCAGTGATTTGGCAGCCGTGTCCTCGTTACATGCAAACTGACGATCCCGCGATCGATGACCTGGTCAAGATCGGCGCCGCCGCGGCCGCGCTCGGCGTGAGCGTTGACACGCTCCGGCGCTGGGAGCGCTCCGGGAGGATCACGTTCGAGCGCCGCGGTACACAGCGGTACATGTCCTCGCAGGACCTGTCCAATCTGCTCAGGGAGCGCGGGGCGATGGGCCTCAGCAGCGCCCGTAACCGTCTGCAAGGCACGATCCTCGCGGTCAAGAAGGACAACGTGATGGCTCAGATCGACCTGGCCTGCGGTCCCTACCGGATCGTTTCGCTGATGTCGCGCGAGGCCGCCGACGAGCTCGGTCTGAAGCCCGGCGACCAGGCCACCGCGATCGTCAAGTCGACCACGGTGATCATCGAGACGCGCTGAACGCCCCCGGGGCGGGCAGTGCGCTGAGGGGTCAGGACAGCACCCGTCCCTCTCACGTTGCTTCGACGCGCTCTCCGCAATGAGCCAAGTCGTAGCCCCCGAAGTTTGCGACGCGCTCGGTGAACGCCGCCGTGTTGAGGAGCTCTTCGAGTGCGCTGACGCCCGGATGATCGAGCCAGCGCTCGCCGACCCAGACCTCCACGACGTGGTCTTCAAGCGCGAGGAACGACAAGTCGAAGCTTCGGGCGGCGCCTTCAGTCGTGATCGCGGCGCCGTCGAGGATGGCCGCGAGGCGGGCGGCGTCGAGATGTCCGGTCGCTGTCGGCCCTGGTGAGAGCGGATCAATCCCCGCGGCAACCCGCGCCCGCTCGAAGGCGTGCTGGCTGGTGGCCGCAGGGTCACGCCGGACGAACGGCAGGTGGCTGTGTAGCACGGCTTCGAACGAGTGACCGCGAAGCCTGGGTGGCACAGCAAGGCCCACCTGCCAGCGGGCGAGGTGCCAGCGGGCTACAGGGACAGGCGGCTCGGGTAGCTCGTGTGGGAGGGCGTGCACGACAGCGGCGTGTACGCCGCCGGCACGTAGCGCTCGCAGCGCCGTCCCTGTGGGCGCGGAGATCGCGAGCAGGCTTCGGGATCCAAGTCCTCCGAGCATCGCCTCGGCGACGCCAAATGCCGGGTCGCATCCAGCGATCACGCAGCCGGCGGGGCTGGCGGCGGGAAACAGGCGCAGCTTGCCTGCGTCGAGAACGCCATCGGGCTGAGCCCAGGCGGCGCCGGCGACACCGTGGTCCGCGAGCTCTGCGGCGACAAGCCGGTCGCCGACGCGGCCGACGCGGAGGGGGGCGCCTTCGCGCAGCGCGCCGCCGAGCGCGGCGACCACATCGGGCGTACTGTCGGCGAACAGCTCCTCGACCGTGGTTCCGAGCGCACGGGCCAGGCCGAGCGCGGCATCGACCGCGGGCACGTTGCGGCCGGCCTCGACGGCTGCGACAAGCTGGCGACTGACCCCGGCCCGAGCGGCCAGTTCGGACTGCGTTAGCCCGCATTCGCGTCGACGGTCACGCAGGCGGGAGTCGGTCGGCACTAACGAGAGTGTATTGGAGCCAACACGATCTATTCCAACATTCGAGTCGCCTCGCCAGGATGCTGTCGTGGGCCCCCGCAGCTCGCGGTCTAGTGGCGCATGACCGGCAAGTTGTGAAGCCCATGTGAGCTTGCTAATTTTCCGCGCCATCGAACGACGGACGGGATGCTGAGCTCACTGGGACCAGCGCCCCGGACGGAGGAGAGGCGTTGTGCAGGCAAGGGGTCTGGGATCTGAGCTGGCTCCGGCTGGACTGCTGACCTTTGCCGCGCGGCTGCCGGTCACGCGGAAGGCGATCCGGTTTGCCATCCGGCAGCACCACGGCCAGAAGCGGGCCTCCGACGAGGCTCCCTTCATCCTGCACCCGCTCGAAGTGGCAGCAACGCTGCATACCGCCGGCTGCCCCGACCGGGTCATCGCCGCCGGGGTGCTACACGACGTGATCGAAGACACAGGCGCGCTGATCGAGGAGATTCGCCGCCGCTTTGGCGCCCACGTTGCGGGCCTAGTCTCGTCGCTGACGGAGGACGACTCAATCGGCGACCCGGTAGCGCGGAAGGCGGCGCTGAGGGCGCAAGTCCGTGCCGCTGGAGCCGAGTCGGCGACCGTGTTCGCCGCCGACAAGCTGTCGAAGGTTCGCGAGATCAGGATGCAGCTCAGCAGCCTCCGTCGCCTCGATGAGCCACTTCGGCCCGAAATCGAGCGTCAGCTCAACCACTACATCGCGAGCCTGCGAATGCTTGAGAGCCTGATCCCAGAACAGCCGATCGTGCGCCAGCTGCGATTCGAGCTCGAGGCGTTGCCGGCGTTGCCCCCGGGCGTCGGAGTCACAGCACCGGCGCACGGTCTCTGAGGAGGCGAGTCAGAGCGCCGGGGCGCGGTCTCTGAGGAGGCGGCGCAGGATCTCTTCCGACCGCGACTCGCCGTCGGTTGGCCAGTCGGCCAACAATGTGCGGCGGTAACACCACTTGCGCATCGGTCGTGTCATCGGGTAACACTGCGGCGGCATCAGATGGCGTGCCCGCAACGCCGCGCCAACAGTCGCCGACCTTGGGGCCAACAGTGCGGCGAGGATCTCTCGACATTGGGCCAGTGACGGCCCACCTGGAGCGGCTCATCCTCCCGGGGCACGTTCACAGCCGAATCGAAGGCGAACAGCCGTTTGGTCACATACAGGAGAACCTGACAACTGGATGGTTACTTGAGGGACGCGTCGCGAAGTCTCGCGACGTATGTCAGATGTGTGCTGACGCTGTAGCTGCATCCACCCGTTCCCTACTGCACTCGGTTCTTTACGGATCAGAGAAAGGCGTACCTTCTGCGATGAGTACGATTACCGCCGAGCCTCAGGCCGGTGCCTCCAAGGGGTCCCCCAGTTTGCGCAAGAACGCGCTTGGGTTCCCGCAGTTGCTGGCGCAGTCGGTGGCCCTGATATCGCCAACCATGACTGCGGTCCTGATCATTCCGTTCGCGTTTGGCGATGCCGGTGATGGGACATGGTTCGCTTACTTCTTCGCAACGATCATGCTGCTGTTCGTTGTCGTCGGCCTAAACCAGTTCGCGAAGCGTTCGGCCACAACCGGCTCGATGTACGCTTACACGGCACGCGGCCTTGGGGCGGCGGCAGGTGTTATGTCGGGTTGGTCGCTGGTGTGGTGCTATTTCTTCATCGGCACCGCAGGCCTCTGCGGCTTTGCGCTGATGAGCGAGCAGTTCGTGTCGGCGCTGGGCATTCATGGATCGGTAACGCCATATGTGCTCTGGGTGATCAGCGCAGCGATCGGCTTCGGGATCGCCTGGAAGGATGTGCGGCTGTCGGCTGTGCTGACGCTGGTGCTCGAGGGACTCTCGGTAGCGTGCATCTTGGCGCTGTCGGCCGTGATCCTGTTCAAGCACGGCTTCGTGGTCGACACCAAGCAGATCGAGCTCAAGGGTGCGGACCTCAAGAGCATTGACTTCGCGGTCGTCGTCTGCATCTTCTCCCTCGTCGGCTTCGAAGCTGCTTCGACGATGGGTGGCGAGGCGAAGAACCCCTTGCGCAACGTTCCGCGAGCGGTGATATGGAGCCTCCTCCTCACCGGGGCGTTCATGGTTGTGATGTGTTACGTCGAGGTCTTCGGCGCCGCTCACGAGCACCTCTCGCTCGGTTCGCTGGGCGCGCCGCTGCAGACTCTGTCCGCTGCCTACGGAGTCAGCTTCTTCAAGGTCCCCGTGTCACTCGGAGGAATGGTTAGCTTCTTCGCGCTCACCCTCTCGTGCGTGAACTCCGGCACGCGCATCCTGTTGCCGCTCGCCAAGCACGGATTTGTCTCCTCCAGGTTGCACAAGACCCACAAGACGAACCTGACGCCGCACACGGCGATCGGCGTGTACTACGTCGTGTTGCTCTGCTTCGCCTTCTTCCTGCACGTCGTGGGCACCAGCCCGCTGACGATGTTCGATGACGCCGGAACCCTCGCGGCATTCGGGTTCCTTTTCGCCTACTACATGATCACGATCGCGGCGCCGTTCTATCTCAAGAAGCTGGGTGAGCTGAAGACGGTGAACATAGTTATGGCGATCGCGGGCTGTGTGTGCCTGCTCGTCCCGCTGGTCGGGAGCTTCTACCCGGCTCCGCCGTGGCCGGTTAACATCTTCCCGGCGCTGTTCGTTGTCTTCATGCTCGGTGGCGGGGGGTGGCTGTACGCCTTGAACCGCCGTGCGCCTGGCACGCTGAGCGCCATCGAGGGTAGCTTGGAGGCCGACCTCCAGGCGTCCGTCGAAAGCAGCGATGTCGAGCACGGCTCGCGGGTTGGGCTCGCCTATCCGGCGATCCAGACGGCGACAGCCGGGCAGCGATAAGGATGGGAGAGCGCGGCGCCGATGGACGCCGCGCTCCTCCCCCGAGTCGTCTGAGGCTCCGAGATGGGGAGTCAGCGGCGTCGCGTCTCGAACGCGGCGGTTGGTCAGAGTCGCGAGATTCCGGTACCGTGGGCAGTCCAGCCCGGCGGTACGGTTCGTCGTAAAGTCGGGTAGTGGTCACGCTTCTCGAGTGTCGGCCAGCGGTCAGGACCGACATCTAGAGGAGCGACCCGTGGACGTGGAGCATGAAGCCGGCTTGACCGAGGACGACTTCGACCCGGTCGGGCACCCGGTGGCGGATCGGGTCGTGACGGGAGCGATGACGCTGTTGCCCGCTTTGGGCTTGGTGTGGGCCGTTCGAATCGCATGGGGCGGGCCGCTTCGCTGGCAGGACCTGGTGGTGTTCGCGATCATGTATTTGCTGACGGGCGTCGGCATCACCGTCGGCTTTCATCGTCTGCTGACGCATCGCAGCTTCAGCACGCGTCCGCTCGTTCGCGGTGTGCTCGCGGCACTCGGGTCAGCCGCGGCGGAAGGTCCGGTCATCGAGTGGGTAGCCCAGCATCGGATGCATCACGCGTACTCCGATCATGAGGGCGACCCCCATAGCCCGCACATCGGCCACGGCGCGGGATGGCGAGGCGCAGTCCGCGGCCTGGTGCACGCGCACCTGGGATGGGTGTTCGGCATGGCCGGCGTCGCGAGCGAGCGGCGGTACGCGCCGGACCTGCTCGCGGATCCGGTCGTGGGCTTCGTGGACCGAACGTTCGTAGTCTGGGTACTGGCTGGGCTGGCGTTGCCGTTCGGCCTCGGGGTCGCCCTGACCGGTTCGGTCGTCGGCGGGCTGACAGGCCTGCTGTGGGGCGGCGTCGTGCGCATCTTCTGCCTGCACCACGCGACCTTCAGCATCAACTCGTTGTGCCACTTCTTCGGCGCCAAGACCTACGACACCGCCGATGAGTCACGCAACCTCGCGTGGCTGGCCCTGCCCACGCTGGGCGAGGCATGGCACAACAATCATCACGCCTTCCCGACCTCGGCCAGCCATGGTCACGGACGCTGGCAGCCGGACCCGTCGGCCGCGGTGATCTGGGCGCTCGAGCGCTGCGGGCTGGCGTGGGATGTCGTACGCGTGCCGCCCGAGCGCCGGACCGCGCGGGCGATCGCGCCGATCGGCGGCTAGTCGGCTAGCCCACGCCGGCAGGTGCGGGGAGGCTGATCTCGCCGCGCCCCGAGTCGTACTCGAACAGCTCCGCGTAGCGGCCCCAGTCGATCGCGGTATCGAGCTGGGCGCGCGACTCGTCGTCGCTGTAGTGCCCGTGGAGGAGATCGAGGAAGAAGCCCTCGCGTAGCGTGCCGTCGACCGAGTGCTGCAGCGAACGGTGGATGCGGCGGACGATCGGCACGCGGGTGAGTGCGGCCTCGCGGAAGATCTCCTTCGAACGCTGGATGTCAGCCGCAGCGAAGGCCTCGCCGGTCTCGGTCAGATGGATGTGGCCGTTGTCGACGGTTGCGAAGCCGAGGATCGTCATCGCATCGACCAGCGGGAACAGGTCGTCGATCTCGAACCCGACGACTCCCGCGAGGTCGGCGAGGTCGGTCTCCTCGCCGGCTGCGAGAACGAGCTCCGCGAGACCGGCGATTCCGTCGACGCTCGCGTGCGGGAGCATCACGTGCTCGACCCCGGCCTGCTCGGTCGTGACGAGCGCGGCCGGACTCGGGCGGTCGGTCATGATCCCGTAGATCTCGTCGACGAGCGCCTCGAACTCCGGGGAGCGGCGGTCGCGCGGGCGTGCCATCTCGATCCGAAGTTCGGTCCGGATCCGCCCCGGGTTGGTCCCGAGCACAATCACGCGGTCGGCGAAGATGACCGCCTCCTCGATGTTGTGTGTGACGATCAGGATCGCCTGAGCTGGGAATTCACCGGCCTGCCAGAGCTCCACCAGCTCCGTGCGCAGGTTCTCCGCGGTGAGCACGTCGAGCGCGCTGAAGGGCTCGTCCATCAGCAGCAGGTCAGGGTCGACGACGAGCGCGCGGGCGAACCCGACGCGCTGGCGCATGCCGCCCGAGAGCTCCTTCGGAAACGCCGACTCGAAGCCGTCGAGACCGATCAGGTCGATCGCCTCGAGCGCGCGCCTGGCACGTTCGGCCGGCTCGACTCCCTGCGCCTCGAGCCCTAGCTCCACGTTCTGCTGGACGGTCAGCCACGGCAGCAGGGCGAAGGTCTGGAACACCAGCGAGACGCCCGGGTTGACTCCCTTCAGCACGGCTCCGCGGTAGCTCACCGTGCCGCTCGAAGGGACGATCAAGCCGGCGATGCACCGCAGTAGGGTCGACTTGCCCGAGCCGGATTTACCCAGCAGCGCGACGATCTCCCCGGGCTGCACGTCGAGGTTGATCCCCTCGAGCACCGGCAGCTCGCCGCCGTCCCGTGTCGGGAACGTCTTGGTCAGATCTTGCACCGAGACGATCGACCGGCGCTTGGAGGCCGATCGGGTGCTGACTTTGCTGTCCACGTCGGGAATGATGACCTCAGAGGGAGTAGCGCGTCTCGGCGAGGTGGTAGAGGCGGCGCCAGAGCAGGCGGTTGACGACGACGACGTAGAGGGACATCACGGCGATGCCGCAAAGCAGGCGAGCGTGGTTGCCGGTGTTCTGGACGATGTATGCCCCTAGTCCGTAAGCGGTCAGCGTTGTGTGCTTGTAGGTGACGACCTCGGCGACGATCGACGCGTTCCACGCGCCGCCGGCGGCGGTGATGCCGCCGGTCACGTAGGCGCCGAGGATGCCGGGCATGATCAGCCGCTTCCATCGCTGCCAGCGATGGACGCCGTAGACATCCATCGTCTCGCGCAGATCGGAGGGGATCGCCGATGCGCCGGCGACTGTGTTGAAGAGGATGTACCACTGCGCGCCGAGGCTCATCAGCAGGATCCCGCCGATGTTGATGCTGATCCCGAGCTTGATGAAAGCAAGGACGGCGAATGGGAACAGGAAGTTGGCCGGGAAGCTCGCCAGCACCTGCACGACCGGCTGGGCGAGCCGCGCGACGCGAGGGTTGAGTCCGATCCACACGCCGATCGGCACCCAGACGAGAGTTCCGAAGATCAGCAGCACAACCACTCGCCCGAACGTCGCCGCGCCGAGCACCACGCAGTGAGGGATCAGGCCGAGTCCCGCGTGCGGCGCAGTCGCGACGTAGTGGATCGCCGAGTAGGCCCCGTACGCGAGCGCAGCGCCGATCAACGTCCAGTAGGCGATGTCGCCGACCTTCCGGCGTCCCGCGGGCACCGGTGCCGGGGTGTCGTCGCGACCGAGGATCCGCATCGCGCGTCCGAGGCGCTCGGCGATGCGCACACGCGCCCGGCCGACCAAGCGTGGCCATGAGGAGCGCAAGAGGAGGTCGAGCACCAGTGAGCGCTGAACCTCGGCCGCCTCGGTGGTCTCGAACCGGTAGCGCTCGCACCATGCGGTCAATGGGCGCCAGAACAGGATGTTGACGCCGATAACCAGCGCGATCATCGTCAGGATCGCGAGGCCGACGTCGCCGAGGTATCCCTTTGCGATCGCGGCGCCGACGTAGGAGCCGATCCCGGGGAGGTGGAACTTCTGGTTCTTGACCGAGATCGCCTCCGAGGCAACGAGGAAGAACCAGCTTCCGCCGAAGCTCATCATCCCGTTCCAGACCAGGCCGATCGCGCCGTTCGGAACGTCGATCTTCCAGAACCGCTGCCACTTCGTGAGCCTGAGCGAGCGCGAGAGCTCGTCGAGCTCTCGCGGCAGCGTCTTCTCGGATTGGTAGAAGGAGAAGGTCAGGTTCCACGCCTGCGCGGTGAAGATGGCGAAGATCGAGGCGGCCTCGAGACCCAGCTCGCTGCCGGGGAACAGTGCGATGAATGCGGTGACGGTGAAGGTGAGGAACCCGAGCACCGGAACCGACTGGAGGATGTCCAGGATCGGGACGAGCACCTTCTCGGCGCGACGGCTGCGCGCCGCGGCATACCCGTAAACGAGCGTGAACGCCATCGAGAAGAACAGGGCGATGAACATCCGCAGCAGGCTGCGCGCCGCGTCGTAGGGGAGGTGCGACGGATTGGTGCTGATGCTGCTGTCTCCCGTCGGCGACAGCGACACGGTCAGGCCCTTGCCGACGCGTAGGACAAGGTAGATCGCGACCATTACCGCGACAAGCACCCCGATGTCGACCGGTGAGAAGCGCCGGCGCAGGACCGCGCGCACCGGCAACCCGCGCAGCGCACTCATTCGCTCAAGCTAGCGCAGCTGTTGGCACCCAACTGTTGTCGAATTGTCAAAGGGTCCCTGAGCAGGACGGCAATGGCCCCCAGAACAGGGGTCGTGGCGTCCGTGAGGGTCCGGGTACGCGAAATCACCTGGGTGGCTTGCGCGGCCAGACCCGCGCCTATACTTGACGCGAACGTGCAGGAGATGGTCATCTACGGCGTCAGCTTCGACATGGTCGGCAAGCAGCCGATCGTGCTGTTGAAGACCGTCGACAGCAACAAGTTCCTGCCAATCTGGATCGGGCACCCGGAGGCTGCCGCGATCCTGATGAAGCTGCAGGGAGCGTCGACGCCGCGGCCGATGACCCACGACCTGTTGGCCGACCTGCTCGGCGAGCTCGAGGTCGAATGCGCCCGCGTGGCCGTGACCGAGCTGCGCGAGAACACCTTCTACGCCTCGATCACGCTGCGGGCCAACGGCCGCGACGTCGAGATCGACTCGCGCCCCTCGGACGCGCTCGCGCTGGCGGTTCGCGCCGGCGCTCCGATCTTCGCCGCTGACGAGGTGATCGCCGAGTCCGCGATCGAGTTCGAGCACGAAGTCGAGGACACCGAGGAAGTCGTCGAGAAGTTCAAGGACTTCCTCGACCGCGTCACGCCCGAGGACTTCGCGGGGGACAGCTAACCGGCTCGCCGGCGAGCTCGCGAAACGCAATGACGTCTGTCGACCATCGCGTGTCGCCTCGACCTGCCGGCTCGCGTCGCCGGGTGTCGGATCCGGCGATCGGAGGGCGTGGGCTGGTGGCCGGCGAGTGGTCGGTGCTGGGGCTGCTTGCCGAGGGGCCTGCGCACGGCTTCGCGCTCGCGAAGGCGCTCGCCTCCGACGGGGAGATCGGCATGATCTGGACGGTCCCGCGTCAGCTTGTGTACAGGACTCTGGGCGTGCTCGAGGAGAACGGGCTCGTGTATCCGGTCGCAACCGAAGCCGGCCCCGGCCCGGTCCGGACGATCATGAGCGTCACCCCGGCAGGCCGGCGGGCGGTCGAGCGCTGGTTGGTCGAGCCGGTCGCGCATATTCGCGATGCCCGGTCGTTCCTGATGCTGAAGCTGGTCTTCCTCGAGCGTTCAGGCTATGACGTGCGCCCGCTGCTCGAGCGTCAGCGTGAGCTGCTGCTGCCGGCTCAGGCGGTTCAGCGTGAGCGGGTTGCGGCCGCCCAGGGCTCGCGGCAGACGCTCGAGGTCTGGCGCCTCGAGTGTGTCGACTCGGTGATCAGCTTCACCGAGCGGATGCTCGCCGCCAGCCAGGTCGAGCACGGCGACGAAGTCCCCCCCGGCGAGCTGCACGGCCGGCCGCGCCGCACACCGGCACGCTCGCGGCGGCCGGCGTGATGCCTCAGGCGCCGTCGCCGCCGGCCGCCGCCCGGTAGCGGGCGGCCGTCCGGCGCCGCCCCGGGATCGCGACCGGGGCCCGAGACCTGATCTCGGCCATGACCCGGACCATCAGCTCCGATGCGCTCTCGCCCGGTTGCGCCTGTCCGCCCGCAGGGGCGAAGAACTCCACGCGGATCTGCGGCCGCTTGGGCACGCGGATGATGTCGACGGTCCCGGTGACCGCGGCGCAGACGATCTGCGCCTCGGGGACCGCGAGCGCGAGTCGTCCCGCGCCGCTGCGAGCGCGCAGCAGCGTGCCGCGCGAGATGGTCCCCTCGGGGAACACGCCGATGCAGGCGCCGGCGGAAAGCTCGCGGATCGCGGCGTCGAGCGCCTGCGTGTCGCCGCCACCACGAACGATCGGAATCTGTCCCATCCCGTCCAGCACCCATCCGAGCGGCGCCGCCTTCCACAGCGTCGACTTGGCGAGCGCGCGGATCTGGCGGCGCGGGAGCCCGGCCACGCCGATCGCGACCGGGTCCCAGTAGCTGTCGTGGTTGCCGATCACGAGCGTCGGGCCGGCATCCGGGAGCTTGTCGAGCCCGACGACGTCGAGCCTGCCCCAGTAGCTGATCACGGGCGAGGCGACCGTCATCGCGCTCACGTACGTTCGTGTCATCGGTCGCCGGGGCATTGTCTAGGTAGGCATCCTTGTCTATTCACGGTCTGACTAGTACATTTCCAGGCCGCCGGATCCGGCAAGGCGGGGTTCCCGCAACGACGCATGAGACGTGCAGGCTCCTCCCAGCGCGACTTGAAGCGTCAGTCGCTCCTCGCCGTGGCGCCCGCTGCCGTCGGCCGGCGGCAGCGGGCGCTTTGTTTTCGTGGGCGCGGATCGCACTCACGCGCCCTCCCCGGCGCGCTCGAGGATCCGTCTGACCAGCTCGTCGAAACCGATTCCGGCCGCGTCAGCCGCTTGCGGCAGCAGGCTCGTCTCGGTCAGCCCGGGGATCGAATTGAGCTCGAGCACATACAGCTCGTCAGTCTCCGCCTCGAGCATGATGTCGACGCGGGCAAACCCGGAGCAGCCGATCAGCTCGAACACCGCGACGGCGAGCGACGCGGCGCGCTCGGCGACCTGCTCGGGAAGCTCGGCGGGACAGACGAAGGTCGTGCGACCGATCACGTACCGAGACTCGAAGTCGTAGAAGTCCTCCTCGCGGGGGACCGCTTCGACGATCGGGAGGGCGCGCGGGGACCCGTCCTCGTCGAGGATCGACACCGCGAGGTCGCGGCCCGCCACGTGGCGCTCGAGCAGCACCTTGCGGTCGTAGGAGAACGCCGCCACGAGCGCGGTCGGCACGTCGGCGGGCGAGCCGGCGAACTTGATCCCGAGCGCCGAGCCTTGGCAAGCCGGCTTGACGACGATCGGGAAGCGCAGGCGCTCTTCGATCGCCGGAAGCGCGACGGCGGCTCCCAGCTCCCTGAAGGCCGTCTCGTTGAAGGCGTAGAAATCCGGCGTCGGGATACCGTGATCGCGCATCGCGTGCTTTGCGAGCACCTTGTCTGCCGCCCGGATGCAGGCTGACACACCCGAGCCGGTGTACGGGATGCCCATCACCTCGAGCAGCTCCTGCACGGTCCCGTCCTCGCCGTCGCGGCCATGCAAGGCAATGAACGCGACCTCGGGCCGCTCGGCAAGCAGGCGCTCGACGAGATCGCCGCCGACGTCGACCGAGACGACGTCGTGGCCGAGGCGACCGAGCGCCTCCTCGACGCGCGCTCCCGACTTCAGCGACACCTGGCGCTCGAGCGAGCGCCCGCCCTTGAGCACCGCTACCCGACTCATCTGGGGCGACTCGGACCGCCTCGATCTGGCCTCATCCCGCGCGCTTGCGGTTGGCCGGCAGGCGGAGGATCTTGGCCAGCTCGGAGTCGGGCACAGGCAGAACCGGCTCCGTCGTGGCGGGATCGACCGGGGGGTCTCCGCCATGCGCGGCTGCCGCCGTCTCGGCGGAATCGACCGGGGGGTCGCCGCCACGCGCCCCCGACACCGCCGTCACCCCGGTCAGCGTGCCGTAGAGCGCGACCTGCTCGCGCACGACCTCGCCGATGCGCCGGATGCCCTCGCGGATCTCGCTCTCGTCGACGCCCGAGAAGTTGAGCCGCATCGACGAGCCGCCCCGCCCGTCCAGGTAAGCCGCCCGCCCCGGCACGAACGCGACCCGCTGCTCGAGTGCCCGGGCGAGCAGGTCGGTGGTGTCGATGTAGTCCGGCAGCGTGGCCCAGATGAAAAGCCCACCCTGCGGATGCGTCCACTCGGCCTCGCGTGGATAATGCTCGGCGAGCGCGTCGAGCATCACGTCGCGTCGCCGCCTATAGATCTCGATCAGCGACTGCACATACTCGTGCCAGGGACCCGCCTCGAAGTAGGCGGCGACGAAGTACTGCGAGAGCGACGAGGAGCAGAGGTCCGAGGCCTGCTTGCCGATGTTCATCTTCTCGAGCACCGGCCGCGGCGCAACGGTCCACCCGAGCCGGACTCCGGGCGAGAGAATCTTCGAGAACGTGCTCGCATAGATGACGAAATTGCCGCCGTCGAGCGAGAGCAGCGTCGGGAGCGGATCTCCCTCATAGCGCAGCAGCCCGTAGGGATTGTCCTCGAGCACGAGCAGCTCACGCTCCTGCGCGATCCGCACCAGCTCGCGACGGCGCTCGAGTGAGAGGGTGACTCCGGCCGGGTTGTGGAAGTTCGGGACGGTGTAGATGAACTTTGGCCGCCGCCCGGTCCGCTCGAGCTCATCGAGCGTCGCCTCGAGCTCGTCGACGCGCATCCCGTCGCGGTCCATCGTCACCTGGACCACATCCGCCTGATAGGCGCAGAACGTCGGCACCGCACCCGGATATGTTGGCGCCTCCGCGACGATGACATCGCCGGGATCGATCAGCGTCTTGCAGACGAGATCGATCACCTGCTGCCCTCCGGTCGTGACCAAGACCTGATCCAGGTCGACTTCCATCCCTTCGGCAAGCATGACGTCGGCGATGCAGTGCTTCAGGCGAGCAAGTCCCTCGGTCGGCGCGTACTGCAGCGCCCGCGCGCACGAGTTCACGGCGACGGTGCGCATCAGCGACGCGTAGGAGTCGGGCGGAAACGTCGACGTGTCGGGAAGGCCCCCGGCGAGTGAGATAACGTCGTCGCGCTCGGTCAGCGCCATCAGGTCGCGCATCGCCGAGGACTTCATCACCTTCGTGCGTTCTGCGAACAGGCCCGCGTACCGCTCGATCTCCCGTGCGGTCGAACGAGGCCGTCGGGAACCTGCGCCCGGGCTCCTCTCGTCTATCGTCACGTCCCGTCACGCTACAGCACCGTGCATCTCGCCTTCGACATTTGCCAGGGGATCGGGCTCGCCGCCGCGGTGGGGATCCGTCCCTTTCTGCCCGGGCTCGCGGCGGGCGCGCTTGCCGCCGGCGATATCGAGCTCAACTTCAAGCACAGCACGTACGCCTTCCTGCAGAGCGCGCCATTCCTGTTCGCGCTGGTCGTCGGCGCGATCGTCCTCACGATCCTCGAACGCCAGCTCCGCACCAGCGCCGGCGGTAAGCCGGGTGGCGGGCTCGAGCGTGGCCCGCTCGCGGTGGCGGTGATCCTGGCGAGCGTCGTCGTCGGCGCCGTCTTCTTCGCCGGCGAGCTATGCCGAGCCGGCGCGGTCGAGTGGCCCGGCTACATCGCCGGCCCGGTGTGTGCCCTGATCGCCGCCGCCGCCAGCCGGCCTCTGTTCGCCCGTGTTCGCGCCCGGCTCGACGCGGCTGCGGCTGCGGCCCTGCCGCTGTACGCCGAGGCGATCGGGATCCTGCTAGGGGTGCTGTCGGTGCTGCTCCCGCCGGTCGGCCCGATCGGCCTTGCGCTGCTCATCTGGCTGCTGATCGCCGGCCGCGGTCGCGGTGAGAAGAAGTACGCGGGACTGCGCATTCTTCGATGAGCACACGTCCGAAGAAGCTCGTGCTCGCGGTGATCGACGCCCTGAAGCCGGCGATGCTCGACCGTGCGATCGCGGTTGGCCGGGCGCCGGCGCTCGCGCAGGTCCTCGAGCGAGGTGCCTACGTCGACGACTGCGTGGCCGCGTTCCCTTCGGTCACGCCCGTGTGCGCCGCAACGATCACGACCGGCACCGGACCTGACCAGCACCACATCCCGAGCATGAACTGGTACCACCGCGACGAGGCGAGGTATGTCGAGTACGGCTCGAGCTTCTCGGCCACGCGCCAGTTCGGGGTACTGCGGTCGCTCACCGACACGGTCTACGGAATGAACGCCGAGCATCTCTCGCATGACGTCGAGACCGTGTTCGAACTGCTCGACGATGCGGACGTGCGGACCGCGGGCACCACCTACCTGATCTATCGCGGTCGTCACAAGCACGAGGTCTCCAACGAGACTGCCCTCGCGCGCGTAGTCACCTCGACGCTGTTCCGCCGGACGATCGACGGTCCACGCGAGCTCTTCTATGCCGACCTGTACGCGAGCCGCAAGACCGGCTGCCGCGGCCAGCTGGGTATGCCCGGCGTTCGCGATCAGCACACGGGGTGCGTCGGCGCATATCTCGTCGAGCACGACCTGTTCGACTTCATGCTGTTCTCACTTCCCGACAACGACGCGTGGTCGCACAAGAACGGACCCCATGCCCAGGTCACGTCGATCGCGGCGGCCGATCGGCAGCTCGAGCGTCTGATGCACGCCGCGGGCGGCCCCGACGCGTTCTTCGCCGACCACGCGCTGATCGTCGCCTCTGACCACTCGCAGGCCTCGGTTGAGGAGCGGATCCGTCTCGACAAGGCGTTTGCCGATTTCGACGTCGCGACGCCGAGCCAGTCGAGGTCGATCGGCGCGGAGCTGGCATTGAGCCCCGCGCAGCGATCCGCGATGATCTATGCGCTCGATCAAGACCGGCGCGAAAAGGTGATCTCGCGCGCGATCGAGGTAGCCAGAAAGATCGTCGGCGTCGATCTCGTTCTGTGGCGCTCGAGCGACAACGAGGCCGTCGTCCAAAGCCCTCGGGGAGAGCTCCGCTTCAGCTCCGGCGGCGACGTCGTCGACGCGCGGGGAAGGCTGTGGAGCGTCGAGGGCGAGCTTGCGACGCTTGCCGCAAACATCCACGACGGCCGCTTCTCGAGCACCGAGTACCCCGACGCACTCGCGCGGATCTGGTCGGCGCTGCACTGCCCGACTGCCGGCGATGTGCTGCTATCGGCGGCGCCGGCCTACGAGTTCGTCGACTGGGGCGGCTCGGACCATGTCGGCGGCGGCAGCCACGGCTCGCTGCATCGCTCCGACTCGCTCGGCGCGCTGCTGTGGTGCGGGACCGGGCCGCAGACGCGCGACCTACGCGAGCAGTGGACACTGCAGGACATCGTTCCGATGGTCCGGGACCACTTCGGGGTGCATTAGTGCAGCGCCGGGCGCGTCTTAGCGGCGCGTTAGCGTTAGGTCCAGCTTGCGGAGACCTTACGTTCTGTCGATACATTCCCGAGTGATGTCCGAAGAGATGACAACCGCGGTAGCGCTGCCGTTCCACCACCGCGTCCGCCACGGAGTGCGCCACCCGCACAACTGGCTGCAGCTCGGGCGCTTCGCCGCGGTTGGCGCGACTGGGTACGGGGTCAACCTCGGGGTGTTCGCCGTCTGCGTGCATCTGTTCGGGATCGACTATCGGCTTGCAGCGGTGGTCGCGTTCGTGGTCTCGGTGATAAACAACTTCTGGTGGAACCGCCATTGGACGTTCGATGCCAGCCACGACCACGCGCTGTTCCAGGGCGCGCGCTTCTTCGCCGTCAGCCTCGTCGCCTTTGGTTTCCAGTACGTCGTGCTGATCGCACTGGTGAGCGACGCCGGGATGAGCAAGGTTTTCTCTCAGGCGATCGCGATCGCCGCCGCCACACCGCTCTCGTTCCTCGGCCAGAAGCTCTGGAGCTTCCGGGCGTAGGACCAGGCTTGAAGTTGCGTCGGGCGCCGGCGCTACTCGCGGCGCTGCTGGTCCTGCTTTTCCTCGCGGCGGCGCTTCCGCAGTCGTCGCTCGCATCGACCAACGCGCAGGCGGCGGCCGAGGCGGGCACGCCGGTGCTCGTCACGTCGCTGAACACCTCACCGGCCGGATATCGCCTGACCGGTGCCGAGGTCGAGCGGATCGCCGCTCGTGTGAGCAGCGTCGCCGCGGTCGTGCACCGCCACCCGAGCGCCCGCCCGTTCGCCTACACCAAGGGCCCCGGCCAGTGGCAGGTCAGCTGGTTCACCGGCCAGGGGGCTACGAGCAAGGAGATCGCCCAGGTTTACATCGACGACGCCACGGCCACCGTGACCCAGGCGTGGACCGGCTTCCAGGTCGCGTGGACGATGGCGCGCGGCTATCCCGGAGCGTTCGGGGAGAAGGTCAACGCCTGGTGGATCTGGCTGCCGTTGTGCGTTCTGTTCGTGCTCCCGTTCATCCCCTGGCGGCGGCGGCCGACGCTGCTGCACCTCGATCTGCTCGCGTTGCTCGGCTTCTCCGTCTCGCTCGCGTTCTTCAACCACGCGAACCTCGGGATGTCGGTCCCGCTCGTCTACCCATTCCTGCTCTATCTGCTGGTGCGGATGCTGCTGCTCGCGGCCGGACGCGGACGGCCACGCGAGCCGCTACGTCTGCTCGTGCCGAGATCCTGGCTCGTGGTCGGCATCGTCTTCCTGGTCGGCTTTCGTGTCGGCCTCAACGTCACCAACTCGAACGTGATCGACGTCGGCTACGCGGGGGTGATCGGCGCCAGCAAGGTCGTCCATGGCACTCCCCTGTATGGAAACTGGCCGAGCAACAACGCCTACGGTGACACCTACGGCCCGGTCAACTACTACGCCTACGTTCCCTTCGAACAGATCTTCGGTTGGAGCGGCACGTGGGACTCACTGCCTGCGGCCCACGCCGCCGCGATCGCGTTCGACCTGTTGACGATGCTTGGGCTGTTCGTGCTCGGGCGGCGGATCCGCGGGCCGACACTGGGAGTCGTGCTCGCGTACGCATGGGCGGCGTATCCGTTCACGCTGTTCGTGCTCGCCTCGGACTCGAACGATTCGCTGGTCGCGATGCTGCTCGTGCTGACGTTGCTGGTCGCCTCCTCGGCGCCCGCACGCGGCGTGGCGCTCGCGCTCGCCGGGCTGACCAAGTTCGCGCCGCTTGCGCTCGGGCCGCTGATGCTGCGAGGCCCGAACGGCCAGGCGCGGGTGGCGGATTTGCCTCTGGCAAATGCGCCAACGGCCCGAAGGGCCACGTGGTCGGTCGCGCTCTACGCGCTCGCGTTCGGACTGACAAGCGTGGTCGCGTTTCTGCCCGTGCTGCTCCAGGACAATCTGTCCGCGTTCTGGCACGACTCGATCGCCTACCAGGCTTCGCGCGCGGCGCCGTTCTCGGTCTGGGGCCTGTACGGCGGCCTCAGCATCGAGCAGCACCTGGTGCAGGGCGCCGGCGTCGCGCTCGCGCTGGCGGTCGCGGTCGTGCCGCGACGCCGGGACATCGTCACCATTGCTGCCCTCGCCGCCGCGGTGATCATCGCGCTCCAGCTCGGGGTGACGTACTGGTTCTACCTGTACATCGTCTGGTTCTTCCCGCTCGTGATCGTCGCCCTGTTCGGGTCTGTTGAATCGGCTGGCGCCGATTCAATTGGCACATTTGGCAGAGCCAAATCTGCCGGGGTGGTGGGTGAATCGGCTGGCGCCGATTCAATTGGCACATTTGGCAGAGCCAAATCTGCCGGGGTGGTGGTGGCGCCTGACAGCGCTGCAGCCGCCGGCGGCGTCGCCCCTACTTGACCCCGGGGGCGGGTTCGAGGACCTGCTCGATCGCGGTCGCGCGCATCGGTTCCGCGGTACGGATCAGGACGCCGTTGAGCCACGGGTCCTCCGTCGAGGTCTCGAACTTGACCGGCATCTTGGTCATCAGCGCGTCGAGCGCCAGCTCGCGCTTGACACCGATCACGCCACCGCGCGGACCGGTCATCCCGACGTCCGTGATGTAGGCGGTGCCACCGGGCAGGATGCGCGCGTCGGCGGTCGGCACATGCGTGTGCGTGCCGACCACCGCGGTAACGCGGCCGTCGAGGTGCCAGCCCATGCCGACCTTCTCGCTCGTCGCTTCGGCGTGCACGTCGACCAGGATGTGGTCGGTCTCCTTCTCGAGCGCACCGAGCGCGTTCTCGATCACCGCGAAGGCCGGTAGGCCGGCGTTCATGTAGAGGTTGCCAGAGATCGACACGACGCCGAGCCGGACACCGTCGTGCTCGACGGTGCACCAGCCGTGACCGGGCTGGCTGCGGAGGAAATTGGCGGGGCGGAGGATCCGCGGCTGGGCATCGAGGTAGGGGTAGATCTCACGGTGGCGGTAGGTGTGATTGCCGAGTGTGATCACGTCGATCCCGGCGGCGAACAGCTCCTGGGCGATCTTGGGCGTGATGCCGAGGCCGCCCGCGACGTTCTCGCCGTTGACCACGACGAAGTCCGGCGCTAGGCGCTCGCGAAGGCCCGGCAGGAGCGTGAGCACGGTGCGCTTGCCGATTCCACCGACGATGTCGCCTACGAACAGGATGCTGACGGGACGGATCATGTCCTCTGGGGGGCCATACTCTCAGAAGGCCCGATGAGGTGGAGACTGACCAACATCAGGAGCTGGCTCGAGCGTCGTAACCGCGCCACGGAGGCGCAGGATCCCGCGCCCGAGTCAGAGCACGCGGTTGCGGTTGCGCACGATCGCGCGCCCGAGCACGCGCAGGCGGTCGCGCGGGATCGCGCGCCGTCGGAGCACGATCACGATCCCGCGGTCGCGGTCCTGCCCGTTCCACCGGTCGTCGTTCCCCGATGGGTCCAGCTCGTGCTGCTGCCGCTCGGGATCCTCGCCCTCTGGGAGTTGGCGCGCGCGATCGGCCCGGTGCTCCTGATCCTCGTATTCGCGAGCATGGCCGCGCTGATCCTCAATCCGGCGATCAAAGGGCTCGAGCGGCGCGGCATCCCTCGCCCGGTGGGGATCCCACTCATGTTCCTGTCCGGGGTCGGGGTGCTGTTCGTGGTTGGGGTGCTCCTGTCGAACCCGATCGCCACGCAGGTCAGCCACTTCAAGGATGAGATCCCCGCGATCGCGCGCCACGCGAACCGCGACCTCGGGGACGTGCAGACCTGGCTCAACCACCGTGGGATCAACATTCACATCGAGAAGCAGGGGCAGACGGCGCTGGACACGCTCGAGAAGGGCATCGCCAAGCGCTCGGGAGACATCGTCTCGTTCTCGAGCGACCTGTTGCAGAAGCTGGCCGAGATCTCGTTCGCCCTGGTGCTGGTCCTGGTCCTGTCGATCTACCTGCTGGTCTACTCCGAGTCGATCGGGAACCTCGTCCGGCGCGTCATGCCGCCCGGCGACGGGACGTTGCAGGACGACTTCCCGCACCTGATCCAGCGCGCGGTGCTCGGGTACGTACGCGGCCAGCTTCTGTTCAGCTTCCTGATGGGCACCAGTGCGGCAGTCTCGCTGTGGGTCTTCGGCGCCCTCGGGATCTTTCCCGATGGGCAGACGTACGCGCTGTTCTTCGGGGGGTTCTACGGGCTGATGGAGCTCGTGCCCTACGTGGGGCCGTTCCTCGGTGCACTGCCGCCGGTGATCGTCGCGCTCCTGGTGAATCCGATCAGTGCCGTCTGGGTGACGATCCTGTTCGTCGTGCTGCAGGAGCTGGAAGGGCACCTGGTCGCGCCGCAGGTGTTCCGGATCTCGCTGCGGATCAACCCGATCCTGATCATCCTCGCCCTGCTGATCGGGGACGAGCTGTACGGGATCGCCGGTGCGCTGCTCGCCCTGCCGGTCTCGGCGGTGCTCCGCGAGACGGTGGTCTACCTGCGCTATCACCTCGTGCTCGAGCCGTGGGGGACCGCCTCGGTCGGGATCGGTTCCGGTGCGGGCGCGCCGGCGGTCGGCCCAGACCGATGTCCGGACTGCGATTCTCCCGCCGGTTCAGGCGATGCGTTCTGTCGCGGGTGCGGTGCCTCGCTGGAGCCGCGCGTGCGGACGCCCGGGTAGCCTGCGCCCGCGTGTGCGGACGCCCGGGTAGCCTGCGCGCAGAATGCCCGCCACCGCCGCAACGCGCGAGGCCACGCTCGCCGCGCGCGGTCTGAGCAAGCGCTTTGGAGAGCGCGTCGCTCTGCACGAGGTGAGCTTCGAGATCTACCCGGGCGAGCTGGTGGCGGTGATCGGCCCGAATGGAGCAGGCAAGACGACGCTGCTGAGCATCCTGGCCGGGATCCAGGCTCCCAGCGGCGGTGAGGTGACGAGCCCACCCGAGAGCAAGGTTGGCTGGGTGCCACAGCAGCCGGCGCTCTACTCGAAGCTCTCAGTCGCCGAGAACCTGCGTCTATTCGCGCGGCTCGAGAAGCTTTCTGACCCCGATCAGGCGGTCGAGCGGATGCTCGATCAGACCGAGCTGCGTGAGCGCTCAGGAGACGAGGTCGGACATCTCTCGGGCGGGAACCAGCAGCGCATCAACGTCGCGATCGGACTGCTGTGCGAGCCGGTGGCGCTGCTGCTCGACGAGCCGACGTCGTCCCTGGATCCCCGCCAGCGCGAGCGCCTGTGGGGGTTCATCGAGGGCCTGGCGGCGCAGGGGACGACGGTCGCCTACTCGACCCACAACGTGACCGAGGCCGAGCGGTACGCCGATCGCGTGCTCGTGCTGGCCGACGGGGAGCTCCTGTTCGCCGGCACGCCCGCCGCGCTCGAGCGAGCAGTCGGGGGCCAGACGCGAAACTTCGAGTCCGCCTTCGTGCGGTTCATCGACGAGCGTGGTCATTAGGCTCCGATGCGCTGGCTGCTCGTGAAGGACCTCCAGATCCTGCGGCGCTCACCGCTGCTGGTCGCGCTCCTGATCATCTACCCGATCACGCTGGCGCTGATGATCGGATTCGCGCTGTCGAGCCCGCCGGGGAAGCCGAAGGTTGCGTTCCTGACGCAGGTGCCGAAGGGGCAGGGGAGGATTCACTTCGGCTCCCAGCAGATCAACATCTCGAGCTACGCCAAGGACCTGTACTCGTCGATCCAGCCGATCATCGTCCATTCGCGGGCGCAGGCGCTCGCCGCGGTGCGGTCCGGCCGCGCGCTGGCCGCGCTGATCATCCCGGCGGACATCCCCCAGCAGATCCAGAGCCTGGTCACTACCGGCGTCGGCAGTCCGACCGTGCAGCTGATTCTCAACACCAACGATCCCGTCGAGAAGCAGTTCGCCGACCAGGCGATCCAGGCGCGGCTGAACGACGTCGAGCAGGCGGTGTCAAAGCAGGTCCTGCGCGTGGCCGTCGTCGATCTCCAGCAGGTCCTGAACGGTGGCTCGATCCAATTCCTCGGTCAGAGCTTCCCGCTGCTCGGACTGCGTGACTCGCGGACGGTGCTGCGGCGGGCGATCGCGGCGCTCCCGGTTCGTTCCCCGCTCCGCGCGGAACTCGGCAAGGTGGTGGGGTTCGCTGACCTGGCAATCCAGGGACTTGCGTTCGCGAGTCCGGTGCTCGGGTCGATCGGGACTCCGTTGACCGTCGATCAGACCGAGCTGTCGGGCCGGACCACCCCGACGGCGACCTACGCAGCGACGATCGCCGTGATCTTCTCGCTGATGCTCGTGACCCTGCTGCTGGCTGCGGGGATGCTCGCTCTCGAGTGGGAGGAGCACGCCTTCGCCCGGCTCGTGCGCGGCCTCGTCTCGCCCGGCGCGCTGCTCGCCGAGAAGGTCGTACTGGCCGGTGGACTGGCCGCGGCCGCGTCGCTTCTGATGGCGGCGGGCGTGTCGACCTTCGTGCCGCTGGAGTGGTCACGGTTCCCGCTGTGGGTGATCGCGCTGCTGCTGGCAGGGACTGCGTTCGGCGCGCTCGGCGTCGCCATCGGAGGGCTCGCCCGCGAGGTGCGCGCTGCGTCGCTGCTGGCGTTCATGCTCTCGCTGCCCGTCGCCTTCGTCGCGCTCGTGCCCGCGGCGGCGGTCTCAGGCGGCCTGAAATCGGCGCTCGACACGGTGGCGTTCGTGTTCCCGTTCAAGCCGGCGCTCGACGCGGTCAACAACGCGTTCAGCGGCACGGCGCCGGCGATCGGGTTGCCGCTCGTGCACCTGGTTGTGCTGGCGGTGGCGTTTGGGGTGCTGGCCCGGGTGGCGGTGCGGCGGGGGGCTTGAGCGCGTGGGGGCTCGCGTTGGGCGCTCGCGTTGGGCGCTGAGCGCGTGGGGGCTCGCGTTGGGCGCTCGCGGCGTGAGCGCGTGGGGGCTCGCGCGCCCGGCGCCGCTGCTCTACGCCCTGTTTTTGACGCACCAGATTTTGGCGTGATGAGAAGTGAACAACAGTTGTCGACAACTCATCTCGGCTGCTCGGCGGCAGACCGAGATGGCGTGCACGACCGGCAGCAGTAAGGTCTCGTCGACATTGACCACGCACCAGATCCTCTTCTATGACTATGTCGATGACGTCCTCGAACGGCGCGGGCCGTACCGGGAGGCGCACCTGGCTGGGATTCGGGCTGAGCGCGACGCGGGGCGGGTGGTGATGGCCGGTGCGCTTGGAGATCCGCCGCACGGGGCGGTGATCGTGTTCGGAGACGTCGAACGCGAGGCGATCGAGGCGTTCGCTCGCTTGGACCCGTATGTCGAGGCCGGTCTCGTCACGGAGTGGCGCGTCGAGCCCTGGAACGTCGTCTAGCGCCGGCGGGCGCACGGGTTCGGCCACGCGCGCCCGAGGCCCCACGGCGCCGGTATCCTGAGATTACGATGCCCTTTCCGCAGACTCGCCTGCGCCGGCTGCGCGCGACCCGCGCGCTGCGCGGCCTTGTGCGGGAGACGCGCCTCGCGCCCGCGGACTTCGTGTACCCGATGTTCGTGGCGGACGGGATCGATACGAGGGAGCCGATCGCGGCGATGCCCGGCGTCGATCGCCTGTCGATCGCTCATGCCGTCGCCGAGGCCGGCGAGGCGGCGGCGCTCGGGATTCCCGCGGTGCTCCTGTTCGGGATCCCACTGAGCAAGGACGAGGAGGGCTCCGAGGCATGGGATGACGAAGGGGTCGTGCAGCTGGCGACGCGGGCGATCAAGGAGGCCCACCCGGAGCTGCTCGTGATCGCAGACCTGTGTCTCTGTGAGTACACGAGTCACGGACACTGCGGGGTCGTAAGGACCGACGGCACGGTTGACAACGACGCCACGGTCGAGCTGCTCTCCCGTACGGCCGTCTCCCAGGCGCGCGCCGGTGCCGACGTGATTGCGCCGAGCGACATGATGGACGGGCGCGTCGGCGCGATCCGCGCTGCGCTCGACGACGACGGCCAGGTTGACACTCCGATCCTCGCTTACAGCGCGAAGTTCGCCTCCGCCTTCTACGGGCCGTTCCGCGAGGCTGCCGGCTCGACGCCCGCCTTCGGGGATCGGCGCTCCTACCAGATGGACCCTGCAAACGGCGACGAGGCGCTGCGCGAGACGCTGCTCGACGTCGAGGAGGGGGCCGACATCGTGATGGTCAAGCCTGCTCTCCCCTACCTTGACGTGATCCGCCGGGTGAAGCAGGAGACCGCGATGCCCGTCGCCGCATACAACGTCAGCGGCGAGTACGCCATGCTCAAGGCCGCCGCGGCGGCCGGATACCTCGACGAGCGCGCCGCCGTGCTGGAGGCGCTGACATCGATCCGGCGCGCGGGCGCCGACATAGTGATCACCTACCACGCGAAGGACGCTGCGCTATGGCTACAAGAGACGTAACGGCGGTCCCCAAGCTCCGCAGCCGCACGCACGGCGCGGCGATCCCGCTGGACGACCTCGACAAGCGGCTGCTGAACCTGATGCAGGGCAGCTTCCCGCTGCAGCCGCGGCCCTACGCGAGCGTGGCCGCCGAGGCCGGCATCTCCGAGGAGGAGGTGATCACGCGGGTTCAGTTCCTGCTCGACCAGCGCATCATCCGCCAGGTCACGCCGATCTTCGACACCCGCGCGCTCGGCTACTCCTCGATGCTCGTGGCGGCGAAGGTCGACCCGGAGAACCCATGGCGCGCCGCGACGATCATCAACGCCCATCCCGGCGTCTCGCATAACTACCTGCGCAACCACGAGTTCAACATCTGGTTCACGATCGCCACCGAACCCGACTCGCCGCTCGGGGTGCAGGGCACGCTTGACGTGCTCGGACGCGAGGCGGGTGCCGAATCGATCCGCCAGCTGCCGACACTGAAGCTGTTCAAGATCAGAATGGACCTCGAGATGGAGGGCGACACGAGCGCGCTGGCGAAGGCCGTCGAGGTCGCTGAGCCGGCCGAGACCGAGCCGCAGCCATATGACGAGCTCGACAGGGCCGTGATCCGCGCGCTCCAGGGAGACATGCCGGTGATCCCGGAGCCCTACGCGCCCGCGGCCGCCGAGCTCGGAATGACCCAGGAGCGCCTGCTCGAGCACCTCGAGGGGATGCGTGAGCGCAAGCTCCTGCGCCGCGTCGCCGCGATCCTCTTCCACCGCAGGGCCGGGTTCAGCGCCAACGGCATGGGCGTTTGGAAGGTACCGGACGAGCGGATCGCCGAGCTCGGTCCACAGATGGCCGCATTCCGTGGCATCTCGCACTGCTACCAGCGTCCCACCTACGCCGACTGGCCCTACTCCATCTTCACCATGGCCCATGGGCGCTCAAAGGAGGAGTGCGACGCGATCCTCGACTCGATCGCCGAGTCGACGGGGATCGAGGACCGGTCCACGCTGTACTCCTCGACCGAGTTCAAAAAGATTCGCTTGTTGTACTTCACGGACGACTACCGGGCGTGGGAGCGGTCGCACGCTGGGGTGTGAGCTTGCCCGCCCGGGTCTTGGCGGAGGTCGCATTCGCAAGCTCCGCCAATCCGACCCGCGCGGGCAGCCCTCCGTACGGGCGATAGCCGCCATCGTATGAGCTCGACTCGCGCTGCTACTGGTCGCTCGTCAGCGCTGTATCGCCGGGCGCTCGAGGTGATGCCTGGTGGTGTCAACTCGCCGGTCCGGGCTATGGGGGCGATTGGGCGGGATCCGATCTTCATCGCTTCGGGCTCAGGAGCACGGCTGACTGACGTAGACGGCAACGAGTACGTCGATTGGGTGTCGTCGTGGGGGCCGCTGATCGCCGGTCACGCGCATCCGGACGTACTGGCGGCTATCAAGGCCGCGGCCTCGCGCGGCACCACGTTCGGCGCTCCCACACCCGGTGAGGTTGAGCTGGCGGCGGAGGTCGTCGAGCGGATGCCTTCGGTTGAGATGGTGCGGATGACGTCTTCGGGGACTGAGGCGACGATGAGTGCGCTCCGGCTGGCCCGCGCCGTGACGGGTCGTGAGCAGGTGCTCAAGTTCGCGGGGGCGTACCACGGCCATGTCGATGGCCTGCTCGCCGAGGCGGGGTCTGGGCTTGCGACGCAGGGCATCCCCGCCAGTCCCGGCGTTCCCGCAGGTGCTGCGGCCGCGACGGTGATCGTGCCGTGGAACGATCCCGACGCTCTGCTCGCGGCCTGCGAGCGCCATCAGCTAGCGGCGATCATCGCCGAGCCGGTCCCGGCGAACATGGGCGTGGTGCCGCCCGCGCCGGGCTTCCTCGAACTGCTGCGCGAACGCGCCGACGCGACTGGTGCGCTACTGATCTTCGACGAGGTGATCACCGGCTTCCGCGTTGGCCGCGGCGGCGCCCAGGAGCGCTACTCCGTGATGCCCGACCTGACGATCTTGGGCAAGGTCATCGGTGGTGGCCTCCCGGCGGCAGCCTACGGTGGGCGCGGGGAGCTGATGGAGCGGATCGCGCCGGCCGGCGACGTCTACCAGGCGGGCACGCTGTCCGGGAACCCGCTCGCCGTCGCGGCTGGGCTCGCGACGCTCCGGCTGCTCGACGAGAGCGCGTATGCCCGGCTCGCAGCGCTCACCGAGCAGCTCGCCACCGGTCTTCGCGACGCGGCGCGGGAAGGCGGCTCATCGGTTCTCGTTCAGTCCGTGCCGGGGCTGCTGACGGTGTTCTTCACGGCCCGGCCGGTTCCCGACTACGCGACCGCGGCAACATGCGACCTGGCCGCACACGCGGCGTGGTGTCGCGGGCTGCTGGCGCGGGGCGTGTATCCGCCGCCGTCGCAGTTCGAGGCCTGGTTCCCGTCGCTCGCGCACACCGATGAGGACGTCGCACGGACCCTCTCGGCCGCGGGCGAGGCGTTCGCGGACGGGAGCGGAGCATGACCGTGACGCCGCACGCGAGCTCGTCCCTCGTCGCCGCGCTGCGGGCGGAGGGCGGGACTCTCGCCGAGCTGACGAGCGATCGAGATCTGTCTGGCGGTCCCGCCGAGCCGGCTCGCCTCGCGGCTGCCGGCCCCCGGGCCTGTGGCTTCGAGGCCGAGTACGAGCTGCTGGTGGAGATGATCTTCGAGGGCTGCCGGCTGCACTACGGACCGCAGCGCGTCGTCCGCACGGAGGACGAGGACCTGGCGCTGCTGCTCGGAGACCAGCTCTACGCCCTCGGGCTGGCCCGGCTCGCGCGAATCGGAGATCTGGAGGCGGTCGGCGAGCTGGCCGACGTGATCTCGCTCGTCGCTCAAGCCCAGACCGCGCGTGACGCCGAACTGGTGGATGCGGTTTGGACAGCGGGAGCTGTGGCGATCGGCTGGGGCGCGGGCGCCCGGCACGCGCAGGCCAAGGAGCTGGCTCGGACAGGTAATCCGGCCGCCGCGGCCGCGCTCAGGAGCGCGGCGATGGACCGGAGGAGTGCGGCGACAGACCGGACGAGCGCGGCGGCGGACTGACGCCTCTCGAGCCCTGAGAGTCCGCTAGTGACGCACGCCTCGATGTTGACGATAGGCTTCCCGACGCTGTTGAATTCCGGCCCTCGTCTAATAGAGCTTATTCGTGCCCGACAAACGTAAGAAGAATCTCTCGAAGTACACCGTCGACTTGAACATGCCCGGCGCATTCGAGGGCGAGACCGTCACGCGCCGGCGCTTCATGAACATCACGGCGCAGGGGATGGGCGTAGCCGCCACGATGGCGTTCTCGCTCCCGGCCTTGGGCTTCGCGCTCGGCCCGATCTTCAGTCGTGAGCCGTTCGAGTGGCAGATCATCGGCAAGCCGGACGACTTCACCGAGACCGAATACAACCTCCGGGTGATCACGCTCGTCCCGAACGTCGGCGAGGCCGGCAAGAGCACGGCGTACATCCGCAAACGCTGGCCGGCCGTCGACACTGAGCCCGAGGACGAGTACAACCACATCGTCGCCCTCACCTCGCGATGCTCTCACCTCGGGTGCCCGGTGCGCTGGGTCGCGTCCGCCTCGCGCTTCCTGTGCCCCTGCCACGGCGGGATCTACGACTTCCGCGGAATCCGCGTCGGCGGTCCGCCGGTGCGGCCCCTGAACCGCTTCTACACGCTGATCCGCAACGGCTACGTCTATCTCGGCCCGATGTACTCGGTCAACGTCGAGCTGAGGCGCTTCTCGAACCGCGATCCGGGCCAGCCGCTCGACGGTATCGGTCAGTACCTCTATCCGGCCCGGTTCTCGACCTCGACGCTCCCGCCGACGACGAACCTGCCGCTCCCACCTCCGGGCATCCCGGCCGGAAGCTGACCAGATGCCGAAACTGCCAGCCCCCCCGCTACCAAAGGCTCTGCAACCGAAGCCGAAGCGGCCCGGTCAGAACGGCAACGGCAAGGTGGATCCGAAGGAGGCCGCGCTCGAGGGCGGTATCCACGCGATCGACTGGATCGACGAGCGGATGGCGATCTCCGGCGGCCTGCGCTGGATGCTGTTCCGCAAGGTCCCGCGTGGAGTCAACTGGTTCTACACGCTCGGCTCGGCGACCCTGTTCGCGTTCCTGAACCAGGCGATTACCGGCGTCTTCCTCGCGATGTACTACCGCCCCGATGCGACCGGCGGCGCCTACGAGTCGATGCGCTACATCACCGACGACGCCTTCCTCGGGCAGTTCGTACGCGCGATGCACAAGTGGGGAGCATCGGTGATGGTGATCCTGATCTTCCTCCACATGGGACGAGTGTTCTTCTTCGGCGCCTACAAGTATCCGCGCGAGATGACGTGGATCATCGGCGTCGTGCTGCTGATCCTGACGATGGCGATGTCGTTTACGGGCTACCTGCTCCCGTTCGACGACCGCGCCTACTGGGCCACGATCGTCGGCGTCAACATCAACGGCACGGCCCCGTTCTTAGGTCCCTACCTATCCGACTTCCTCAGAGCGGGTCCCGAGTTCGGCGCGACTACGCTGTCGCGGTTCTACGCCATCCACATGCTGCTGCTGCCGGGACTGATCATCGCCCTGATCGGCGCGCACCTGTACCTCGTCTCCAAGCTCGGGATCTCGGCGCCACCGTGGATCAAGTCACACGAAGAGCCCGAGCTCGACATCGCGGAAGTGTGAGGCGAGGCTCGTGAATCAGGCCGAGAAGGAGGCATACCTCCGCGAGTACTCGCTGCTGAAGAACGAGGGCAAGCCGTTCTTCCCCTACGCCGTGGCGAAGGACTCCGGGATGGCGGTGATCGTGATGCTCGTGATCATCTTCTTCGCGCTCATGTTCGGCGCCGAGCTCGGACCGAAGGCCGATCCGGCGACGACCACCTACGTGCCCCGGCCCGACTGGTACTTCTTCTTCCTGTTCGAGGTCCTGCGCGTCATCAAGCCGCCGGTGTGGACGCAGCTCGCGACGATCGGCGTGCCCACGGTCGGGATGGTCCTGCTGTTCCTGCTTCCGTTCTACGATCGCAGTCCCGAGCGGCGAATCGAGCGCCGCCCAGTTGCGCTGACGGCGGGCATCCTCACGATCTCGGCGATGGCGTTCCTCACCTATAACGGCGCCAATGCAGGCTCGATCAGCACGGTGACGATGAAACCTCCCTCCAACCTGACCAAGTCAGAGGCGGCGACATTCAACGCGGGCGAGCTGGTGGTGGGCCAGTCTGGGTGCCTGGCCTGTCACAGGATCGGTGACGACGGCGCCGCCGGTGGCCTCGGTCCGAATCTCTCCAAGGTCGGCACCTTCCTCAAGCCGGCCGCGATCGCGTCGACGCTCGAGAACCCGACGCCCCCGATGCCCTCGTTCGCCGGCATCGCCCAGCAATACCCCACCAAGTTCAAGGACCTGGTTGCGTTCTTGAGCGACCTGCAGGGGTAGCTCTCACGGCTGCCGTGGCGGCTAGTCTGCCCTTACGCGTGAGCGATACTCCAGGCACGCTCGAGGAGACCCAGGTGCGGGCGATGTTCGACCGCATCGCCGGTCTCTATGACCTGATGAACACGGTCATGACGGCCGGTCTGCACCACGCGTGGCGTCGCCGGGCGGCGGATCTGGCGGCGCTGGCGCCAGGCGACCGGGCGCTCGACGTGGCCACCGGGACCGGCGACCTGGCGCTCGAGCTGTACGGGCGCGTCGCCCCCGGCGGCGAGGTGGTCGCAAGCGACTTCTCCGAGCGCATGCTCGAGCTGGCACGCGCCAAGGCCTCGGCCAGGCCCCCCGGGAACGGCGGCGCCGGCGGCGCGCCCGGGCGTCTGCGGTTCGAGTCCGCGAACGCGCTCTCGCTCCCCTACGCCGACGACGAGTTCGACGCCGCCACGGTCGGATTCGGCGCACGCAATTTCTCCGATCTGGACCGCGGGCTCCAAGAGATGGCGCGGGTCGTCCGACCGGGCGGGCGGGTCGTCGTGCTCGAGATGACGACGCCGCAGCGGCCGCCGCTTTCGACCTTCTTTCGCGTCTGGTTCGACAGGGCCGTTCCGATGCTCGGACGCCTTGCCGGCGACCCCGAGGCCTACAACTACCTTCCAAGCTCGGTGCGCCGGTTTCCCGGGCCCGCGGAGCTCGCCGCGGTGATGAGCCGATCCGGACTGCAGGAGATCCGCTACGTCCTCACCGCGGGAGGCATCATCGCGCTTCACGTCGGCGTCGTCCCCGGCGGCCGCGAGGGCGCCGCCGGCCGCGAGGTCCCCGCCGTTCCCGGCGGCCGTGAGGCGAAGTCCGGGGGCCCTAAGGCATGAGCGCCGTCCGGACAGTGCTCGACGCGGGTGGGGCGAGCGTGCCGAGGCTGATGGAGCGCGTCGAGCAGCGCATGGCGACGATCACATCAGGCTACGGTCCGGACCTCGTCCGTCACGCGGGTGAGACCCTCGCTGCCGGAGGCAAGCGCCTGCGTCCCCTCCTCGTTTTCCTGGCCGCCGGAGTCCCGCCGCCTGAAACCGACGGCCTTGTGCGCGCGGCGGTCGCCGTCGAGCTCGTGCACAGCGCGAGCCTCGTACACGATGACGTGCTCGACGGCGCGGCGCTACGGCGTGGACGACCGAGCGTGGTGGCCGCGGGCGGCCGTCAGCACGCGACAGCGACGGGCGATCTGCTGTTCGCCCGCGCATTCGCCGAGCTCGCGGGCGGCGGTTCGGGGCGCGCGGTGCGTTCGCTCTCCCGGGCGAGCTCCGCTCTCGCCCGCGGTGAGCTGATGCAGCGCGCCGACGCGTGGAACGTCGACATCGGGGTGTCGCGTTACCTCGAGCGCTGCCGGCTGAAAACCGGCGTGCTGTTCCGGGCGGCCTGCGAGCTGGGGGCGATCGAAGGTGGTGGCGCGGTCGATGAACTCGGCTCGTTCGGGGAGCGGATCGGGATCGCCTTCCAGATCTTGGACGACGTCCTCGACGTGACAGGCCCTCCTGAGCGAACCGGAAAGCCCCAAGGCACCGATCTGGTTGACGGCACGGCGACGCTGCCGCTGATCCTCGCCCGGGAGCGCGATCCCGAGCTCGCCACACTTGACCTGCGTAGCGTGCGCAACCCAGCGCAGGCCGCCGACGTGTGCGCGAGGATCGCTGCGACGGGCGCTCTACCGGTCGCCCGCGACCACGCGCTCGTGCTCGTGGCCGAGGCCAAGGCGGCGCTGCCGCCGCTGCCGCCGCGCCAGCTCGAGGTGCTCGAGCTCGTCGCTGACGGCGTGGTCGAGCGTTACCGCTAAAAGTCTTCGGGCAGGATCAGGTCGGCGTGCAGCGCTGCCGAGAAGCGGGCGATCTCGGCGGTCATGTTCGCGTGAGTCAGCCGCTGGAGGTCGCGAAGGATGTCCTGGACACCGTCCTCGAGGGTGTCCTCGAACTGCTCGATCTCGCCCTGGTCGAAGACGCCCTCACCCTCCCAGTCGCAGTTCGGGCAGTAGAGCCCGATCTGCCACCGGTCCGATTCGGCCTCAGTCCACGACGTCGGCTGGACGAGCTGGGACTCGCATTCGGGGCAGATGTGCAGCCCCTTGCGCTCGTGATCGACCTGGTCGGCAAAACGGATCACATCGATCTTGCGGCCGCTCGGAAGGACGATGCGGCGGACTGAGTGCTGGTTCGGTTGGTGGCTCATGTTCGTTGACCTCGGGTGGTTAAGGCCTTCATCGGCCATCTGCGAGTTCGACTTGAGCGCTTCGGTCACCGAACTCGGCATCGGTCGCTACTCTGTGGGACCCACCAGGAGTCAGCGGCTCATGTTCAGCAACCCAGAGAACCTCCTAATCGTCCTTCTGATCGTGCTCGTGCTGTTCGGCGCGAAGCGCCTGCCTGGGCTCGGCCGTGGACTGGGGCAGGGGATGCGCGAATTCAAGGAGGGAATCACGGGCAGTTCGAAGTCCGACGACGACGACGAGGTCCCTGCGATCTCGCCCGCGAGCGCCATGCCGGAGGCGACTCCGGAACGCCCGCGCGAGCCAGCCGACGCTGGCACTGAGCGCAGCGCCTAGCGCACCGCGCCGCAGGTCGTCATGGCAAGGAGGCTCCGGCCCATCGGGCACGAGGATCGGCTGAGCGTCGTCGACCATCTGGATGAGCTCAGATCACGACTGATCTTCTGCACGATCGCGTTGGCGATCGCGTTCGCCGTCTGCTTCTGGCAGAACGCCCCACTGATCAGCCTGCTGAACCATTCGGTCCCGCTCAAATCCGTGGCCACCGCCGAGGAGCGGGGGGAGGTCAAGGAACGCAAGGGGGACCTCCTCGCGGCGCAGGGAGCGCGCGCGCTCGCAGTCTCGCCAACCGTGCCGGCGGCCGACCGTCCGTACTACCAGGAGATGGCGACCGGTCTTCAGCAGGCCGCCACAGCACTCCCCCGTACGGCCGAACCAGAGAAGCCGATCACGATCGGTGTCGCGGAGCCGTTCACGACGACGATGGCGATCGCGGCTTACTTCGCGCTTCTGTTCTGCCTGCCGCTGCTGATCTACCAGGTGTACGCGTTCGTGCTACCGGCGTTCAAGCCAGAGGAGAGGCGGGCCGCGTTCCCGCTGATGATCATGGCACCCGCGCTGTTCGTCACCGGCGTCGTCTTCGCGTACTTCCTCGTCCTGCCACCAGCGGTCAAGTTTCTACAGGGATTCAACAGCAGCAACTTCAACAGCCTGCTGCAGGCCAAGCCCTACTACGAGTTCGAGATCCTGACGATGCTCGGGATCGGCCTCACGTTCCAGCTCCCGCTCGCCCTGCTGGGCCTCGATCGCGTCGGCGTCATCAACGCCCGGACCCTGACCCGTCACTGGCGCTACTCGGTCGTCATCATCGCGATCATCGCCGCAGCGCTCCCGGGCGCCGACCCGGTCACGACGCTGCTGGAGATGGTGCCGCTGCTGCTGTTGTACGTCCTCAGTATCGTCCTCTTGTCGGTGGCCGATCGCAGGAGTGCCGCGAAGGCTGCCGCAGAACTGTCTGGATCGACACCGGACCCGACCTGACGAGAGCGCTGACATGCTGTTCGATCTCCGCGGCCGCGGCCGCCGCCGCACAATTCAAGTTATCTATCTCGGTCTCGCCGTCCTGATGGGCGGCGGGCTTGTGCTGTTCGGCGTCGGCGCCGGGAACGGAACCGGCGGACTGCTGAACGCCTTCAACCCAAGCGGGGGCGGCAGCGCCGCCAAGCAGTACGTCAGCCAGCAGACGAAGAACGCTGCGAAACAGACTCAGCTCCACCCCAACGACGCCCAGGACTGGGCGACGCTGGCTCAGGATCGCTACTACGACGCCAGCCCGTACTACAACACGACGACTCAGACCTACACCGCGACCGGGAAGGCGAGCCTGACGGCCGCCGGGCAGGCGTGGAAGCGTTACATCCAGCTCGACAAGCACCCGAGCTCCGACCTCGGCAGGCTGATGGCTCAGGCATACGCTGGCCTCGGCGACTACACCCAGGAGGCGCAGGCATGGGAGTTCGTGGCCCAGGCGAACCCGAAGGTCTCGAGCTATTGGGCTGACCTCGCCGCGAGTGCCTACCAGGCCAAGGACACAGACCTCGGCGACCTCGCTGCCGCCAAAGCCCTCGCCCTCACCCCCAAGGCAGAGCGGGCCACCCTCAAGACGGAGCTGCAGCAAGCGAAGGCGCAGACGTCCACGACGGCGACAACGACGACGTAGGTCGCCTCGCCGCCCGGCCCGGCGACTGGCTAAGATCGGCGCTCGTTCGGGCCGTTAGCTCAACTGGTAGAGCAGGGGACTCTTAATCCCAAGGTTGGAGGTTCGAGTCCTCCACGGCCCATTGATTGATCGGGGCTTTTCTCGTTTTCGGATACCGATCGGCCGGGTGACTCCTCAAACGGCATGATGAGCTTCGTCGACGTCATCAAACCGGCGGGGCGCTCCTGAACCCGTGTCGCGCAGCCGACCGGCAGCGTCGCGGTCTGGCGAGCGCAGCGACCAGAAAACCGGCGCGCTGAGTTTCCGGCTTGTGGTACCGTCGCCGGCGGGAGATGCCATGGACGTTCTGAAGCGAGGCGGGCTCGCGCTCGCCTCCTGCTGGCCACGGCGCCGGCTGCTCGTGGTGGTGAGCGCGGCGGCGCTTGTCGCGCTGGTCTGGCTGGGAGTCGCGGCGCGGAGCGCGCAAGCCGCCTACAGCCCGTATCCGGTGTCCTTCAGTGTGCCGGCCGCCGTGCTCGCGGCCGCGAATCCGACCGTACCGCCGCCGGGCTCGAACAACTGGTCGTGCAAGCCCAGCGCCGCACATCCCGAGCCGGTCGTGCTCGTCCACGGTCTGGTGGAGAACATGGCCGATAACTGGAACACGATCTCGCCGCTGCTCGCCGACAACGGCTTCTGCGTCTACGCGTTCACCTACGGCACCGTTGCCGGCGAGGCGTATCTCGGCGGCCTCGTGGAGATGGAGCAGAGCGCCCCGCAGCTCGCGGCATTCGTCGACAAGGTGCTGGCGGCTACGGGCGCGAGCAAGGTCGACCTCGTTGGGCACTCCGAGGGGACGGTGATGCCGCGCTACTACATGGAGTTCCTTGGCGGCGCGGCGAAGGTCGACAAGTTCGTGATGCTGACACCGATCTGGCACGGGACCAACGTGCTCGCTCTCTCGACGGTCGAGTCACTCGGCGACCAGCTCAACCCGACCGTCACCGCGCTCGTGAACAGCCTCATCGGCAGCGCCTGCGGCTCCTGCACCGAGTTCCTGACCGGATCGCCGTTCCTGCAGAACCTCGACGCTCACGGCATGGCGCTCCCCGGCGTTACCTACACCGACATCGTGACCGAATACGACGAGCTCGTCGTCCCGTACACGAGCGGGATCCTGAACGCACCGAACGTGACCAACTTCACGCTCCAGGATCAGTGCCCGACCGACTTCTCAGAGCACTTGACCGTTCCCGACGACCCGATAGCCGCGCAGGACGTCCTCAACGCTCTCGACCCGGCGCACGCCAAGCCCGTACCGTGCACGCTGGTGCTCCCCGGCGTGGGCGCCCCGGTGCCGCCTTCGACGGTCGGGCTCGCTCCGTAGCACCTGCGAGGGCGCGCGGGCAAGCGCGTCGCGTCGCGCAGGTGCTCTCTGGACTCGAGTCGCCCGGGTTCGAGAACCGCGGAAGCGAGGACGTCAGGTTTCTCGCGATCGCCACACCGGGCGTCTTCGGACCGACCTACTTCCAGGACCTTGCCGAGGTCCTCGCCACCGGCGGACCGCCCGACCCGGCCGCCATCGTCGGCGTGATGCGCCGGCACGGATTGACACCCGCCCCACCCACCCACGCCTGAACGCGGGCGCATCGACCCGGCACACACCGGGCTTCAACCCACGGAGTGAGACAGGCCGGAGGGTCGCCAAGGGCGTTGGTATGGATGGATCGGAGGCCAGCCCGGCATACTCGCGGCCATGAGTGCTGAGTTGCAGGTGCGTGATCCCGGATTTGAGCAGCGCGTCCGGGCGAGCTTCGCGAAGCAAGGTCTGATGTCGACCTTTGCAGCCCAGCTCGACCGAGTCGATCCGGGGCTCGTGGAGATCGTCTTGCCATTCTCGGATCGGCTGACTCAGCAAGACGGGTTCCTGCACGCCGGAGTGGTGATCGCGGCGATGGACACCGCCTGCGGTTACGCCGCCCTCTCTCTGATGGAGCCGGATCTTCGCGTCCTGACCGTTGAGCTCAAGGTCAACCTGCTCTCGGTCGCGAGCGGGGAACGGCTCTTGGCGCGGGGGCAGGTGGTGCGGGCAGGGCGCACGCTCACGGTCTGCCGGGGGGACGCCTATACCTGGGCGGGCGAGGAGGAACGCCACGTTGCGACGATCCTCACAACGATGTTCGGGGTCAGCAAGGTGTAGCGCTTGCTGAGCGTCCCTCCTGTCTAAATCCGCGGCTTCAAGCGCTCGCTGCTCCGGGACGTTGTCGACGTCGGTGTGGGCCTCAACACGGTTGGTCCTAGGCGGGGCCGGGATTGTTCGAACCGCTCTTGGCCGGAAGTCATCGAACGGGCTATCTCCGCCGCCCGACGGTCCTGGGGCGCGTCACTGCCCGGATCCCGCGCTTCACCGCCGGGACCGGCCGGCGCCGCGAGCGGGTCGTCGCGCCGTCGACACCTGGATTGAGGCGCGGCGCGACCAACGGCGCGTCCAACTCGCGCGCGAACGGCCGGTCATAACAGCGGTGCGTCACGTAACTATGAAATGGCCAAAGAACCGTGCCACGCGGGCGGTGATTCCGCCGACGCCGCGCTTGCCGGCCATTATCAACTCTCGCTAACGCGCGGCAGGTCCGGGTGGACTTACGCGACAGACGCTTTCGGTCCCCCTCGCGCAGGCTTCAGGACGTGCTGCCGAAGTCGACGTCTTTGGTCTTGACCGTGCCGGCCGTTCGTCCCGGCGCCGTCTGGTAGGTCCAGTACAGGTTGGTGTGAGCGATGACCTGGTCCGGTGGCGGCGCCCCCCATTCCGTCTGGTCCTCCGTCGTGTGCGCGTCACTTACAAGGATCGCGTCGTACCCCCTGACTAACGCGCCGTGGAGCGTCGAGCGGACGCATGCATCGGTCTGCGCGCCGACTACGACGAGTCGCCCGACACCCAGGTCCGACAGCACGATCTCTAGGCGGGTGTCCTCGAAGGAGTCGCCGAAGTTCTTCTCAACGAGCGGCTCGGCGGCGCGCCGAGCCAGTTCGGGGACGATCCGCCAGCCCTCGCTCCCCCTTGCAAGCTGTTCGTCGAAATGCTGGATCCAGACAACGGGAGTCCGTTCCCGCCGCGCCTTCTCGACAAGGCTCCGGACGTTCGCAACGACCGTGTCGCGGTCGTGAGCCCCCTCGACGACACCGTTCTGTACGTCGATGACGAGGAGTGCGGAGTTCGGACGGTTCTCGAGCGTGGTCATCGTTTCGCCATGCTCACATCCGCCTCATGTGTCCACCACAGTAGACACACCACGCCCGGTCGGTGGACTCACGAGGGTTCATGGCTCAGATCTTCCGTCTACGTGCGCGCCGCTGGTTCAGTTTGGTCAAACGCCGCGGTCGATGAGAGCCGAGAACGTCATGTACATAACTCGCCACAAGTTGCTGGCTCCACTGATCGCGCTGACCCTGACGGTCGGTGCGATCGTTGGCGTTTCGGTGCTCGTGCAGCGGTCGAGTTCCAGCCGTGTAGCGCAGCTCGACACGAGCTCGCTGACGCTCTCTGTGGCCGCCCTTCGGTCGGCTCCATTGGACCCGAACATCACCGCTCCGGGTGCTGCCGTCGCAGTCGAGGCGAGCATTCGAGCCGATGAGGACTCGATCCTGCGTGGGTTGACGGCCAGCTCCCAGGCCGGAGTCCCGGTGAGACTGCTCGCTACGGGCCGTGCGGACTTGGCTGCGCTCGAACCGGTCGAGGCGAGCGTGATCGCAGTCTTCAGGCGCGGAGTGGCGGCGGCAGTGCTCCATCCCAAGGTCATCACGGCGCTTCAGCTGCGCCTATACGACCGCGCGAGCGCGGTCACGGGTGTGCTCGCGCAAATCGGCCGCACGGACGCGGCCATTGCGGCGCGTGCGCGGGTCGAGGCGGTGGTTGGTGCTGCGGGAGCCATGTTGCTGCTGTTCAGTGCATTTGCGTTTTTCTACTTACGCTCGGTTGCGATGGGCCTCGCAAAGGGCTTCGAGGCGCGCACCGACGCGCTCACGGGCCTGGGCAACCGTCGCGCGCTTTCGAGTGATCTGGCGGGCGCCACCGTACCGGCGGTCGGGTCACACGAGTGGCTGCTGGTGATGTTCGATCTCGACGGCTTTAAGCAGTACAACGACTCCTTCGGCCACGCTGCGGGCGACGCGCTGCTTCACCGCCTCGGTAGTCGCCTCGCAGAAGCCGCGGCGGCGCACGGGTACTGCCTATCGGATGGGCGGCGACGAGTTCTGCATGCTGACGCAGACAACCCCGGAAAACGTCGAGCAGCTCATTGACGACGTGATCGCAGCAATGCAGGAGAGCGGCGAGGGCTGGCACGTCGGTTGCTCGCAAGGCGCCGTGTGGATACCGTCGGAAGCGCGGACCGAGAGCGAGGCCCTCAAGCTCGCCGACGAGCGTATGTACGCGAACAAGGCCGGCCGCTCTTCACCGAGCCGGCAGGTCACCGACGCGCTGCTGCAGGTCATAACCGAACAAAACAGCCTGCTCGACCATCACGTCGACCGTGTCTCGCGGCGCGCCGGCGAAGTAGCCGAAGCTTTTGCGCTACCCGAGCACGAGGTGGCGCGGATCCGACTCGCCGCCAGGTTGCACGACATCGGCAAGGCCGCGATTCCGGCCGCGATCCTCAACAAACCCGGCCCTCTCGACGAACAAGATTGGGAATTCATACACCGCCACCCACTGATCGGGGAGCGCATCGCGCTCGCCGCCCCCGCCCTAGCGAGCAGCGCCCCGCTGATCCGCTCAAGTCACGAGCGGATCGACGGCGCCGGATACCCCGACCGGCTCACCGGAGAGAACATCCCGATCGGCTCGCGCATCATCGCCGTATGCGACGCCTTCGATGCGATGACATCCGAACGTCCCTATCGCGGACCAGTCGGCACCGATACCGCGCTCGAAGAACTCAAACGATGTGCCGGCAGCCAATTCGACGCAGACGTCGTCGACACGGTCTGCACTCAGACCACGCTGCAGCACCAGCATTCCGCCGAAGAGCCGCACGCGACAACCACGACGGTCTAAGTCAGGTTGTGCGGCTCAGGGCGACGACTGGGATCGGCCGGGTGGTCTTCTTCTGGTATGCGTCGTACCGATTGCCGTTGTTGTCGTTGACGAGCTTCCACAGACGGGTGTAGTCCGGGTCGTCGGGGCCGATTGCAGCGGCGGTCGCCTGGAATCGTGTGCGCCCGATCTGGACCTGCACCTCTGGAGTGGCGCGGAGGTTGAGCAGCCAGGCCGGCGCTTTGGGGTCACCGCCCTTGGAGGCGACGACCAAGTAGCGGTCGCCGTCCTTGGCGTAGACGAGCGAGTTGGTGCGGGTCTGACCGGTCTTGCGACCGGTGGTGCGGAGCATCAGGCACGGGACGCCGAGCATGCGGTGGCCGATCAGGCCGTCGGTGTGCTCGTAGATATAGGCGTGGACCTGGAGGGTCGTGTGGAAGGCCTGTTCGTAGAACGACATGCCTCCAGACACTACGCTGACTGGCGCCCGACCGTGCTCGTGGGCTACGCTAGCGTCCGCGACGTCGCGTTCGAGTTGGAGGTGGTCATCGATGGACGAATCGATCGTGGTGGGCACGGATGGCTCTGAAACAGCGAAACGGGCCGTGACCGAGGCGATTCGCCTCGCACGGGCCCTCGGAGCGGAACTCCACGTGGTGTCCGCCTACGAGCCGTTGCGAGGGGTACGAATCGCGGGCGCGCCTGATGGCGCCGCCAAGGTTTGGGCGCCGCTGCCCGATGCACACGTCGTGGCTACCTTGGAAGAGGCCGCGGCGGCCGTGCGCATCGGGGGCGTCGAGGTCGACACCCATGCGATCGAGGGCGACCCCGCGGACGCACTGCTGCGTGTGGCTTCGCAGGTGGACGCGGGAATGATCGTTGTCGGCAACCAGGGCATGCACGGTGCCAAGCGCGTATTGGGAAGTGTGACCAACACGGTCTCGCATAAGGCACGCTGCAACGTGCTGATCGTCTCGACCGATCTCGACTGAGGGCCCAAAGGTAAGCCGAGCCTCGGCGCGTTTGCGCTCGCGCGCCGAGTGCGCCGAGGGCGCCGAGGGCGGACCTCAACATAAGGCCGGTTCAGAACGTTCTGCTTGGAGCCGATACCTCTAACAGGTTCGCCTGCGAGGCGAGCGCAAAGTCTTCAAGGAGAAGTCTCAAATGTCCGCCGTCGCTTTCGCCCTCCCGGTTTCCTCTCCGCCCTCAGAATCGCTCAGCGAAACGCGCGATGTCCTGCATCGCCGGATGCTCGAGACTGGCTACTCGCCCGACGACATCGCGAAGGTAGAGTCGGCGCTCGTGTGCGCGCGCCTGCATGACACCTACCTGCGAGCGGGCTATTCGCCGGACGACATCGCCGCCGTCACCAGCTTGTACTAGACCTGCCGCGAGCATAGCCACGGGCGGGCTCGGTCGCATCCGCGGAGTCAGCCGGCGAGGCGCGCGCGCCATGCCTCGAACGAGCTGACGAGCGCCGGCCGGCCGAGGGAGTCCAGTCGGGCGATGTGATCGTCAATGTAATAGAGGTAAAGCGGCAGCATCTGTTCGCGCAAGAGCTCAGCGGCAGACTGCTGATCGACTGGTGCGGCGGTTCGCCATGCGAGGGCCGCCCGGACAAGCTCGCTCGCGGGCGCGTCACCTCTCCCGAGGTGGTACGTGACGGCTGCATCGTTCGTGCCGACCTGTCCGGTGGCCGCCGTGAACAGGAAGCGGACCGGGAACAGCACAAGCTTGGTCACGTGGCGCACCCCGCGCGCGAGCAGCAGCTCTGGACGGCGGATCTCCACGCCCGACAGATTGTCGATCGCGAACTCAGAGCCGGCAACGAGAAGCTCCCGCTTGCTCGGCCGCGGCACACCACCGCGCGCGTCGCGTCCGGCCAGCAGCCGGCCATGCTCGAGCAGGTCGAGCCGATCGAGCGCCGGAAAGCGCCCTCCCTCGCGTTCTGCGCGCAGCGTTGACGGTGTGCCCCAGAACACGGACAGTCGCCTCCGTAGCTCAGGGCCCTTGGCCTTCTCCGCGTCGGCCACGGCGTGGATCGTGTCCGCGTCATCGGAGTGCAGGGGATCGCTGAGGATCAGGCCGAGGTCGACGTCGCTCACCAGCGGGCTGAACCCGCCGTGGGCCAGGCTGCCCAGCGCATATGCCGCCACCAGCCGCTCCCCCAGCGCGGCCCTGTACGCTCTCGTCGCCTCGGCCAGGATCGTCTCGCCGCTGATTGGCGCCTTGCCCTGCAAACGGGCAGCTCCTATTCTCAAGCTCGGAGGTCGGTTCTTTGCGGCTAACTGGTGGGGGTCGACGTCGGGGTCAACCAGCTGCGCAGCGCAGCGTAGTCGTTGTTCGCAGGGTCGTCGGCGCGTTCGGTGCGGTAACGGTCGGCGAGTGGGTGCTCGGAACGGCCGTGGCAATCCACGCGTACGCTGTCGGCGGCGCGCTGCTCGTTGGCCTCGTCGGCTTTCGGTTCGCGCCGGCGGCCGCCGCCGGACTGGTCACGGCGCAGTTCGCTGACACCCACAGGCGTGAGCGCGTGCTGACGGTCACCGCGTTGACGCGGGGGGCGACCGCCGGTCTCGCCGCCGGATCGCTGGCGCTGGGGCTGCCGTTCGCGGTCCCGCTCGTGCTCGTCTGGTTCGATGCGATGGCCGGCTCCGCCTACCGTCCGGCACAGGCTGCGCTGCTGCCGACGGTCGTGCGCACGCCCTCCGAGCTGGCGACGGCGACCGCCGCCGCATCCAACGCCAAGAGTTCGAGCCAGCTCCTCGGGGCACTGGCCGGCGGTCTCCTGGTGGCGAACGACCCGGTCGCGGTCGCTGTCTGCGTCGCGACGGCGCTGTATCTGGCCGCGGCACTGGCGACCGCGCCGATCAGAACCCGGCGACGGCCGGCGGCGCAGGCCAAACAGGAGCTGGGCGGGCGGCTGCGGCGGCTGCGGCGGCTGCGTGACGGCGCGGCGGTCCTCGCCGGCGACCGCGAGGCGAAAGAGATCGTCGCCTATGCGGGCCTGCGTTCGCTCGTCCGCGGGCTGTGGATGTCGCTCGGGGTCGTCGCCGCGTTGCGGCTGCTCGGGCTGGGCAAGGCCGGCTTCGGTGTCCTGATGGCGGCCGCCGCGGCCGGTGCGCTCGCGGGTTTTCCGCTCAGCCGCCTGCTCATCGGCCGTCGGCGGCTTGCGCCGTGGCTGGCCGCCGGGCTGCTTGCGTGCGGTGCCTCGATCGCGGCGATCGGCGCCATCGCTGCCGGCATACCCGCGGTCGCCCTGATGGTCGGCTGGGGCACCGGCATGGCGATCTCCGACGCAGCCGGTCAGGCGCTCCTGAACCGTCTGGTTCCAGCGGTCTCGATCGGCTCAGTCACGGGTTTCATGGAGAGCGGGAAGCTCCTGTTCGAGGGCGGCGGCAGCCTGCTCGCGCCACTGCTCCTGGCGACGCTGGGAATCCGCGAGGCGCTGATCGCGGTCGGTCTCGTCGTGATCGCGCTCGTCGGCGCCGGCGTGCGTCCGTTCGCGCGCATCGACATTCGGGCCACCGGCAGGGTCGAGATCGTCGAGCTGGTGGCGAGCGTGGGCTTCTTCAGGCGCCTGGGGGTCGATGCGCTCGAGGCGGTCGTGGCCCAGCTCGAGCCGGTGGCCGTTCCCGCCGGACGGGAGGTGATAACGCAGGGTGAGGCCCACGATTCCCGCTGGTACCTCGTCGAAGAGGGCGAGCTGGAGGTGCAGATCGATGGCTTCCTGGTCAATGAGCTCGGACGTGGTAACGGTTTCGGGGAGTTCGCGCTGATGCGCAACGCACCGCGTGCGGCAACTGTCCGAGCCCGGACTGACGTTCTGCTGCTGTCGCTCGAGCGCGCCGCGTTCCTGGCGGCGATCGCCGGGCCGGACCTTCAGCTTGGCGATGAGATCGAGTCGATCGACCCGGCAGGCGCCGATCACGCCGACGTCCTCGGCCGGGTTGCTCTGCTCCAGGGGGTCGGGCGGCGCGAGCTCGAAGGCCTGGCTCGGAGCGCTCTCGTCAGCGAGACCGAGGCCGGGGTCCCGATCGTCGTCGAGGGCGATCTCGACGATCGCTATTACGTGCTCCTGACCGGGCGCGCCACGGTCCTGGTTGGAACCGAGCTGCGGCGAGCGCTGTTGCCCGGCGACGGCTTCGGCGAGATCGCGGTGCTACACAGGGTGCCGCGTTCAGCGACGGTGCTCGCTGAGGAAGCCTGCTCGTTGCTGAGCGTGTCCGGCGAGGAGCTGCGGGCAGCGGCGCGTGAGCGCGGCGGCCTGCTCGGGAATTTGGCGGGCCGACCCGCCGGTTCTTAGGGCCGGGCGAAGCCACCGGGCCGGCGAAGCCCGGGCCGGCGAAGCCCGGGCCGGCGAAGCCACCCCCTACTCGGCGGGCGCTTTCACGACCACGGCGAACGAGCCTGCTCCGAGGAGCGAGGCCGCTGGAACTTCTCGCTCGCCGACCACGAGGGTCTCGACGGCGCCGCTCGCGGGGTCGAACACGACATCGCCCGCCTCTCCCAGCTCGTTGCCCATGTCGCTGAGCACGCGTTTGCCCAACAGCTCGAGCTTCCCGTCCGCGGCGTCGTGCTCGTGATCGTCGCGAGGCTGATGCAGGGCGCCCTCGTCGGCGACCATCACCGCGTCCGGCCCGAACCCGGTGACCTGGGCCCAGTCGACGACAACGGCCTTGCGGCCCTTGCCCACGACCAGTGACGTGACCTGCCGTCGCTTGACGTCGACGATCAGGCGAGCGAGCTCGCCGAGCTCCTCGGCGCTCGTGCGGCTAACGACCTTCCGCCCCAACGCGGCGGTGAAGCGATCGCTCATCAGATGCCCAGCCGGCGACGGAACTCGTCCACCGCTGCGCCCAACCCGACCAGGTCGTCCTCGACGAAGTCCTGCGTCGCCTCGGGGACGACCAGCGCACTGCCGGAGACGGCCAGCTGGCTGGGCAGCGGGATGTACGCTGTCCCGCCGGATGGTGTTTCGACCTCGTAGCCGACCACCTCGCCGTTGCTCCCGACCAGGACGATGACATCCTTCACTCGGCCGAGGCTTGCGCCGGCCTCCGTCAGGACCTCGTTGCCGATCACGTCCCGTCCCGACGGCGGCGCTCCCACCTCTCCCGGCGCGTCGTCGGGCGGAACGAGGCTGCGCTCGTCAGCGACCATCACGGCGTCGCGGCCAATCGCCTGGATCGTCTCGGCGGGGAGTACCTCACTACGGCGCCCGGCGAGGAACCCGCGCTTGTTCAGGGTCAGGCCCACGACGCGACCGGCTTCCGGCTGGTAGATCACATCGCGGACCTCGGCCACATCCTCGCCGCCGTCGATCGTGACCACCGGCAGGCCACGGATCGCCGACCCGCTGACGAGCAGTTTCATCGCTTCCGACTCCTGGTGGCGATCACGCCGCCCGCCCGCCGGCGACGGCGCAGAAAGACGCCGATCGCGGAGACGAGGACGACTACCACCAGGATCACAACCAGCCAAAACACAAGATCCACGGTGAGCCTCCGATCCATCCCGATCATACCGGGACATCGCCCCGCCAACGCGGACCGAGGGCAATCCCGACCGCGACCCGGGGCAATCCCGACCCTGACCGAGGGCAATCGGTATTAGGGAACCCTAACTCGTGGTAGCGTGCGCATGTGATCGCGCAGGAGAGGGTCCAAGTCCGGGCGGCTGCGACGAGGTCTCGCTGCCTCCTCTTCCTCGTGCTCGGAGTGCTCGGCTGCCTCCTGGCCGGGTGTGGCGCAGGCTCGTGCTCCTCCAATTCGATCACGCTCTACAACGGCCAGCACGAGCAGACCACCGACGCGCTCGTCACTCGGTTCGAGAAGCTCACGCGGATCAGCGTCTGTGTCCGCAGTGACGACGAGGACGTGCTGGCGTCCCAGATCAAGGCAGAGGGGCCGAACTCGCCCGCAGACGTGGTCTACACCGAGAACTCGCCGGCGCTCGAGTACCTGCAACAGAACGACCTGCTCGCTCCGGTCGCGCCGTCGACGCTGGCGCACACGCCGAGCCGCTACAACTCACCCCAGGGTGACTGGGTGGGGGTATCCGCCCGGGTCAGCGTCCTGATCTACAACACGCGGCTGCTGACGCCGAGCCGGCTTCCGACCTCGGTGATGCAGCTGGCCGACCCCAAGTGGAAGGGAAAGCTCGCCTTCGCCGCCGGGGAAACTGACTTCCAGCCGATCGTGACGTCGGTGGCGCGCACCTACGGCGACGCCGCGACCCTGCGCTGGCTGGATGCGCTCAAAGCGAATGCCGGCGGCCACATCTATCCGGACAACGAGACCATTACCAACGAGGTAAATCTTGGTCAGGCGGCGATCGGCGTCATCAACCAGTACTACTGGTACCGGCAGCGGGCGCAGGTCGGCGCGTCGGGCATGCACTCGGCGATCGCCTACTTCGCTCCCCGTGACCCTGGCTACGTGATCGACGTCTCCGGTGCTGCGGTGCTGAAGTCGAGCAAGCACAAGGCTGATGCCCAGAAGCTGCTCGCCTTCATCGTCAGCGCCGAAGGGCAGCAGATCATCGCCCATAGCGACAGCTTCGAATACCCGATTGCGTCTGGCGTCAAGACCGCCCAGCCGGAGACTCCGTTCGACAAGCTGCGACCGAATTCGATCGGGATCGCGGCGCTCGGTGACGGTGCAACCGCGATCTCGCTGCTGCAGAAGGCCCAGCTGCTATGAGCGCGACGACCGTCCGCGAGCTCGAGCCCCCGGCCCAGCCGCTAACGCCCGAGGGTGGGCCGCCGGCGAGCGCGCGACGACGTAGGACACCTCGGCTCCTGCTGGCGGGCGCGGCGCTCGTGGGCGGGCTGCTCCTGCTGCCGCTTGGATTCCTGATCCTGGAGGCGGCACAGGACGGATGGTCCACGCTGCATCCGCTCCTTTTCCGTTCGCTGACCGCGACGCTCCTGTGGAATACGGTCAGTCTGACGGTAGTGGTGACGGCGCTATGTGCGGTGATCGGAACCCTCGCCGCGTGGTTCGTCGAGCGGACCGACCTCCCCGGTCGCCGGATCTGGGCCGTCCTTGTCGTCGTGCCGGTCGGGATCCCGGACTTCGTCACGAGCTTCGGCTGGAAGTCGATCTTCCCGTCGCTGGGCGGGTTCGGGGGCGCCACGCTGGTGATGACCCTGGCGGTGTACCCGCTTGTGTACCTGCCGGTCGCCGCGTGCCTGCGGAGTGCCGATCCCGCGCAAGAGGAGGTGGCCCGCAGCCTCGGACTGGGACGCCTGAAGACCTTCTTCCGCGTAACGCTGGCGCAGGTCCGCGTGGCCGTGCTCGGCGGCTGCGTGCTCGTCGCGCTGGTCATGCTCGCCGAGTACGGCGCCTTCGAGATCCTTGGGTTCCGCACCTTCACGACAGAGATCTACACCGAGTTCTTGAGCGGGTTCGATGCTCCCGCCGCGTGCGCGCTCTCCCTGGTGCTGGTCGTGCTGAGCGTATTCGTGCTGGCCGGGGAAGGCCTGTCGCGCGGCCGCGGCCGCCAATCGCGGGCCGGAGGGCTCGCGGCTCGCGTCCCGCGGCCCCACCGGCTGGGCCGGGCGAGGATGCCGGTGCTCGCGGGCTTCTTCGCGCTCGTCGGGCTTGCACTCGGCGTTCCGGTGGGCGCGATTGTGTACTGGATGCTCCACGGCGGCACTTCGACGCTCCCCTCCGTCTCGATCCTTGGGGCCGCCGGGCACACGGTCTTCTACGGCGCGGCGGCCGGTCTGCTCGCCACGCTGGCCGCCCTGCCCGTCGCGATCCTCTCCGTTCGTCACCCGGGCAAGAGCACCATGCTCGTAGAGCGCAGCACCTACCTCGTGCTCGCGATGCCGGGGCTCGTGATCGCGTTGGCGCTGACCTACTTCTCCGAGCGCTACGCCGCCGGTTTTCTGTATCAGAGCAGCGCGATGCTGATCGCCGCCTACGCGATCATGTTCTTCCCGCTTGCGCTCGTCGCGGTCAGGGCCTCGGTGGCACAGGCTCCCGCCGGGCTCGAGGAGGTGGGCCGATCGCTCGGACGCTCCCGGCTCGAGGTGCTTTGGCATTTGACCATGCCGCTCGTGGCCCCGGGGCTCGCGGCTGCGTTCTGCCTCGTCTTCCTCGAGGCGGTGACCGAGCTCACCGCGACGCTGGTACTGATCCCGACGGGCGCACAGACGCTCGCCACGCAGTTCTGGGCCTTCCAGACCAACATCTCCTACGGGCAGGCGGCACCGTACGCGGGGCTGATGATCCTGATCGCCGCGATCCCGAGCTACGTCCTCGGTCGCTGGTTCGATCGCCTGCCATCGCGGGCAGTGGCGGCCTGATGACCGAGCTCACGATCACCGACCTGCACAAGGCGTTTGGGACCAACGCAGTCCTGACGGGAGTCGAGCTGACCGTTCCGACGGGCTCGCTGACGGCGATTCTCGGACCTTCGGGCAGCGGCAAGACGACCTTGCTGCGGCTGATCGCCGGGTTCGAGCGCAGCGATCGGGGGACGATCAGCCTCGGCGGGACGGTCGTCGATGAGGCGGGGTCGATCCACGTTCCCTCCGAGCGGCGGCGCATCGGTTACGTCCCCCAGGAGGGCAGTCTGTTCCCGCACTTGACGGTCCGCAAGAACATCGGTTTCGGACTGCCGCGCGGGGCGCGGGGCGGCGGTCGCGTCGACGAGCTGATCGCCCTGATCGGGATGGAGGGCCTCGGCGGCCGCTACCCACATCAGCTCTCCGGGGGCCAGCAGCAGCGAGTGGCGCTCGCTCGCGCGCTCGCGACGCGGCCCGATCTGGTCCTCCTGGACGAGCCGTTCTCCTCGCTCGACCCATCGCTACGTGCCGAGGTCCGGGCCGACGTCAGGCGGCTGCTGTCCGCGGCCGGCGCGACGGCGCTGCTCGTCACGCACGACCAGGACGAGGCGTTGTCGCTCGCGGACCGGGTCGCCGTGATTCGCTGCGGGCGGGTCTGCCAATGCGACACTCCGCAGTGCCTGTACGACACGCCCGCCGATACCGAGGTGGCCGGATTCGTCGGCGAAGCGAACCTCGTTCCGGGCGTGTTCGTCGGCGGATCGGTGCGGACCGCGTTCGGCGACCTGGCCTGCCATTGCGGCGCCGGGGTGCAGCCGACGGCCGCCGACGCCGTCGTGTTGATCCGCCCGGAGCAGGTCAAGCTGTGCCCGGTTGGTCCCGCGTGCGCGCTGGCCGGACGGATACTCGAGCGTGAGTATCACGGCCACGACTGCGTGCTCAGGGTCAAGCCGGACGGCGAGGACGGCCCGGACGTGATCCTCGCCCGCATCTCTGGTCACGTCTCCTACCAGGTTGGGAGCTCAGTAGCGGTGAGCGTCGAAGGCCCGGTGCTCGCCTGGCGCGCGGACGGTTCCGGCTTGCGTGGGCGCCCGGCGGCCCCGTGATGTCCCCCGCGAGCTTCACGAGCCCGCTCGCGGAGGCGCTCGCGGAGGACCTGCTCGAGCGCTTCCTGCGCTACGTCCAGGTCGACACACAGGCGCGACGCAACCGCACCGGGAGCCCGAGCTCGCCCGGCCAGCTCGAGCTCGGGCGCCTCGTCGCCGCCGAGCTGCGAGAAGCCGGCCTGCTCGACGCAGCGCTTGACGCCAACGGCTACGTGATGGCGACGCTGCCCGCGACCGAACTCGAAGGCGCGCGAAGAGCGCCCGTAGTCGGCCTGATCGCTCACCTTGACACGAGTCCCGACGCACCCGGCGCCGGCGTCCAGCCGATCGTCCACCGAGCCTACGGCGGAGGCATCATCGAGCTGCCGCGGAGCGGGACCCGGCTAGACCCCGCCAGCATGCCCGAGCTGGCGACCAAGGTCGGGCACGACATCGTGACCGCCAGCGGCGACACGCTGCTTGGCGCCGACGACAAGGTCGGAGTGGCGGCGATAACGACGGCGGTTGCGTACCTGGCGGCCCACCCTGAGCTGCCACGGCCCACGCTGCGCGTCGCCTTCACCCCCGACGAGGAGATCGGCGAGGGAGCGACCTTGTTCGACATCGAGCGCTTTGGCGCGCTCTGCGCCTACACGATCGACGGCTCCGAGGTGGGAGAGCTGCAGGACGAGACGTTCACGGCCGCCCAGGCGATCCTGACGATCGACGGCGTCGACGTCCACCCGGGGCAGGCGACCGGCAAGCTGGTCAGCGCGCTGAAATTAGCCGCTCGGATCGTCGACGCTCTTCCAACCGACCGGCTCTCGCCCGAGACGACGTCGGGACGCGAGGGCTTCATCCATCCCTACGAGATGACCGGTACCCCGGCGCGCGCGACGATCAGCACGATCGTGCGCGACTTCGACGACGACGAGCTCGAGCGCCACCTGGAATTCCTGCGGCGCACCGCGGAGGACGTGATCGCCGCCGAGCCGCGCGCGACGCTTCAGATCGACGTCAAACACCAGTATCCGAACATGCGGAGCTTCATCGAGCCCGTTCCCAACGTGACCGCCGCCGCTGCGGCCGCCATCCGCGCGGAGGGCATCGAGCCCGTCAGGTCGGCGATCAGGGGCGGAACCGACGGGTCGAAGCTGTCCGCGCGTGGCCTGCCGACGCCGAACATCTTCACCGGCGGTCACGAGTACCACTCCGTCCGTGAGTGGGCCTCGCTCCAGGACATGGCTGCGGCCGCGGCGACGATCGTGCACCTCGCGGAGGTGTGGACGCGCCCGGAGCTCGCCGGCGCGGGACCGGCATCACAGCCGGCACCCGAGTAGCCGTTGGCGTACGCTGCACGCGTGTCACCAACCGGCGACAGCTCACTAGCCTCGCTCGACGGCGAGATCATGCCTGCCGCGGAGGCGACGATCCCCGCGACCGATGAGGGGCTGCTGCGCGGTGACGGTGCCTTCGAGGTGATCAGGGTGTACGACGGGCGGCCTTTCGCCCTCGAGGAGCATCTGCAGCGGCTCGAACGCTCGGCCGCGAACCTGCGCTTGCCGCTCGACGTCGAGGCGGTTCGAGCCGACACTTACCGCCTGCTCGCCCAGGCCGGCGCCGGCCCAGACCACGACACGGTGCGGGTGGTGCTCACGCGCGGCGGCCGCCGGCTGCTGCTTACCGAGGCCCTCGCCGCGACGCCGGAGCGGGTCAGGCTCGCCTCGATCACCTACGCGCCGACGCGGATTCTCGACGGGGTCAAGTCGCTCTCCTATGCATCAAACATGCTCGCGAGCCGGCTCGCCCGCGAGCGGGGCTTCGACGAGGCGCTGCTCGTCACGCCTCACGGGCGCGTCCTCGAGGCGCCGACGAGTTCGATCTTCTGGGTGCAGGGCGATGAGATCCTGACGCCACCGCTTTCCGATCACATCCTCGCCTCGATCACCCGTGCGCTCGTGATCGAGGTGAGCGGCGCGAACGAACGGGTCTGCACGCTTGCCGATCTGGACGGCGCGGACGAGGCGTTCCTGGCCTCGACCACGCGTGAGGTCCAGCCGGTCGCCGCGATCGACGAGAAGGTCTTTGCGGCCGCTGGGCCGAGAACCCTTGCCGCCGCGGCCGCGGTCCGCGCCCGGATCGAGTCGCTGCTCGGCACGGCCTGAGTGGTCGCGCCGGATCGATGAAGGTCCTGACGGCGATCGGCAATCGCCCCCAGTTCGTCAAGGCCGCGGCCGTGTCGGGCCCGCTGCGCGCGGTGCACGAGGAGTTCCTCGTCCACACCGGGCAGCATTTCGACGACGAGCTCTCGGCGGTGTTCTTCACCGAGCTTGCGTTGCCGGTCCCCGACCGCCAGCTTGGCATCGCGCTCGGCTCGAACGCCTCGCAGACCGCCCGTATGCTGGCGGCGCTCGAGACCGTGATCGGCGAGGTGAAGCCTGACGCCATACTCGTGTACGGCGACACCAATTCGACGCTTGCGGGCGCGCTCGCGGGCGCTCAGGCCAGGGTGCCGGTCGCGCACATCGAGGCGGGTATGCGCTCGTTCGATCGGACGATGCCCGAAGAGCTCAACCGCGTGCTCGCCGATCACGCAAGCTCGCTGCTGCTGTGCTCCTCGGAGGTCGCGGCCGCGAACCTGCTGCGCGAAAGTGTGAGCGGCGCCGTCGAGGTGGTCGGCGACGTGATGGTCGACGTCGCGCTGATGCTTCAACCGCGCGCGCGGGAGCGGACCGACGTGCTCGACTCGTACGGTGTCCGTGACGGCGACTTCGTGCTCGCGACGGCCCACCGCGCCGGCAACGTCGACGATCCGGCACGGCTTGGGCGGCTCGTCGAGCTCCTGCTCGCGGTGCCGGTTCCTGTCGTGCTGCCGCTTCACCCGCGTACCGCCGACCGGCTCCGCGCCTCAGGGCTGCTCGAGCGACTCGAGCACGCAGAGCGTGTCCGGCTCGCTCCGCCGCTCGGCTATCTCGAGTTCACCGCGCTGCTCTGCCACGCCCAGGCGGTCCTGACCGATTCAGGCGGCGTGCAGAAAGAGGCCTACCTCGCCGGCACGCCGTGCATCACCCTGCGGCCGGGGACGGAGTGGACGGAGACGGTCGAGCACGGCTGGAATGTGCTCGTCGACCTCGATCGCGGCGCGATGCTGGCGGCGCTCGAACGCCGGCCGCCACGCGAGCGCCCGCCGCTCTACGGAGACGGCCACGCGGCCGACCGCGCCGTCGCTGCTCTTACACTGCATCTCGGATGAAGCAGCCATCGCTTCGGATCGGGGTCGCCGGGCTCGGCTACTGGGGTCCAAACCTCGCGCGCAACTTCGCCGGCCTGCCCGGGTGCGAGCTGACATGGTGCTGCGACCCATCGGACGCGGCGAGGGCCCGCGAGGCGCCGAAGTTCCCGGGAGCCAGCTTCACCGACCGATTCGACGACCTGCTTTCGGATCCGACGCTCGACGCGGTGGCACTCGCGACGCCCGTGCCGAGCCACGCCGAGCTCGCGGTTCGTGTGCTCGAGGCCGGCAAGCACTGCTTCGTCGAAAAGCCTCTTGCCCAGTCGGTCGCCGATGCCGAGCGCGTGGTGGCCGCCGCGGAGGCGAGCGGCCGCGTGCTGATGGTCGGGCATCTGCTCGAGTATCACCCTGGGATTCGCAAGCTGAAGGAGCTGGCCGACTCCGGGAAGCTCGGCGAGCGGATCTACTACATCTACGGCAACCGGCTGAACCTCGGCAAGCTGCGCGCCGACGAGAACGCGCTCTGGAGTCTCGGCGCCCACGACGTCTCGGTCCTGCTGCACCTCGCCGGCGAGGAGCCTTCGGAGGCGATCGCACACGGCGAGTCCTACGTCCGCCCCGGGGTCCAGGACGTCGTCTTCTGCTTCTTGCGGTTCCCCTCCGGTCTGACAGCGCATCTCCACCTGAGCTGGCTTGACCCGCACAAGGAGCGCCGCTTCACGGTTGTCGGCTCTGGTCGCATGGCGACATTCGACGACATGGCGATCGAGGGCAAGCTGACCGTGTATGACAAGGGCTTTGACCAGGCCGCGGGGAGCTACGGCGAATACATCACTCGGACGGGCGGCAGCTTCTGCCCGCCGATCCCGAACGTGGAACCGCTCCGCGTCGAGTGCGAGCACTTCGTCGACTGTGTACGCACGGGCGGGCGCCCGCGATCCGACGGCGCCAGTGGACTGCGCGTGGTCAGGGTGCTGGCGGACCTCCAGAGCTCGCTGGATTCCGTGGAATCGCCTGGCGGCGATTCCATTGGGAGTTTTGCTGGCGCAAAACTCCCGGGTGCGGGTGCCTTGACGGACGCTTCCGAGGCCGGTGCCCACGCCTGATCGCGGGCCTTTGATCGCCCCGAGCGCGATTGTGGCCCCCGACGCGCGCGTCGACGCGAGTGCGTCGGTCGGCCCGGGTTCTGCGGTCTACGCGGGCGCCCGCGTCGGCGGCGCCACCCGGATCGGAGCGCATGTCGTGATCCATGAGGGCACGGAGGTCGGCCCGGACTGCATCGTCGAGGATGGCGCCGTGCTCGGCAAGCGCCCGCGGCTGCGGGCCGGCTCCTCGGCCGATGGAGGTGATCCAGGCCCGCTCGTGATCGGGCGGGGAGCGACGATCTGCAGCGGCGCGGTCCTCTACGCCGGCGCGTACGTGGGGCCCGGCGCGATCATCGGCGACCAGACCCAGATCCGAGAGCGCGCCACGATCGGCGAGCGCACGGTGCTCGGCAGGGGCTCGGCCGTCGAGTACGGCACACAGGTCGGGGCGCGCGTCATCATCCAGACGAACGTCTACGTGACCGCACTGATGGTCATCGAGGACGACGTGTTCCTCGGCCCTGGTGTGGTGACGACCAACGACGACACGATGGGGCGTCACGAGCGCGGCGAGCCGCTGCGCGGGCCCGTCCTCCGCCGCGCCTGCCGGATCGGTGGCGGCGCCGTGCTCGTGCCCGGAGTCGAGGTGGGAGAGGAGGCGTTCGTGGCGGCCGGTGCCGTCGTCACCGCCGATGTCCCCGCCCGAGCGGTCGTGATGGGTGTGCCCGCCAGGGTCGTGCGCGAGGTGCCCGCGGATGATCTGATCGAACGCTGGCGGTAGCCGGGCGACATCGGCCGCGGCACTCAGTCGGCGAGCCACTCAGCCGGCGAGCCGTCGGCGGCAAGGCCGGCTACGAAGCGGTCGCTGCGGCCGCGCCGACCATGCCTGCGCTCGCCTGGGTCCAGATGACCTGATCGCGACTGGGGCCGACCCCGATCACCGCGATCGGGACGCCGAGGGCTTCGCCGATGTACTGCAGGTACTCGCGCGCGGCGTCTGGGAGATCACCCTCGGTCCGGCACTCACTGAGGTCCTCGTTCCAGCCGGCCAGCTCCTCGTATTCGCCGGTCGCGTGGTGGAGGACCGTCTGGTGGTAGGGGAAGTGGGTGAACTCCGCTCCCTCGGCCCCCCGGTAGCGGGTGCAGACCTGGATCCGGGGAAGGCCGGAGAGGACGTCGAGCTTCGTCACCGCGAGCGCCGTCAGCGAGTTGATCCTGGCGGCGTAGCGGAGCGCGACCAGGTCGATCCATCCGACACGCCGGGGGCGGCCGGTGGTGGTGCCGTACTCGTGGCCGCGATCTCGCAGCAGCTCGGCGAGCTCGCCGTCGAGCTCGGTTGGGAAAGGTCCCGATCCCACCCGCGTGCCGTACGCCTTGGTCACGCCCCACACCTCATCGATGTCCTTGGGCCCGACGCCGGCGCCGACGCAGGCCGCGCCCGCGATCGGGTTCGAGGAGGTGACGAACGGATAGGTGCCGTGGTCGACGTCGAGGAGCGTGCCCTGAGCCCCCTCGAAAAGGACGGAGGAGCCCTGGTCTAGGAGCTCGCAGACGAGTCGGCTGGTATCGGCCACGTGGGGCTCGATCCGGTGGCCGTATGACAGGTATTCCTCGGTCATCGTCTGTAGATCGAGCTGCGGATCCTTCGCGAACTGCCGCAACGAGGGGCGCTTGGGGTCGAGCGCCAGGACGATCTTCTTCTTCAGGATCTTCTCGTCGAGCAGGTCCTGGACGCGGATGCCGAGCCGCGCCGCCTTGTCCTCGTAGCAGGGTCCGATGCCGCGCCGCGTGGTGCCGATCTGGAGTTTGCCGAGACGCGCTTCGCCGGCGTGGTCGAGCATCATGTGGTACGGCATGATCATGTGGGCGTTTGCCGAGATTCGCAGCGCCCGGGTGTCGATCCGCCGCCGCCGGAGCTCGTCGAGCTCGTCGGTCAGGACCTTCGGGTCGATCACGACGCCGTTGCCGATCACACACGGCTTTCCCGGATGGAGGATGCCCGATGGCATCAGGTGGAGCTTGTACGTCTGACCGTCGCGGACGATCGTGTGGCCGGCATTGTTTCCGCCTTGGAAGCGCACGATGGCGTCCGCTCGCTCGGCAAGCAGATCGGTGATCTTGCCCTTACCCTCGTCGCCCCATTGGGCGCCCACAATCACGATTCCAGGCACGAACGAGCCAGTGTAGGGGTCGACGCTGTCGTATTCCGGATCAGCGCACGTCGAGCACGATCTTGCCCAATGCCCGCCGCTCGTCGATTGCGCGCAGGGCCTCGGACGCCTGCGCAAGCAGGTAGCGCCCGCCGACGATCGGGCGCACCGAGCCGCGGTCGATCAGGTCGCCGACCGCGCGACCGATCCGCCGATTGCGCTCCGGATCAGCGAGCACGTACGCGCCCCAACCCGCGCCCACCACCTCGACGTTGTTCAGGAGCAGGCGGTTGACCTTCACCTCCGGGATCGCGCCACCCGTGAAGCCGACCACGACGAGCCTTCCCTCCTCTCGGAGGCATCGGAGGCTGTCGGTGAACCGGTCGCCGCCGACCGGGTCGAGTACCACGTCGACGCCCCCTTCCGTCAGCTCCTTCGCCTGATCCTTCCACGGACCGTCCGAGCGCAGCACCTCGTCGGCTCCCGCCTGGCGCGCGACGGCCTCCTTCTCGTCGCTCGAGACGACCGCCAGTGTCCTGGCGCCGAGTCCCTTGGCGACCTGAATGGCTGCGGTCCCGACGCCGCCTGCGGCGCCGTGGATCAGGGCGGTCTCGCCCTCCTTCAGGCGGCCCCGTAGCGCGAGGGCGAAGTAGGCGGTGTGGTAGTTCAGGATCAGTCCGGCGCCCTGGGCGAAGTCGAGCGGTTCGGGGAGCGCGAACGTGAGGAACTCGGGTGCCACAGCCACCTCGGCGAAACCGCCGAGCATGCAGAAGGCCGCGACTCGATCGCCGGTCCGCACCGACGCGCCCGCGGTCGCGCTCCGCACGACGCCGGCTACCTCCGCCCCGGGCACGAACGGCAGCGGCGGCTTGAACTGATATTCGCCGCGCGTCTGGAGCAGCTCAGGAAAGGAGACGCCCGCGACCTCTACGTCGATCAGAACCCCGGACCCCGGGGTCATCATGTGGGACGGCTCCGGCTCTGGTAGCTCGACCAGCTCGAGCGCCGTCTCAGGCCCCGTGAGCTCAACGATCTGGATCGCCCGCATCGATGCGGAACAGTACCCGCCAGAGGCGGGCCGATCGGGTTGGGGTGGCCGGGCGTCTACGCTTGTGTTATGAGCACGCGGGCCCGCATAGCTGTATACGGATCTTCAGTCGGGCTGGTGCTGGTCGGTGGCGTGTGCGCAGCGCTCGTCGGCGGGATGGCCGGAGAGCTCATAGCGATGGCCATGATCGGCTCGGGGCTGGTGATCCTGACCGGTCTCGTGTTCATGGAGGTCGGCCTGAGCGAGGACCGGGACCGGGCGCGCGAGGATCGGGGCCGGGCGCGCGAGGATCGGGACCGGGAGCGCGAGGATCGGGACCGGGAGCGCGAGGATCGGGACCGGGAGCGGCCGGATCCGGACCGGGAGCTAGCGTCGCGTCGCGGGTCACCGGCGCCGTCACCGAGGCGACGGCTCGAGCCGGGCCGTCCGCCGAGGGTGCGCGGGCACCGGCACGAGCGGTGAGGGCTGGCGCGGCGGATCATTACCGGAATGCCTACACTGGCGGGCGACCGGGGCCGACGAAGGGAGTCTGATGCGAAAGCGAGGCCTGCCAGCTGCCGTGAGCGCGATGCTCGGGATGTCGATCCTCGCCCTCGGTGTGTTAGCCGGCCCAGCGTCGGCCAGGACGTATACGCGGCCGCCGTCCGGGTTGAATCAGTGGTTTTGGGAGATCGATCCGTCTAGTCCTGGTGTTGGGGGTTTGCCGGCGACGAGTGGGGCGTATCCGTCGCCTGGGTCGGCTGATATTTGGGATACCGATCTCTTTCAGGACAGTAATGCGCCGAATGCGGGGATTCCGACGGGTCCCTCGCCGGTCGTTGAGGCGATTCACGCGGCGGGGCATTATTCGATCTGTTATGTGGAGGCGGGCGCGTATCAGGTTGGTTTTCCTGACGACTCGAATTTCGCGGTCGCGGATTACGGTGGTGTTGGTGATCGGGCGACGCAGATGCAGGGATATTCGGATGAGTATTGGTTCGATCTGACGGGGTTCGCGAACTATGTTGCGGGGCAGCCGGGCACGTTGAGTGGTGCGGCGGTCGATATCGCGGCGCAGCTGAACAAGCGCTTTGCGTGGTGCAAGCTCGAGGGTCAGGACGCTGTTGAGCCTGACGATCTCGACGGGTACACGAACAAGTCGACCTCGGGGGTCACGCCGTGGGGGCTGACGCAGGCTGACAGCGCCGGGTTCGAGCGCTGGCTTGCGTATGACATCCACGCGAACGGCCTCGCCGCGTTCGAGAAGAACGACCCTGCGAACGAGCCCCAGGACGCGTCGCTGTTTGACGGCATGATCATCGAGGAATGCAACTATTACAACGACCCGTGCTCAGGCCCAGGTGGCGACGCGAGCGCGTATCTCGCCGCCGGGAAGCCGGTACTGAACGCCGAGTACACCCAGGACGGCGAAACGACCGCAAAGTTCTGCTCCGCCGACATCGCCGCCGGAATCGCCGGCGCACTATTCGACGTGAACCTCTCCGGCGGAACCTACCAGCCGTGCGCACCAGCGAACGCGAC
>Ga0302324_100000749_pt1 | contig 82044 bp, 81 predicted proteins | sample Palsa_T0_1_FD_201949 | JGI IMG/M metagenome (GOLD analysis project Ga0302324, IMG submission 201949) | Peat permafrost microbial communities from Stordalen Mire near Abisko, Sweden - Palsa_T0_1 | ecosystem: Environmental > Terrestrial > Soil > Palsa > Peat permafrost | place: Sweden: Abisko...
GCCGACTACTCCGTTCGCCACAAAAAGAAGATGACTCCAAGGAGCGCGGGTGTCTGACGCACCGTGGACATGCATGTCCCACAAGCCGGGGATGAGGAACTTGCCCGTGCCGTCGACGATTACCGCGTTCCGTGGAAGATGTGCCTTCTTCGACCGGCTTATGGCAACGATGCGATCGCCATCAATGACCACGGTGCTATGCGGTTCGGCAGCGCGACCGGTGGCATCGATCACAGTTACGTCCTTGATCACAAGCGACTGGGACCAGCCGCCAACACTGAATAGAGCAAGCAGGAATATCAGGGACAGTCTGAAAGGCGAACGGCCGCTGCACACAGTTCGTTCGGGTGTGATACGCGGAACCAGAGTTCGAGCCATTCCAATCTCTCCCTGACGGTCAGGATAAACAGCAGCCTACTTTAGCACGACCAAGCTCGATTCCATCCCCTTCGAGCCGGGCCGGAACCTCAACCGCATGGTCAACTCATGACTTACTTTGACTCCGGAACTATTTGTCGGTTGGCGAAAAATCGCCATTACCCTCATTGACCTTCGGGTCAGTCTCTTTGCCGGAGAGCACAAGGCGTACCATGGATCATGGATGAAACATACCTACGATGCCCCGGCCTGGTTCCCGCTGACCGCCCAATAGCCGCTCATGCCCGCCTTCGAGAAGAGCCAGAAGAAGAAGAGGACGAAGAGGAAGACGACGGCGACGAGGAAGATGATGATGGGGACGAAGGCTATTCGGAGTGAGCGTTAACCGTCTGCTGCAAAATCCCCGCAACTCAAAAGTCAGCCGGTCGGCGATCCTGTTTTCTACGATTCCATTTCTTCTGCCATTTCCAGCATTTTGGTGACGCTGTTCAGGTTGCGGGCTGTTCCGGTGACCTTGAACAGGCGCTCGACTTGCGACCAGGGCAGCTTGGATTTGCCGGCGCCGTTGGGAAAATAAATATAGAGTTCACGGCCGATGAGATGGAGCTCTTCGGGATGATGCTTGAGAGTTTCAAGCACGGCCTGGGCTTCGACGGCGGGCGCTGCCGCGAGGAACGTCACCAGCAGTTTGCCGGGCTCGATGCCAGTCCGCTTAGCGAAGGGATTGGCGGCCAGGGCTTTTTTCATTTCATCGGCTGTGCGCAGGATGACTTCGGGACGGAATCCGAATTTCTTCTCAATCGCATCCTGAATTTTCTTCGCCAGCCGGGCCGGGTTCTTCTCTTTGGCGCGGAAGATGACATTGCCGCTTTGCACATAGGTGCGCGGGTTCTCGCATTCCAGCGATGCGCAGAGGTCGCGCAGGGCGTCCATCTTGATTTTGTTGTGGCCGCCGACGTTGACACCGCGCAGCATGGAAATGTAGACGGGCATTGGTCTCGCTTTCTCAGGTAAAACCCTCCGGCTGCTGTCCGATCCCAGACTTACGCCGTTCCGGCGTTGGTGAAGGCTTCTATGGCGTCGGCTAGCGTGGGGAACATCAGGAAGACACTCTCGACCTTGGTGATTTCGAAAACCTTCAGCACCCGCTTGTTGACGCCCGTCAAGGCGATCCGCCGGCCAGCTTTGTTGCAGGAAGTGCAGGCGCTGACGAGCGATCCCAGACCGGAGGAATCAAGATAGGGCACGCCGGTCAGGTCGAGGATCATGGTGGGAGCGCTCTCGCGGCGCACCGCGTTAAGAAATGGAGTCACGTTCTCCATGGTGAGCGGGCCGCGGAACGTAAGCACTCCGCGCTCGAGACGCTCGATCTCCAACGGCTCCGAAGCCATAGGAAGGTGATTCTAGGCCAGATGACAGGGTAGTTCAAGCGGGCGCGCGCGAATTGTCGATTGTTGATTTTTTGATTGTTGAATGAAACCTCGTATTAAACTTCCTCTGCAATGAGCATGGGAAAACTAGCGGGACTTAGTGTAACGATTGCGCTCGCAATCGCGCTGTGCGCGGAGATGGTTTGCGCCCAAGGAATGGAAAACTTCGCAGGCTCGGGGAAAGCGGGTCGCGACTGGCCTGTGTATGGCGGAACAAGCGAGAACGACCATTATTCTCCACTAGCGCAGATCAATCGCGGGAACGTGAAACGGCTGCGCCTTGCCTGGACTTTCGATAGCGAGGAAACGGGAGGGTTGCAGACGAGTCCGATTGAGGTTGGGGGAATTCTCTACGGGATTACTCCGTCGCAGAAGATTTTCGCCCTCAATGCCGTCACGGGAAAGCTGCTGTGGAAGTTTGACTCCGGAATCAAAGGCACGCAGCCGGATCGCGGGCTGGCCTATTGGTCGGAAGGTGGCGACCACCGCATTCTTGTGGGCGTGATGAATTTTCTCTACGCGCTCGACGCCGCGAATGGCAAGCCCATCACCACATTTGGAAAAAATGGCCGCGTCGATCTGCGAGACGATTTGGACCGCGACCCTGCGTTGCAGGCGATTTTCCTGACCAGCCCAGCGGTGATTTACAAGGACCTCGCCATTGTTGGCGGCCGGGAAGCCGAGACCCTGCCTGCTTCTTACGGCGATGTGCGCGCCTACGATGTGCGCACGGGCAAGCTGCGCTGGAAGTTTCATACGATTCCGCGGCCGGGCGAGTTGGGCTACGAAACCTGGCGACGCGATGCCTGGAAGACCAGCGGCGCAGCCAACAACTGGGCGGGCATGACGGTTGACGGCGCCAGCGGCGTTCTCTATGTTCCCACGGGATCGGCGGCATTCGATTTCTACGGCGCGGATCGCGTGGGCGACGATCTTTTCGCCGACTCCCTGATCGCCTTGAACGCCTCGACCGGCGAGCGCATATGGCATTTTCAGGGAGTGCATCACGATCTGTGGGACCGCGACTTTCCCGCGCCTCCCGTGCTGGTGACGGTGCAGAGCGAGGGCAAGAAGGTCGATGCGGTGGCGCAAACCTCGAAGCAGGGATTTGTTTTTCTCTTCGACCGGTCGAATGGCCGGCCGTTGTTTCCCCTGGAGTGCAAGAACTATCCTGCGAGCGACGTGCCGGGAGAAATGGCTGCGCGAGAGCAATGTCTTCCGTTGAAGCCGCAGCCCTTTGCCCGCCAACTTCTAACCGAAAATCTTCTCAGCGAGCGCACGCCGGAGGTCCACGCGTGGGCGCTCGACAAATTTCGCTCGTTTCGCAGCGAAGGGCAGTTCGTCCCCTTCGGAGTGGGCAAGGGCACGGTGATCTTCCCCGGGTTCGACGGCGGAGCGGAATGGGGCGGAGCCGCGGCCGATCCCGAGACCGGGATTCTGTACGTGAATGCCAACGACGTCGCCTGGACTGGCGGGCTGGCGGAGAACACGGAAGAAAACAGCCCGCGCGCGCTTTACATGAACCAGTGCTCGGTATGCCACGGCGAAAAGATGATGGGATCGCCTCCGGCAATTCCGTCGCTGGTAGGCATCGGCGATCATATGACCTCGGCGGAAGTCGCAGACGCCATTAAGAATGGGAAAGGACGCATGCCGGGCTTTTCCAATCTGGATGACGAAGAGATGTTTGGTCTGGTTGATTTTGTGTTGAGTGGAGCTAACGTCCGAGTTGACGACCGGCAAATCAAAAAGGAAGTCGCGGGCAACCCGCCGGGTGCGCCGGGGATGAAATTTCACTTTACCGGCTATCACAAATTTCTCGACCCGGAGGGATACCCGGCCGTCGCTCCGCCGTGGGGAACATTGAATGCAATCAATCTGAATACGGGCAAGTATGTTTGGAAGATTCCGCTGGGCGAATATCCCGAACTGGCAGCCAAGGGGATCAAGAACACCGGCACGGAGAACTATGGCGGACCGCTGGTGACGGCGGGAGGGTTGCTGTTCATCGGCGCGACGAATTTCGACAAGAAGTTTCGCGCCTTCGATAAATCAACCGGCATGCTGCTTTGGGAAACGACACTCCCCTTCGCGGGGAACGCGACTCCGATCACTTACGAGATCGATGGGCGGCAATTCGTGGTGATCGCGGCGGGCGGAGGAAAGGATTTGAAATCGAAGTCGGGCGGAGTGTACGTAGCTTTTGCTGTGAAGTAGGCTCCGCTCCAGATTGTGGCGCTTACCTGGACGAGCCGCAGACGTTGTCGCTGACCAGGCGGGCAAATCCGCCTTCGGAGGACTGGCCGAATTGGTCGTCATGGCTGATTTTGCGGCTGACGACGACGCGTCCGTTGCGATCGCGGGAGTAGAACCATTCCGTGGCAGACGGGGCTGCGCCGTCGGCACAATGAAGGCTGACAATGGCTCGCATTTCGACAAGCCGCTCACCCTGGACGATTTCGGCGGGCTCTTTGTATTGAACGCGCACGAGAGCGGAACGCTGGCCAGCCTTCAGCTTGTGCACGGCGCCGACCGAGACCGTGTCCCCAGCCTGAGTCTGCCCGACGGTATGCCAGTCCCCGGATGCGCGCAGCAGGGTGACGACGAGCACGGGGGTCAGCACTGCTCCGACGAAGATAAGAAGGGTCTTTTTCACCAGCAGTATTCCGCAGGCTGCGAGATTCGCGTAACACTTTGGACTATGCGTCAAGTTTTGTCAACAGGGCAGTCTCCTCGGTAGTGTCCTAATGGTGCACCACAGCAACGCACTATTAGGACACTACCTTCTCCTCCCGCCCACGGAGCCGTGGAGATGGAGATCCTTCGCTCCGGCTGAAGTACGCCTTCGCTCAGGATGACAAGGAATTAAAGACAATTTAGGCGACCATAAAGTCGAGTGCGCGGGCGATATAGGGCTTGAGTTGCTTGCGGTGGACCACGGCGTCGAGCATGCCGTGCTGCAGCAGGAATTCGCTGCGCTGAAAGCCGGCAGGGAGCTTTTGCCGGATGGTTTGCTCGATCACACGGGGCCCGGCGAAGCCGATCAATGCGCCCGGTTCGGCGATGTTCAAATCTCCCAGCATGGCGAACGAAGCGGTAACGCCTCCGGTGGTGGGATCGGTGAGCAGCGAAATATAGGGGACTCTGGCTTGGTCGAGCCGGGCGAGAGCGGCGGAAATCTTGGCCAACTGCATCAGGCTGATGACGCCCTCCATCATGCGCGCGCCCCCCGACGCGGAGACAATAATCAGCGGCTTGCGCGTCTCGGCGGACCGCTCGATGGCGCGGGTAATCGCCTCGCCCACGACTGCGCCCATGCTGCCGCCGATGAACGCATATTCCATTGCGCTGGCGATGACGGGCCGGCCGGAAAGACTTCCCTCCGCGTTGATGATGGCATCTTTCAAGCCGGTTTCGTGCTGCGCCCGCTTCAGGCGCGAGGCGTACGACTTCAGGTCTACAAACTTCAGGGGATCGGTGGAAGAAATGTCGCCGGAGAAAGTTTCATATTTGTTGTCGTCGAGCAACTGCGCAAGCCGGGTGCGCGCGTCGATGCGGAAGTGCTTGTCGCACTTGGGACAGACGTTGAGATTCTCTTCCAGATCCTTTTTCCAGATAATTTGGCGGCAGTTCTCGCACTTGACCCACAGACCTTCCGTGCGGACGCGCTTCTCGCCCGAAGTATCCAACTCGCCGGATTCGCGCCGAAACCAAGCCATAAGAGGATTTCGTAATTGTGTAATTTGGTAATTGAGTAACTGGAAAACGGCCGCTTAAAGAAGTCTTCAATTACCCAATTACAAAATTACTCAATTACCCGATCAGTATTCAATTCCTCTCTGCGCCATTACGCCTTTTTCATAGGCGTGCTTGATCTGGCGCATTTCCGTTACCGTGTCGGCCAACTCGACGATCGATGCATGAGCATTTCTGCCGGTTAAGATTACGTGTACCATTTCCGGCCGCTTTTGCAGGCTCGCGACTACCTTCGCCGGGTCGAGCATACCGTAGCTGATGGCGTAATTAATCTCGTCGAGCACCACCAGTTCCCATTCGCCGGAGTGGATCGCCCGGTCGGCCTCCGCCCAGGCTTCCTCGACCATGCGCACGTCTTCAGGATCAGGATCTTCTGTGCCCACCTTCACGAAGCCGCGGCCCATCTGCTTCATGATGAATTTGTCGCCAAAGGCCTGCACCGCGTCGAGCTCGCCGTAATGCCATGAGCCCTTCAGAAACTGCAGCATCAGGACACGCATGCCCTGGCCCACGGCGCGCAGAGCAGTTCCCATCGCGGCCGTAGTCTTGCCCTTGCCGGGCCCGGTGTTCACGATAATCAGACCGCGACGGACATCTGCCATGATTCTGGTGCCGTGGCTGCTGGGCCACGATTTCTGCTGTCACGATTCGAGACTCTTGATTCTACTAGAACGCGGGCGGAAACGTGGTCGAGGGGCATCCGCAGAATCACAGGTGATTCAAATTGAGACGAGCGATTACTGTGAAAAATCATCGCTCTGAAAATTATCGCCCTGAAAATTATCGCCGTGAAAATAATGTCAACCAAGAGCCGGTGGTGATTGGTTCTTCTTGATGACAACGGTTTACGGCACTTGTGGCATGCTAATCATCGGTGGCAAGGTTTGGATGGTCGGACTATTCCACAGGATATTTTGAAAAGGAATCCTGATCGCCAATTTTTTTCAGGAACCCTTGCATCCAAACTTGCGTAGCTGAGTCAGGCGGATCTCTGTCCCCTCGCGAACCGCGCGGAGGTCTCATTGTGGTCAACAGATGTGCAGTGTTTTTGTTAGTTCTGCTGGCAGCCATTCCTGCGTTTTCCGGTTCCGCTCAACATATTGGCGTCCATCCCAGAACGGCTCCGGGGTCGGGCAACAGCGACGAGGAGGCCATTCGAGAGATTGTCGATATGGAGCGGCAGGCGCGGGAAGCCAGCATCCGGCGCGACGCCGACTTCTCCCAGCGGACGCTGGCCGACGACTACGTGGCCATTACGCCGTTAGGCCAGGTCACCACCAAGCAGGATACGGTCTCCGCGCGCAAGAGCGGGCAACTTCGCTATGACACGATCAATGTCTCCGACATGGTGGTGCGTGTCTACGGAGACACCGCGGTCGTCACCGCCCGCGCCGACGTGAAGGGCCACCAGCTTGGGGAAGATTTCAGCGGACCCTACCGCTATACGCGGGTCTGGGTTCGCAAAACCGGACACTGGCAGGCCGTGAGTTACCAGGCTACGGTGACGCAGTAGAGTCGTCCTGCGCAGTCCTAATGTCCCGAATGATACGGGTGGCCTTTCAGAATTGTGAACGCCCGATAGATTTGTTCGAGCAGAACTACCCGCGCCAGTTCGTGGGCGAGGGTCATTTTGCCCAGTGAGAGCGTATGATGCGCCGCCGAACGGGCGGCGTCGGTGAATCCGTCTGCACCGCCGACGGCGAAAACCAGCGGCAGAGGATTGCGGTCCTGGTAATCTCCCAGAAACTTGGCGAACTGCTCGGAGGAAAATTCCTTGCCTCGGGAGTCCAGCAGAACGAGCGTGGACTTGGCGTTGCCGGGCGCGGCTTTACCGAACTTCGCCAGGAGGCCGGCCTGATCGCGCAGCGTGATGCCTTCTACCTCCGCATAGCGCGAGATCCGCTTCAGATACTCTTCGGCGAGCGTCGCGTTGGCCGGTTCCTTAGTTTTTCCGATCCAGGCGACTTTGATCTTCATGCGGTTGGCGAGATGTCAGCAAAATCCAGGAACGAACAACCAACGTTCTAGGCCTTCGCTTTCTTTTTCTTGGCAGCCGCCGCGGGCTTGCGCTTCTTGGGAGCGGCTTTCAGATCGGCGGGCTCCAGCCGTTTGGCCGATTTCCAAAGGCGCTCGAGATCGTAAAACTTCCGCGCCTTTTCCGAGAAAACGTGCACCACGAAATCGACGTAGTCGAGCAGAACCCACTCCGCCTGCTTGTAGCCTTCGACGTTGTTGGGGCGTATGCCGGCATTTTTCAGACGCAGTTCCACTTCATCGGCAATGGCCTGCACCTGCCGTGGATTGGTTCCGCTGCACAACACAAAGTAGTCGGTAAAGGCTCCCGACTCTTTTTCCAGTTCCAGAATGCTGAGTTCTTCGGCCTTTTTTTCCAGGCAGGCTTGAATGGCGGCGTCAACTTGCTTTTTCAGTTCGCTTTTCTTCATGCGGTGGTTGGTCGTTAGCTACTTGCCCGATTTTTTGGCTTCTGCTGCGGCGCTCTTGCGCAATGCCGCCATGGTGGCTTGCGACGGATCTTTGCGATCCTTGTTCTTGTTGCGCCGTTTGGTCTTGGTGGTGTAATGATTCTGGGCCACTAGGAATTCTCCTCTTTAGTATTGGTCGCTTTTACTTGCGCAGCGCGGATTCTGTTGCCACTTCATTGTAACTGAGGTTCTGTCCGGCATCCGGGGACTGCCACCTGACGAACTATTTATAGAGTGCCGCCTTCTTGATGTACTCTGCCACCGGCGCATCCAGAAAGCGGCCTAACGGTTTGCCCGCAGCCGCAGCTTCGCGGATGGCGGTCGCCGCGGCCGGTTGACGCAGATCGCCCAGCAGATGAATGGTGACGCCGGGAAGCACCAAATCTCCGGTCGCTGCCTGTTTGTGAAATGGACGCGTCAGCTCTGGCCGCGGACGCAAACTCTCGGGAAGCGCGTTCGCGACATCGGCCAGGAAATATCCCGGACGGCCCGCGACAACGAATTCGCACTCGCGAAACAGAGCCTCCGATTCGCGCCACTTGGCGATGTCGGCAAAGGCATCCATGCCGATCAGCAGGAACAGCTTGTCGCTGGGTTTCAGCGACTGCTTCAGGCGGCGTACGGTGTCGATGGTGTAATTGGGCTTATCTTTTTCTTTTCGGTTGCCGGCTTCTTCGGGCGCTTCTAACAGCGAGGGCACGAACGCTTTTTCTGACGACGTCGCCAAAGCCAGCATGGCGAAGCGATGGGCGAATGGCGTGAGCGCCTGCTTCTGTTTATGCGGTGGAACGTTGGCCGGAACAAAGTGGACTCGATGCAGCTTGCATTGCTCCATCGCAGCCTTCGCGAGAGCGATGTGCCCGCGATGCACCGGGTCGAACGTTCCGCCAAAGAGTCCGATGTTCATAAGCAGGGTTCAGGGTCCAGGGTTTATGAGATCGACTGACTGTGGGCCGACTTCTCAGCCGCTACCTCAATCGCCTGCTCGCGCAGCGCCTGCACTTCTTCCGCCATCGCATACTTTAATTCTTCGATCCCTTTGCCCGTGACCGCCGAGATTTCACACAGCTTCCACTTTTTCTTTTTGCAATAGCGCTTGAGTTTGGCCAGCTTGTCTTTGTTCACGGCGTCTATCTTTGAGGCCACCATGATCATGGGCTTGTCTTCGAGATGCGCGCCGAAGTTGGCGAGCTCGCCCAGAATCACTTCCACATCTTTGGCCACATCTTCGCGCCCGCTTGCGTCGGACACGTCGACCAGGTGCGCCAGCAACCGGGTGCGCTCGATGTGCCGCAGAAACTGCATGCCCAGGCCCGCGCCCGAATGTGCGCCCTCGATGAGTCCGGGAATATCGGCGACGACAAAACTGATTTCATCGCGGGCGTCGCCCACCGCGACGACTCCCAGATTCGGCTCCAAAGTGGTGAAAGGATAATCCGCAATTTTCGGACGCGCCGAAGAAATGCGCGAGATCAGCGTGGACTTGCCGACGTTGGGAAATCCCACCAGGCCCACATCGGCGAGCAGCTTCAGTTCGAGGCGGTAGGTGTGTTCCTCTCCGGGACGACCGGCTTCATGCTCGCGCGGAGCCTGGTGCACCGAGGTGGCAAAGCGCGCGTTGCCGCGCCCGCCGCGCCCGCCGCGGGCGATGATGAATCGCTGATCCGCTTCGGTGAACTCAAAGACTTTCTCGCCGGTCTCGTCGTCGAAGACGATTGTGCCGACCGGAACTTTCAGCAGGACGTCGACGCCCTCGCGCCCGGTTCTGTTCGAGCCTTCGCCGTGACGTCCGCGCTCGGCTTTGTGTTCGGGATTGAATCTGAAATGTACCAGCGTGTTATGGCGTTGGCTCGACTCCATTACGATGTCGCCGCCTTTGCCGCCATCGCCGCCAGACGGGCCGCCGCGCGGGACAAACTTCTCCCGCCGGAACGCCATGCAGCCGTTGCCGCCGTCGCCCGCTTTGACCCGGATTTTAGCCTCGTCGATGAACATGGAAAGCCGTTAGTCGTTCGTCGCTAGTCGTTGGCTCACGGCCAAAACAAAAGCCTCGTCCCGAAGGCGAGGCCTATGGCTCGGTTCTGTGGCACGGGCACTGTGTGGCGCGGGCACTCCTGCCCGCGATGCCTTCCCGAGAAGAATGCCTACTTCGCTTCCACGGGCTGGGGGTCGGCCAGCGGCTCAATCATCACGAACTTACCCAACTGTCCCTTGTTCATGAACTTGATGCGTCCGCTAATCTTGGCGAAGAGAGTGTCGTCTTTGCCCCGGCCAACATTGAGCCCCGGCTTGACCCGGGTGCCGCGCTGCCGAACGATGATGGTTCCACCGGGGACGATCTGCCCGCCGAATGCCTTGAAGCCCAACCGCTGCGCGTTGGAATCGCGCCCGTTTCGTGAAGTGCCTTGTCCTTTTTTGTGCGCCATATCAGCTCTCTGTTCTCAGTCGTCAGTTCTCGGATTCGATCCGGGACGAAAAATAGCAGTCGCTATTTTTTCTTTGTCGCCTTCTTCGGAGCTTTCTTCGGCGCGGCTTTCTTCTTCGCCTTCTTCGCCGCGGTCGGCGCTCCGGAAGCACTGCTATCTTCCGCGGCTTTCACCTTTTTCACTTTCGGTTCTTTCCTGGGAAGCTCGGGAGCTTTGAAACTCTGGCCGCCAACCGCGATCTCAGCGATGCGCACCGCGGTGTACGACTGCCGGTGTCCACGCAGCTTCTTGTATTGCTTCTTACGCTTGAAGTGGAAGACCAGAATCTTGGGGCTGCGGCCGACTTCGACCAGTTGGCCGACCACTCGCGCGTCGGCGCCGTTGTTTACCTGGCCCTCTTCGGCGGAGACCGCGACGACCGGGAACTCGATCAGGCCGTCAGTGCCAGTATCGGCTTTTTCCACTCGAATTACATCGCCCGGGGAAACCCGGTATTGTTTGCCACCAGCGCGGATCACCGCGTACATGCCTTTGCCTCCAACGAAATATCGTTCACATCCGGCTCGCGGAAAACCGTGCCGCGAACTTTCGCACAACCGAGGCGCGCACGAGCGCTGCCTGGGGCCAAAGAATTTCTGTGCTTGCTGTGTTTTCCGCCACGCCGCTTCAGCAGGCAAGGCACGCGTCCCCAGAACGGGTCAGCGAGTACAGGCAAACTTGGTTATTCTATCGTGCGGGTTGGGCAGCGGTCAAACGAAACCTAAGAAACTGGCCACGGATTTACACGGATTAGAAATACGACTTCCAGAAAAAGTACACGGTCATGCCTGCGCCCACCAGCACCACGAACACACGGATCCAGGCCTGCGGCAGTTTCATGGCGTAGTGGGCGCCCAAGTACCCGCCGGCGATGGCGCCTACGATCATCACGAGACCATGCTTCCAGTACACTGCGCCCGCCGCGATAAACGTGATTACAGCCACGCCGTTGATCACGAATCCCATGACGCTCTTCAGCGCGTTCATAGCGTGAACGTCGGTCATGCCCAGCACTGCCAGCATGGCCAGCATCACAATGCCCATGCCTCCGCCAAAGTAGCCGCCATACACCGCCACGCAGAGTTGAAACAGAGTCGCGCCAGCGAGCGCCTGGCCGGTCGCTTCATGTTCGAGCACCGACGCGCGCCCTCCCGCCAGCCTTTTGCCGAAGGCAAACAGCAGGGTCGCACCGAGCGTGAGCCACGGCAGCACCCGCATGAAAGTTTGTGCGGGCGTTTTCAACAGCAGGATCGCGCCCGCCAATCCTCCGATCAGACTGGCAGCCAGCAGCGGGATCATGACACGGCGAGGAACATCCAGCCGGCTGCGGTAGGCGCCGCCGCTCGCCGCCGCGCCCGTCCACAGGGCGATTGTGTTGGTCGCGTTGGCCGGGATGGGAGGCACCCCCGTAAACAACAGCGCGGGGAACGCGATGAAGCTGCCGCCTCCGGCAACCGAATTCAAAGCGCCTCCCAGCGCACCGGCAAAAAAAAGCAGAATGATGGTTTGAGGAGTCAAGCAGGTAGATGTATCAGAAACTGCGGCAGGCCGCCAAATTCGGGCAGCATTACCCGGGTAATGGTGAGTAAAATTAATTCGATTGCAACTTTTTCCTGCCTCCCGGTTAAGATTGGAGTAGTGGGGTTTTTTTCATGTCCATTCGAATTGCAGCCGTTGTGAGTCTTCTGCTTGGCAGCGTCGCCTGGGGACAAACGCCAGGGACATCGCCAGCCAGCGCGTCATCTTCGAACCAGCCATCTTCGAGTCAGCAACCCGCGTCTGGGATGGGCTCGGCCATGTCCACGCAGGATGTGTCGAAAATGAAAGAAATGAGAAAGGGCGCGGCAGAAAGCGCCGACGAAGCGGACAACGACGCCAGCGCTCACGTGATGCACTCGATGGAAGGCCACATGGACATGGGGCCGCACATGAAGATGACTACGCTTCGGCCGCCCAAACCTGGTGACGCGGAACGAGCGCAGCAGGTCGCCGTCCAAGCACGCCAGGCGTCAGAAAAATATCTGAACTACCACACTGCGCTTGACGATGGCTTCGAAATTTTTCATCCGGAAATTCCGCAGAAGGTCTACCACTTCACCAATTACCGCTACGCCCGCGAGGCATTCCAGCACTTCAACCCTGAGCATCCCACCTCGCTGCTCTATGAAAAACAGGGTGACAACTACAAACTGGTCGGCGCGATGTACACCGCTCCCAAGCGCTTCACCGAAGACGAACTCGACGAACGCATTCCGCTCAGCGTGGCGCAGTGGCATGAGCACGTGAATTTTTGTGCGCCTCCCGCGGACAAGCGCGGCGAAATGCTTTTACCGCATCCGCAGTTTGGGCTGCGTGGTTCGATCATCACTCAGGAAGCTTGCGATGCGGCCGGCGGAACGTTTCGTCCCGTGATCTTTAACTGGATGGTGCACGTTTATCCGTTTGAGAAAGATCCGGCCGCGATGTGGTCGGTGGAGCGGCAACACGGCGACGCCGATTAGTTGGTTCCCATAACGCTTTGTTATTCGGGGTTATCTGCCGTTGTGTTCATCTCGGTGGGCTTCTTCTCCGCTACTAATTTTCTTCGCGAACCAAATCTTCTTCGCTGCCAATTTTCATTACTACTAATCTTTACAAAATAAGCCAAATCTCACACACGACCATACGTGTTTTCCGTTCTAATAGGCAGAAGTTCCTGCTACCTCGGAGTTAGTTTGGTCGTCTAATCACTATGCACACACCGCATGGCATGGAACTTCACGCGAGTTGCAAACGTATCCAGCGGAGGAAGAGACAGTAGGAATGGTTTGCGCCGATGCGGCGCGGGCCGGCACTCGATTCAACACTATTTAATTGATTGCGGGGTTGGGGGATTTTCACGCTGTCGGTTTGGCGGCCCAGGCGGAAAATCCCCAAAAATGGCAGGCAAAGCTGAGAGCTTGTCTGCTTAACCCCTAGCGCCTGCATTTTAGGCGATTCGCGGCGAAACACAAGCGTTTTTTCGCGAGCATCGCAAGCCGGGCCGCCCCAACCGGTTCCCGACGTTTTTTCGGGAAAGAAAATAAGGAGCAACCATGAAATTGAAATCCTCGTTCGTTTCGAAGAGTCTGATTCTGGGGCTGGCGCTGCTGCTGGCTTCCAGTGCATTCGCGGCCACTAAGGGCAGCCTAACGCTGAACAGCCCCGCGACCGTGAACGGCACCACACTGAAGCCCGGCGACTACAAACTGCAATGGGATGGCAGCGGTCCGAATGTTGAAGTCAGCATCCTGCAGGGAAGAACCGTGCTTGCCAAAGTGCCCGCGAAAGTCGTGGATCTACCCGCAGCGGCCGAGATCAGTGCAGCCGTTGTAACGAAAAACGCGGACGGAACCACCAGTCTTTCCGGCGCGCGATTCGAAGGCAAGAAATTCGCTCTGGAAATCGGCGAATCCACCATGTCGATGAACGGCGACGCCAGCAAGTAAACCCCTCAAGACCTAAGGGGAGCGGCTTCCACCGCTCCCCTTTTTATCAACACGGCAGCCATTCTTTGCGCGTTACTGCTGCTGCGGTGCAGTCTCCAGTTCCGCGCTCAAATGCACGCTGCTGCCTGAGCTGACTGAAAGTTTGCGCTCCCAGTCCTTGAACCCGGTCTTCTTCACCGTGATGTCGTGCTCGCCCTCGGTCACCTGAACATCTGACGGCGTGTTTCCAACAAAGCTTCCGTCGATCATAATGTCCGCCCCGGGCGGTGTGGATTCCACCTGAACTTTTGCTGAAGCCGGGGCAGGTATGGGGGCAGCGGGGCTAGTACTGGCTGCTGAAGTCTGCTGATCCGGAACGGGCTGGAACTTGGCGATGTCCAGCTTCATGTCTCCGTTAACATACGCGGTAACTTCGGTTCCTTTCGGAATTGTGATGTCCTTGCCATGCATAAACAGAAAGAACGGAGCCGCAGGAAAGAAGACTAAGCTTGTGGCCACCATTCCACCCACCATGGCGCCCGTATGTCCACCACCTTTCAGGTCTTTGACTGCACGCAAGGCGGCTTTTTCGCTGCTGGCGAGTTTGACATAGTCAACATTGATGTCAAGCTTTCCACCGCGAGCCATACGGCGCTTCGGTTGGGCCTCGGTAACAGTCGCAATGGCTAATCCTCCTTTTGGAATAACGAGCGTGCCGTTGAGAGAGATGTCGTCGAGAACTTCGAAATCGACATTGTCGCCGACGTGGGCGTCCGCGGATGAAATCGTCCTATTGACGCGAAGCCTCACCGGAGTTCCGTCCTCCAGCACAAAACCCTTTGCGGACGTGAAGTCCGTTGGTGTTCCCGTCTGGTTGGTTGGAGCTTGTTGGGGGGCTGGATCCTGCGGCGCTGCGGCTTGGCCTGCGGCAAGCACAGCGGAGGTAATCACAAAAAAAGACAGTGCCAGGAGAGCTTTTGCGTTCACGGGTAACTCCTGAGGACGGATTTGGAAAAAGGGGCCCGGAGAACGCGCTATTATGACTTCGCCGCCGCGATTATGCAATAAGTGAGCGCACAAACAATAAAAGGGATCGCGCTCGCGCTCCCTCTTTGAACCTAACTTATTGGCGACTTCTGGTTAATACTTCGGCACTTTCGGATCTACGCGATCCGACCAGGCGGTGATTCCTCCGGCGAGGTTGTGCACCTTGCTGAATCCTGCCTGCTGCAGGAATGCGACTGCCTTGGCGCTGCGTCCGCCCATTTTGCAGTGGACAACGATTTCGCGGCTCGAATCCAGTTCGCTCACGCGCTTGGGAAGATCGTTCAGGGGAATCAGATATCCGCCCAGATTGCAAATCTGATATTCGTGCGGTTCGCGCACGTCCAGCACGAACAGATCCTCTTTCGCATCCAGACGGCGCTTCAGTTCTTCCACTTGTATTTCCGGAACCCCATTGCCCACAGGCTTTTCCTCCCCGCGAATGCCACAAAACTCGTTGTAGTCTATCAGTTTTGTGACCGTGGGATGCGTGCCGCAGACGGGGCAGTCGGGATTCTTGCGCAGCTTCAGCTCGCGGAACTTCATGCCCAGCGCGTCGATCAGCAGGAGCCTTCCGATCAATGGATCGCCTATGCCCAGGATCAGCTTGATGACTTCCGTGGCCTGCATTACGCCGACCAGTCCAGGCAGAATGCCGAGCACTCCGCCCTCCGCGCACGAGGGAACCAATCCCGGTGGTGGCGGCTCAGGATACAGACAGCGATAGCAAGGCCCATCCTCAGTGGCGAACACGCTGGCCTGCCCTTCGAAGCGGAAAATCGATCCGTACACATTGGGCTTGCCGGTCAGCACGCAGGCGTCGTTGACCAGATAGCGGGTGGGGAAATTGTCGGTACCGTCGGCAATGATGTCGAAGTCGCGAAACAGCTCGAGCGCGTTCGCGCTAGTCAGTCTGGTGTCGAACGTGCGCAGATTCAGGAAAGGATTGATTCCCTTCAGCTTGTCGGCGGCCGAGTCGAGCTTCTTGCGCCCCACGTCTGCTGTGGAGTGAATGATCTGCCGCTGCAGATTGGTGTAGTCCACCACGTCGAAATCGACTAGGCCCAGCGTGCCTACGCCGGCCGCCGCCAAATACAGCGCCAGCGGAGATCCCAGACCTCCGGTGCCGATGCATAATACGCGTGCAGCCTTCAGCTTCTGCTGCCCTTCCATGCCCACTTCCGGCATGATCAAATGGCGCGAGTAGCGCAGGATTTCGTCTTTGTTGAGGGTTATAGGGATTTCGGTCAAGGTAGCCATAAAGTCCTCGGGCGCGGGCGCTTGTCAGGCCCCGATAAATCAGGCAGCCCTGCCAGCGCCCCCGGCGATCGACGGCACAATCGAAATGCTATCACCGTCTTTGAGCGCGGTCGCTTCTTTCTGCAGATAGCGAATGTCTTCGTCGTTCACGTAGAGGTTGACGAACGCTCGCAGCTTGCCATCTTCGGTGTAAAGGTGCTTGCGGAGATCGGGATGTTCGGTCACCAGCGCATGCAGCGCCTCGCCGACGGTCGCTCCCGAGACTTCCACCGAGGCTTGCTTGCCGACGTATTGCCGCAAAGGCGTGGGAATGTGTATTTTGCTCGTGTTCGCGCTCATAGCAATAGACTCTAAAGATGCACTGCAGGTACCGCCCGATTCACATTTAATCTTATAACAAACATCGAGATTAAATCTGGTAGTGTCGGGGGAGGCGGCAGAGGAACTGTTTCGAGGGCATTTCGCTCCCAGGAATTGGTCTCCCAGCGCAGCTGCAGGAGGCGTCGCGCTCGCGATTCTGATGCTCCAGTATTGCCTTGCAGGCCGGCTTGAGGCCCGCGCTGGAACGAAAAGGACTCGGTTTGCATCTAACCACTGAAGATTCGATGCTGCGCGTTGAAGGCCTGAAGAAGGTGTTTCGCTCCGGCGAAGCGGAATTGGTGCTCTTTGACAACCTTTCGTTTTCGGTGCCGCGTGGAGAAATGCTGGCCATCGTGGGCGAGTCGGGAACCGGGAAGAGCACGCTGTTGCACATCCTGAGCGGCCTTGATAGCGCCTCCGCAGGAGAAGTATACTGCGCTCAGTTGCGGTTGAATTCCTTGTCGCGCGACGAAGCTGCCGACTTTCGCAATCGACAGACTGGCTTCGTGTGGCAGTTTCATTATCTGTTGCCGGAGTTCACGGCAGTGGAAAACGTGGCCATGCCATTGCTGATTCGCGGAGAGGCATGGCGGCAAGTGGAGCCCGAGGCCTTGCGTTGGTTGCGTGAGGTGGGATTGGAACAGCGCGCGCAGCACCGTTCCGGCGAACTTTCCGGAGGGGAACAGCAACGCGTGGCTCTGGCACGTGCTTTGATTACCGGTCCTAAGCTCTTACTGGCGGATGAGCCCACCGGCGACTTGGACGGACAAACTGCGGAAACGGTTTTTGCCTTGATTGCTCGTTTGCATCGCGAGCACCAGCTTACCTCCCTGATCGCTACGCACAATTTATCGTTCGCACGCCGCTGCCAGCGAGTGCTGCGGTTGCAGCGAGGGCGTATTGTAGAGATAGCACCTGAATCGCTCGTCCCCTGAGGAATGCGTAGCGAGGAGAGAGTTCGCAAGTTTGGAGGAGGATTGGTTTCGATTAGGCGCAAGAAAATGGTTGAAAGGAGATACCAAAGGGAGGAAGAACGGTTCCTTCGGTAATGTGAGAAAGGGTTCTAATCCCGTTTCCACGCTTGGGTTTCCGGCCCATTGATTGCATAATGTAGGGATAAGGATAGGCTGAGGTTTGGATTGAAAATAAAGGTACGATTTGTCTTCAGTGCGGTCGGAGGAACCAGCTTCGGCTGGGAGGTCAGGGGGGAAGGGCAACATGTTTGAACGCTATACGGAGAAAGCCAGGCGCGTCATCTTTTTCGCACGTTATGAAGCCAGCCAATTCGGCTCTCCTTACATCGAGACCGAACACCTGCTGTTAGGGCTGCTGCGCGAAGACAAAGCCCTGACCAATCGTTTCCTGCGTTCCCATACTTCCGTCGAATCCATCCGCAAGCAAATCGAAGGGCATACTACGATTCGCGAGAAGGTTTCGACCTCGGTCGACCTTCCGCTCAGCAATGAATGCAAACGAGTTTTGGCCTATGCCGCGGAAGAGGCTGAACGGCTTTCGCATCGCCACATTGGCACCGAGCATTTGTTGTTGGGCCTGCTGCGCGAAGAAAAATGCTTTGCCGCCGAGATTCTGCATGAGCGGGGCCTGCGTCTGTCGGCGATTCGCGAAGAACTGGCGCGAACCACGCAGGAAAAGGCGCAGCCGCAGCGGCAGCGGGAAAGTTCACTGCTAGCGGAATTCTCCCGCGATTTGACTCAGGCGGCCATGGACAGCCAGCTTGATCCGCTGGTGGGCCGCGAAGGCGAAGTGGACCGTGTGATTCAGATTCTCTGCCGCCGGACTAAGAATAATCCCGTGCTGATCGGCGAACCGGGCGTCGGCAAGACCGCCATCGTCGAAGGTCTGGCGCAGCGCATTGCCGACGGCGAAGTGCCATCGTTTCTTTCCGACAAGCGCATTCTGGCGCTCGACCTTTCGCTGATCGTCGCCGGAACCAAATATCGCGGCCAGTTCGAAGAGCGCCTTAAGACCATCATGAAGGAACTGATGGAGTCGCAGAATTCCATCATCTTCATCGATGAACTGCATACGCTGGTCGGCGCCGGCTCGGCCGAAGGTTCGCTCGACGCCGCCAACATCCTGAAGCCAGCGCTTTCGCGCGGCGAGATTCAGTGTATCGGCGCGACCACGCCCGGCGAGTATCGCAAGTCGATCGAGAAAGACCGCTCACTGGAGCGCCGCTTTCAGGCCGTAAAAGTTCCACCTCCGAACGAGTCGGATGCCATCAAGATTTTGTTCGGGATCAAGGATCGGTACGAAAAATTCCACGCCGTCACCTACACCGACGACGCCATCAATTTCGCGGTCTCGCACTCGAACCGTTACATTCCCGACCGCTTCCTGCCCGACAAGGCTATCGATCTCGTCGATGAAGCCGGAGCCCGCGTCAAACTGCGCCAGACGTCCCTGCCCGAAGAGCTGACTGAAGTCCAGAAGCGCATCAAGTTCATCGTGCATCGCATGGAAAACGCCATCGCGAACCATGAATTCGAGAAGGCGCGTTTCTACTCCGACGAAGAGCGTAAGGAGCGCGATAATCTGCGCGCGCTGCGAGAGAAATATCATCTCGATGAATCTTCCACCGGGGTCGTGAACCGCGAAGACATTGAAGACGTAGTCTCGCGCTGGACCGGCGTTCCCATTACCTCGATCAAAGAAGAAGAAACGCAGAAGCTGCTGCGCATCGAAGAAGAACTGCACAAGCGCATCATCTCGCAGGACAAATCGATCAGCGCCCTGGCCCGCGCCATCCGGCGTTCGCGCGCCGGACTCAAGAATCCGAACCGCCCCATCGGCTCGTTTCTGTTCCTCGGACCCACGGGCGTCGGCAAAACCGAAGTCGCCCGCACCCTGGCGCAATTCATGTTCGGCACCGAGAAAGCTCTGGTCCGCTTCGATATGTCCGAGTTCATGGAGAAGCACTCGGTCTCGAAGCTGATCGGCTCGCCTCCGGGATACGTCGGTTACGAAGAGGGCGGTCAGCTCACGGAGCGCGTGAAGCGCGCACCGTATTCTGTGGTGCTGCTCGACGAAATCGAAAAAGCGCATCCGGATGTTTTCAACATCCTGCTGCAGGTGTTCGAAGACGGCCAACTCACCGACGGACTCGGCAATACGGTCGACTTCAAGAACACGATCATCATCATGACCTCAAACATCGGCGCGCGCCACTTGCAGAGGCGCGAAGGGCTGGGCTTCGCCTCGACCAAGGAAGACGCAATCGCCGAAAAGGTCGAGGACTTGGTAAAGAACGAAGTCAAACGCACCTTCAACCCCGAGTTCCTGAACCGCATCGACGAGATCATCATCTTCAACGCGCTCGGCGAGGGCGACCTGATCCAGATTCTCGAGCTCATGGTCACGCAGCTCAACGCGAACCTGGCGCAAAAGTCGATCACCGTAACCGTTGCCGATGAAGCCAAGAAGTGGATTCTGAACCAGACGCTCACCGACCGCAGCTACGGCGCGCGCCCGCTGCGCCGCGCGCTGCAGAAGTACATCGAAGACCCGCTGTCGGAGGCGCTGATCCAGGGCACCATCACCACGCGCCCCGCCTTCATCGAGGTCTTCCTCGAAGCCAACAAACTGTTCTACCGCCCGGTGGATTCGCAGGAAGCCGCTGGCGTGCTGCTGTACGGAAATTAGGAGCCATCAGCTTTCAGCCGTCAGCCGTCAGCGAAAAGCTGGCGGCTTTTAGTTTGCTGGTGAGTTACACTTCTACCCAACCAATAAAGAGGATCACTTACGAGTCCAAGAGCATCGAGCGGCTTAGGGCTCAGCATTTTGCCTCGGCCTTCCCCCCAACTTCCCGTTCGCCCGCGCCGCCTGTTTCTTCGCGTCGGTTCTGGCCGAGCCTCCACGCTTCCCAATCTTCGCCATCCATAGCTTGTTGCCATAAATGCCGCGCAGCGCTGCAGGGACGTAGAGATCGGCATCCAAATCTGGCCAGTGGATGCCGGTCCCACCGCCGACAATCTCCATCCGCGCAAGCTGCTCCCGTGTCCCGGATTGCAGGCCCTGCAGTTCTTCGCGGGCCAGCACACGACGCCGGCCGTCAGTCAGTTTCAGAATGAACAGATCGAGACCCGGCCCCGGCATGTATTCGATTTCCGACACCAGAGGTTCGTCGCGCAGCCGCTTCGCGCGTTCGATGGCGCGGTCGATTTCCGCATCGGTGGTCTGGACTCTATGCCGCAAAATCTTATTTCGTTTCGTCTTCTTTTCCGCCACGAGCTTTTTCTTATAGCGCCGCTGGCTCGTCGAAATGTCGAGCCGCAGCCTTCAGAGCCTTCTTTACGTCCCACCGCTTCGCATTCGCGGGACGAATCGCATCCTCCCGGTTCGCCAGGGCAACGTTTCCGTCGGCATGAAGATCGACGATGATCTGCGTCTCGCCAGAAAAGCCGTGCACATGGCGCGGCGGATGATCGTTCGAATAAGCGACGAATCGAACTCCGCCGAACCGTAACGACACCACAAGCCTTTATTATAACCCAAGCGGTGCTTGGGTTAATTATTACCCAAGAGCTCGGCCAAGTTCGCGGGCTCGCCGCGAAATCACCTCCCAGGCTCCGGCTTGGTATCCTGATGTTGGAGTTCCACATGGTGACGACTTACGAGACTGCGGTGGCGAACCTGTTTGCGCTGGGGCACGAACTGACTCAGACGCCGTCTCACAAATTCGACCTGACGCACATGCGGGTGCTGCTCGGGGCGATGAATCATCCCGAGCGAACCTTCCCCAGCGTTCTGATCGCGGGCACGAATGGCAAGGGCTCGACTGCGGCTACGCTGGCCTCGATCCTGCGCGCGTCCCAACTGAAAACCGCGCTATACACCTCGCCGCATCTCATTCGTATCAACGAACGCATTCGAATCGACGGCGAGGCCATCGCCGACAACGATTTTGCGGCGCTATACCGCGAGACCGACGATCTGGCAGGGCGGCTCGTCGCTGGCGGGGACTTACCCTTGCATCCCAGCTTTTTTGAGATGATGACGGCGATTGCCTTTGCCTATTTTGCGCGGCAGCGCGTCACTATTGCCGTGCTGGAAGTCGGCATGGGTGGACGCCTGGATGCCACCAACGTGGTCGAACCGCTGGTCAGCGTAATCACCGATATTTCTCTGGACCATCAGAAATTTCTGGGCAACACGGTGAGCGAGATCGCGCGCGAGAAGGTGGGCATCATCCGTCCCGGGGGCGTGGTGGTAACGCTGCCGCAACAGCCCGCCGCCAACGACGTCATCGGCAACACGATTCTCGATCTCGACGCGGTGGGTGTGAGCGCCGTGCCGTACGTGCCGCCGGTTTCGCCCCCCAGTGCCCAGTACTTAGTACCCAGTACCCAGAAAATACATCTCACCGCTGAAAACGCAGAGGGCTCCGAGAGCGACCAATTCCTATACCGATATCCGTTGTCCGTGATGAATAAGCAAATTCTGATTGAGACGCCGCTGGTGGGGCGGCATCAGTTGCGCAACGTTGCCCTGGCCATTGCCGCAGCCGAGCAAATCAGCATGAAGGGATTCCCCGGAATCACCCCGGAGTCAATTGAACGCGGAATTCGCGAGACCCGCTGGCCCGGGCGATTTCAGGTCTTGGCTCGAAACGCCGAACACCCGGAGATTGTTCTGGACGTGGCACACAATCCGGCAGGAGCGTGGGCACTGCGCTCGGCCCTTTCGGAGCGTTATGACGACCGTCCGCTGATTTTCGTTTTTGGCGCGATGCGCGATAAGGCAATATCGGAGATGACGGAGATTCTGTTTCCCTTGGCAGACCGAGTCATCGCCGCGATGCCGGCAAACCCGCGCGCTGCGTCTCCGGATGAAATTCGGCAGGCCGCCATCCGCACCGGCGCCAGCATCGAAACAGCTGCCGAGGTAAAGGCGGCTCTGGATCGAGCCTGTGCAACCGCCGGGCCTGGTTCCGTCGTCGTAGTGACAGGATCAATTTATCTGGTTGGGGAAGCCATGCAGATCCTGGGCATGACTCCATGAATCGCAACTGGCAGTTTTGTCTTAGCGGGCTTTGCCCTAGAATGCTCTAACGAGTATGCCGGAAGTAAATTCATCGCTCGATCAGGTGGAAAGAGACCCAGCGGTTGGCGGGGAGGCGAGCGACATCCCGCACCCGGCGGTCGAGCTTCCATCTCGGCCAGTCGTGCTTCCGCGGCAGCGTCCTCACGCCACTCCAGAAGTCGAATACGGCTGGTTGAGCCGGTTGCGGTCGTACTTCATTTTCGATCCGCTGATCTGGTCGTACACGCTTTTAACGGGCTTGGGATCGCTCTTCGCCGGAGCCGGCGCCAGCGACGGTCGACGTCAACATTGGTGGGCGCGCGCCTGGTCATGGCTGATCATGAAGACGATCTTCTCGCCGGTGAAAGTCACCGGGCTCGACCAGATCGACACCTCGAAGCCGCACGTTTACGCGGTGAATCACGCCTCGGCACTGGATATTCCCGTGCTCTACGTGAATTTGCCGTTCCAGTTCCGCATCGCCTTCAAGAAAGAGCTGCTGTCGTATCCGGTGGTGGGATGGCATTTGCGGCGCTCCGGGCAAGTCTGCATCGATCAGCAAAATCCGTCGCGATCAATCGGCAGCATCCGCGCTGCATTGAAGGGACTGAAGGAAGGCATGCCGCTGGTGATTTTTCCCGAGGGCGGCCGCACGCCCGACGGCGAAATCAAGCCGTTCCTGCCGGGCGCGTTCTTTCTGGCGATCAAGGCGCAGGTGGATATCGTCCCGGTCGCGCTGGTCGGAACTTACGAACTCCTGCCCATGAACACCTACCACATCAAAAGCCGTCCGCTGGAGATGCGCGTGGGCGAACCGATTCCGACCAAGGGCCTGACGGTTCGAGACCTGGAGGCGCTGTCACAACGCGTCAAGACCGCGATGGAGAAGCTGTATTACGCGCCATAAGGCGAAGATGCCGCACCGGAGTTACGCCACCTGGTTTTTCTCGTCGCATAACTGCTGGTAGTGTTCCCGTCCGCGCTGGTACCCTTTCGTGAAGGGCGCTTCGACGTCGGCTCCGGGAAACTGCTTCTCCACATCTTCGAGAGCCGCGTCCATCGCCGCCGACACCTGATCGAATTCCAGGCAGCGCGTCCGGGCATGCATGGCGGCCTGGAATCCCAGGCGAAAGAACTGCTCATCTTCTGAGAAGTTCCTGCCGGATTCGTGGTATCGGCTTTCTTCCGTACTTCGCAGGCCGGTCCACCACTGATCGCGGGCGGCATCGATTGACTCCGCCTTTTCTTGTTTCAGCGCATCGCGGACCGCCGATGCGGAAGCGTCATCCTCTGCCAACGCAACAACCACGCTGTGGCCTTTGCGCAGCGCATCTTCGTACACGAAGATCTCATCTTCCGGCAGCCCCTCGGTCATGGAGTTCTCGACCTTATCGCCGGCGGCCGCGCCTGCGGTGGCGCCAGCGGCGGCCAGAATTCCGGCGCCCAGCAGTCCAAGGGCGGTTACCGCTCCCACGCCCGGAATCAGAGCCATCAGGACTGCGCCGCCCGCCAGTCCCACGCCGCCGCCCATCAGCGCGCCAATGGCGCCGCCCATGCCGGGTTGTTCCGTCGTGTCGATAGGAACGGCTTCCACTTCTTTTCTGATCTGGTCGGCGGTTCCCGGAGTGAGGAGCGTAATCTGGTCGGCAGGAATGCCCCTGGCACGCACTTGCTGGACAGCGCGCTCGGCGTCGGATCGAGTCTCAAAAATTCCCGTGACTGCTTCCATGAAGCCTCCGTTTGTAGGCCCTGAGATGGGCGGACCACCAGCTTCAGATTCTAAGCTAGACCGTCATTGGCCGCTACTTTGATGCACAACAGCACGGATCGGACGTGGCTATTTCGAAGATTTTGTGTTTTTGACTCCTGTGGCGTAACCTTTTCTGGCCCCTAGGCGTTATCCCTTTGCAAGGCAAGACCGCGGAGAACTCGTTGAAGGCTCTGAAGAAAGAAGCGGACGAGCGGCTTCTGATCGAAGCTGCGCAGAAGGACCCCGCCTGCTTCGCCGACCTTTATGAGATCAACTTTGAGCGGGTTTACGCCTACATCGTCAAGCGCGTGCAGGATCGGGCTGAAACCGAAGACCTGACGGCGGAAGTGTTTCACCAGGCGCTGGCCAACATCAAGCGATTTGAGTGGCGGGGAATTCCGTTCTCGGCCTGGCTGTTCCGCATCGCAGCCAACCTGATTTCCGACCGCTGGCAGCGTTCCGGACGCGAAGTCACCGACGATACGGCCCTTGAACTCGCGCAGGCGACTGCGGGGGAGATTGAAGAGGTCGAGCAGCGCGCCACTCTGTTTCGTCTGGTCGAGACTTTGCCGTCCGAGCAGAAACGCGTCGTGGTCTTGAGATTTGTGGATCAGAAAAGTATCAAGGAAGTGGCGACGGAAATTCGTAAGACGGAAGGGGCAGTAAAGCAGTTACAGTTTCGCGCTCTGAGCACGTTGCGGGCGCGCATGGAGGGTGCCGATGCCTAAGCGCTCTCTGCATCCAGGAAGCGGCGAACCGAACCGCTCTGAATTGAAGAAGGTCGAGCAGCTGAATCGGGCTGTGGATGCGGTGTTTGCCCAGACCGACAGCAAGCGCCCCAAAGTGGAGAAGGAGATCGAGCCACTGGTCCGCATCGCGGCGGAATTGCGCAATCTGCCGAATGCTAAATTCAAGGCACGATTGAAATCCGAACTGGAAGGGAAAAAGCGTATGAGCAGTGTTGCCGAACCGATGGTCACGAAATCTGTACAGAAGCCCGCAGCCGCCCGCATGACTGCAACTCCAAGGTTAGCGTACCGAGATCCCGCGAAAGCGATTGAGTTCTACCAGCGCGCTTTAGGTGCGAAAGAAACGTTCCGCTTCCAGGTGGGAGATTCCATTCCGCATGCCGAGCTCATGATCGGCGAATCGGCCATCGATGTGACCGGTGAATGGCCGGAGGGCGGCCGCTTCAGCGCCGAAACTCTGGGACACTCGCCAATTTCGATCTCCATTGCCGTGGACAATGTAGATGCCTTCGCGGAACACGCCGTGGCCGCAGGCATGAAGCTGGTGCGCGAACCCAAGGACCAATTTTACGGGCACCGCGACGCAACCCTTGAGGATCCTTTCGGCTATACCTGGGCCGTGTTCACCGTGAAAGAAGAAATGTCGGCCGAAGAAATGCACCGGCGCATGAAGGGACTGACCCATGGTCCCGAGGGCGGGCGGATGCCGGAAGAGAAAGCGCCGGGCGTACGCCCGATTCCGCAGGGCTTCCGCATGGTTACCCCGTATCTCGTCGCCGCGGATGGTTTAGCCTTGATGGATTTTGTGAAGCAGGCCTTCGCCCCCGAGGAAACTGAGCGCGTGATCATGCCGACCGGGGTGCATGGCGAAGTCCGCATTGGCGACACGATGCTAATGATGGGCGGCGGCCTCCCGGGCAAGGAGTTCCCCTCAGACAAGTTGCAGCCGGGCGCATTGCACGTTTACGTGAAGGATTGCGACGCGGTCGTGCGGCAAGCGCTGGCGGCGGGAGCAACTCTGATCAACGAGCCGCGAGATCAGGATTACGGCGAACGCTCCGGCACGGTGAAAGATGCGGCCGGTAACTTGTGGTACGTTGCCACGCACAAAGGCGAAAGCTACAAGCCCAAGGGTCTGCATGATGTGAATCCGTATCTGCATCCGCGGCGTGCCGAACCGTTGATCGCTTTCCTGAAGCGCGCTTTCGGAGCCCAGGAAATCGCGAAGTATACGTCTCCCGACGGCGTGGTGAATCACGCAGAGATTCGCGTCGGCGATTCCGTCGTGGAGATGGGTGAAGCGCACGGCAAGTACGAGACCCTGGCCGCGATGTTCTACCTGTACGTGCCGAATATTGACGCGGCCTACAAGCAGGCGTTGGCTGCGGGCGCGATCTCATTTCAGGAGCCCGCGGATCAGCCCTACGGCGACCGCAATGCCGGCGTGAAAGATACGTTCGGCAACAAGTGGTACCTGGCCACACACGTCAAAGATGTGCGGATGTAGCTCAATCGTCGCACAAGCAAAAAACCGGGTGAGGGGTATGAGTCCCCCACCCGGCTTGGCCGAACTGGCCAGAGTGCATTGAATCTAGCCCGTGCGCCGATGCAAAGTTTTCGCTTCTTCGTCCTCGGCGCTTGGGTCGTCGGCTTTCCGCGCTGGTTTGGCGTTTTCATCCGACTTTTTCACTGCGTCTTTCGCCGCATCTTTCGCCTTGCCCCAGGCGTTTTGCGCTTTGCCTTCCACCTGCTTCAGCGCGCCTTTTGCCTGCGCCTCGGTATCGCCTGTCCATTCGCCAACTTGCCGCTCCACTCGTCCAGCTACATCCTTCACCTTTCCTTTAACACGGTCCTCGTTCATGATTCCCTCCGTTTAGTGTATGGATCGCAGATCAGCGTCTCTTTGGATCGCAAATCAGCGCTAACCGCTAGGAAGCGATTTTCTCCTCGCGCCGCGGCTGTTCACGTTCCTCACTGCCCGGGCCGCTTTGTTCTTTCTTGCTCGTGTGATGCGCATTTCTTTCGTGCTCCTGAAGTTCCTGCTGACTGCTGAACGACTGGTTGCAGACTTTGCACGTGTTCTGGTTCATTGCGAATCCTCCGTTTCGTGTATTCGTCTTGGTGGACGTTCGAGACAAGCGTCACGCCACCGGTCTGCCTTGAATCAGACGAATCAAGACGGCCACGATGGCGAGCACGAGCAAAATGTGAATGAAACCTCCCAAGGTGTACGCACTGATCATCCCGAGCAGCCACAGAACCACAAGCAGCACTGCGATGGTCCAAAGCATTGGCGACCCTCCGTTGCGACGAACGCTTCTTCGTCTCGGCCCAAGACTATCGGGAGGCGTTGCGCGCAACCATCCGGTAAAGGCGGTAGCAAGCGGTTTCGATTCCTCTAGATTGAATAAGCGATTCCAAGGTTGGAGCCCTCAGGGATGCGCGGGAACATGGTGTAGTTACGGTTCTGGGACGAAACAAAAAGGACGACCAAAAAAATCAGCGCACGCGCTGAGAGTATGGGCGTGCGCTGATCTTGTGAACACAGTGCCCGACGAATGTAAGCGCCTCTCGGACGAAACGCTCTAGCGATTGACCATGCGCTGAATGCTTTCCGGATAGCGAGCGCCCTGCACTTGCACCTTTGAACTGATCTCCTCGATCTGGCGAAGATCATCGGGCGTTAGCTCAATGTTGACGGCCCCGAGGTTCTCTTCCAGACGATGCAGCTTGGTCGTGCCGGGGATGGGAACGATCCAGGGCTTCTGGGCGAGAATCCACGCCAGCGCGATCTGAGAGGGCGCTGCTTTCTTCTGCTGCGCGAACTGGGTGAGCAGATCCACCAGGGCTTGGTTCGCCTTGCGATTTTCCGCCGTGAACCGGGGCACGATGTTGCGGAAATCGGTTTTATCGAATTGCGTATCTTCCTTGATCGCTCCAGTAAGGAAACCCTTGCCCAGAGGACTGAAGGGAACAAATCCAATCCCGAGTTCTTCGAGCACCGGCAGAATCTGCTCTTCCGGTTCTCGCCACCAGATTGAGTATTCGCTCTGCAGGGCAGCGACCGGCTGAACCGCATGGGCACGGCGGATGGTCTGCACGCCTGCCTCGGACAGACCGAAGTGTTTCACTTTGCCCTGCTGAATGAGATCCTTCACCGCGCCGGCGACGTCTTCGATGGGGACGTCGGGGTCGACCCGGTGTTGATAGAACAGATCGATAACGTCGGTCCTCAGGCGCTTCAGCGAGGCTTCGGCTACTTGCTTAATATGCTCCGGCCGGCTATTTAGGCCGGTCTGTTTGTTGTCCGCGTCAAACTGGAACCCGAACTTGGTCGCGATCGCCACGCGGTCGCGGTAGGGCGCGAGGGCTTCGCCTACGAGTTCTTCATTCGCGAACGGGCCATAAACCTCAGCCGTATCGAAGAAAGTGACTCCGCGCTCAACTGCCGCACGAATCACTGAGATTCCGTGATGCTTCTCTACGGCTGGACCGAAGCCAAAACTCAGACCCATGCAGCCGAAGCCGAGAGCCGAAACTTCCAGATTGCTTTTTCCGAGCTTGCGTGTATTCATCGCGTGTCCTTGTGTGGGAAATATGTTTGCAGAATATATATGCAGAATACGCCAAAACACCCGTGTGCGTTGGATACTGTGGAATCGATAGACCGTCTCTCTCAGTAGTTTGACCCTCCCTGAGGCCTTCTTTAGACTAAAGGATTCAGCACCTCAGCAGGACTCAACTATGGCAGACAGCATTCATATCAAGCTTCCCGACGGCAGCACGAAAGAAGTTCCCAAAGGCACGACCGCGCTCGACGTTGCCAAGTCCATCAGCCCGCGGCTGGCGGATGCGGCGCTCGCAGCCAAAACCAATGGCGATCTCATCGACCTCACCCGGCCTCTGGAGAAAGACACGGATCTACGCCTGCTGACCGATAGAGATCCCGAGGCGTTGGACGTGTACCGGCATTCGTCGGCGCATCTGCTGGCTGCGGCCGTGCTCGAGCTTTTTCCCGAGACCAAGCTTGGTCACGGTCCCGCGACCGAGAGCGGATTCTTCTACGATTTTTACCGCGAGACTCCGTTCACGCCCGAGGATCTGGAAAAGATCGAACACAAGATGCAGGAACTGGTGCAGCAGAACCTTCCCTACGCGCGCGAATTTCTGCCTCGCGATCAGGGGCTGGCCGAGTTCAAGAAAGACGGCGACTTTATGAAGTGCCACTTCATCGAGCAATTCACCAAGCCCGATGAAAAGATCTCGATCTACCGCACCGGTAAGTTCACCGACTTCTGCCGCGGGCCGCACCTTCCTTCGACCGGCAAGATCAAAGCGTTCAAGCTGCTCAACATTGCCGGCGCCTATTGGCTGGGAGATGAAAAGAATCCGCAGCTGCAGCGGATTTACGGGACTTCATTTTTTTCGAAGAAAGATCTGGACAATTATCTCCATCAGGTTGAGGAAGCGAAAAAACGAGATCACCGAGTGCTGGGCCAGCAGCTCGATTTGTTTTCCATCCAGGAACTGGCCGGGCCGGGGCTGATTTTCTGGCATCCCAAGGGCGGGATTATCCGCAAGGAGATGGAAGACTGGATGCGCGAGCAATACATCAAGCGCGGCTACTCGCTGGTTTACACGCCGCACGTGGCACGGCGCCAGTTGTTCTACACCTCGGGGCATGAGGGCTACTACTCGCAGAACATGTTCGACGCCATGGAACTCGACGACGCCGAATACCGCTTGAAGCCCATGAACTGCCCGGGGCACATTCTGATTTACAAGGATTCTCTGAAGTCGTATCGCGACCTGCCGGTGCGACTGGGTGAACTGGGCACGGTGTATCGCTACGAACGTTCGGGCGTGATGCACGGCCTCTTGCGGGTTCGAGGATTTACCCAGGATGACTCGCACATCTTTTGCACGCCCGAGCAGGTCGAAGGCGAGATTACCGGTTGCCTGGAATTTGCCCTGGACGTGCTGAAAGATTTTGGCTTCGAGAAGTTCCAGACCGAACTTTCGACCTGGAATCCTGACGATCGCAAGAATTTTGTCGGCAGTGAAGAACAATGGATCAACGCCATCCAGTCTCTTGAAAATGTGCTGAAGCGCCAGAATGTGGAGTACAAGACCATCCCTGGCGAAGCGGCGTTCTATGGGCCGAAGATCGATATCAAGCTGGTGGATGCAATCGGGCGCTTGTGGCAACTCTCGACGGTACAGGTGGACTTTAACCTTCCGCAACGCTTCGGCCTTGAATACGTCGCCGAGGATGGTTCACGCAAGCAGCCGGTGATGGTGCATCGCGCTCTGTTCGGCTCGGTGGAGCGCTTTTTCGGCGTCTTGCTTGAGCATTATGCAGGCGCGTTCCCGGTGTGGCTGTCGCCGGTGCAGGCGGTGATGATCCCGATCAGCGAGCGGCATGCGGAGTACGCGAATAAAGTCGCGGCACAGCTCAAGGCAATCGGTGTGCGCGTGCAAGTCGATGCGCGCAACGAGAAGATGAACGCCAAGATTCGCGAGCATGCCCTCCAGAAAGTGCCGTTCCTGCTGGTGGTCGGAGATAAAGAGGCCGAGGTGGGGAAGGTGAATGTCCGCACGCGCGGGAAAGAGAAGACCGAAGACATGCTGGCGACGGAGTTCGTGGAGAAGATTCGCAAGCTGATCGCGGAGAAGAGCGCGAGGATCGACTAACCTGCGCCCATAACCATCCCACCATAAAGTTACCCTTGAAAATCCTCCGCTAACCGGTGGATTTTCAAGGTAAAGCTATTTGAGTGATTTCGCGTCCTTCCGATCTCGCTCTCATCCGTACAGCGCTACGGCGCAGCCGCGTGGTGGCCCTTCTGGGGCCACGCCAGTGCGGAAAAACCACGCTCGCACGTGAATTCGTCAGTCCCGGCTCCCAAAATTATTTTGACCTGGAAGATCCTGCCAGCCTGGCCCGGCTCAGCCAGCCCGACACTGCTTTGCGGCCGCTGCGCAAACTGGTGGTTATCGACGAAATTCAGCACCGCCCGGAACTGTTCTCATTGCTGCGAGTGCTGGCCGACCGCAGGCCGTTGCCCGCGCGCTTCCTCATTCTGGGCAGCGCGTCGCCGGAATTGCTTCGCCAGTCGTCGGAAAGCCTCGCTGGACGGCTGGAAACGGTCCCTCTGGAAGGCTTTCGGCTTTCCGATCTGAAGGCGTCGGCGCAGTCGCGGCACTGGGTTCGGGGCGGCTTCCCGCTGTCCTACATTGCGCGCACAGAGACGGATTCGCTCGCCTGGCGCCGCCAGTTCTTGCAAACATTTCTGGAACGCGACATGCCGCAACTGGGCGTCACCATCCCGGCAGAAGCTCTGCGGCGCTTCTGGACCATGATGGCGCATTATCACGGCCAAATTTGGAACGCCTCCGAGTTGGCCCGTGCCCTTTCGATCGGAGAGACTACGGCACGCCGCTATCTCGATCTGATGAGCCGGGTGTTTATGATTCGGCAACTGCCGCCATGGTACGAAAATCTCGGCAAGCGTCAGGTCAAAGCGCCCAAGGTATACGTGCGCGATTCAGGACTGCTGCACGCTCTGCTGGGAATTCGGGATGAAAGAGAACTCGAACTACATCCTAAGGTCGGCGCATCATGGGAAGGCTATGCGGTCGAAGAAGTGCTCAAGTCGTTTCGCCCCGAGCAAGCCTATTTTTGGGCTACGCACAGCGGAGCTGAACTTGATCTGCTGCTGTTCAAGAATGGCCAGCGAATCGGAGTCGAGTGCAAGCGCTCCGACGCGCCCACGCTGACGCCCTCGATGCGGATTGCTCTGGCCGATCTCAAGCTGGATCATTTGTATGTGCTGTATCCGGGCGAACGCGGCTATCCGCTGGCCAAGAATGTAGAAGTAATGCCGCTGGCTAGTTTCATCAAGGCGAAGTAGCTGCGCTACGGTACGATGTTGCCGTGCATTCCCTGGCACAACACGTGCTTTCCCATATCCGGCGGCAAGAATTCCTGAAAGCCGGAGATCGTGCCGGCGTTGCCGTTTCCGGTGGGATTGATTCGGTTGCGCTGCTGCGGCTGCTGCTGGAGTTGCGGGGCGAGTTGGGAATTGTCCTTTCTGTCGTTCATTTCAATCACAAATTGCGCGGGGCGGAGTCGGATGGGGACGAGCAGTTCGTCGCGAATCTGGCGCGGGAGCATAACCTGGAGTTTTTCAGCGACAGTGACGATGTGGCGCAGCTCGCGGCGGACGAGCACATCAGCGTAGAGGCAGCGGCGCGGGATGTGCGGTATGGATTCTTGCGGAATCTTCTTGGGGAAAGCGATGACCCGCAGGGGCTAAAGCCCAGTTCAGCAGGTACGACTTTACGCGGCGCTGAAGCGCCGCTCTTCCACGGAGCTTCCGGCGGCGCGGTACCGCCCGTACCCTTCTCGAATCGTGTAGGATCCGATCCCAGCAGCCAAAACCCCCGCGCCCCCCTCGATAAGATCGCGACTGGGCACACGCTTGACGATCAGGCCGAGACGGTTCTGATGCACATGATTCGCGGCACGGGGATGCGGGGCCTTGGCGCGATTCATCCGCGAATTCTGGTGGAGGATGACGACGGAGAACTCTGTGGCGAGATTGTGCGGCCCCTGCTGGAGTTTCGGCGGCGCGAGCTTGAGCCGTATCTGAGAGAGATCGGGCAATGCTGGCGCGAGGATTCGTCGAACGCCGACGCGGCGTTCACGCGCAACCGGGTGCGCAAACTTCTGGTTCCGCTGCTCGAAAAGGAATTCAATCCCAGCGTTGCCGAAAACCTGGCGGAGCTGGCCGAAATCGCCCGCGGCGAAGAAGACTACTGGGAAAACGAAGTCGCGGGATGGATGGGCACGGCGGTGCATTGGTCGGAGCCGGAATGGGCGCGCGTTCGGTCGGATGCGGATCGGCTGGTTCGGATCGCTGCACCCGAGAATATTTCAACGAAAAGCCCAGACGAGGCTGATCTTCAATCCCGAATTGACGCCGCTCCCTGGTTGGTTGCGAATGCTTCCGTCGATTGCATGTGGTTTCTCGGCGAACCGGTCGCAGTGCAGCGCAGGCTGGTGAAGGCCATTGGCGAGCATGCAGGCATTCCACTCGAGTTCAAGCATGTGGAAGAAGTTCTGGCGTTCGTCGCGAGGACAGAACCAACCAAGCTATTGTCGCTGCCACTGGAATGGACAGTCATGTGTCGGGAGAATGAGTTGCTGTTCCTGACTCCCGATCTTCGCCGTCCCGATCTTCGCAATCCGGGTCCGCCGCCAGACCAAGACTACGAGTATCCGCTTACGATCCCCGCGCGCATCGATATTCGCGAAGCTGGGCTCACCCTCGAGGTTCAAAAGATTCCCGCGGACGATGTGGCTCGCCACAATCCGGACGCACTTCTGGATGCAGAATCCCTATCCGGCGCTTTGCGAGTGCGTAACTGGCGGGCAGGAGACCGCTTCTGGCCTGCCCACACCAAATCTGCAAAGAAGGTGAAAGAGTTGCTGCAGGAGCATCACGTACCAGCACAGGAACGAAAACTCTGGCCGGTCGTGGTTAGCGGCGATGAGATCGTGTGGGTCCGAGGCTTCCCCGCGTCCGCCAGATTCCGGCCCAAGCCGGGGCAGACAGCGATTCTGATCACTGCCTCTCCTGCCGCTGGTACTTCCGCCCCGGCCGTTTCCAGCGAAGAAAAGCGCACCACCGGGCTCTGCGACAAGTAGAATGATGGCACCTGCCGGGAGGCATGGTAAGTGCATGAACGGTGCCAGAGGCGAGCCCCTTCGTCAGGTCATTACACGGGAGCAGATTCAAAAACGAGTGAAAGAACTGGCCCGCCAGATTTCCGACGACTACCGGGGCGTAATCGCCGAAGGGCAGGCGATTCAAATCGTGGCAGTTCTGGAAAACGCTTTCATGTTTCTGGCCGATCTGGTTCGGGCGCTCGAAGTGCCCGTAGTCTGCCAGTTCATCAAGCCGAGATACAGCCGCCCGTCTGGAGCTGCGACTGAGGTGATGGAAATTTTCTTCAGCCACGATCCTGAAATTCGTGGCCAGCACATTCTGCTGGTCGAGGGGCTGGTGCATTCCGGCGTGACCAGCGATTTTCTTATGAATGACCTGCGAGCGCGGGGAGCGGCTTCCGTGAAGCTGGTCACTTTGCTCGACCGGCAGTCGGCGCGGCGAGTGCAGTTACAGCCGGATTATTTCGGATTTCTGGTCGACGATGCTTTCCTGGTCGGCTATGGCCTGGGTGCGGTTGAGCAAACCAACCGGAATCTACCCTATCTGGCGACGGCAAGTTCTGGCCTTGCAGTAACTTAAGTTATTGCCGATCAGAACGCCCGTTGGGCTCAGAACACGGTAAAATAGAACGTCACAGGATTTCGCCGATCAAAGACACGGCCTCGGGCATCTAATGCGATAAGGCGTGCGCTGTATTTTCAAAGTCGGCTTTGGAATTCAGGAGTCTGCCAGGTGAATTCAACAGTTAAGACAGTATTGTTCTGGTTGCTGATCGGGGTCTCGGCCCTGCTTTTATGGGAAGTGGTCAAGGGAGCCCGCGAAGGCCAGAAAGACAAAGAAATCAACTTCTCGCAGTTCATGACGGACGTAGATCAGGGCAACATTCGCGAACTCACCCTGACCGTCAATCTGAACGTGATGGAAGTCCGCGGAAAGTATCGTGATGGGTCGGCGTTTCACACCACCGCGCTGGCCACCTACTTTACTCCTGAACTGCTGAATAGCCTGAATCACAAGGGCGTCATGATCACGCCCCGGGATGCCAGCAACGGCAGCCTGCCTTTGCAGTTGTTGGGGACCTGGGCTCCGCTGATCTTGCTGGGCGCTCTATGGTTCTTCATGATCCGGCAGATGCAGACCGGCGGCAACAAGGCCTTGTCATTCGGCAAGAGCCGGGCGCGCCTGCTCTCCATGCAGCAGAAGAAAGTCACATTCAAAGATGTGGCGGGTGTGGAAGAGGCCAAAGAAGAGCTGCGCGAGATTATCGAGTTCCTGCGCGAAGCGCAGAAGTTCCAGAAGCTTGGCGGACGCATCCCGAAAGGCGTGCTGCTGGTCGGACCTCCAGGCACGGGCAAAACGCTATTGGCGCGAGCGGTTGCGGGCGAAGCCAATGTACCGTTCTTCTCGATTTCCGGTTCCGACTTCGTTGAAATGTTCGTCGGCGTCGGCGCCAGCCGCGTGCGCGACTTATTCGAGCAGGGCAAGAAGAATGCTCCCTGCATCATTTTCATTGATGAAATCGATGCGGTCGGACGCCATCGCGGCGCTGGGCTCGGCGGCGGACATGACGAGCGCGAGCAAACTCTGAATCAATTGCTGGTGGAGATGGACGGCTTCGAATCGAACGAAGGCGTCATTCTGATGGCCGCGACCAACCGTCCGGACGTGCTGGATCCCGCGTTGCTGCGGCCCGGCCGTTTTGACCGGCGCGTGGTGGTGAGCCGGCCCGATGTGCGCGGACGCGAAGAGATTCTTCGCGTGCACACCCGCAAGATTCCGCTCGCCGAAGATGTTGATCTCTCTGTGCTCGCGCGCGGAACGCCGGGATTCTCCGGCGCGGACCTGGCCAACATGGTGAATGAAGCCGCGTTGGCCGCTGCGCGGCAGAATCGCAAAGCCGTGCTGCAATACGATTTCGAGCTCGCCAAAGACAAAGTGCTGATGGGCGTGGAGCGCAAATCTCTCCTGCTCACGGACGAAGAAAAGAAAAACACTGCCTACCACGAAGCTGGACACGCGCTGGTGGCGGTGAAGCTTCCCAACTCCGATCCGCTGCACAAAGTCACGATCATTCCGCGCGGCATGGCGCTGGGCGTGACCATGCAGTTGCCGATCGACGACCGGCACAACTACTACAAAGGCTATCTGGAGACCGAAATCGCGATCCTGATGGGCGGACGCATCGCTGAAGAAATATTCCTGAATCAGATGAGCACCGGCGCCGGCAACGACATCGAGCGCGCTACCGACATGGCTCGCAAGATGGTCTGCGAATGGGGCATGAGCGATCTGGGTCCGTTGACCTTCGGCAAGAAGGAAGAACAAATCTTCCTGGGCCGCGAAATCGCGCAGCATCGCGACTACAGCGAAGATACGGCGATCAAGATCGATCAGGAAGTGCGTAAGCTCGTCAATACGGGCTACAACACTGCAAGGCAAATCCTAACCGACAACCGAGACACGTTGGAGAGGATCGCGCGCGCCCTGATTGAACGCGAAGTTCTTGACGCGAATGAGATTAAGCTGCTGGTCGAAGACAAGAAGCTTCCGCCGCTGCCGCCTCCCACCAAGCCGGACGACGGCGTGCAGCACGTGATCAAACCAGACCTGCAACCCGGCCGCGCCAAAGGCGGCGAACGGCCAGCGACAGCGTAACATCGCCAGCGAGAAAGCCTTGGGCGGCTGCACATGCATCCGCCCATTTCTTTGGTCTGAGCTTTTTCTTGCGCGTCCTGGAGGCGCCCCGCCCGCGCAACTGACAACTATTGGGATGTCCCGCCCGCCGCGATGCTCAAAATTGTTTCCAGCTAAAGGAACATCCAGGCATCCTTAACGCCTTCAGAATCCATGCGTTACTGACTCGATTCGGCAGCCCGAGCGGGGTCGAGAAGGGTCCGCTTTTGTGCTATAATTTCATTAGTCGTCGTCGATCCTAAGTATTAGAAATTTCAATAACTTGAAGCTGATTTCGCCGGCTTCGATTCGATCAGATCGCGACCGCATTTCCAGCCAAATTCCAGGGCGTTAGTAAGACGGCATCAGAGTTAAAGTTCGGACATTTGCGCGGAGCCAATGGCGACTAAAGAGATTCAAACTCCCATCGTCGATACGAATACAAAAAACGGCAAAGTGACTCCCATCAGCACAGCGAACGGCGGCAACGGCAACAGCGAATACACCGCCGACTCCATCAAGGTGCTCGGGGGCATGGAGGCCGTTCGCAAGCGTCCAGCCATGTACATCGGCTCAACCGGTGAGCTGGGATTGCACCATCTGGTGTATGAGGTCGTCGACAACTCCGTTGACGAAGCGCTGGCTGGATTTGCCACGAAGATTGACGTCACCATTCACCTCGACAATTCCATCACCGTCATTGATGACGGCCGCGGCATTCCGGTCGATGACATGGAGATCGACGGCGAAAAAGTTTCCGCCGCGCAGGTCGTGATGACCACGCTGCACGCAGGCGGCAAGTTCGACTCGTCCACCTACAAAGTTTCTGGCGGATTGCACGGCGTGGGCGTGTCGTGCGTAAACGCGCTGAGTGAAGATTTGGAACTGGAGATCTGGCGCGACGGTGGGACCTGGCAGCAGACCTATTCCAAAGGCGAACCCACCAGCAAGATGAAGAAAACCGGTGTCGCCAAGGTGAAGACGGGAACGAAGGTTCACTTCCTGCCCGATCGCTCTATCTTCACCGCCACCGAGTACAACTACGACACACTGGCGCAGCGGTTGCGCGAGTTGGCATTCCTGAACAAGGGGCTGCTGATCACGCTGACCGACGAGCGGGTGACCGATCCCAAAACCAACGAAGCCAAGCAAACCGAATTCAAGTACAACGGCGGCATCGCGGAATTCATCAAGCATCTCAACCGCGGCAAGCAACTGCTGCACGACAAGCCCATCTACATGGAGGATGACCGCAACGGCGTTCACATGGAAATCGGCCTGCAGTACAACGACGCCTACTCGGAATCGATTTTCAGTTTCGCCAACAACATCAATACCATCGACGGCGGCAGCCATCTTTCCGGATTCCGCACCGCCCTGACCCGCACCATCAACTATGCCGGGCAGCAGATGGGCCTGTTCAAAGACGTGAAAGAAAATCTGACGGGCGACGACGTGCGCGAAGGCCTGGTCGCCGTCATCAGCGTGAAGCTGCCGCAGCCACAGTTTGAAGGCCAGACCAAAGGCAAGCTGAATTCCGACATCGCCGGCACGGTCACTCAGTTTGTGAACGAGAAGCTGGGCGCGTTCTTCGAGCAGAACTCGACGATAGCGAAAAAAATCATTAACAAAGCGATTGAAGCCTCGCGCGCCCGCGAAGCTGCCCGTAAGGCTCGCGATCTGACGCGCCGCAAGGGAGCGCTCGATTCCGGCGGCTTGCCGGGCAAACTGGCCGACTGCTCCGAGCGCGATCCCGGCCGCTGCGAACTGTTTCTGGTCGAAGGCGAGTCCGCAGGCGGAACTGCGAAACAGGGCCGCGACCGCCGGTTTCAGGCGATTTTGCCGCTCAAAGGAAAAATTCTCAACGTTGAGAAAGCCCGCTACGACAAGATGCTCGCGCACGAAGAAATTCGTGCCTTGATCACGGCCCTCGGCACCGGCATCGGCAATGACGATTTTGATCCGACCAAAGTCCGCTACGGCAGGATTATCCTGATGACCGACGCCGACGTGGACGGTAGTCACATTCGCACGCTGCTGCTCACGTTTTTCTTCCGGCACATGCAGGAACTGATCAAGCGCGGCAACGTCTATATCGCGCAGCCGCCGCTGTTTTCGCTGAAAAAGGGAAAGTCGCAGCAGTACATCAAAGACGAGCGCGAGTTCGTGAAAGTCATGGTGAAACGCGCTGCCGACGGACTGACCATCCGCTACGGCGACGGCGCGGCCAAGCTCGAAGGCCGCGACCTGTCTCGCTTCATGACCGTGCTCGACGAATACCTGGGATTCTTCGAGAAGGTAGATAAGCGCGTGCGCAACGAGCGCGTGACCGAGCTGATCCCGAAATTCGATCTCGCCAAGCGCGCCGACTTTGAAGGCCAGAAGACGGAACCGCCAAGGAAAATCGAGCGTCTGGAAAAAGAGCTGAAAAAGCTGCAGAAAGACGAAGGCTTCAAGACGATCGAATCAAAATTTGACGAAGAGCATAATTTGTGGGAAGTGAATTTCGTCAACAAGCATGGCGCAGAACACATCATCAATTGGGAACTCGCATCCAGCGCGGAATGCCGCCAGCTTATCTCCAAGTTCAAGCAGATTGAGCCCTATATGGAACCGCCGTTCGTGGTGGAAGCGGTAGCCAAGGCGGCGGCAAGTTCGAACGGGGATGGTGCAGAGGGCGACGCGGAATCAGGCGAGGAAAAAGGCGACAAGAAATCCGCCAAGCCGGCCAAGCGCGCCAAAGAAGTTGAAGTGGTCGAGAAGACTAACGTCCGAGACCTGCGCGATTACGTCATCAACGAAGGCCGCAAGGACTTCACCATTCAGCGCTACAAAGGTCTCGGCGAAATGACCGCGCCGCAGCTCTGGGAAACCACGATGGACCCCGAGCGCCGCACCCTGCTCTCGGTCCGGCTCGAGGACATCGCGGAATGCGAAACCATCTTCACCACGCTCATGGGCGAAGATGTTGAAGCGCGCCGCAAGTTCATCGAAGAAAACGCGCTGGACGTAAAGAATTTGGATATTTAAGCTTCAACGCGATTGGATTCGCATCGCCCATGCGAGAGCACGACGAAGAGATTCTCAAACAACTGGCTCGCAGATACATCTGGTGGAAGTCTCCGGAAAGAGCTCTTCGCTCCCCGCAACGTATCATCGCTCAGGTCATGAACCTGGGAGATTACGAAGATGTACAGCTGCTCGCCAACCAGCTCGGCGATGAAGCCTTACGCAAAGCCCTGAAAAACGCCGAGGCCGGGCAATTCAACGGGCGCTCCTGGGCGTATTGGCATTACCGTCTGGGACTCTCGGAGCTGCGTGACGTGCCACCAATGCCGGTCAGGGTCCTGCCTTGATCCCCAAGTTTGCTCCCCATTTCGAGGTTTTGCCTCCGGGCCAGAGAGAGCTATGGCCGAAACTGGCATCGGCCGCGGACTTGGGCTGTGTCCTCTATGGGGGGACGGCAATCGCGCTGCAATTGGGGCATCGCTCGTCTGTGGATTTTGATTTCTTTTCGGATCGCGAACTTAGTCGCGAGCACATCATGTCAGCGCTGGCATTTCTCAAGGACTCCCGGCTTCTCCAGGATCAGACCAACACCTTGACGTTCCTTGCATCCTCCGCAGCGCAGGAGCCGGTGAGAGTTTCTTTTTTCGGCGGCATCAATCATGGACGGGTCGGCTCTCCTCGATTGACGGATGATGAGGTCATCCAGGTTGCTTCCCTCGATGACCTCATGGCTACCAAGGTGAAGACGGTAATGCAACGGATCGAAGCGAAGGACTATCAAGACATCGCTGCCATGCTGACAGCGGGCATGAGCCTCGCAAAGGCGATGGGCTCTGCGGTCCGAATGTATGGAGCGGCGAACTTTCAGCCGAGCGAGAGCATAAAAGCCTTGGTTTACTTCGAAGGAGGCGACCTGCAGGACTTGGCGGATGAAGACAAACGCATTCTGGTCCAAGCTGTACGCGGAGTCCGCGACCTGCCACAGGTTGAGATTTTGTCTAAGGTTTTGGCGCTTGCAGAATGAGAGAACTGTCCCATTGCCGTGTCCTACAGCGTCGGGTTTACGGCGGGCAGATCTTCTTGGTTAACGGCAAGTCCGGCTGAACCTCCGTTTTCCGGCTTCTCGCCGCGAAACACGCGCGCGATTCCGCGCACGATGCGGCGCATAGGCAATTCTCCTTCGTCGTCGGCAAGAAATATCTCGCCGATCCGGCTGCTGCGGTAGTACCAGCGCTTTAACAGGGCGATGTGCTCCATCGTCTCCATTGCGGATTTCGCTTTTAACGCCGGAAATGATTGCAGCAGTTCCTGCACTCGCGCCTCCATAGATTGCGATTTGGCGTGCTCTGCCGCCTGAATGCTGAAGGCGAGCGGCCCCTGCATGTGGCCGGACTCGAACCGAAAGAAGGCGACTGTGCCCGCGATGTGGCTGGGCTGAATCATCAGCGCGGAAAGGCGGTCGAAGAGCTGCACGATTTCCGGCAGCTGACTCAATACTGGTTTCAGCTTCTCTACGTGCGCGTGGATCGCGGCTGCATCCTCAAACGCCAGATTCGCGGACGCGGCTTCGCGCTCCTCGGAAAACTGTCGCAGCAGAGAATTTCCGCCGGAATCGAAGTACGCCTGCACGCGGCCCACTTCCGAGACATACTCCTGATCCGTACAGCCCTTGAAGCAGGGCGCAAGGCACATCTTCATTTCGGAATAAATGCACCCGGGAAACTTCGGGTCGGGATGCAGATCGTCCACGCAGCGCCGCATCTTGAAAAAATCGAGCGAGTCGTTCATGAACTTCTCGGCGGCGACGCGCGAAACGAAAGGACCGTAGTACTGGGAACGCCCGTTCAGCTTCCCAAGCCGCGTCGTAATCGACATCCGCGGATATTCGTTTTCCAGATGAAACTTGACGAACGGCGCGAAGCGAAAGCGCAGGCGGTTCTGGTAAGTCTTGGGGAAGGCTTGACGCAGCGTGCAATAGAGCAAAAATCCGGATTCGAAATCCGACCCCGTGGGCGAATACTCAATGACGCGCACACGATCGCGAAGATTGAGCTTTTTCGTGCGCTCGGTGACCTGGCCCAAAAGTCGCTGCAGACGCCGCCGCAGATTGGCGGTCTTGCTGACGTAGGGTTCGGCATGGGCATCCTCTCCGCGTAAGAGGAAAACCGCAGGCGCAGCCGGAACCGCGTAGAAGACTTCGGCGTCGCGTTCGGGTGTGAATTCCAGCCGCTCTTTGAGCACCATCCAATTCTAGTGGGAGACGGTCCAGGGAAACACGCCCAATCCATCTTGCCATTGAGCAGAATACGTAACCCGCGAGTTACGCGTAATGCGTAACGCATTGGTTACGTATAGATAATTAGAAAGTGACCGCGGGCTTGAGGATGTTACCGGAAGCTGGCACTGCGATACTTCTGACGAAAGTCGGCGCCCTCGATCGTGATGATGCGGCACATCTCGTGCAGCCGCGAGCGCATGCGTTCTCCGATGCGATCGCCAAGGGTTTCTCCGCGCGTAGCGGCTTTGACGGGCGAAAGCATACCCGCAGCTCCGGCGGCCGGCTGGTCATCGAAGTTCGTAGTAATGATCGTGGTTCGGTTATCGTTATAGCGCGTATTCAGGATCAGGCTCACCGTATCCCACACCCAATCCGTGGGTTTGATAGCGCCCAGTTCGTCGAGCACCAGCACGTCGGTCTCAAACACCGGCCGGAGCACATCGAGCTCCGTGGCCTGCACGGTTGAATTGTAGGAATTCTGGATTTCCTTCAGCAGTTCCCGATAATCGTAAAACAAGCAGGAAATTCCGCGGTTGACGATCAGCTCCTTCATGACCCCAACCGCCAGATGGGTCTTGCCCGTGCCGATTTTTCCGATGATCAGGAGGCCCTTATCGCCCCGAGGGTCGCACTTCTGCGCAAATTGCGCGGCGATGAAGTGCGCGTCCGCCAGCGAAGAATGGGCACCGGGAAAATCGGTATCGTAGTTCGCCAGTTCGCAATGCTCGTAACGCCGCGGAATCCGCGCCCCAGTCAGCAACGATTGCTGTCTGGCACGAACCTGGCAATCGCAGCGTGTGACGCGGCGGTCGCCGCTGCCAGAGTTATCGGTTGCCGTCTTCCACCCTGTACCGTTGCACAGAGCACAAACTTCCGCGGGACCCTGGATCGCCGAAGACAATTGCATCACTCCAAAAAGAATCTCTGTTTTGACTTTGCACCCGAAGTGCGGTTTTCCGCAAGCGGGAATCTTCGGTTGCCTGTGTACATCCTGTGAACGGGACCAGCGGGCTGTGGAGAGACGAGGAAAATGCGCTTCGATCGCCCTGAACACTGGCTCAAACCGCGCTCTTGGCGGATTGGGGGTGTGAAACAGGCTTCCGGCGCGGATTTTCACAGTTGACATTCTCCGTAGAGAGCGCACAATACAGCGGTCAGGTTTTCCGACTCAGCCCGAGCCACTTCATCCCTCCCGGTACAGGCTGGGCAACCAAGAGACCTGCTAGGAGAAACTATGAACAAAGCCGATCTGGTGGATAAGATCGCAGGCGCCTGCGAAGTCAGCAAGGCGCAGGCCACCACCGCCATCGATACCGCCGTCGACAGCATCACCTCCGCTCTCCGCAAAGGAGACCGCGTAGCGTTGATAGGCTTCGGAACCTTTTCGGTTTCGCAGAGAAAGGCCCGTAACGGCCGCAACCCGCAAACTGGCGCGACCATCAAAATCGCCGCCCGCAAAGTCGCGAAATTTACCCCTGGGGCCGAACTCAAAAAGGCAGTCAATAAGAAATAGAGGAGGGCAGTTTCGAATCATCGCGGCAGGGCAGCCCTGCCGTTTTTTATTGCGCGCAAAACCCCACGACCACTGCTCAAGGGAAACGCGCTTACACCTTGGCGTACTTCAACCACTTCAGGATTTCCGGTATGGTGGCGCGTTTCCCATAAATCAGCACGCCGATGCGGTAGATGCGCGCACATAGCACCACCAGGCCCCAGATAGTGCCCACGAGCAGCAGCAGCGACAATGCGATCTGCCAAAGCGGCGGCGTTTGCACCACGATGCGCGCGTACATCACGATGGGCGAAAAGAAAGGAATCAACGACATCCAGAAAACGACGGGAGAATCGGGCGTCCGGATGGCCGGCATCAGCATGAACACCGACATCACCAACGGAATTATGACGATAAACTGAATCTGCTGGCCCTCCTGCTCAGTCGTGGTGATCGCGCCAATAGCGGCGTACATCGTGCTGTAGAGCAGATAGCCGAGCAGAAAGTAAACGGCAAAGGCGACGATGACTCCCGGCGAGATCTGCAAGTCGCTGAAATTGGGTTGCGCTGCCAGCGCCGGCAGGGCGACAGTGCCGGCCATAATGGCCCACACCAGAATTTGCGTCAGCCCTACGGCACCGACTCCGAGCAGTTTTCCCGCCATCAGTTCGGTCGAACTGGCTGAGCTGAGCAGAACCTCCATGATGCGCGAGTTTTTCTCCTCCAGCACTGAGCGCATTACCGAAATCCCATAAAACAGCACGGCCATATAAATCAGCATGACCATGACAACGATTTCCAACAGGCGCCCCGTGCCGCTTCCTTTCGCTTCCTTCCCGCCTTCAATGCGGACGGAATCCAGTTGGACGGGCTTGAGCACCTGTTCGGCTTGCGCAGCACTTATGCCATTGCCGGCAAGATCTCTCTGCTCAGCGACGCGACTCACCGCCTCGCTAAGGCGCGCTTTTTCCGCAAAGTCGGCAAGCCCACGGCTGGTCCAAACCACTTTGCGCTGCGCGATCGCATCGTCCGTGGCCCACAAAAAGCCGTCGATCGCCCGAGTGCCCACCTTGTCCCGGAGCGCGGCTTTCTCCGCATCGGTGGCATTGCCATCGACGTCAATGATGTATCTGTCTCCTGCTTTCTTTGCGGCGTTGCCGCCTTCCTCATCCTCATCGAACGCAGTCGCGGCCTGAAGCTGTTGCCGGACCATCTCTCCAACCTGTGGCGAAGAAGTCACGACAACTACATGCGTCGGCTTCTCGCCCATGGTAGCCATCTTCGCGGGGAGCCCCATCAACACCGTCATGATGGCGGGAAGCAACAGGGTAAGCACCAGAAACGAGCGTGTGCGCACCCGCTGCAGATATTCGCGCTTGAGAATCAGCCAGATATTACGCATTCGATTTGCCCACTACCTCGATAAAGATCTCTTCCAGGGAAGGCTCCATCACTTCAAATCGGCTTAGCTTCGCGGTGGACGAAGCCAGCCGCAACAGTTCCTGCGCGTCCGCGCCGGGCGCCAGGCGCACTTCTACATAATTGCCATAATCGTTGAAAGACTGCACCAGCGTGCTCTCTTGCAAGAAACGGGAATCGCCTTCGTAGCGGATCTGCACGTTAACTCTTCCGTATCGTGCCTTGATCTGACTCAACTCTCCTTCGAGCACGGCCCGTCCGTGATTGACCAGGCAAATCGATTGGCACAGCCGTTCTGCCTGATCCATGCGGTGGGTGGAGAACAGAATCGTCTTGCCTTGCTTGGCCAGCTCCAACATGACGTCTTTCAATCCGACCGCGTTCGCCGGATCCAGACCGGTGAAGGGTTCGTCCATGACGATCAGCCGCGGATCGTGCAGAATCGCGCCGATAAACTGGACTTTCTGCTGCATGCCCTTCGAGAGCTCTTCCACTTTCTTCTCGGTCCACGCGGTTAACTCGAATCGCTCGCACCAGCGCCGGGCGCGGATCGTCGCCTCGGTGCTGGTCAATCCCTTCAGTTGCGCCAGAAAGACGAGATGTTCCAGCACTTTCATCTTCTTGTACAGGCCGCGTTCTTCGGGCAAGTAACCGAACTGGTCCATGTGAGCGCGGCTGAGGGGTTCTCCGAAGACCGTAATTTTGCCGGCATCGGGCACGATGATGCTCATGATCATGCGGATCGTGCTGGTCTTACCCGCGCCGTTGGGCCCGAGCAGTCCGTAGATTCCCGGCGAAATGCGCAGGGAGAGATCGTTCACCGCGACAAACTCGTCATAGCATTTGCGGACGCCGCTGAGTTCTACGATATCCGCGCCATTGGATTTGCGATCTGCGGAAGGAGCGACTACGACCGATGCTTGCATAGAAGTCATAACCCATCAGAGTAAAGCATTTTGGGTCCAGTTGTCTTTCGCCGTCAAGCGATGCAATCGGGATTCGTGCTGCAGCTCACTTGTTGGCTCACTTCTTAATCCCCGCCGGGAATTGGATGGTTCGAGTGATCCCTTCGCCTTCTTTCACGTAAATCAGCTGATTCGGTTTCACCTCTTTCAGGGTATCGATTTGTCCGCTCGGCCAGCGAATCTCGATCTCATCGACTTTCTCCGCTTTTCCCAATCCGAAGTGCACCCGCAGATCGTTCTGCGAAAGATAGCCGCCACCGCTGCGGACTTCGTCGATCTGCCGGTGTGGTTTCGTTTCTCCGGGCAGATGGGTGACGCAGGCAATTCGGGCGCCAATCCCGCTGCGGTTCGACTTGGTTCCGATGGTGCGAATCTTGATCCAGTTGTGGTTGAGCCTGGAGTCGCAGCGCAGCAGCTGAGGATAGTCATTGACCGTATTAACAAGGACGTCAATATCGCCATCGTTATCGAAGTCGCCGAACGCGGCGCCGCGCGATGGGCTTGGCTCGGAAATGCCCGGTCCTGCCTGAAACGAAACATCGGCGAAATGGCCGTTGTGCAGATTCTGATAGAGCAGCTTGCGCTGCGCGTAGCCCGCTTCGGTCTTCAACTGCTCGACTTCAGGATAGACGTGGCCGTTGCAGAGCAGGATATCGGGCCAGCCGTCGTTATCCATATCGAAGAATCCGCAGCCCCATCCCAGAAATTGAGTGTGCGCACCCAAACCGGCGGTGTACGTCGCGTCTTCAAAATTCGCTCCACCCTGGTTGTGATACAGCGACGGTGTATCGCCGGCGAAGTTCGTCTTCACGATGTCGAGATTGCCGTCCATGTCATAGTCGGCCGCGGACACACCCATGCCCGCTTGCGGCTTTCCATCCGGACTCAACGCGCAGCCCGCTTCGATGGCAATGTCCTGAAACTTTCCGTTCTTCTTGTTCTGATAGAGCACGCTCGCGGTCGAGTCGTCGGCCACGTAGATGTCAGGCCAGGCATCGTTGTCAAAATCTGCGGTCAGCACGCCCAATCCGTAGGTACCGTTGGCGCTCAAGATTCCCGCCGCTTCTGACACGTCAGTAAACGTACCATCGCCGTTGTTGTGATACAGGATGTTCTTTCCGCCCTGCAGCCCCGGCGGACCGCACGCCACCATCACACTTTTGTAGAGACACGGTCCAGATTCAGGCGTGGGCGCTGTCGCCAGGTCCATATCGATGTAGTTGGCGACGAACAAATCCAGGCGTCCGTCGCGATCGTAATCGACGAAAGCGCAGCCGGTATTCCATCGCTTGCCGTTGCCCGCTACGCCTGCCTTCTGGCTGACGTCAGTGAACGTGCCATCGCCGTTGTTGTGATAAAGAACATTCTTTCCGAAGTACGTGACGAAAAGATCGTCCCAGCCGTCATTGTCATAATCTCCGACACAACATCCTTGCCCCCAGCCTGCGTGCGCCACCCCCGCTCTCACCGTCACGTCGGTGAATGTGCCGTCGCGATTGTTCTTGAACAGGTGAGAAGTCGGCTCGCTACCGGCGGGAAAACCTTCCAGACGGGCGCCGTTAACCAAAAAGATATCAAGCCATCCGTCATTATCGTAGTCGTAAAACGCCGCCCCGCAGCCCGTGGTCTCGAGCAGATATTTATTCTTGCGCTCGCCGCCGAAAATCGTCCTGGCGTTGAGCCCGGATTCGCGCGCGACATTAACAAAGCTGATGCCAAGATCCGCAGATTTGTCTTCCGCACTAGATCTGTCAGCAGCAGGTTTCTGTTGCGGTTGCGGCTTCGCGCGCAGCCATGCGGGGCTCGCCAGTTCGAGCACGCTCTCCAGCGAGAGCACGAGCGCGGAGCGGCTTAAGGACTTTAGGAAGACGCGACGTGAAGGGAACAAGAGATCGCCCTGAACTCTTATATTCAAGAGAGCTGCGACTTGGCAAGGACCGGATTCGCCGCAATTGAAGAAGGCCAGGCCGCGACACTTGATCCTTGTGGCGCTTTGAGGTCAACTAGTCAGACAGAAGAAACGGTGTCCGATGCACGAACTATCAATTGCGATGAGCATTGTGGAAGCGGCCACTGAGGAAGCACAGAACCGGCGAGTGAAGGTGAGCGCTGTACATCTCAGGCTGGGCTCGCTTTCCGGCGTGGTGAAAGACGCGCTGCTGTTCTCTTATGAGGTTGCGTGCCAGGATACTCCGCTTGCCGGCTCGAAGCTGCTGATCGAAGATATTCCTGTCGTCGTGTTTTGTCCTCAATGTCAAGACACGCGGACGCTCACTTCGGTGCAGTCGTTCACCTGTCCGGAGTGCGGCACGCCGACCATGGATGTTCGCCAGGGCAAGGAATTGGAAGTCTTCGCGCTCGAGGTCGAGGAGGATGTGGTCGAGGAACACGAGGGCGAGGAAGAGAAGAAGAGAGACGTGCCGTCAGGAGTCCCGAAATGAGTGAGCCGCGTCTTGTGGAAGTGCGCCGCAATGTGCTGAAGCAGAACGATGTGATCGCACGCGCTCTGCGCGAGCAATTTCGGGCTGCCGGGGTTTTCGTCGTTAGCCTTGTTTCCAGCCCCGGCTCCGGTAAGACGACTTTCCTGGAGAAGACGCTGACTCAACTCCAGCCGCGGTATCGCGTGGCCGCGCTGGTTGGCGACCTTGCTACAGAAAACGATGCCCTGCGCCTGGCGCGGAGCAAGGCTCCGGTAAAACAGATTACGACCGGCACGCTCTGCCATCTTGAGGCTGCAATGGTGCAGGGTGCCCTCGCCGACTGGAATTTGCACGAGCTCGATTTCCTGTTTATCGAAAACGTGGGGAATCTTGTCTGCCCGTCTTCCTATGATCTCGGCGAGAATTTGCGTCTGGTGCTCATGTCGGTGACCGAAGGCGAGGACAAACCGCTGAAATATCCCACCATCTTCAACAGCGCCGACGTTGCGGTCATCAGCAAGAATGAACTTGCCGAGGCCGTGGAATTCGATTGGGACGCTGCGCGCAAGAGTATCGAATCGGTGCGGCCGGGAATGCGCGTCTTTCGTTTGTCCGCGAAAACCGGCGAAGGCATGGCCGACTATCTCGACTTCCTGACTCAGCAACTCAGCGAACATCGCGCCTTGGTGAGCACATAAACGTGCGCACATAACCTTCAGCCTCGCGGCACCTGTACTAAAGCCAGCAGCGTTCGCGCCACATACGTCAACAGCAGCGCCGCCACACCTGCCATCACCCAGGGACGACAGCTTGTCTCCAGCAAATCGGCCAGCACACCGGAAACGAAGAGGAACAAGAATGGAATGGCGGCCACCAGAAACCCCGCCCCGGCAACATGCGGATGTGCCATCGCCAGCACAATGAAGAGCACGGACACCAGCAGCGGCGCGGTATTGCCGAAATAGCGCGTGCGCGGCCAAGCCGCATAGGTCGCAATCGCCACGGGAATGAGCAGCGCCAGCGCCGGGCACGCTCGTCCGATCTCGATCGCAACGTGCCGATAGAGTGCAGGAACGGAGAACCCACGCCAGGTTGCGCCCCAGAAAGCCGCATGGCGCATGCTTTCCGCGAATGGCCGCCAGTGAAAAAAGTAAACCCCAAGCAGGAGCAATGTTCCTACGAAACATGCCGCCATCCAGATGACGAGTCCCGCACGCTGACGCACCGGCGCCACGTATAACAGAAATCCGAGCGCAAGCGGAATAAGAACACTCATCGAGAATTGTGCGCCCACGGCAATCGCCAACGAAATCCCGAGCAGCACGATCCTCCGCCAGTTCCACAGAACGACTTCGCGAGGAGCATACAGAGTGTGCGCGACCGCAATCGCCGTGAAGATCGACCCGAAAGCGCCCCAGGCTGCAACAATCTCCGGTTCGGTGTGCCATACGGCGCTAGCCTGAATCAGCGACGGAGAAAACGCATACAACGTCAGCGCAATCAATCCTCCTGTATTTCCGCAAAGCCGCCGCGCCACGTACCAAAGCGATGCGCCCAGAAACAGTCCGCAGGCCAGAAACGGAAGCCGCGGAAGCCACTGCCAGTATTTCGCCGAGGCGGCATCGAAATCGCGCGGCCACGCCAGCAATGGCGCAGATGAAACCAAATCGAGCAGCGGCGAGTGTTCCGTATCGAATCCGCCCTCATCACCCTGGAACGGATCTGCCATCGAATTCGGCGCCGGCTCCAGCATCGGAGCATCCGCCACGCCTTTGCCGTGCCACTGCTTCCACCCCTCACCGATGCGAAGAGCCTCCAGCGCGCTGGGCTGTTGCGTCGCGCTCAGCTCTGCATAAACCAGCCATGTTGCCTGCGCCAGGAACGCCAGCAGCAGACTTGCAGCCAGAACCTGCGAACGTCCGAAGCGCTCGCGCGTGAAATAAGGGCCCATAAGGTCGAGACGAAGTGTTTTACCATGTTTGGAGGATTTCGTCTGGAGGAATTTGGCCGGCAGGAATTTGCTCTGAGAAAAAGTGCAGCCCGCTATGAGCGATCTCCACCTCGACGCGCCTTCCAGCAGTTCGCCGGCTACGCCCCCGGCTCCGCAATTTGCCGCCGCGAGCCAGCCCTCGTACGCTCGCACATTATTTCTGGGCCCCGACGGCCTGCGTCCGGGCTGGGGACTCGCTTTCTATGCCGTCACCTTTTTCGCCTTGCAGCATGTCGCATCCGACCTGGCATGGTCCCGCAATCTAGGCGCTAGCGGTTTATGGTCCGCGCTGATCGAGGAGTTCGGAGATCTGGTCGCGGCAACGATACCGGCCCTGATTCTGGCGCAGGTGGAAAGCCGACCCTGGGGCGCCTATGGACTGCCGGGCGCCAAGGCTTTCGGCAAACTATTCTGGCTTGGAACACTCTGGGGGTTCGCCGCGATCAGCGCTTTGATGTGCACCCTTTATGGACTGCACAGCTTCACCCTTGGACACGTCGTGCTGCATGGGGCGCGGCTCGCGCGATTTGCACTGTTTTGGGCAGCGATGTTTCTGGTGGTCGGACTGTTCGAGGAGTTCTTGCTGCGCGGCTACTCGCAATTCACGCTCTCCCGCGGAATCGGCTTCTGGCCTTCTGCTGTGGCACTCTCCTGCGCCTTCGGGCTCGCTCATTTGCGCAACGGTGGCGAACATTGGACCGGCCTGCTGGCTGCGGCTTGCATCGGATTTTTCTTCTGCCTGACCCTGCGCCGCACCGGCAGTCTGTGGTTTGCCGTCGGATTTCACGCCGCGTGGGATTGGGGCGAAACCTACTTTTATTCTGTTCCTGATAGCGGCATGGTTTCCCCCGGCCACCTGCTGAGTTCCTCGCTACGCGGTCCCGATTGGCTCAGCGGAGGCTCGGTCGGCCCGGAGGGCAGCTTTCTATGTTTCGCTGTGATTGCGCTGGTTTGGATCGCATTCGACCGACTGTACCCGAGGAGCGCCCAATTGACGACTTAATCGTGTTCGGTTCTGGGCGTTAGTTGCGCGCCTTACGCAGTGTATTCTCCCTTGCCGCCGCGTCTAGCTCATATACTGATTGCATGCCGACCGACGCAGACCTGCTGACCCCGCTGCGCCGCTACTGGGGATACGGCTCGTTCCGTCCGCTGCAGGAGCGCATCGTAAGAAGCCTGCTCGCCGGGCATGACACCTGCGTCGTCATGCCGACCGGAGGGGGCAAATCGCTTTGCTACCAGCTTCCCGCAGTCATCTCGGAAAAGACTGCGGTCGTGGTCTCTCCCCTGATCGCGTTGATGCAGGATCAGTCGGCGCAACTGGCGCAAATGGGAATTCCGTCGGCGGTGCTGAACAGCACGTTGAGCAGTGAAGATCAAAACTGCGTCATGCGGCAGGCCCGTGAAGGCGCGTACCGGTTGCTCTATCTTTCTCCGGAGCGGCTTGCGCGGGCCGACACGACTGGCTGGTTGCAAAAGGTCCCAATCGCGTTCTTCGCGATCGATGAAGCCCACTGCATCTCCGAGTGGGGGCATGAATTCCGTCCGGAGTATCGCCAGCTCAGCAAACTGCGTGGCACCTTTCCCGACCGCCCCATCGCGGCCTTTACCGCCAGCGCCACACGGCACGTGCGCCACGATATTCTGGCTCAGCTTCAGTTGCGCGATCCCGACAAATACATTGCCAGCTTCCACCGTCCGAACCTGCGCTATCTGGTGCGCGAATGCGAGAGCTGGGATCAGCTCGGTCTTCTGATCGCAGGCCTGCGCCACTACGGTGAAGGCAACGTGATTGTCTATTCGCCCACCATCAACCGCGTGGAAGAAACCGTCGACTATTTGGGCGACCAGGGAATCGCAGCAGTCGGCTACCACGCCAAGATGCAAAACGAAGACCGGCGCCGCAATCAGGAGCGGTGGATGTCGGACGAAGTGCGGGTGCTGGTTGGGACGATTGCTTTCGGATTGGGGATCAACAAGGCAACCGTGCGCGCGGTGATTCACCTTGCGCTGCCCAAGTCGATCGAACAGTATTACCAGGAAGCCGGACGCGCGGGCCGCGATGGCAACTCCGCCGACTGCGTGCTGCTATGGCAGAAGAAAGATGCCGGCTTGCTGGGCTATTTCGCCAACCAGATTCTGGATTCAGCGGAGCGCGAACGGGCCTGGCAGCGGTATCACATCATTCGCGAGTTCGTGGAATCGGGGAAATGCCGGCATCGGCAGATTTGCCAGCATTTCGGCGAGACTCCAAAGTGGACGACGTGCGGGGCCTGCGACGCCTGCAGCCAGGTGCCGGCATGGCTGACGCCAACAGTGGCAGCCGAACCGAAAAAGCGGCGCAAGCTCGGGATCAACGTGCCGCAGATGGCGCCCGCTGTTCAGGCTAATGCGCCTGCGCTTCCGCCTGCCGACGGCGAAGAAGCTGAGCTGCGCGAATACTTGCGCGAGTGGCGTCGCGCCGAATCGCGAGCCCAGGGTATGGCCGCGTTTGTGGTGATGCATGATTCTACCCTTGACGAAGTTTGCCGCAGTAAACCCAAATCCGTAGCGGAACTGCTGCAAATCACCGGCATCGGGGAACGCAAAGCAGAAATGTACGGACAGAAACTGCTGGATGCGCTCGCGCGTTTCCGTGAGGGCGCACGCGCCGCGGCTCTATCGGATAAGAAGGCTGCTCCGGCACTTGAAACCTTACGGCTCTTGCAGGCCGGCAAGAGTTTCGCAGAGATCGCGGAGATTCGCGGCCGCCAGATGTCAACCGTTATTGGTGCTGTAGCCTCGTTGGTGGAAGCTGGGTTGGTTGAGTTTTCTCCCGACTGGATCGACCGCAATCGATATGCGGTGATCGAGGCCGCCTGCGCCAAGCTGGGACTGGATTGGCTCAAGCCTTTGAAAGACGCGCTGCCGCCGGAAATCACCTACGACGAGATCCGTCTGGTGGTGGCCAAACTGCGAAAACAGCAGGCGAGAGAGACGACGGTCCCGGCATCGGCCTGAGTTAACGCGAATCGCGAAGCCCGGGACGAATGCGTCCGCTCCTACACTCCTTGCAGCAGTTGCCGCGCTGCCTCTCGCCCCGAGCGCACGCAATCTGGAACTCCAATACCACGATAAGCATTTCCCGCGAGCGCGAGTCCGGGTAGTTTTTGCCGCAGCAACTCCATGCGCTCCAAGCGCTCCAGATGTCCCACGCCGTACTGCGCCATGGCGGACTTCCATCTGTAGACGCGCGCGAACAGCGGCGCGTTCCGCAGACCAAGAACCTGCGGACCAAGAATCTGCGACAGTTCATTGCGCACGATTTCCACGATCTGATCGTCAGAAAGCGCCCAAACGTTTTCCGCGTTCGATCCGGCAAAATTGCACCGCAGCAATGCGCGATCTTCCGGTGCGCGATGGGGGAATTTATTGTGCACGAATGTTGCGGCCAGCAGGCGCTTGCCTTCGCTGCGCGACACCAGAAATCCAAATCCTGGCGGAAGCGACTTGCGCACCTCCCGTCCATACGCAAGCCCTACCGTAATCGAAGAACTGTACTGAATCGCCCCAAGTTCCGCAGAAAGCTCGGGACTGGCGAGCCGTAGTACTTGAGCCGCGGCGGGCGCCGGCAGAGCAACGATTACCGCGTCGAATCGATCGGATTGCATTCCCGCCGAAACCGTCCAGCCTCCGGCCTCAAATTGAATCGCGTTGACCGGTGCGTTGGCAATCAGAGCCGACGGCGTTAGCCGCGATAAGACAGTCTCCGCCAGATGCTGCATGCCGTTTCGCAACGACGTAAACAGCGGTGGTGGGGTCCGCGATCCGCTTCGCATTTTCTTACGTGCGCCGAGCATGGCCCGCCCCAGGCTGCCGTGCGTGCGTTCCATCTCGGCAAATCGCGCCAGCACCGCGCGTACGCTCAAGTGCGCAGATTCTCCCCCATAGACTCCTGAGAGCAGCGGATCCGCCAGCCGCTGCACCATCTCGCTGCCATAATGACGCTCGACAAACTCCGCCACCGATTCATCCCGATCAGCCGCATGCGGCGGATGGAACAGTTCCCCCACCATGCGCAATTTGGTCTTCCACGAAAAGAGCGGCGACAGCCCGGTTGGCAGAATTTTCGTCGGCACCAGGAACATGAGGCCGTCGGGCATTTCGATCAGACGTCCGCGCGTCAGAATGTAAGTCTTGCGGTCAGCATCATTCGAACCGATCAGTTGATCGCCAATGCCGAGAACGCGACACAAATCAGCAGCCCAGGGTTTTTCGCTGACAAAGGAATCGGGGCCGGCTTCCACCACGCATCCGTCAATGTGCTCGGTGCGAAGCACACCGCCGAACCGCGGGGTGGCTTCGTAAAGAACGTATTCGACTTCCGCTCCCGCCCGTCGCCGTTCTTCGAGTTCGAATGCTGCGGGAAGACCCGACGTGCCTCCGCCGATGATGGCGATGCGAATCATGGATGCTGGCTTCCACTCTTCTGGTTATGCTTGGTGCGCGACGCGGGCTCAAAGCCCGAGACGGGATACTCGCGCACGAATCTCGCCAGGTCCTTCACGTTTTCCACCGGCGTTTCCTGCAGGATGCCGTGCCCAAGGTTGAAGATGTGGCCCGGACGCCCGGCAGCCCGCTGAAGAACATTTTCTGCCCGCGCCTTCAAATCTTTCCAATCGGCGAAGAGCAACACCGGATCAAGATTCCCTTGTACCGCGACTTCATGATCCAGGCGAGCCCAGCCTTCATCCAGCGGAATGCGCCAGTCGAGCCCGATGACGTCCGCGCCGGTCTCTTTCATTGCGGGCAGCAGCGTCGCGCTGTCGGTGCCAAAATAAATAATCGGCACGCCCGTTTCCTGCAGACGCTTCACCATCCCCGTGACATGCGGCAGAACATACCGTCGATAGTCTTCGACGCTGAGACAGCCGACCCAACTATCAAAAATCTGGAGCGCGTCGGCCCCAGCGCGCACCTGCTCGGCCGAATACTCGACCGTCACGCTCACCAGCTTGCGCATCAGCACGTCCCAGTCAGCAGGCGAGTTGTACATCATTTTCTTCGCGTAAACGTAGTTGCGCGACCCGCCGCCCTCGATCATGTAGCTGGCAAGAGTAAACGGCGCGCCGCAGAATCCGATGACCGGAAGGCGATCCGCAAAATGTTTCGCCACCAGCGCCACGGCCTCGGACACGTAACCCAGTTCTGATGCTCGATCCGTGCGAAGAATAGCGATGTCCTCTTTGCTGCGGACCGGCTTTTCGATTACCGGCCCCTCGCCCGCGGAAAAATGGAACGGCAAGCCCATCACTTCCAGCGGCAACAGCAGGTCGGCAAAAATGATGGCCGCATCGACGCCTAGAATCTCGGCGGCTTCAATCGTCACCTGAGCGGCCAGCGCCGGCTTCTTGCAAATCTCGAGCAGCGAATGCTGTTTGCGGATGGCCCGGTATTCAGCCATATAGCGTCCCGCCTGGCGCATGAACCAGACGGGAGTGTGCTCTACGGCTTGCGACCGGCAGGCACGAACAAAGCTGGAGTTTGGGGCAGACATGACCTTTGAGAGTAGCATTTTGTGCGTACCTTGAGCATTCGACGCTTCAAGCCTAAGGATCTGGTAAGCGCCTTCGCCTGTAGAATCAAATCGTGGGATTGAAAGTTTTCGGGATGTTCGCTTTGATGGCGGTTGCGCTCGCCCTGACCCAAGCGTCTCCGCAGAAGCCTAAGTCATCCGCCTCCCCGACGTTTTATAAGGACGTGCTGCCAATCCTGCAGGATCACTGCCAAAGCTGCCATCGGCCGGGCGAAATCGCGCCTATGCCGTTCCTTACCTATGAGCAGACAAGTCCATGGGCCGACGCGATCGCCCACGACGTTGAAATGAAAATGATGCCGCCGTGGTTCGCCGATCCGCGCTATGGGCACTTCGTGAACGACATCTCGCTAACGGAACAACAGATCGCGACGATTACGGACTGGGCTCGAAACGGCTCACCTGCCGGCGATGTTCACGACTCGCGACCACCACGAAAGTGGACAGCGGGCTGGAATATTCCCTCACCGGACCTGATTGTGAAAATGCCGAAGCCGGTCCCGATTCCCGCGGACGGCGAGGTGGAATATACATATGAAATTGTACCTACGCATTTTGCCGAGGACCGTTGGGTGCAAATGTCGGAATTCCGTCCAGGCAGCCCGGCACATGTCCACCATGCGGTCGTCTATATCCGACCTCCTGACTCGCCGTGGCTGCGCCACGCACCCGTCGGCCAGCCGTTCACGGCCTCAACGTTCAGCGATCCCGAGGAGCGCCGCCAGGCGCACGAAACCACCAGCGATCTCCTGCTCGTATACGCTCCCGGCAGTGCGCCGGACCAGTGGCCGGACGGCATGGCGAAGTTCGTTCCTGCCGGCTCCGATCTTGTGTTTCAGATGCACTACACCACCAACGGCACCGCCGATCAGGATCAAACCAGCATCGGCCTGGCCTTCGCGAAGACTCCGCCCCAACAGCGCGTGATCACCCTGCAGCTCAACGACCACGCCCTGTGATTCCCCCGGGCGCGGACGATTTTCGCGTCGAGGTGCAAGGCACTCTTCCCCACGACGCGATCCTGCTCGGCCTGTTTCCGCACATGCATCTGCGTGGGAAGCGCTTTGAGTACGACATTGTCCACGACGACGGGAGCACCGAAATCTTGCTGCGCGTGAATTATCATTTTCACTGGCAGCTCAGCTACAAGCTGGCGCAGCCGCGTCCACTGCCAGCCGGCACCAGGCTGCGCGCCATTGCCTGGTACGACAATTCGAAAAACAATCCTCACAACCCCGATCCCACCAAAATGGTTACCTGGGGAGATCAAACTTCCGACGAGATGATGGTCGGCTTTTTCGATGTCGCCGTTCCCGCTGCCATGGACAAATGGAAATTCTTTGAGCGAAACGTGAAACCGCCCTCGCCTCCCGCACAGCATCGTTAGCACCTTGCGGGCACTGCCTATCCTCGATACCCTTGAGTGGGTTCATACCTCTTGAGCATTTTGTGGGGAAGAGAATTCATGACTGATCGTAAACGCCTCCGCATATTTTTGTTCGCCGCACTCTTCGCCGTTTCCGGCCTGACAATCGGCCGCGCGCAAGCGCCGGCCGCGCCGCACACCGATCAATCGCCGGCTCCTCGAACGGCCGAGCAGCAGTTCAAGAACATCCAGGTGCTCAAGGGAATTCCCGCCGAACAGCTAATCCCGACCATGCAGTTCGTCGCTGCGTCGCTCGGCGTAGAGTGCGGCTATTGCCATGTGCCCGACGCTTTCGAAAAAGACGATAAAAAGCCCAAGCAAACCGCGCGCAAGATGATGGCAATGGAGTTCGCCATCAACAAAGAAAGCTTCGATGGAAAGCGCCAGGTAACCTGCACTTCCTGTCACCGTGGCGCCGCGATTCCGGTTGCCATTCCTGCCGTCATGACCAGCGACGCGCCAATGGCCATGAGCGCGCTGCCGAGCACCGAGCCGGATAAATCCGGCCCCACCCCCGAACAATTAGTCGACAAATATCTGCAGGCCATCGGCGGCGCAGCCGCCATCGACAAAATCACCACCCGAGTCATGAAAGGCACCATCGACTTCGGTCACAACTCGTTCCCCATCGATATTTATTGCAAAGACCCGGAGATGCGCATTTCCTTCACCCACATGCCCGAAGGGGACAACGTGACCGCCTTCAACGGCAGCGAAGGCTGGCTCGGAATGGCCGGCAGCCACTTACGCGAAATGCACGGCAGCGATCTCGACGGAGCTTCCATTGATGCCGACCTGCATCTGCCCACGCATTTCAAGACCATGTTCACCGACATGCGCGTACACCGCATCGAGAAGATTGCAGATCGCGACACTTATGAGGTGATGGGACACCGTGAAAACAAACCGCCCATCCGCTTGTATTTCGATCAGCAATCCGGACTCCTCGTTCGCCTTATCCGCTACGGCGATACCGCTCTGGGACTTCTTCCAACCCAAATCGATTACGCCGATTACCGCGACATCAACGGCGTCAAGATCCCCTTCCGCTGGACTCTGGCCCGCCCCACCGGACGATTCACGATCCAGGTGAACGAGCTTCAGCAGAATGTTCCGGTCGATGATGCGAAGTTCGTCAAGCCGGCGCAAACGGCGGCGCCGCAAGGCCAGGGGAAGTAAGCCCTCCGCGTGTTGCCGGCCCACCATGAATAACAAAACCTGATGCTCGCGATAAATAGTTTCGATTTCCGCCAAGCCGCAGCCAACGGTACATTGAGGCGTCACCACTTGCAGGTGCGCGGGAAAACGGCGCCATTCTTATGACCAAAATCGAAGCCATCATTCAAAACTCCAAGCTGGAAGCGGTGAAATCTGCGCTGCAGGAAGTCGGCGTCGAAGGCATGACGGTGCTCGAAGTTCGCGGCCATGGCCGCCAGAAGGGACACACCGAGGTTTATCGCGGCCGCGAATACAGCGTCGATCTCATTCCCAAAACCAAGCTGGAGATGGTGCTGCCCGACGCTCTGGTGGACAAAGCCGTGAGTGCCATTCTCGCTGCGGCGCGCACCGGCAAGATCGGCGACGGCAAGATTTTTCTCTCGCGCGTGGAGGAAGCCATCCGCATCCGCAACGACGAACGCGGCGAGGGAGCTCTGTAGCCCAACGGCGCTGAGCCTTTCATCATGGCCGCCTCCTCATTCATCGGCGAACTGCGCGGCTCCCTCCAGGAAGAGTCGGCCCACATCCAGAAAGAGTTCGAAGCCACCGGCGATGGCCGTGCGGCTGTGGCGCGCCGCACCCAATTGGTCGAAAGCATCCTCGCCCGCCTCTGGCGCGAAATCGTCTCCCCCGATGACGCCCAGCCTTTGAATTTTGCCATCGTTGCCACGGGAGGTTTCGGTCGCGGCTGGCTGTTTCCTTATTCCGATATCGACCTTCTTTTTCTTTTTGGCGATCGGGATACCGAACAAGCATTCAAGGATCCTGTTCGCAGGTTTTCGCAGGAGCTTTGGGACCTCCGCCTCAGGCTCAGTCCGGCTTCGCGAACGCTGGCCGAATGCGACCGCTACGACGCCAACAACACCGAGTTCACGATTTCTCTGCTCGACTGCCGCTACCTGGCCGGCGATCGCGATCTCTTCTCCCGTTTGCGTGACAAAGTCATCCCCAAAGTTGTCATGCGCGATTCCAAAGCGCTGTTGCACGGGCTCGCCGAGGTCACCCGCGTTCGCCACACGAAGTATGGCATGACTCTTTATCACCTGGAACCTAACCTGAAAGAGGTTCCCGGCGGCCTGCGCGACTGCAACGTCGCCAACTGGCTGGCGCTCATCTCTGCCATGGACAAGCTGCACGACTGGCCCGACGCGAGCCCGCTGCGCGCCCCCGTGCGCAAGCAACTGCAAGCCGCTCTCGAATTTCTGATGTCGGCCCGCTGTTTTCTTCACTTCCGCTACGGTCGTGACGACAACACGCTGAGTTGGGAATCGCAGGACGAAGCTGCGGCCCGCAGAATCGGCGTTCAGATTGGCGATCGCCGCGACTCGGCCGAAGGCGATGCGCTCAGCGCCGCCGACTGGATGCGGATTTATTTCGGACACGCTCGCGCCGTGCAGCGCACCGTCACGCAGTTGTTGGAAGAAATCCCGGAAGCGCGCTCGGCGCTTTATCGGCAGCTGCAGAGCTGGCGTTCGCGCCTTACCACCCCCGATTTTTCCGTCGTCGATGGCCTCATCTTTCTGCAACAACCTTCCGGATTGCAGAACCCGGAAGTCATGCTCCGCCTCTTTCATTTCATGGCGATTCACGGCCTGAAGCTGAGCGCGACCACCGAACACCGCATCGAACAAGCACTCCCCGCTCTCGCCGCCACTCCCCCGCAGGGCGCGGAACTCTGGCTCTATCTGCAGGAAACCTTGCTGCAACCCTACGCCGCCGACGCCTTGCGCGCCATGCACTCCCTGCGCCTGCTCACTCTTTTGTTACCGGAGTTGAAACTCACCGACTCGCTCGTAGTGCGCGACTTCTATCACCGTTTCACCGTCGACGAGCATACCTTTCTCGCGATCGAAAGCCTGCACCGGCTCAAGCAGTCGCAGTCGGAGTGGGACAAGCGCTACGGCGAACTCCTCACCGAACTCGAGGATCCCGAACTGCTCTACCTCGCTCTGCTGCTGCACGACACCGGCAAGGGCATCCCCGGCGGCAATCACGTCGAGGCCAGCCTCGAGGTTGCCAGCCGCGCCATGGATCGCCTCGACGTCGATCCCAAAGAACGCGCCGAGGTTCTGTTCCTCATTGCCAATCATCTGGAGCTTTCAGCCGCGCTGCGACGCGACATTTTCGATCATTTGACCGTCTCGGCCTTCGCCGAAAAGATGGGCACGCCCGAGCGATTGAAAATGCTGACGCTGCTGACTTATGCCGATATCAAAGCGGTGAATCCCGAAGCGCTTACGCCGTGGAAGGCCGAAAACGTCTGGCAGTTGTACATCGCTGCCGAAAATCATCTGAACCGCAGTGCCGACCACCGCGTCCAGGCCAGCGCGAACGACGATAAGCTGGCGCGCCTGCGCTCGCTCGCCCCAGTCACCAGCAGCAAGTTCAAGGAATTTCTGGAAGGCTTTCCGCAGCGCTATCTTCTGGTGCACACCGCCGAAGAGGTCATGCGCCACATGCAGATGGCCGACGCGCTGTCGATTGATCCCGTGCAGGTCGAACTGAAGCGCGGGCGGCATTGGTACGAGCTGACGCTGGTGACGAAGGATCGTCCATTCCTGTTCGCTACGCTCACCGGCGCGCTGGCCGCCTGGGGTATGAACATCGTCAAGGCTAACGCATTTTCAAACCAGGCAGGAACCGTCGTCGATACCATGCACTTTACCGACCGCTTCCGCACGCTCGAACTGAATCTTTCCGAGTGGGCGCGTTTCAAGAACAGCGTAGTCGGCGTGCTGCTCGGCGAAGCCGATCTCGACAAGATGTTGCGCGACCGCCAGCGCTCGGAGAAGGGCGCGATCGCCAAAGTGAAAGTGGAAACGAAGATCGAGTTCGACGATGCGTCCTCGCCCGCGACCACGATCGTGCAGGTGATCGCCCAGGATCGCCCGCGCCTTCTGCACCGCATCGCGTCCTGTCTGTCAGATCAGGCCTGCAACATCGAAATCGCCCTGATCGACACCGAAGGCCAAATGGCAATCGACACGTTCTATCTGACGTCAGCGGGAAAAAAGCTCACGGCGGAACATTGCCGCGAGGTCAAGACCGCGCTGTCGGGAGAGTTGCGCGGCGAGTAGAGATTGCGCGATCGGCCTATCTCCCGCTTGTCATCCTGAGGACCGCGTTCTTTGCGGGCCGAAGGACCTACGTAGTTGGCCGGCGAATGCATAGATCCTTCGGCGGGCAAAAAGCGCCCGCCTCAGGATGACAAATGACGAGGAGTGGACAATGAGTGGTGGCAGGGACACTGCTTCACTTCGCCGAAAACTTGAACACCGTCTTCTCCCGAAACGATTCCCCCGGCTTCAAAATCGTCGTCGGAAAGTCCGGATGGTTCGGCGAATCTGGAAAATGCTGCGTCTCCAGGCAAAACGCATAGCGGCGTTTATAAACGTGCCCCTGCTTGCCGGTGACGGAGCCATCAAGGAAATTGCCCGTATAAAACTGCACGCCCGGCTGCGTGGTCCAGACTTCGAGGATGCGTCCGCTGGTGGCTTCGTTGACCCGCGCCGCCAGCTTCAAGCCGTTTTCGTCGGGCTTGGGATTGACGATGAAGTTGTGGTCGTAGCCGTGGCCGAGGACGAGTTGTTCATAGTTGTCGTCGATGCGGGCGCCGATCTTTGTCGGCTTAGTGAAATCGAACGGCGTGCCCTTCACCGGGCGTAGTTCGCCCGTCGGAATGAGATTTTTGTCGACCGGAGTGAAGCGGTCGGCGTTGATCATAATCTCGTGATCGAGAATGTCGCCGTTGCCTTCGCCCTTGAGATTGAAATAACTGTGCTGGCTAACATTGATGGCCGTGGCCTTGTCCGTGGTGGCCTCGTAGTCGATGATCAGTGCATTCCCGTCGGTAAGCGTGTAGGTGACTTTAACTTCAAGATTGCCGGGAAATCCTTCCTCCCCGTCTTTGCTGAGATAACTAAAAGTCACGCCCGCCACGCCTTTGAGGGGCTCGCCATGCCACAGAACCTTATCGAAGGTTCGCGTGGTGCCACCGTGCAGAGTATTCGGCCCGTCGTTCTTCGCTAACGTATAAGTCTTCCCGTCCAGCGTGAACGTTCCATTGGCGATGCGATTTGCATAGCGCCCGACAATTGCGCCGAGGTACGGCGGATTCGGCATATATCCTTCCGCCGTATCGTGGCCGAGCACGATGTCCGCCATCTCGCCTTTGCGGTCGGGGACGCGAATCGAAACAATGATGCCGCCATAATTCATGGCGCGCACTTCAACCCCGTGAGAATTCGTCAGGGTATACAAGATAATAGGCCTCCCATCCCGCGCGCCGAAAGGCGTCTGTTCGACTCCGGGTTTATGTTGTGCGGAAGTTTGTGCAACCAGCACACTGCTAATCGTAAGAAAGAGGAAAACCGCCGCGGAAAGCAAGCGCCGAATCGTCATGGCGTAGAGTGTACTACGGCACGAAAGATTTTCGCGTCGAAGATTTGATCGGCTGAAAATGTCGTGTGACCCCCTTTGTCCCCTATTGTGACCCTGATCACAAACGCCGCGCCCTTACATTTCCCCATTGCCGGTGATACCATCGCGGCGATATGACCAACCGAAGCCTCGCTTTATTTTTCGCTTCGATCCTGCTCGCGGGTGCTGCCACGGCCCAGGCTCCCTCACCGCAATCCCATCCCATCGTCTTGCACGCAAAGCGGCTTCTCGAAGTGAAGACGGGCAAGATGCTCTCGCCGGGAGAAATCCTGGTTCGCGACGATCGGATTGTCGAGGTCGGCATTACGGTCGCACATCCGCCAGACACGGAAGTCCTCGACCTCGGCGATCGCACGCTGCTCCCCGGCCTCATCGACGCCCACGTTCATCTCTTTCTCCATCCCGGCGCGGAAGATTTGCAAACGATCCAGGAATCCGTGCCCGAGCGCACCATCGTGGCCACGCTCGCCGCCCGCGACGACCTCATGGCCGGATTCACCGCCGAGCGTGACATGGGCACCGAAGGTGCCGGGTCCGCCGACACGGCTGTCCGCAATGCCATCAACCACGGCCTTATCCCCGGCCCGCGCCTGCGCATCAGCGGCAACGCCATCAACATCCTCGGCGGACACGAAGACGCCATCGGCTTCAACCCCGCCCAGCATGTTCTGTCGAACGCCGACTACGCCAATAACGCCGACGAACTCGTCGCCGTCATCCGCCAGCAGTTCAAGGAAGGCGCTGACTTCATCAAGATTTATGAAACCGGCTCGGACTCGATTCGAGCCGGCAAACTCTCGACGCCGTATCAATACACCGAGCCGCAACTCGAAGCCGCAGTAAAAGAAGCCGCGCGATTAGGTAAGCACGTCGCGGTTCACGCCACCGGAGAACCCGGAACACTTTTCGCAGCGCAGGCGGGCGTCGTCTCCGTCGACCACGCCGATCAGCTCTCCGACGAAACCATACGCCTGATGAAAGAAAAACAAATCTTCGCCGTTCCCACCTTCACCATCTTCGAATATTTCGCCGAGCACGCCGCCACTCCGCAGCAAGGCGTGCACGAACATCAAATCCTCGATCTGAAAGTCGAGGAGTTCAAAAAGCAGATCGCAGCGGGCGTTCCCATGGCGGCCGGGTCCGACGTTGGTCCGTTCCCGCACGGCACGCAGGCCCGCGAACTCGAACTGATGGTCCACTACGGCATGACTCCGTTAGCTGTGCTGCAGGCCGATCTGCTGAACGGCGCCAAACTCCTCGGATGGGAGGGTCAGATCGGCTCCCTCGAACCCGGTTATTTCGCCGATATCATCGCCGTCTCCGGGAATCCGCTTGAAGATATTTCGGTCGTGAGGAACGTCAGTTTTGTGATGAAGGGCGGAGTTGTCTTTAAGAATCAGCGATTTTGGCAGGGAAGAGAATAAGTCTGCAAACATCTGCAAAACAATGCACAACCCGCGCTGTCCTTAATGAGAAACATGGCCCAAACTGATTGTTTCTAGTGGGTTGCCTCCGTCAGTCGGGTGAATCGCGTGGCCGCACGATTGCCCCTTACCTAAGTGCTTCGCCCCGACGGCAAGCACTTATTATGACTAGCTTTCGTCTCTCCAATCTTCCACTCGCGGCCGTGATCGCATTGCTGACCGCACTCACTCCCGCAGCTCTTGCCCAGGGGCCAGTTCCCGATGCGCCCTCCGCCGCCGTTCAGCCCGATCCCGCTCCCATCGCGGTGCAGACGAGTACAGAAGGCACGCACCGCTTCTGGGACACGGAGAACAAACTGCTTTTCGCCGGAGTCATCGCCGCCAATTCCGCCGATTTCGCCGTCACCTACTCCAACCTGCAGCATGGCGGAACAGAACTCAATCCTGTGGTTCGCATCTTCGGCCGCTCGTTCGGAGGACTGGCCGCAAATTTCGCCGGAGAATCTGCCGGCACCATCGCCATAAGCTACTTCTTCCATAAGACCGGCCACCGCAAGTTGGAGCGCTACGTTTCGATGGTCAACATCGGCACCTCCACCGGGGCTGTCGCCTACGGCTTGAAACACCGCTAGTTCTCCAACCACGCCTGCTACCATGATTTCGTGCCGCCGCTGCTCGACGTTCGCAACCTAACGATCCACTTTCCCGCACCATCGCGCGGCAACAATTCCTCGTCGTCGCTCTCCGCCGTCCGCGACTTGAGCTTTTCGATTGCGCCCGGCGAAGTACTCGGCCTGGTCGGAGAATCCGGCTCCGGCAAATCGATCACATCTCTCGCCATCATGCGTCTGTTGCCGCCTCAAGCGGGAGTCCGCGGAGAAATCTGGCTGGCAGAAAACGGCTCTGGCCCCAAGAATCTTTCCGCTCTTCCCGACGACGCCATGCGCGAACTTCGCGGCTCCCGCATCGCCATGATCTTCCAGGAGCCCATGACCGCTCTCAACCCAGTCATGCGCGTCGGAGATCAAATCGCCGAGGCCGTTCTTGCCCACAATCCCGTGTCCAAATCCGAAGCCCGCACCCGCGCCATCGACGCCATGAACGATGTCGCCATCCCCGACCCCGTCCGACGCGCCCACGACTATCCGCATCAGCTTTCCGGCGGCATGCGCCAGCGCATCATGATCGCCATGGCCATCGTCAACCACCCGCGATTGCTCATCGCCGACGAACCCACCACCGCGCTCGACGTCACCATTCAGGCGCAGATTCTCGATCTTCTGGCCGGCCTCCGCCAGAAGTTTGGATTAGCGATGCTATTCATCTCGCACGATCTGGCGGTGATCTCGCAGGTCGCAGAGCGCGTCGCGGTGATGTACGCTGGCAATCTGGTCGAGATGGGAACGAAGCAAGATATTTTCCAATCCGCTGCCCATCCCTATACTCGCGGCCTGCTCCACGCTGTCCCCGATCTAAGAACCGACCGCACTCGCCCCCTGGAAACCATCGAAGGCACCGTGCCGCCGCCGCACGCCTTGCCCCCCGGATGCCCATTCGAACCGCGTTGCACATTCCGCGTCCCCCACTGCGCAAGTGCTGTTCCGCCGCTGCTAGAAGTCAAACCCGGCCACTGGGCCCGCTGCCCAGTAGTGAATAATCTGTAATCAAGAAAACGCAAGCGAGGGAGGAAATGGGAGGGGTGGGAAAGAAATGGGATGCCCCACGCCTGCCCTGAGCGAAGTCGAAGGGCCTGCCGATTTTGCGAGACGTGGGTATACAGGATCAACTTGGAGGTCCGAGGTCTGAGGTCCGAGGTCCAAGGTCCAAGGTCCAAGGTCTAACGCCCGAAGCCCACTTGATCTATAATCCCCACTTTGTTCGGGGTTTCCTTGCGCATCCTGGTACTGAGTGACATTCACGCCAACCTTGAGGCTCTCGAAGCCTGCCTCGCCGCGGCCCCCGCGTTCGACGTGGTCGTCAATCTCGGCGACGTCGTCGGCTACGGCGCCAATCCCAACGAAGTCGCCAGCCGATCTCGCGACCTGGGAAAAATCTTCGTCCGCGGCAATCATGACAAAGCCGCCGCCGGCACAATGGAGATCGACGACTTCAACCCCATGGCCGCCGCCGCTGCCCTGTGGACGCGCGCAGAACTGACCGAGGAGAATCTCGCGTGGCTGCGCGCCCTGCCGCAAGGCCCAGTCTCCATACCAGACCTCGCCGGCGTGCAGCTGGTTCACGGCTCGCCCAACGATGAGGACGAATACGTCGTTTCCCTCGGCGACGCCATCGCGCCGCTGATCACCCAGAACGGGCCCCTCACTTTTTTCGGTCACACCCATCTGCAAGGCGGATTCTTTGCCAATGGCTCCTCAGCCGACGGTTTCCGTCCCGAATATCGCACGGTAGGCCAGGCCGAATCCGCCGCCCTGCACTTGAAAAAAGAAACACGCTACATGATCAATCCCGGTTCAGTCGGTCAGCCGCGTGACGGAGACTGGCGCGCAGCCTTTGCCCTTTTCGATAGCGATGCGAAGGTCGTCCACTTTCACCGCACACCCTACAATCTCAAGCAGGCCCAGGACCGCATCTTCGCCGCCAAACTTCCCGCCCGCCTAGCCACGCGGCTAGCAGCCGGACGGTAACCTCTGTGCTCCTCGGTGTCCTCTGTGGTTGAGGGTCTTGCCCATCTCAGCCCAAAATCCAGGGTACTGTCCGATCCGCGAAGCTCAACAACCTCCCCAGGCCCCCGTTGTAAACTCAACCCATGCCTTCAACCCGCAACTTGTTCGAGTCCCGCGAGAACCCTCCCGCCCACCATCTGATCGCCCATAGCGACGGCGGCGCGCGCGGCAACCCCGGCCCCGCAGGCTACGGCGTCGTCATCAAAGACCAATCTGGCCAGAAGGTCGCCGCCCTCAGCGAATACCTCGGCCACCAGACCAACAACTTCGCCGAATATCAGGGATTGATCGCCGCCCTGGAATACGCGCTGCAGCACGGCCCAAAAGCGCTCAAACTAATCAGCGACTCCGAACTGCTGGTTCGCCAGATCAAGGGCATCTACAAAGTGAAGAACGCCACGTTGAAGGATCTGCACGGGCGCGCCAAAGAGCTGATCGCACAGCTGGATTGGTTCTCCATCGGCCACGCCCTGCGCGAACACAATCAGGAAGCCGACCGCCTGGCTAATGAAGCTATGGACCGCGGCACGGGACGCAAGTGAGCTGCGAGCAATGAGCTACGAGCGGCGAGTCGGATAATCTCCGGATGATCCGAGCTTATCGCGCTGACTTACGAGGACAGTCAAAACTCTTGGCTCAGAACTCAGGGCTCACAGCTCATTCCTACTCCGCCGCCGCCGAATGATCGTGCACAATCTTCCAGCCATCCGGAAACTTCCGAAAAATCAGCGTGAACAGCCCGTGCGGCGTCTTCCCATCCGGCATCGTCAGGTGATACTCGCCACGCACAAACGCCGCATCCGCACCAAGCATTTCAACGCGCAGGCTGGCGAACTCCAGCTTCCCCATCTCATGCCCCGGACTCGCATACGCGGCTTTATACCGGTCCAGCGCCGCCTGCCATCCATGGTTTTCTTTCCCGCCCGCAAAGAAAGTCAGCTCCGGAGATTTCCAATAACCTTGCATAAAGCCTTCCAGGTCGCCGCGGTTCCACGCGTCCTGCTGCATCCGTATCACCTGCTCAATCGCCGGTTTATCGTCGCGCGCGAACAAACTCGTGCCCAATATCAAGACAACCAGGAATGCGCTCCATAAAAAACGCGTCACACTTCCTCCTTGAATGACAACCCTCGATGGAAGAAAATCCGAATAGCCTTCTTAGTCTTATCCGTGAAAATCCGCGTAAATCCGTGGCCAGGAAGTTCCCTTGTTTAATGCGATTCCTCGCTGGCCGGGGCCGTATCCACGGTATCCACTTTCTGCGCCGTATGCGGTATCACCGGCATCGGCTGAAATTCTCCCGCATCTTTCCCCGCCATCGCCACCGTCATAAAGTTCATCCAGATCGGCAACGCAGTGTGCGCTCCCGTCTCTTTCGCGCCCAGCGACTTCTTTTCGTCATAACCAACCCACACTCCACACGTCATCGTCGGAGAAAATCCCACAAACCACGCGTCGGTAAAATCGTTCGTCGTCCCGGTCTTCCCCGCCGTCGGAAACGGCAGCTTCGCAGCCGCAATCGCCGTCCCGTGCTGCACCACTCCCTGCAGCATCGAGGTCATAATCCTCGCCGTGCGCTCACTGATCACATCTCTCGCATCGGGAAAATCCTCCTCCAGCACTCGCCCCTCATAGTCGGTCACGCGCGTGATATAGCGCGGCGTCATCCGCACACCATCGTTGGGAAACACGCTATATGCCGACGTTTGCTCCATCAGGGTAATCTCCGCCGACCCCAGCGCCACTGGCAAATACGGAGGCAGCTTCGCCGTGATCCCGAATCGTTCCGCATATGCGATGACGTTCTTGATCCCGGCTTTGCTCGCCAGCTTCAGCGCCGGAATATTTCGCGATTGGGCCAGCGCCCGTCGCAGTGTAATCACGCCTTCAAACTTCTCGTCATAATTGTGCGGCGTGTACGGCCCCGAAGCCGTTTCAATGGTGACGGGCTCGTCCAGAATCGTATCGTCCGGGCTCGCCCCTTCGTCGATCACCGTCGTATACACGTACGGTTTGAACGACGATCCCACCTGCCGCAGCGCCTGCGTCGCGCGATCGAATTTCGACACGTTGAAGTCACGCCCGCCCACCATCGCCTTGATCGCGCCCGTCGCATTGTCAATCGCCAGCAGCGATCCCTGCGCGCCCGAATCCTGCTCCAGACTCACACGCGCCGCGCCATTCGCACCCAGCGCGAGAATCTTCACATAGATAATGTCACCCATTTTCAGAATGTCGGCTAGTTTCTGCTGCGTCCACGCTGCATCCGGCTGCCCCAGCGCCGCCGTGTAACGCCCAAATTTCAACGTCGCGATTCCCGTTCCCGCCGAGGTAACCAGCGCATGGACATAACCATTCACTTCCGGCTCGTCGTCCCAGTCGGGATGTACGTATTTCTCCAGCACCGCGCCTTCATCCAAAACGTTTTCCCGATGCCCTTTCCATCCATGCCGCCGTTCATACGCCGCCACGCCGTCCAGCACAGCCTGATTCGCCGCCTTCTGCAGGTCCACGTCCAGCGACGTATAAACCTTCAATCCTCCCTCATGCACCTGATCCGCGCCGTACTTGGCTTCCAGATACCGTCGAATCTCCTCCACAAAATACGGCGCCAGCGAATTCGGATCATGCGCCAACTGCAATCCCACCGGCTTCATCCGCGCATCCGCCGCCTGCGCCGCCGTAACTTTTCCATCCTCCAGCATGGCGTTGATCACCAGATTGCGCCGCTTCTGCGCTCGATCCGGATGGTTGATCGGCGAATACACCGTCGGCCCTTTCGGCAATCCGGCCAGCAGCGCGGCTTCCCCCAGCGTCACTTGTTTTGCCGGTTTGCTGAAATAGAATTCTGAAGCCGCCTCAAATCCGTACACGCCGTGCCCCAGAAAAATCTGATTCGCGTACAGCGTAAAAATCTGCGGCTTGGTAAAGCGACGCTCGATCTGGATCGCCAGCATCGCTTCCTGCACCTTCCGCTGCCAGCGCCGGTCTGGCGAAAGAAACAGATTGCGCGCCAGTTGCATCGTCAGCGTCGACGCACCCTGCACCTTTCCGCCCGACTCAATATCGTGATAAGCCGCGCCCGCAATCCTCCACACATTGATCCCCGTGTGGCTATAGAAATCTTTGTCTTCGATCGAAACAAGCGCGTCGCGCAGCACCGGCGGAAAATCGTCATAGCCGGCCACTACTCGGCGCTGCAGCGCAAACGAACCAATCACCTTTCCATGCGCGTCGTAAAGTTCGGTGATCGAGCTGGGACGGTACGTCTCCAGCGCCTCCACCTGCGGCAGGTCTGTCGAATACACCAGCAACAGCCCGGCAGTGGCACCCACCGCCACGGCCGCCAACAACAACAAACCGAACAGCAACCGGCCCACCAGATGCCATCCGCCGATCTTCACCGCCGGCAAATTGTCGTAAAGAGACTTCATGCGCGTTCGCAATCAGCATAGCAGCGTACCGCGTCCCTCGCTTTTTTATCTGCGTGCCTCAGTGTCTCCGTGGTGAAATTGATTTAGAATTCTCCACGCCATGAATAAAGTGGTAGCCGGCGCCGACGAAGCCCTCCGCGACGTGTTTGACGGCGCGACCATTATGATCGGCGGCTTCGGTCTCTGCGGCATGCCCGAGAACCTGATTCGCGCCCTGCTCAAGAAGGGAACAAAGAATCTTCACACCATCAGCAACAACGTCGGCATTGATGGCGTGGGCAACGGCCTGCTCCTCGCCGCCGGGCAGATCGTCCACCACATCGGCAGCTACGTCGGCGAGAACAAGTTGCTCGAAGAAATGGTGCTCAAGGGAACCATCCAACTCGATCTCGTTCCGCAAGGAACTTTCTCCGAGCGCATTCGCGCCGGCGGCGCCGGAATCCCAGCGTTCTACACGCCCGCCGGCGTCGGCACCATCGTCGCCGAAGGCAAAGAGACGCGCGAGTTCGAAGGACGCATGTTTGTCATGGAGCGAGGTCTCACAGCCGACTTCGCGCTGATCAAAGCGTGGAAGGGCGACAAAGCCGGAAACCTGATTTATCGCAAGACCGCGCGCAACTTCAATCCCATGATGGCGACGGCGGCGAAGGTCACAATCGCCGAGGTCGAGCACCTGGTAGAGGTCGGCGAACTCGACGCCGACCAGATTCATACCCCGTCGATCTATGTGAAGCGAATCATTCAAGGCGAACTGTACGAGCGAAGAATCGAGCGCCGCACCGTACGGAAAGCCTCATAGCTTGTCATGCTGGGTTTTGCTTGTCATCCTATTTTTTGCTTGTCATCCTGAGCGAAGCGAAGGACCTATGCAGTTTGCCGGGTGCAAGCAAAGTCCATACGTTCTTCGCTCCGCTCAGAATGACAAGGCATTCTAAGACTGGACCACCGATATGCCCAAAGACACCGATAAACGCGAACGCATCGTCAAGCGCATCGCCCGCGAACTGCGCGACGGATTCTACGTCAACCTCGGCATCGGCATGCCCACGCTGATCGCCAACCACGTCCCCACCGGAATGACTGTCACGCTGCAATCGGAAAACGGCATGCTCGGCATCGGTCCGTATCCCCTCGAAGGCACCGAAGACCCGGACCTGATCAACGCCGGCAAAGAAACCGTCAGCGAAATGCCGGGCACATCGTTTTTTTCCAGCGCCGATTCCTTTGCCATGATTCGCGGCGGCCACATCGACCTGAGCGTGCTGGGCGCGATGGAAGTCGACGAAACCGGCAGTCTCGCCAACTGGATGATCCCCGGCAAAATGGTCAAAGGCATGGGCGGCGCCATGGACTTGGTAGCCAGCGCCCGCCGCGTGGTCGTCGCCATGGAGCACACCACCAAAGAAGGCACACCGAAAATTCTCAAGAAGTGCACGCTGCCCCTCACCGGCGTGCGCGTGGTCGATACCATCGCCACCGAGATGGCGTACATCCGCGTCACCAAGGAAGGTTTGCTGCTGGAAGAAATCGCTCCAGGCCTAACGCCAGAAGACGTGCAAAAGGCGACGGAAGCCCGATTGATCCTAAGCCCGCACCTGAAAATTATGGAGAGCTAGGGTTGTGCTCGAGCCACCGTGGAAGAGCGGCGCTTCAGCGCCGCGTCAGCGATCTCAAAAAGAACCTGGGCTTTAGCCCCGGAGCGCTTACGCCGCTGCAATCCTCCGCATCAAATCCTCCTGCTCCTGCTTGCTCTCCGCTCCGATCGTGAACGCATCCAACACGCCCAGCGACAGCGCGTATTTGATCGCTTCATCCTGCCGGTTCCGCAGCGCGCCCTGACCAAGGATCTTCATCCCGACCACAGCTTTCCCAGCAGCTTTCATTTCTTTCAATACGCCGACAACGGTCGCGGGATCCGAATCCATAATCGCGCCCACAGGATTGATCCGCGCCAAATCGATTTCTACCCACGGCGATTTCGCCGCAGCCCGCAGCGCCTCAATCGAATGGCACGAGCATCCGTGCGCTCGAATGATCCCTTTCTGCTTCGCCTCTGAGAGCACGTCCATCGCCCCACGAAAACGGTCGGTCCAATCGGCTTCGGTGACGCAGTGCATCAGGCAGATATCGAGATAGTCGGTGCCCAGTTCCTTGCGGAAGCGGTCAAGATCGGCACGCATGCCGGCGGCGTCCCGCGCCCAGCTCTTGGTCAGCACCGTAACTTTGTCGCGCGGAACGTGCTTCAACGCCTCCGCCACGTGAGGATGGCTCCCGTAAGAGTCGGCCGCGTCAAAGAATCGCAGGCCTTGGTCGTATCCGTTGAGCAACAGATCGGAGAGCCCCTTCACGCCAAGCGAACTCTGATGCGAGTGATGATCGTAACCAACCGTGCCCGTGCCCATCGCCAGCCGGCTGGTCTTGATGCCCGTGGAACCGAGCGTGACCGTATCGTGCGCGTTGAATTTCGCGGCGAGCGGAGTCTCAAGAATGGAACCGAAGATGGCTTTGGGGCTGAGCCAGGCAATTCCGGCTGCAGTAGCGGTGCGGATAAGGAATTCGCGGCGGCGCATACAGCCCTCCAAAAAGTTCAGACTCGATCTTCGATGAGCCTACATCATGCAAGGTGCGCAAGGAAAGACCCGCAAATCATCTCCAACGTCACCGCTGTGCCGATCCCATCCGAAACGGCGCAGCCAGCAGCCGGAACGGCAGCGTGATCGCCAGATAGATCACTTCCAGCACGCCGTGCACCGCGACTCCAATAATGCGGAACGGCAGCAGGAAAAGCCACACAATCGGATAAAGAACTAACGCCAAAAGGGCGAGCGGCCAGCAGAACACGAAGAGCAAACACCAAAGCAGGAACGTAAACATAAGACCTCCTCCGCTGCCTCCAGATATTTATACGCGAGCCGCGACGAAAAGTTCCGCAAACGGCTGCACCCACAATCTCACTCGAACTGCTTCCGAAAGGCGGCCAGTTGCTCCTGCACCTCCGCAACCTCCTGGCGTAGCCGCGCAACCTCTGCTTCCAGCGCCGCAATGCGCTCAGCAGTTGAGTCTGCTCCGCCAGACGCAAACGCGCCCGACGAGGGCGAAAAAGATCGCGTCTGATCGACGACCTCCTGCGGAGGCTCGCCTGAGAACAAATGCATGTATCGCGATTCTTTCGTCCCCGGCTGCCGAGCCAAAACACAAGCCAGAGGCGGCTCGCGTTGAGCCAATCGGTCGAGCGTGGCAAGCACATCCTCCAACTCGTCGAAGTGATACATCCGCTCCGTCCGCCCGCGCAGTTCACCGGGCGTTTGCGCCCCGCGCAGCAGCAGCCCACACACCACCGCAATTTCCCGCCGGTCGAAGTTGAATACCTCTTGCAGTCGATGCTCGAATTTCGTAACCCGGCTGTCGGCCCCGCTCGCCGGCCCGACCATGCGTTTTTCCTGCAGAGAACTCAGCGCGTTGCGCACCGCCGGCTCGTCCAGCGTCATCACCGGATCGCGGTTATTCTTCTGATTGCAAGCGTTCACCAGCGCGTTCAGCGAAAGCGGGTAGTAATCGGGCGTGGTAATGTCTTTTTCAATCAGCGAGCCCAGCACGCGGGTTTCGATCTCGGTCAGGTTCACGTCAATGTCCGAATACGGTTTGCCGTGATTCTAATTCAACCACGCTTCGCCCCAAGCCCTCACGCATGTATATTCCATAAAGTCAGAAGGCAGAAGTCAAAATGCAGGATCAACCGACCGCGGGGCTGATCCCTGTATTCTTACTTCTGCATTCTGACTTCTGACTTCTGCATTCTTGAAAGGCAGCCACCATGCGAATGCTTCTGAATTGGGTGTTGAGCGCGGCAGCAGTCTGGATCGTCGCGCAACTAGGAATCGGCATTTCCGTCCACGGAGTGAAAGCCGCGCTGATCGCGGCGCTGGTGATCGGACTCATCAACGCCACGCTCGGAATGATTCTCAAAGTCTTAACATTCCCGCTAACGCTGCTGACGCTGGGTCTGTTCTGGCTCGTCATCAACGCGCTCATGCTGGAACTGGCTTCCTCCCTGCTTTCGCCCGGATTCCACGTGAGCGGATTCTTCGCCGCCTTCGTGGGTGCAATCGTGCTCAGCCTGGTGAACCTGATCCTGAAAGCGATCATCATGCCCAAGAAAGATCACAACTAGTCCTCTTCGCTTGCCGGGCGTCAGCGCTTTCAGATCGTCGGTCAGCCTTCCCAAAGACTGCGCCATGTTCTTGCGCGCGGTCTTGGCAAGAAACGCCGGGTCAATTGGCTCGGCAATGGCGTTAGTGGCGCATTGCTGAAATGCATCGAATTCTCCTCACTGCCGAATCTGACCTAAGGCATGCCCACAAGTCGCGGCCACCGCGGTGACGAGGCTTCTCACGTCGGTTTGCCGGAAGGCTTCCGCGGCTTCATCGCCTCCCAATCCTCATCTTTCAGGATTCTTCCCAGCGCCGTGAACTCGCCCGCTCCTTGCAGAAACTCGCCGCCATCCATGCGGATGACTTCCCCGTTGATGTAGCCGGACATATCGCTCACCAGAAACGCCGCTAGATTCGCCAACTCCTCCACCGTCCCAAAGCGATGCAGGGGATTCCGCTCCAGCGCCAGCGTTTCCAGTTCCGGCCGCGGCAGAACCCGCGAGAACGCTCCTTGCGTCGGAATCGGTCCGGGAGCGATCGCGTTCATGCGAATGCCGCGATTGCCCCACTCCACCGCCAGGCTGCGCACCAGCGCCTCAACTCCCGCCTTCGATACCGCCGACGGAACCACATACGCCGAACCAACCGGCGCGTAAGTAGCCGAAATACTCAGCACAGTTCCCTTGTGCTTCGCCCCAAGCCAGCGCCGCCCGCATGCCATGGTGCAGTTCAGCGTTCCCATCAGCACGATCCCGATCACCGCGTTCCACGCGCCCGCAGAAAGCTCTTCCGTGCGTGCAATAAAATTCCCCGCAGCGTTGTTCACCAGAATATCGAGCTGGCCGTCATTCCAGATGTGCTCGATCATGGCTTCGACCGCCTCCAGATTGCGCACATCGCAGCAGACCGCATGAATCGAGCCTTTGTGAGAAAGTTCCGCGACCGTAGCGTTCAATACTTCCGCACGCCGCCCGCAGATATTAACCGCAGCGCCGAGTTCCAGAAAGCGCGCAGCCATGCCCTTGCCCAGGCCCGTGCCACCACCGGTAATGAGAACGCGTTTGGATCGAAGAAGGTTGGGATCAAACATGGGATCAAAAAATGAGTAATTGGGAAATTTGGTAATTTGAGAAATTGAAAGGCCGGACGCCGTACGTTGCGGCGGTTCCAATTCCTCAAATTACTAAATTACACAATTACTCAATCGCAAGCGACTCGAAATCCATAATCCGCATACTGAAACTCCGGTGGAATGCTCGACCGCGCCGAGCACCGCGCAACTTTGACGTGATGCCGCCACGAGCCTCCGCGCGAAGCTTTGCGCGCCGGACGCATCGGACTCCGCTCCGGGCCCCGCGGATTGCGCTCAGCTGAAGCTGCATAGTAATTCGGATCGTACCAGTCGCTGCACCATTCGTGAACATTGTCGCCAATGTCATAAAGCCCGAACGCGTTTGCCGCGTAGCGGCCCACCGGCTCCGGGCCGTTCTGCCAGCGCGTCGCATAGTTGGGCAAAGATTGCGGCGGTTCATCGCCCCAGGGAAACTGCTTTTGCTCCAGTCCTCCGCGTGCCGCGCATTCCCACTCAGCTTCGGTCGGCAGGCGAAATCGCCGGCCAGTTTCGCGACTGAGCCAGTCGCAATATCGAACCGCCTCGTGCCACGAAACTCCCGCAACCGGCTGTTCGGGATGACTAAAATTCGCATCGTGCCAAAACGGCGCCGGCGCTGAGGACGTTGACTTTTGGAATAACTCGTATTCGGCGTTCGTCACCTGAGTGGAGGCAAGCAGAAAAGAATCCACCCACACGTGATGCACCGGACGCTCACACTCCTGCCCGGCATTCGATCCCATCAGGAACCACCCCGCCGGGATTTGCACAAGGCGATGAGCAAGCGCGTCTCCGCCCGTGCTGAAATTGCGTTCGTGGCCCAGGAGATCGGAACAAGACATGGGATCAATTCAACGCAACATTAAAGAACACACAGCAAAACCGACAGACAACATGAGGCACGCTGCAGAGGCGACTCAACAACCCAAGGCCATATTCAGCGCACGCGCAAGCCCTCCGCGCGCGCCAAGGCTGACTGCCGGACATCGAACGTCCACAATCTGTCTGCCTCCAGCAGCGTCGCGCAGGCCACATGCAGAATGTCGAGCGTTCTTACTCCAATCGCCGCAGTCCGGCGCGCCGAGATGCGGCGCGCCAGTTGATAAGCTTCGGCCGGCATAGGCTCCATGGAAAACACGCCGTCGCTAATGTGCACTTCCAGTTTACTCATGGCCACGCCAACCGCGGGTGCCGAAGCTTCGCGGCGAAACACTCGCTGCTGCAAGGCGTTTACCAGTTCGAGTTCCAAGAGAGGGGTAAGGAGCAACTCGGGCTCTTCCCGGCGCACCCGACGCTCCGCTTCGGCGGAATGAGCGTCGACTGCGTACAGCGAAGCCAGGAAGCTCGTCTCGGCATAGATCTTCAATGATCTTCCCGGTCCCAAGCAATCAGCTCCGCGTTGCTGACTTTCATTTTCCGGTTGCCGTAAATCTCTTTAAGCATCGCGCCGAAGTCGGGAATTTCCCGCTTTGCAGGCTTCTCCGGCACCAACCGGGCGATCACGCGCTTGCGCTTAGTAATGGTGATTTCCTCGCCAGCGCGCAGCCGCGCCTCCACCTGAGGAAACCGGTAACGCAGATCGCGAACGCTCATGGTCGTCATGTGATACATTATAGCATCACAAAGCAATCCCATCCTCCAGCGGCGGAATCTTCGGAAGACGCAACGCCAAGCTTTTCATTCAACAATCAAAAATCAACAATCATCAATTGTCTTTCTCCGTGTCTCCGTGGTGAATTCTACTTTCTCTTCGGCACACTCCGCCGCAGCTCATGCGCCAGCTCGAACTCCTTGGCCAATTCCCGCGTCGCCAGATTCTCCCGGATATGCGCCAGCCGCTGCTCCACCCTCCACAGCGCGTCCGCCAGGTTCTTCCGATTACTGATCGCCACATCGCGCCACATCGAATACGGACTCGCCGAAATCCGCGTCATCTCCTGCAGCGCCCGCCCACCCGCCGGCAGCAGCGGAGCCTCCGCCCCAAACTCCTCCACCAGGGCCGCCGCCAGCGCCGTCGAAATCATCTGTGGCACATGGCTGATCCACGCGCACAGCCGGTCATGCTCACCGGCCGGCAACATCGCCAGCCGCGCCCCAATCGCGTCAATCCATCCCGCAAATTCGGCGAACAGCCCCTCGTTCAGATTCTGCCCGGGCAGCGGAGTCACAAACCACACCGCGCCGCGAAACAACTCTGCATCCGCGTAATCGACTCCGCTCATTTCCTTCCCCGCCATCGGATGCCCCGCCAGAAACCGCTTCCCGGCATGCTTGCCAAACACTTTCAGTGCGCGCTCCACCACCGCCGACTTCGTGCTTCCCACATCGGTCAGCAGTGCTTTCGCCGGAAGCACCGGCCCCACGCGCTCAATCAGATCGCAAATCGCCAGCACCGGAGTCGCCAGTACCACCACCTGCGAACCGCGCACCGCCTCCCCGGGATCGACCACTCCATCGTCGATCGCGCCGCACCGCCGCGCCCGCTCCAGCGTTCCCTCACGATCGCAGCCCACAATGCGCCCGGCAAAATTCTTCCTCCGCATCGCCAGCGCCAGCGACCCGCCAATCAACCCCGTACCAATAATCGTGATTTGCCGAATCGCCATAAAATGAAATTGAGTAATTGTGTAATTTGCAATTGGGGAATTGAAGAGAAAGCGCATTTCAATTACTCAATTACCAACTTCCCCAATTACTCAATCGCCTCACCCGATCTTTCTCCCCACTGCCGGCGCGATCATCCGCAACTCGTCCATCAACTTCGCGAACTGCTCGGGAAACAGCGATTGCGCACCGTCCGACAACGCCTTGTCCGGATTGCAATGCACCTCGATCAGCAGCGCATCCGCACCCGCCGCCACCGACGCCCGCGCCATCGGTGCAACTTTGTCGCGCCGCCCCGTCCCATGCGACGGATCGGCCGTCATCGGCAGATGAGACAGCTTGTGAATGATCGGGATCGCGGAAATATCCATCGTGTTGCGCGTGTAGGTTTCGAACGTGCGAATGCCGCGCTCGCACAGGATCACTTCGTAATTCCCGCCCGCCATAATGTACTCCGCCGAAAGCAGCAACTCTTCCAGCGTCGCCGCAATCCCGCGCTTCAGCAGCACCGGCTTGCGCACCTTGCCCAGTTCACGCAGCAAATTAAAGTTCTGCATGTTGCGCGCTCCCACCTGCAAAATATCGACGTACGGCAGCATCAGTGCAATCTGCGAAATCTCCATCACCTCGCTGATCACCAGCAAGCCAAACTTTTCCCCCGCCTCGCGCAGCAGCTTCAACGCGTCTTCGCCGTACCCCTGAAACGAATACGGAGAACTCCTCGGCTTGAACGCCCCGCCCCGCAAGACTTTCGCGCCCGCTTTCGCCACCGCTTCCGCCGTCGTAAAGATCTGTTCGCGCGACTCCACCGAACACGGCCCCGCCATCACCACAATTTCGTTGCCGCCCACGCCGATCCCCTTCGCCAACTTTACGACTGTTCCCTCAGGCCGAAAACTCCGCCCCGCCAATTTGTAAGGCGAACTGATGCGATGTACTTCCTGTACACCGGGAAACAACTCCAGGTTGCGGATATCGAACTCGATCCCCGAACCCACTGCGCCCAGCACGGTCATCCGCGCGCCCGTCGAGCGGTGCACTTCAAACCCCAGCTTCACCAGGTGTTCGATCACCTGCTGAATCAATTTCTCGTCCGCGCCTTCCTGCATCGCCACAATCATGAAACCAGCTCCTAGCTCTTAGCCTGTAGCTCTTAGCGCAGCCCTCATAGCTAACGGCTAAGAGCTCATAGCTAAGAGCTGCCCTCAATCATTCAAATCCGAATCCAACTCCGTCTCCGCTTCAACCGCCTCCGCTGTCGTGACAATCTCTTCCTTCTGAATATTCCGCATCACGTCGATGATGCGTTCATAAATCCTCACCAGATCCCGCCCCGGCAGCGGCCCCGGATTCGCCTGCTGCACATTCTCGAACACCATCCGCTCCCGGTCCGGTTCATAGATGGGTATCGATGTATCTCGCTTGAGCTTGCCAATCTCCACCGCCGCCCGCGCCCGCTCGTTCAGCAAGGCGACCAGCCTGCGATCCAACTCATCGATTTTCTTCCGCCAATCCTCGATATCCATAAACCCAGCCGTCAGCTTTCAGCTATCAGCCCTCAGCAAAACCTTGTCGAATAGACAGACCCGCAGTTCAGGGGCAACGTAGCCAGCCCAAGACTCACCGCGAACCCGCTGACGGGTGAGAGCTGACAGTTGACAGCTGTTTCACAAACTCTCCCACCGCCTCCGCCTCCCGCCCGCGATTCCGCTCAATCGTCTCCACAATCGCGCTCCCCACCACCACCGCATCGGCAAACTCGCCAACTTCGGCAAACTGCTCGGCCGTCGAAATCCCAAATCCCAAAGCAATCGGCAATTTCGTCACTCGCCTCAGCCGCTTCACCAACTTCTTCGCATCCTGTGCCAGTTGCTGCCGCTGGCCGGTCACGCCCGTCCGCGACACCGCATACACAAATCCCCTCGAAGCCTCCGCGATCCGCCGCAACCGCTCCTCCGGACTCGTCGGCGCCGCCAGAAACACCGGCGCCAAATCATGCGCCCGCATCGCCCGCAGATATTCTCCCGCCTCTTCCACCGGCAAATCCGTGATCAGCGCCCCATCCACGCCGGCCGCCCGCGCTACTTTACAGAATTTCTCCATCCCCATCCGCAGTATCGGATTCAGATACGAAAACACAATCAGCCCCGCCGACTGCGCCCGCTCTCGAATCTCCGCCGCCAAGGTCAGCACCTGCGCCAACGACGTCCCCTTGCGCAGCGCCCGCTCGCTCGCCCGTTGGATCACTGGTCCATCCGCCACCGGATCGCTGAATGGCACGCCCAGCTCAATCACCGCCGCCCCCGCCTCGATCGCCGCCAACACGATCTCCCGCGTAGTCGCGATGTCGGGATCACCGCAAGTCACATAGACCACCAAGGCCGGATGTTTGTAGAAAGTCAAAGGCATGATGAATTGTTGATTGGTGATTGTTGATTGAAAGCCAAACCGCATGCCCCATAGGCATTACAATCAAACATCAACACTCATCAATCGATTTTTAAATTCTCCCGCAGTATCCCCACATCCTTATCCCCTCGCCCCGAAACATTCACAATCACGATCTCGGACTTTTTCATCCCAGGCGCGCGCTTCAACACCTCCGCCACCGCATGCGCCGACTCCAGTGCCGGAATAATTCCCTCGGTCCGCGCCAGCAAAGTCGTCGCCTCCAGCGCCTCCGCGTCCGAAGCCGGCACATACTCCGCCCGCCCCGCATCGCGCAAAGCCGCATGCTCCGGCCCAATCGACGGATAATCCAGCCCCGCCGAAACCGAATGCGTGGTCGCAATCTGCCCCGCCGCATCCTGCAGCACGTAAGAATAAGTACCCTGCAAGACTCCAGGCGAGCCTCCGCGAAACCGCGCCGCATGTTCCCCCAAAGCCAGGCCGCACCCACCAGCCTCCACGCCAATCAACTGAACTTTCTTATCTTTAATAAACTCGTAGAAAATTCCAATCGCATTCGACCCGCCACCCACGCACGCAATCACCGCCGCGGGCAGTTTTCCCTCAGCCTTCAAAATCTGCGCCCGCGCCTCCCGCCCAATCACCCGATGAAAATTCCGCACCATCGTCGGATACGGATGCGCCCCCAGCACGCTCCCCAGCAAATAATGCGTAGTCCGCACATTCGTGACCCAGTCGCGCATCGCCTCGTTGATGGCGTCTTTCAACGTCCGCGATCCCGATTCCACACCGCGCACCTCCGCCCCCAGCAGCCGCATGCGGAACACGTTCAACTCCTGCCGCCTCATATCTTCCGTGCCCATATACACTACGCACTCAAATCCCAACAGCGCGCACACGGTCGCCGTTGCCACTCCATGCTGCCCCGCGCCCGTCTCCGCGATCACGCGATGCTTGCCCATGCGCTCCACCAGCAACCCCTGTCCCAGGCAGTTATTGATCTTGTGCGCCCCCGTATGCAGCAAATCCTCGCGCTTCAAATAAATTCGAGCCCCTCCCAACTTCTCCGTCAGCCGCTGCGCAAAAAACAACGGCGTCGGACGCCCCGCATAGCTCCTCAGCAACAAATCCAACCGCGCCTGAAATTTCTTGTCGCGCCGAGCCTTCTCATACGCGCGCTCCAGTTCGTCAAGCGCCGCCATCAAAGTCTCCGGCACATACCGCCCGCCATAAACCCCAAATCTGCCCGGCTCATTCGAACGCCCAGAACCGTTATCAGACGAAGAACCCCGAGCGTGCCCCACCCTAACCGCGTTTGCAGTTAGCATGGCGATTTTGACTTTCGTTTTCTGCGGAACCGTAGCCATCTCACTCGTCTCGTTGCCGTGCTCAAATCGTTGCCCTGCTCAAAATCATTGTCATTC